>SKEL01000023.1_pt1 | contig 169981 bp, 165 predicted proteins | sample 4826741 | NCBI WGS metagenome assembly SKEL01 (sample SAMN11008810, study PRJNA524170) | human gut metagenome | biome: Human fecal sample; material: Feces; isolation source: fecal sample from pouch patient p33 | host: Homo sapiens | place: Israel: Tel-Aviv | collected 2016-03-22
TATGAGCAAAACCTGCTACATAACCGCCATCTTGAGCAAAACCATTAAAGAGCTGACTACTTGTATCACTATAACCACTTTCAGCACCAACACGGGTTACACTACCGGATGGGGATACTGTAATTGTATCTCCTAAGTCATTTTGATAGGTACCAGCAACACTAGAGAAATCACCATTAGCCATTGCCGTAACATCAACTGCTGTGGTAGCTGGTGTTTGTTCCGCTGAAGCAGCTGGTTGTTCTGTCGTAGTTCCTTGATTTACTCCAGCTGTTTCTTCACTAGGATTTGTTGGGGCAACTCCTTGTTGAGCAGATTCAGCAACATTTCCAGCTGATGGTTGTGAATCCTTTTCTCCAGAGGTTGCTTTTGAGACCTCTTCTGAACTAGAAGATTTTGTCTTTTTCTCAGACTTCTTCGCTTTTTCTTTTGAAGATGGTTTTGTCGATTTTACTTTCTGACTAACCTTACTAGAACTCGATGTTAATGTGGCTTCCTTCTTGTTATTACCACATGCACCAAGTAATAGAACGGAAGTTAAAGCGAGTGCGGTTAAAGTTGTGAAACGTTTTGTAGCAGGCTTCATAATAATTCTCCTTAATTAATAGCAATATAACGGCGATTTCCACTATAACTGAGATAAGAAATCCAAGTGTGTCCCTCATTAGTCAATACTCTATCATAATTAACCGTATTACCAGCGTCATAATAAGCTAATTCAGGGCTTGACATACTAGGTTCTGACTTTATACTGACTCGTTGTGTGAAACGATAAACACCACTTGATGGAATAGTATAGGTATCCTGATTCTTTTGCACATTAACAGTAGTCCCACCAACACCAACAAGTTTACCGCTATTTTCAACATAATACAAGTGAACATTATAAACTCCTGTTGAATTTTTATGATCACTTACGTTTACATGTTGACGATAAGTTCCATCAGATTGACGAGTAGCAGTGTACCAAATAATATCATCTTGTCCATCAATTTCAGACCATGTTGGGAGCGATACTTTTTGAACTCCGTTAACGTCTGAAACATTGGAAACGATAATATCAAATGTTCCTGTCTCAGAATCATTATTTACAATTCTTATAGTACCCGTTGGACTACTAGTCACATTTACAATTTCACGAATAGGGATATAACGACGATTTCCAGCGTAAGATAGATAAGAAATCCACTCATGACCATCTGCAATCAATTTACGATCATAGTTTACACTTTGACCTGCGTCATAGTACGCAAGTTCTGGGCTTGACATTTTAGGTTCTGATTTTATACTAGCACGTCCTTTGAAATAATAGACACCACTTTCTGGAACTTCTTGGTCTACTGAAGGTGATGGGTGATTTGAAGAATCGTCCACCACTCTATTAATATCCTTAAAGTGAATAAATCCTGTCACAGTATTTTTATTAACTACCTGTCTATGATAAATATGATCATCATACCAGTTATACTCTTCTAATTCAATGTAATCCCCCATGACATTAGATACCCATGCAACATGCTGATATTGATTATCATACCAAGCCACTGAACCCAATGCTGGAGTATTATCTACCCTGTAACCTTCACTACGTGCTCGATATCCCCATTTTCCTGCGTCACCATAAGCATAAGGAATTGTAAATCCATTTACTGTACTTAGGCGATAAGCTACAAATGATGTACATTCCCTAACATATTGTCCCCAATCATCTGCATCTACCCAAATTCTACCATTCTTGAATCTTTGAGGGTAGTCATCACCACGTGCGATTGAACCACCACCTGCTGAAAATAAAACAACATCTCCAGATGAAACATTATTAACATTTGTTGAATGAATGTACTTACCATCTTTTTTGGTGGCTCGAATCCGTGTCTCATCATTAACAATGGAGGTCTTTGGCTTATCAATATTCGCAGCAGCATACCCAACTGTTTTCTTGCCTTCTGGGTTAGTAGGATCTACTTGTTCAATTGTATCAGCTTGTTTATCCTCAGCAACCACTTTGGGTGTCTCTTTTTCATCCTTTGTCTCTAACACAGGTGTAGTACTGTTTTCTGAGACTTTATTACTTGTGTCTAACTCGGAAATACTTAACTCAGATTTTTCGATTGTATCAGATTTTACTTCATCCCTCGTTTCATTTGGGCTTCCTAAAGGAACTTCTGGAGTATTAACTTGTACTACTTCTGTAGATTTTCCAATTTCTGTATTTGTAGAAGCCACTGCAGCATCTGATTTTTCTGTAACAAGACTTGATGGGGCGACAGCGCTCGCTTCTGTCACTTGATCGGCAGATACTGATACTCCCATAAAGAAAAATCCTATTAGAACAGATGCTACACCAATAGAATATTTTCGAATTGAAAAGCGGGCTAGTTTGTTATTTGAGTATTTCATAATAAATCTCCTTTGTGTATTTTAAATAAATTTTATGACAAGTGTAAATTCCTAAAATCCCCAAAGAAAATAATGCACTCAAATTTCTATTCTTCAATTCGCTTTATGAATATAATATACTGCATTTTAGAAAAAAAGAACAGGACACGTATGTCCTGCTCTATTCTTTCATGGCATCTCTCATTTTCTCTGACATGATGTCAGCTAAAGAGGTATCTCCTAATAATCTAGCCAAGATTATCCCTTCTTGATAAGCCTTTTTAGCCTCAAAAATATCATTCTTTACAACATATAGATACTGCCCCTCTAGCATTCTCAAAATTGGTTTTTTCTGATAATCTTGAGTTTCCTCCATAATGCGATGCAGTTGATTGAATGCTACTTCCGATAAATGAAACTTTTTTCGTTCATATTCAACTATTGGAACCATTAATAAGGCATCCCTAAGTAAAAATAAATACTCCGTGGGAATATTATCATAACTATTTATAAGATTTCTACAAATGGCATAAAAAGTCCCTTCACTAAACCCATCTGACCGCATACTATCACCATCTCCTAACGAAATTTGATATAGTTCTATAAGTAGTAAATCATTGATAGTGTATACCCTTTTCTCACATAATGATGATAAACTCTTCTCCAAAATGCTCATGCCAAATTTTTGGTGTGTCTTTGAAGTATATGAGTAAAGTTTTGACTGTAAGATATCAACAACCCTCTGTTCATCAGCTGGCAAATCATCATAATAGATATCAATAATTTTACCCAGCTTTTCGTCTAGTTTCATTAGGTTATTTGGTTTATCTAGACTAGTCGCATGCATCAATTGATATTTGAGATTGAGGTATTCTACCGGCAACTTTGAGCCTATAGCCCTCTCTCCAAGCAATTCCGATAAAGATATATTCAGACGTCTTGCCAAGTGCTCTAAGGTCTCTAATTTAGGTTGAGACTTCCCTGTTTCTATACGTGTCAATTGCCGTACTGATAAAACCTCATCCCCTTCACAAAATTTTTCTTTAGTTAGTCCTTGTGCTAATCTCAACTCTCTTAACCGATGACCGAAGTATTGTTCAAACATCGCTAGCTCCCTATTACTTGAAACTATTATAATTTTTATGATTTGTAATAGTATATCACTCAATATTCACTATTTCAATTTTGAAATGAAAACAATTTTAACTTTCATGATTCTTATGTAGAAATAGATAAAAATGTGTACAAATCTTTGTCAAAAATTAAATTCGTTGTATAACCTCGTTAAGCTAATCATCACAATAACTTAAAAATAGATATAAAGGCAAGATTCTCTCAATCTCTTTTTGTGTTTCTTTTTTGATTTAGAAAAATAACTTACGTTTTGCCTAGAAGGAGGTGAATTTTCCCAAATATTTTTGGAAAAAGAGGATACAATCCTAGCCGTCTGCAAGACCACAATAATAATGACTCTGTCATTATTTCAGAATGAAGACAAACATCGTTTTTGATAATTGTCTTTTTTATATTCACACTTAATTCTCTCAAAATCCAATAAAATTGAGATATTTGGATAAAATAACAGATCTTCCCTACGATCATTTTTACCAATTTTTTGTTATTTAAACATGCCAAAGTAAGCCCAACTTTATCTTCATAAGTTAATTTCATAATAAAAACACCCCAAAAGTTAGACAGAAAAATCTAACTTTTGGGGTGCAGTTCATTTCTACCGAAGCTCGTTTATATTTAATATTAAGAGGATTATTACGCATTTTACGATCAATTTTTTCAAATTCTATGTAGATTTTGTAACCTTCTAAAAATTTCATCTTTTTGATTGTACTTCACTATTTTTTATGTATAATTATAATATATGGGAGAAAATTTATGAAAGATATTGAAGATAATATTACCAACACCCCTAGAATAGGGGCACTTGCAGATTTTTTTGAAAAGACTGCGTTAGGCGAATTGGGAAAACCAGACAATACTTATCTAGGTGATATAAACTTATTTAAAAATGACGAAAAAATGTTATTCTTTTATTTAAATCATAGAAAATTACAAGGACAATTTGACAAACATTTCTACTCAAGTATCCCCTTTATATTAGAGGAGGAATGTCGCGTTGGCTCGGCATTAAAAGATTACTTGGAAAAAAGAGAGGGGACGCAATATTTGTATGTTCTTGGAGCTGCTGAGGGAACAATGGCTAGAACAATTGGAAATTTAAGTAATGGAAAGATAAAAACTTTATCTTGTAGTCCAACAAAAGCTAATCAGGATAATTTTTTTAGATATGGTAAACCACTACATTTCAAATTTATCTTATCTCCTTACAATAAAATAAACAACTCAAATATCAGAGAATTATTTCCTAATTTCAATGGTTTTGATGTCATAATAGAAGATACGACATTTCAGATGTACAGTCCAGATAGAGCTAAACAAATAAAATTTACAAAAGAAAAACTTAAAAATGATGGTATAATTGGTTTTATTGAGAAATTTTCCAATAAAGATATTACTGAATTTCTAAAAAGAGAACATATTAAAGACTCTCTTTTTAAGAATAGATTTTTCTCACAAAAAGCCATTCGACTGAAAAAAGAGAATGTGTTAACAGATATGAATAACTGTCTTGTAACAATAGATACATTTAAAAACATTTTGGCTAACTTCTTTAAATATGCTGTCATAAATTGGAATTCTGGAAATTTTTATACAGTCTACGCATCTAATAGCAAAAATAACCTCTTAAGTTTTTTATCTAATATGACGCCAGCATTAACTCCTAGTCAGTTTGTACATACCAAGCTTCCAGTCCCATTGCTAAACTTAAATGAGGATGATATAAAATATAGAGTTGTAAAGGAAAAATAATATGTCACTATCTACATGGATATCATACACCATCGCTTGCATTCTACTTATTTCCCCTCCTGGACCAACAGTAACTTATCTTATAACAACTAGTATGACTCATGGAAAAAAAACAGCATATGAAATAGTTTGGGGAAGTTTCTGGGGAGGACTTGTTTGTCTAATCCTTTCCTTTATTGGGATTGGAGCTATACTTAAAGCTTCGGAAACCTTGTACGCAATCTTACGTTTACTTGGAATCGCTTATCTTATCTATTTAGGAATCAAAAGTCTTCTTGGTGCTAATAAGGTAAAAGATAAAACTGAGAAAATGACACCTCCTGAGAAGGGAGAAGTCTTTAAAAATGCATTTTTACTGATATTTTTAAATCCTAAAAACATTATTTTCTTTGCTTCATTTTTACCTCAATTCATTAACCACAACTCTCCATTTTTATTACAAACTACAATATTAGGTTTGACATATCTATTTGTTGGTTTAATCAACGATTATTTATATAGTTATTTTGCATCGAATATTGGAAGTGCACTTGGAAAACATTCTGAAAAATGGATTGCATATATCGGTGGTGTAGCTATGATACTATCAGCTATAATCGTTGTATTTCAAAATTTTTAGTGAAATATCGAAAGTATTTTCTTAAGAATTAAGAAAGCCTACGAATTATTCACAAACCACTCTCTACTCCATTTACTTCATCAGGAAAATCATCAGAATATATAACTCTAATACCTAAAACTCAACCTCAAAATAACATATGATCGGAAAAGTATTTTTTCCACTTAAACAAAAAACACTCTAAAAACTGTTTTTTGAACGACACCTCCAAATTAGACAGAAAAAATCTAATTTTGGGGGTGTTTTTATTATAAAATTGACTTATGAAGATAAAGTGCAAATATATTATCTTGGAAAAGCTTTAAGCGATCTTAATCAAAAAAGGAGTACATGAAAGCTAAGAATGCTATTCTGAAAAAGTTGAAAGAACTCCGATTGGAGGAAGAAAAACGATAATTATCCAAGAGTTGGTAACAGAGTTTTCTTTAGAGATTTTTCTAAGGTAAAACTAAAATACCTTGATATACTTGACAAATGGTAGAAAAGGACTTAGCCCTGTGCAATGCAGAACTAAATCCTTTGCTTAAATAAATTATCTAACTTTTGGGGTCAGTACACAGTTCGATTTGCTTTTTTTGTAAACTAGTTATCACAATTCTCCGTCTTCTCCAGCATCAAACTTCTGGAATCGACTGTCACTATCTAAGCTATTCTTCTTTGATAATCTCTGAGTAGGGGAAATAATACTTGACGTACTCCCTTTAGGCGTTATCCTTCCGGCACCATTATTCTCTGCTCTATTATAATTCAAGATACTATCATTGACATTATCTCTAGTACTAGTATAACGTTCTCCGAAACTACTTGAGAAGTCCTTCTTAATTGCTTGACCTACATTCCTGAATTCTGTCCCAACAACCTCCTTACCGGAAGTCATTACTTCTTTTGTGCCACTTATAGCACTATTAAACGTATTTTTAGTGCTAGTTGATAGTTTCCTTCCGGTTACCCCTACCGCTCTTCTTGCTACTTGGAAAGCAGTAAGGTCCTGATCTGTCGTATCAGAAAATGCATTCCAAGTTCCAGCTACAGCACCTGCAGTAACACCTGCAGCCGACATAGCACCTCGTCTGATATCATTTGTGGTCGACCCTACCACGCTTCCGGCACTCTTAAGTCCTTTTACACCAACTCTGGTTCCACTACTAACACTATTTCTGAGACGGTTAAATCCACTTTGATTTCGTCTACCAGTAGTTGGGTTATACCTACCAACAGCGAAGTTTCTAGCACCGCCACCCATTTTACTAGCAGCCATAGCACCAATAGCCATTGTAGCAACTCCAGCCTTAGTGCCACTTGAAAGGTTAGTATCAATACCTATCCAGCGTTCCAAGACTTTTGAGCCTTGAGAAACCGCTAGGTAAACACCAAGGTAAACGGCAATCGTTGCAATCGCATGTTGGAATGGATCCATTCCGTCATAAAAACTTCCACCTAGAGTTTTCTTAGCAACATCAGATGCTCCAGAACCTAGATTGAGTTTCACTTCACTATAAGTAATTAAGAACCATTGAGCTACTTTAACGAATAGTAGTTGGAACCAGATGGCAGCAATTCCTGTCATAACTTCCTGCCAAACTTCCAAGATTCTCATACTATTTCCCACTGCTGCGTAAGAAACGAGGGGTGAGATAATCACTGTTATAAGGGTTTTGAAAATTACTCGTACCGTAGTTACTAGCAATCCGATGAGAAGAAGTAAAAGAATGATTTGCTGAGTTATCAGTGCTATCCAGTCAACCTTATAGCGAGCGTAAGTCGGCAAAAAGGCTGTATTATCAAAACCAAGGAAATAACCTGATTTTGACGTAGTGACTCGTGCATAAGCTATCTTACCATCTGCATAACGAATGGTGTTGAGCGTAGATCTCATTACATCAGAAAATCCATTGTAAGGTGATTTTGCCTGATTATCTTTCCACTCAGATTCCTCTTTCCAACCAGTAAAAAATATTTTACTAGTTTGAAGAAGAGCAGTTATTGGGTTAGATAAGGCTATACCATTTTTTACTTGTTGTCCCCAGTCAACCGAACCGTCTTCTCGCACTCCTACGAACTTGGTTATTGACGATACTCGTCCTTCACGTCCAGAATAGTACTGAAGCATTGCCTTATTGGTTGGACCATAAGTTTCAGTAAAATTGGTGAACCAAATATTACCATCTGAAATGGTATTCCAGTTTTTATCCCCCGCTATAAAATGAGTATCTTCATTATACCCTAACTTATCTGTATCAAAATCCATTGCATACAGCATTTCGAGGTCAACCGTATTGCCCCTAAATGGCGTTACAGAAAGCGAAACACTCTGACCACTACCCGTTATGTCATAATAGGCTAGTCCTACGGTATCCTTTGCTATAGCACTACCAAATTTTGAAGCAAACACAGGAAGTGCAGTTACAGAAAAAGTCACCAGAATAATGTGATTGAAGAATTCTCGATACCTGAAAGGTGCTCCTGCCATTGCCATTATCAGACGAATGAGCGTTACCAGAACAAATAATGAAATCCCAACGATTTGAAGCCACTTATAAACTTGACCAACAAAGCTATCGGATTGACTAATATAATCAAACATCCCAAATAACTTAAACATGTTGAGATAAACCTTCTCAATCGCATAACTAAAACTATAGATACCCTTTGAAAGCATCTCAGGAATAAAGCCAAAAGCTATAAATACCCCAGTTGTTGGGTGGAGGTATTGGTCCCACTGAGCATAAAAGGATGCCAATAATAGCTCTTTATCTTTGTCACCTCCCCAACCTTTAGAACCAACTTCATTAGGCCAATCTTTCGATTGAGAGATCATATCTGATAGGGATGGCCAGACCTTCCCTTGTTCAATCTCAATTGTTGCTTCTGCACCCATAGGTTATCCCTCCTTGTTTTCAGTGTTTTCAGCTGAAGTTTCAGTAGAAGGAGATGTTGGAGTTGCAAATGCTGTTGTTGTCGGTTCAGATGTAACTACCCAACCTTGAGTAGCTGATGGTTTTTTCTTAACATTGAAAGTAACTCGACGAACTGTCGTTTTTTGAGCCTCATCCGTTGTACCAACAACGTATGTAACCTCATAGGTATCTTTCTCATTCTTAACGAGTTCAACTTTCTCCAACATTGTGCTAGAAACAGTCGCTACCTCTGGGTTAGTAAATTTAGCGTCGTTATTATCCAAGTAAGCCTTAAGCTTATCCTTGTCTCCTGAATAATAGTATGACAAGAAATAACGAGCCATGACATCAATCTCATGTTCATGATCTTGTATCATTGTAAGACGCTCAACTTTATCTGTTGTGGCCACAAGTTCTTTCTTCACGCGCGTGAAATTACTATTATAGACCATTAGCATCAACAATAAGAATACCGACAACGTACAAGAGACAATAGCCAAAATCAATGGCAACTTACTTGGTGGTCCTACTTCTTCATCTTCATACACTCTGCCTGTCTTCTCCTTCCGTTTCTTGGCTCCTGCAACTGACTGTTTATGCTTATCCTTGTTTGACATAAGACGATTCGGAAGTTCTCCTTCAATCGTTCCTGGTTTTGGATAAGGTGGCATATCAACAAGAGACAAGCCTAGACTTTCAGCATAACATGGAAGTAAACCCATTGGACCACTGAAAAAGTTGGAGATTCCTTCATATGTTGTCTTCTCAAACCGATTATCACGGTGTGCTTCCTCGATGAGTGGGGTAACGAGTTCCTTATAATCTTTCGTAATAACAAAAGGGGTAATCTGAGGTTGTCCTTCAATACTAGGGACTCCCGTAGTTGGTCGTGTGACACGACCATTTTGTTCCATCGGTTGACTAGCAAGGGCAATTCCTTTTAAGGTAAATTCAGAATAATGCTTTTTGATTTCTCGAAAAAGTAATTCTGCTTGTTTAAAAGTTAGAAATGGTAGACTTTGAGCGATACTTTCCTTTTTATTACTAGGGAAATATTCAGTATCTAAGTCATCAATGATATCCGCTAACTCTTCATCCTTTTTAGGATTTGCTTTTCCTTTCCACTCAATATAAAGAAACAAGGCATCTGGAAACAATACCTTGCGATTCCCCTTTATGGTAAGTAATTCTTTTTCCATAAAGTATACCTCTTAAAGATTTATTTTGGTTGCCAAAGATAATCAACAAATGAAACAAGTGCTGAGCCAGCACATAGTGCGATTGCAATCCACATGAGTCGGTCAAGGGCCACCGTTCGTTTCTTATCACCCATCATCATCAAGATACATGCTCCTAAACCACTTAGTATTGCTATCCCCGGGAATAAGAGACGTAGCATATCTGAAAAGTTATTAATTGAATTATTAGCTTCATTAGCTGGATTAACAGTCCCATTTCCTCCAGTTTGCTCCGCAAAAGCAAGGGATGCAGAGTTTAACGTCAATAATGCAGTCATTCCAAGTGTTGATGCCTTAGTCTTCACGTTATTCATAAATGTGTTTTCTTTCAAAACAGCCTCCTTAAAATTTTAATATCTGTAGTCTACAATATTCCATCTACGAGTCACAACCTAGTGACACCCCTTAAGAAGTAAGCATATAGTTACCATACTCCTCTGGAGGTATCCGTTTGACAGTAATATGTGTCTGACGCCGATCTTGAACTGTCTTTCTACCTGAGTTCCCATACGCAAATGTTCCTGGTGCATATCCAGATAGAGACACATCAACCATAAAGTAATCTTCTGGCTTTCGCCCAAGGAAATACAATTGCTCAAAGATTTCATCAGTTAACACTTCATCAATAGTTCTCTCTAAAGGCCTTGCTCCATCTTCTGGGCTAACACCGACGCTACTGAGATATTCATAGAAATATTTTTTGCCATCGATAGTTTGCTCACCATCCATAACATCCTCATAATTAATAAGGATATGATGCTCTTTAAACCAACTGCTCTCATGTACAGCCATTTTTGAATAGACAATCTTATCAATGGTTTGTTTCGTCAAGATATTAGTCACTTCAATTTTCCAACGGTTGATAAATTCAGGACGTTTAAAGATCTTGATTAACTCGTCTCTCATGTCCTTCATGAACTCTTTATAGTCAGTCTTGTTCATTTCTGTAAAGGTCTGACCAGAGGTGATATATTTATCTTTGATTCGCTTATGCCCCACGTTTGATGTTGCAATGATAAACGTATTCTTAAAATTGATTTTTCGTCCACGTCCGTCAGTTAAATGCCCGTCATCAAGCATTTGCAAATATAAAGCCCAGACATCTGGATGAGCCTTTTCTAACTCGTCCAATAGTACTAACGAGTAGGGATTCTTCTTAATTTTTTCCGTTAAGTCACCTTTTCGCTCGTCATTTCCTATAAGACGAACAACAGCATTATCAGTCATGTATTCTGACATATCCAGCCGAATCATCGCTTCTTCACTACCAAACAGTTGTTTTGCTGCTTGTTTCGCCAATTCAGTTTTACCTGTACCTGTTGTTCCAAGTAGAAGAAGAGTTCCTAGAGGTCTTCGCTTGTTCTGCCCACCCTGGATACCTTTATACATAAGGCGTGCTATAGTTCGAATCACATGGTCTTGCCCCTTAACAACAGCACGCATCCCTTCCGCAAAATCCACTGGAGTTGAAGACGTGCGTAGTAGACTTTCCATAGGAATACCTTTTTTACGGTGTATGACACTCGCAATATCTCTTAAGGTAATCTCTGATTTCCCATCAATATTTGCAGTCGCTGAAGCTTCATCAATAATATCAATAGCTTTATCCGGAAGCATTTTATCCGTGACATAACGAATAGATAATTCTACTGCTGCCTTAATGGCATCGGTAGGAATCTCAATATCAAGTTCTCGTTTATACTTGGGACGACGTTTTTTCAAGACCAAAATTGATGCCTCTTTGTCCAGTTCATCAACGTAAACTTGTTGCAGACGTCGTTCCATCGCTGGATCTCGTTCGATAATCATAAACTCATCAGCTGTAGTGGCTGAAATAAGATAGATTTCCCCACGAGATAAGGCTGGTTTCAAGCTATTAGCGACGTCAAGAGCACTTCCCTCAACCCCAGTTCCCATAATGGTATGCACTTCATCAATAAAGAGGATAAACTCATCTTTATGAGCCATGAACTCTTTAATCAATCCGTCCATTTTGGCAATGATGTTCACCTCTTTACCAGTATGGTCAAATTCTTTCCCTTGGATAGCAGATAATTCTAGTTGCTTAACCTGCTTACCTTGGAAACGTGTTGGGACGTGGGCTTTCTTGTTAAGAATATCCGCACAAATTCCCTCTACAATAGCTGTTTTACCTACACCAGCTTCACCAATCAGAACTGGCGAGTTTTTTTCTAATCGATTGAGTGAGATAAAGACTTGTCTGATTTCATCTTGTCTACCCCAAGCCACAAAATCTTGACGTTTAGGTCTTATTTTCTCAGTAAGGTCTGTTGTGTATTTGTCAATATAAGGAGTCTTACTAAGATTATGGTTAGTCCTCTCCTTCATCTATTTATACTTCCTTCCTAAACGTTCTGCAGCCTTATCCATTAAGTAGCGACGGTTTTTCGAACCATCATCTCTCAACTCTGGGTAACAGTTCTTATCAATTGGATAATAACGTTTCTTTGTCCGACGATGTGCATGAATAAATTCCCAGAACTTATTTCCACCAGACGAAGAAGGGATCATCCAATAAATCGTTAAAGTCATTGTACAGAGTAAATTGATTAGGAACTTCAACTCCTGCCCTCTAGGGAAAAATATATCCCTGAATTGTAGCGGAAAAACAAAACTCCCTACTATAATGAAGGCCTTCATTATCGGAACACCGTAGTACTTTACCTGCGTGTAAAGACCACGAGGCAGTCCCCAGTTCCCCTCTTGTTGTTGATTTTCTTCTTGATTCATCCAGTACCTCCTAGAAGTCAATATCCATCATTGGTTGAATATTACTTTCAAAATAAAGGAAATAACGGAATTTCTCAGTCAAAAGCTCCACTTGATCCCTCTGAATACAAATAGAACCTTTCTCTCCAAAATCAATATCCAAAAGGTCCGTACATTCAATACGGCATTGGTTTAAGTGTGTCTTAACTACCTCAATGGATGTTTCAGAGTCATGATGTACGTTACTTGAGACAAAACTACGAAAGTTCTTCCAACCAACTTCTTTATCAATGATTTGATGTAGGCGTTCTAAACCGTCTGCCCATTTCCCTCTAAAAATTTGAAGGGGTTCATTCATAGCGTTACCTCGCTGATATTTCATCAATAGGCAGTCCTGGTTAAGTAAATAGCGTTGTTCGTCAATTGTCATAATCGTTAATAAAGTCCTTTCTTTCCTTTTTATATTTATTCCCCAATATCTTGTTTTACTGATCGTACTGGTGAATTAAACTTGTAGGTACCATTCTTAACTGCTTTGATATTCTTTTCAATCTGTTCAATGATTGTCTGGACATAAGCAGCATTTTCACGCGCTTTCGCTCCGTCTTTCTCTTTAGAGTCCATACTTTTCTCGATAGCTTCCATATCACTCTGCTTATCGGTTAACTCGTTACCGACCAAGTATTCTGACTCACGTTTCAACTGCTCCAATGTCTTAGTATCTTCCTTAATACTGTCATCAAGTGTTTTTGCAGAAGCCAAGAGTTCTTTTCGCTGACCTTTTTGATATTTTAACTCCTCTTCAAAAATATTGAGGGCAAACTTCTCACGAGACAAATTCTTGACATATTTGTTTTTGAAGAGTTCATTTTGAGGAGTTACAAAGAAATCAACGTAGTTCTTACTCCCTTCCTTATCTTTTCGTTGACTCTGCTTAGAAACCGAAGCGTCATTGGAACTTGATGATAAGTAGTCATTGTATTCTTGGACATCAATCTTAAGACTGTTTGAGTTTGGTGTCTTATTTGTTGCACGGATAACTATGAGTGTATAATCTGAAGGCACATTACGCATGACCAGATACACCTTATCTCCGGTTAACGGAATGACTTCTAAGGTCACTGCTTCAGGATTCTTAACACTACTTGGCAAGAAAACCTGCCAATCAAGATTTTCAGTATTGATTCCTTTCTGAATAGCACTAGTCGCATCTGATGTTGCTAATTCCATAACGACCATTCCATTAGATGGTGAATATGTCATAGAGGTTGCTGTGATGCTTCCAAGGCCATTACCAAAGGTTTGCGTCGCTCGCAGCTGTGTCTCTGTGTAAGTAACCCGTTTAGGAGAGAAATAGCCAGTCGTAGCTGTCCATACCATTGTACCCAGTAAAGCATAGCTAATGATTAGCGTTCGCTTTAATCGATGTCCCCTAAAGTAAGAGATGACGCTATTGATTGCCCTAATGGATTTTATCTTTTTAGAGGCCCTAACTGGCCAATTGTACCAGCCTTCTAGTTCTTGTGTATTTTCATAATCTTTAAATTCTTCCATGAAGCCATGATAGGCTATTTTATATAGGTGTCGCAACCTAGTGACATAGGTTGACTTTTGAGATAATAACACTCTTATTCTGATTTCCTACTCTTGAAATAACACTATCAATAAGCTATACTAGAAATGTATTTAGGATTTTTTCTAGATACAAGTCATTGTTTTTCCCTTCGGGGGAACTATATGGAGGGGTTGTCTTTCTCCTTCTCCTCCATAACTTTTTTTCTAAAAACGTCATTGTTTTTATGAAAAATATTGTTGTTGTGGCCATTGGAACTTCCTGTTGTTCCAATGGCTTTTTTCAAAGTAACCTTTACGAGACAACAAAAAAAGAGGCAAGTCTCAATGGACTACCTCGTTTTCCTAGTATTATTTCTACAAAGAAGAAAAACAATGACTATTTTTAGTTTATCAGTTAGGGGAGAAACCTAACAACACTAAAAACAGAAAGTACAGTTACGTTTATGGGAGGTCCCTGTTCATAACTAGTAGAAATGAAAAGATTATGTTAGTTCCGAGAGGAGAAATCTCGTCTAACCTTACAACAACAATGGTGGGGTCAAGGAGAGGGGAGATACCTCATTCCTTAACCTTGATATAAGTATATCATAACAGGTCTTGTATTCGAAGCTCAGAGGACACTTTATTTCACTTTTTTTACACTTTTTTCAATCAAAGAGCGTAGCAATTCTTCGTCTGCTTCATATGAACCTATTCCATAATTGGCCAATTCTTCCTCTACATGAGTACGAACTACACTAACAGGATATTTGAACTTCACGATTTTATCCACAATGTCATCTTTATATCCTAGTTTGTTTGCGTATTCTTTCAAACGCTCCTCAGACAAATAGACTGCTCCTCGCTCTGTTTGTTGGATCGTTGCTACTGGTACTCCAGTCTTTTCAGACGCTTGGGTTTGCGTTAGACCTAAATCACTTCTTAGCGCTTTGATTGCCCCAGCATAACCTTGCCTTGTCAAGATAGCAATTCTTTCAGTAGTACGCTTTTGCGCCTCTTTCCATTTGTCGGTCTTCCGATACTTTTCAGAAGACTTTTGAACGCTCTCAGGGTTTTTAGCCAACCATTTTTTCTGGCTTCTTTCCCTTTTTCTGATTTTTGGTAATTAGCATTGATTTCTTGCTTTTTCTTCTTACCATCATCTGTCTGATTATATTTTTTCATGTAGTCTCGCATATAAGCTTTGCGATCAAACTTCTTCTTTTTTCCTTCGTCATCGTTTTTCCCCATTTCTATTTTTTGTTTTATTCTCTGTATTATTATAGCACTATGTTAGAAAACATAGTGCTTATTTTTATTTTTTCAGTCAAAGAACCACATCATGCGCGTGCTCACGTCTCATACGAGAAAGAATCATCTGTTGCGTCAGCTAACGGAATTCTGTGATTTTAGCTTTATTTACGATGAGTTAGAAAAGAATTATCGTCCTAACTTTGGACGTAAAGCTTATTCACTGATTATGATATTCAAGTATCTCTTATTAAAAGACATCCCTTTTGCGAGACCATAGGAATCATCTTACTTAAGGACATCAAAATAAAACATTTTATGATATACTAGCGATAATAAATAGTTATCGGTAGGAATTTTAATTATGTCTCAATGGAATCAGTTTTTAATAGAGATTGCTAATTCAATTATTCAAGCTCACACAGCTCAAAAGTCACTTTCTCTATACGTCCCCTTTGAAGATTCTTTATCAAAATCTTTAGCATTTGATAAAATATCACAAGAACTATTAGAAAGAGAAATTGATGGGAATGGAACAGTACTATACAGTGATTTCGGAGAAAACGATATTACAGACGAGTATAAACTTTCATTTACAGAAAAATTTTTCAAACCTGTTTCAATGTCTGTTAATAGTTCTATACCAGGGTTCGGAACAGCTGGTATAGCATTAAAATATGATTCAACTAGAATAGAGAATAAAATATTAGATAATAGCAACAACTACAGATTAATATTTCTAATCCAGCATTGGGAGTGGCTAGGTAGTGAACTACAATTATTCTTTATACGCCTTATTAATAATACATCCTATTATGAAAAAAAGTATAATAAATCAATCATCATTGTAGTTGGAGGCACAGAATTCAAAAGTAATGATATTAGATTTTCAAAAAACTTTGATGTTCATCATTTTGAATTAAACGATTTAAAAGATACTTTAGGTAATATTATACAAACTTCAAACATCTCTGATAACTTAGTAGATACACTGTATCCTCTAACAAAGGGAAACTTAGAAAAAATTTATAATTTTATTTTACTCTCACAGAATAATTCTAAGATTGAAAAGTTATTAGATGATTTGTTAAATACGATTGAAACAGACTTTCGAAAAAATAAAATTGAAATTGATTTCATTTATCAGCTATCAATCCTTCCTGAATATTTCAACCCATATGATGCCGAAGAATACTTCAATTTAAAAACTTTTCAAATTGAAAAAGCTATTGATATCTTAAAAAAATTACTAGTCTTGATTCCTGTAAAAAATAGAACAAATTTTTATAGTCTGATATTGATTATGAAAGATAAGCTTCTTTTAACGGTTGAAAAAGGACAAAAAGAAATCTATAGACGGTACTATCATTATCTCTGCGGAAAGGAGCCATTTAATTACAGACTAAAGATAAAAATTTTATCAAGACTTAAGGAGAGTCAAGAATATTTATTATCACTATACTTACTCTGGTATGAACATTTATTAAATCAAAACGAGATACTAGAAAGCGAAAAAAAGAGTTTATATAAACTTGAATTTCTCACTGAAGAGACTAAATCAATATTTTTTAAATGTATCAAATACAAATATACAGATGGTACTAACTCTCTTTATAAAGAAATTTTACCCGAAAATTCGTTATTATCTTCGATATTATTAAAGAATGATATTAACTTTCAAGGAAATACATCACAAGATTTTTCTTTTCATTCACTTTGTGATACACTTTACGAAAATATATTAGTTGAAAGTGCCAAAGATGTTATTGTTGAACCTATTCACTATCTTTCATGTATTTACATGCTATTACCTCATTTAATAGATAAACTTAATGAAATTGATAAATTCCAAGTTTTAAATGAAAATATTGTCAAAAAATTTTATACAACAAAAGATATTGAGCAAAATGCACAATATCTTGAAAATATATATTTAAGAAAAAGTTTTTTATACAAGGATAATGATAGATCAATCAATGATGCCAATAAAGCTTTAAAATTTTTTAACGATGTTGATGATGAAACTGAACAGTATTACACACTTGGTAGTCTTCTAGGATTATTACTTGTTTCTTCCAACTATGAGCGAGCAAGTCAGGTGAAACAAGAAATAGAAACACTATCAGATAAACACAATCTCCCACTATACTGGAAATCTAAAAATAATTTTGTTGTACTGGACTTTCTTTCAGGTATGGAAGGAGATTTTGATTATTGGAAATCTCAGTTTGAAAGCATTGTTACTGAATATGAATTAAATGATGTGAGTAAATACTTAATATATACAAATTTATGTGCAATTTCTCTATATTATTCTAAAACAAAAGAGTACAGAAGATATAAAACGATACTTGAAGAATTGATGGGGGTTGAGGATTTAGCCGACCTTGAAGATACCTCAATAGATGATTTTTATCGTTATTATTTTGGATGGTTTGAATTTTGCTTATTGTTACTAGAGGGTAAGCATCGACAAGCAAAAAATAAATACAATCAATTAAAAGATTTCTCACCTATTATTTTCAATTCAAATAAAAAATTGTTAATTGAAAAACATCGTCGCTATAAAAAGATTTTCGAATCAAATGTAAAAACAGGAAAGGAATTTTCTGAATTTCTATCACAATCCAAGTTTGCTTCAAGAGAATGGAATTACTTTCGAAGAGGCCTAATGCTAACTGATATACAGTATACTAGTGCATTATAAACTACTTAATATTACCAGTTTATGAAGATCAGTCATTGTAAGTCCATATTGCTCAATGTCAAAATTAAATGAACTATGGTCAGTTGTGTAAGGCATTGTTGCAATATCAAAAACAAAATAACTCCCATCTGACTTTATTCTAAAATCAACTCGTCCGTAAGTGGTTATACCTAAGTATTTGGCGAGTTTTTTTGTTGACTCTTTTAATTTCGTACATATTTTCTGATCTTCCAACCATTCAAATGAATAACTATTATTATCAGATAGTTTGCTTGTTATAATTTCTGAAGAAGAGACAATTTTGACTGGGTCTAATACAAGATATTTCCCTTTAATATTAAAAAAAGGGACTTCAACTTCAATTCCTGAAATATACTCTTGCAACAGAAAATCTTTTTTTTCTATAGTTTTCCACTCAAAATTATCCATTATTGAATCATTGGAAAGATTAATACTTGCAGATTCCGAAATTTCTTTTCTAATATACTTTTGAGCTTCAAAAAGCTTACCTAATACCTCGCCATCTTTTATACAAACAGTTTTGGGTGTTGGAATATTAAAGTAATCTGCAATAGCTCCCCAAATAAATTTATTACGACATAATGAAACTGTTAGTGCATTTGAACCTGTATAATTAATACTAAAGTAATCACAAAAAGAGGGAATCAACGATTTTTTTCCTTCTTTTCGACCGTCTCTAGCCAAATTATAAACTAACAAAGTTTCTTTTGATAAGTGCGAATAGTATTTTAATATATATTCCACAAAATCTATTTCAGTATAAAAAATATTCAAACATAAACCAGTTTTTAACAGTGCTGAAGCTATTTCCTCAAATTCTGATAGCGAAAAAAATTCACTATCAGATGCATGTTCAATTGTATAATAAGACATTTTTTTAGTTTGTTTTTGTAAATTAGCAACTAAAAATAAATTGGTCTTAGAGCACTCTTTATCAAAATTTTGTAAATAATACTGTAGTAATTGCTTCATAATATCTCCTACCGATAACTATTTATTATCACTATACGAAGCACTCAAATAGGTTTATAATAGCATGATTATTGATAAAGGAGATTTTTATGGATTATAAACTTATTTCTACTTACTTAGATTATTGCAAAACTCATAAGCGTTTGAGTTCACACACGATTCGCGCTTATAAGAATGATCTTATGCAATTTTATAACTCAGACTATGATAATGTCGAATCCTATATAGAACAGTTGACACGATCTAACATAAAAACGAATACATTAAGAAGAAAAATTGCTTGTATGAAGGTGTTTTATAACTATCTAAAATACCAGAACATAATTGAAGAGAATCCCTTCAATCAATTGCGCTTTCAATTTAGAACTGAAAAAGTATTGCCTAAAACGATTCCGTATGACATTCTGAAAAGCATTTTTATATATTTAGAACGGAAAGTAATTGTATCTAAAACTGACTATCAAAAACAACACGCTGAAAGAAATCTACTAATTATTTCACTTTTACTTTCAACAGGCATCAGAATTTCTGAACTTTGCCACATTCATCTCAAAGACATTAATCTGTCCAATAAGACACTCCATATTATAGGAAAGGGTAAGAAAGAACGTATCCTATTTTTAGGAGATCAAAAAACATTCAATTTATTAGAAACATATATAAATAAAACAAGAAATGAATCCAATGATTTCTTGTTCTCAGGGAAACATTCACTTAAACCATTGTCAGAGCAAAGTGTACGTTTAGTAATAAAGAGAATCGTTGAACAAAATAACTTTTCTAGAACTATTACACCGCATATGTTTAAACATAGCTTTGCGACAATGCTTCTAGATAGTGATGTAGATATTCGATATATTCAACAAATTCTTGGACATAGTTCTATATCAATCACACAAATCTATACTCACGTATCTCATTCAAAACAAAAAGAAATACTTAGTTCTTTTAATCCCGTATCAGTAATTCATTCTGAAATCGAGTAAGAGACATTTCCAAAGTCTACAGTTCACTTCATCTTAAATTAATTTTTGTAGTTCGACTTTAGTTAATAGATTTTATACTCAACAAAAGCAAAAAACATATAAAACTTCACTTTGAATCAGCATTTATACTATATTCCGTATTAAGGACTCCATAATTGTTTTTCTAAAATACATCTTTCAAATATCCTTAAATATAATAAAAAGAGATGGGCAAAATCTCAATTCCTGAAGAAAATGGAGTAAATCTTCCCACAAGAAAACGCATAATTTCAAGTTTTTCAGGCTCTATAATTTCTGTAGTGGGTAAAACCACTGTAGAGATTATAAAGCCATTGTTATGATATAACAAATCTATTTTTCTATCTTGTATTTAATTTGAACTGTTCATCAACATATTTTTTATAAAGAGAATGTGTCTCAACTAAAAAATTATGCTTACCAGAACCAGTTATACGGCCATCTTCAACAAAATATATACAATCACTATTAATGATTGTTGATAGTCTATGTGCTATGATTAGCGTTGTACGATTTTTCATCAGATTAGTTAAAGCCTCTTGTATTTTTACCTCCGACTCACTATCTAAATTTGCTGTTGCTTCGTCTAACATTAATATTTTCGGGTTGCGTAAAAAAGCTCTAGCAATGGCTAAACGCTGACGCTGACCCCCAGATAAATTAATTCCTTGCTCGCCAATCTCAGTATCTAATTGTAAAGGCATCTTTTTAACAAACTGGGTTGCATATGATAATTCTAAAACAGACCATATTTCCTTTTCTGTAACTACTCTATTAAGTCCAAAAGTTAAATTACTACGTATTGTACCTGACATAATACCAGTTTCTTGAGATACAAAGCCAATCTGCCTACGATAATATTCTAAATCTATATCTAATATATTTTGTTTATCAAAACATATAGTCCCACTTGTAGGTTCATAAAATCTCTCAAGTAAACTAAATATTGTTGATTTCCCACCACCTGATGGTCCAACAAAAGCAATAGTTTTATTTGGGTAAGCTTTGAAAGATATATCTTTTAGACTAAATTCTTTTGGATTATTTGAATATGAAAAGTTTATATGTGTTACATTCAATACCTTATTATCGATATTAAAGTGAGTTCTATTACTAAAGTTCTCTTCCTCTTTTAATAACAATTCTTGTATTCTTTTTGTTGCTCCACTAGCTTTTGAAATTTCTGATAAAAAAGCTGATATAGATGGTAAAGAGCCAATCAAGTTAAATAAATACATTAGGAAACTAAATAAAACTCCTAACTTCATTTCACCGGAGGAAATTCTATTTAATCCATAAGTGATAATACCGAATATTGAAGATAAAAATATCATCATTGATACAGGCTGAACAATAGCATCAAATAAGGCTTCCTTTTTCCCAATATAATATAATTCATCAACTTTTATCTGAGCATTCTCAAAAGCTCGTCGCTCAGCATTGGAGGTCTTTATAAGTCTAATCTTAGAAATTATTTCATTAGTAATACCACTAAACTGAGCTACCCCTTCTTGTCTGGAATTACCAATTTTTGACCCAAATGTCATTATAGGAAATATAATAATAATTAATATAGGAATAGTTAAAAAAATTATCAATGTCATATGCCAATCTGTTCGTATCATCATATATATAGTTCCCATTATTGTAATAATACTAGCAATAGACTGTGGAATATGTTCTGATAATACCTGTTTAATTTGTAAGGTATCACTTGAAATATGACTTGTTAATTCTCCAGACTTAATAGTATCAAAATAAGAGATCTTATAAAGTACGAGTTTTTTTAAAAGAAGACTTCGTAATTTTTTTATAATATCCTCACCAAAAATACCTAGTATCGTGCCCCCTATTATTGAAAAGAAAGCTGAAGTAATAATTAGTACAGAGATTATCGTAACCGTCCTATAGTTCAATCCATTTGTAAAGTTATTAACTAACTTACCTACTATTGTGGGTAAGTAAACTTGAATACTGGATGTCAGAACTAAAAAAATAATACCCATAAATAAATATATATATTTAGGCTTAGATTCTTTTATTAATCTTAAAAAATAAATTCTATCAAAATTATTGTGACTCATTATATATATTACCGTCTTTTCCTCTTTCAAAAAATAAATTTAATAATCAAGCAACTGCCCTCAATAAATTTTTAACTACTAAAATAATATCATAAGTTTATCTTTATTTTAAAAATTATTGAGTTTTTCTTATGAAATTAACTTATGAGGATAAAGAACTCATCTTTAAACATAGAAAGCAGAAATATAGCTTAAAACAGCTTTCATATAAATTTGTGATGAACATTTCTAATCTTAGCTTGGTTAAAATTCCCCGTATGTAAATGCTATTCTTTCCAAGGAGAGATTATAAAAAAACAGATAACCTCATTCAACGCCAGTCTCAGATGAATTTAATAGTAAAATTCTCCCCTACAATCTTTATGCGTCACCGAACTTGTACAAGTGAGAGCTATACTAGAACAGACCCTCATAGAGTAACATTACGAAAATACACTTCTTTTTAGTGATCAAAGGTGGCAATACCAACACCAGCATTATCATCCATTATAGAGAACAAGGGAATCCAACCATCTATGTCATATAAGCAAGATGACCGAGATGATAGCATAATTTTGAAATCGAAAATGCTTATGGATACGAGAAGACATTAAAGTTACTTTAACAATTGAAACAAGATACTGTAGACTATATTGATTACTACTACAATAACTGCATTTAGGTCAAACTAGAAAAGTAAGCCATCTTTACAACGTCGTTTACTACTAAATAAAAGTCTAGAAGATTGCATAAATTAAATATTTCTAGACTTTTATCAAAGACAATCCTTATGTTAATCGGATTTTACAAATGTCATTAATGATTGTAACCTACTCTAAAGATTTTGTCTTTTCATCTTTTATGAAATAATTTCCAAACAAAGGAGTAGGATAAAAGTTGTCATTATCTGTGCTCATAAGTTAGTTTTATTTACAAGGTTCTCACAACATAAGTATAGACGGTAAATAAGTATCACTAAAATTGACGCAACAAAAATTACAATATAAAATAAAGATAATATATTGCAATTATTCTTGCAATTTATCAAGAAATTGTCTTATGTGGATAAACTTCTCATCTGTAAATTTAAAAAGAAGAAAAAAATATGCTAAGAGAAAAGGATAACATCTCCTCAAGAAGATATTATCCTTTTTTGTGATTAAACGAAGTCAAATAGTGAAATTTCTTCGTAGACTTCTACTTCTACTACCTCATTAACAGAGGTTTCATAAACTAATTCTGTAGATACATTGTCATTATGTTCTTCAGTCATACCAAAGAGTTCAGAAATGCTTTCTAGGAAGTCATCAGCCATATCAAGAACTTCTTGTGAAACGACGACATGAGTCTTTTCTTCAACAGTTTCTTGAGCTTGAGCAACTACTACTTCTTCCTCAAAGCCAGTTTCTGATTCATCTACTGACTCATCAATAACTTCAACAATTTCGCTTTCTTCATCAGGATCATAGCTAGCACTATATTCCTCGGTGATTGAGCTAACTTTTACATCAGAGTCCTCAGCCATTTCTGGATGGTCTGCCTTGTACTGCAATTCAAAAGCATTGATAGCTTCTTCAATTTGTTCTACAGTAGGCTTCTTAGACTCGTCCTCGACTTCGATAAGAGGATTAACAATGGCACGTTTAGCTGATACATAGTCAAGACGAGCTTGGTCTGCAAAAACATCTGCAGCTTCTCCTCGCTTAATAGTATCTGCACAACGGTCAATGTTTTCCTGCAAGAGTTTGGCTTGTTTATCCATGCCATCAATAACATTGTTGATACGTTGGATAGTCCCAATACCACTCGCAAAGTCTAGGCGAACGGCATAGCTATTTTGACCAATAATATGCAAGTCAAGCATGCGTTCTGGTTGCCAAGGTGATTTTTGTTCCAACGCACGAAGGACAAAACCACGATAATGAGCAAGGGTTGTCATTTTCATATGTAGTGGATCAGAGGCAACATTCATCTGCATAGCATAGTTCAGTTGATTACCTGCAACATCTTTCTTAGTTGCTTCGTATCCATCTGGTTCAAATGTCATAACAAATGGGTTATGTTCAACCTCATATTTCTTACCATCTTCTTTTTCAACCACTTCTTTCCAAGGTCTTGTCTTTTCTGCAAGCTCTTTATCCTGGACTAATAGAGAAAGTTTCTTCTCGTAAATTTCCTTATCTTTAAGGGCTTGCTTAATACGTTTTTGAGACAAAGCAATATCACGTTTCCAAGCTTTCCGACGATTAGACAGCAACTCAAATTCGTTATCAAGTTCCATCTTAAGTTTAAGATATGGATTGCCTGTCGCAATGGCTTTAAATTCAGAAGCTGAGAGTGTTTGCTCGTCAATATCCTCTGAAGCTCGCATCGGTGTACGACTGGTCATGATTTGCGTAATATAACGGAGCTTTGTTTCTTGAATCTGCCAAAGGTAGTTATCAAAACTTCCTTTAGTGATATAGTGGAAAATATTTACCTTACGATAGATATTTCCTTGACGAACCAAGCGTCCATTACGTTGGATAATATCAGACGGTTTCCAAGGCACATCGAGATGATGAACAGCTTTCATACGACGTTGTACGTTAAGACCGGTTCCCCCTTTTTCCGTTGAAGCCATGAGAATACGAATCTCACCAGCATTCATTTGACGTTGAAGTTGAAGCTTAGCCTTTTTGTTAGCAGCATCGTGAATAAAAGCAATCTCTTCTTCTGGAATTCCTCGTTCAACAAGCAAATCTTTCAACTCTTGGTAAACAGAGAATCCTTTGCCATTAGGAGTTCCAAGGTCAGAGAAAATCATCTGTGTCCCTTTATGATTAGCTTCCATGTGATAAATCTTATCCACTCGCTCAACCACTTGCATGAGTTTATCTGCATCAGCTCTTACATAGAGCTCTGCATCAAGCAAACGCATATCCAAAGCCAACTTTCTGGCTTCACTAGTGATTTTGAGCATGTTATCTTCACTAGGATCTACATTCCCATTTTTAACTCGGTCTGAGCGTTCTACAAGCTCATCCAAATAAACTTTTTGGTTCTCAGTCAACTGACTTTCAACCGCTACCTTTTCTACCATAGGAACTGGAAGATTAAGGTCTTCAGTCATTTGGATATCTGCAGTCTGACGGTAAATCGCCATCAGCTCAGGGAGATTCATAAATTTAGCAAAGCGTTTACGTGAAATATACTTGTCTCCAGTAGGGTTAAGTTCAAGACTATTCTCAACAATCCCAAACGCACCAACCCAAGCATCAAAGAAACTTACACCGAAATGTTCCATGACATCTGGTTGAAGATAATTCATCATCGTATACATTTCACTGATAGAGTTGGAAACTGGTGTTCCAGTCGCAAAGACAACGTGACGTGTATCATGCTCTTCTTGAAGCACGCGCACCTTCATTTCCATATCCATATTCTTTTTTGAGGTACGGTTGGTAATACCAGCAACGTTCCCCAAACGTGTCATAGGACGGACATTTTTGTACCCGTGGGCTTCATCAACAAAGAGCATATCAATACCAAGACTTTCAAAGTTGATAAACTCATCAATACCAGTCTTGTTTTCAAGCAACGTTTCTAAGTTTGCCTCAAGACTTCTACGCATCGATTGTGCTTGCTTAAAAGTAATTTTGTCGTCATTAGCTTTTGCGTAACCAATGATCTCATCAAGCTCATCAATCTTTTCAGAAATAAAGGCTTGTTCACGTTCTTGTGAGACACGAACTTTCTCAAATTGAGAATGCCCAATCACAATACCATCATAGTCACTCGTTAGAATACGAGAAACGAACAAGCGACGTCGTGACTTTTCAAAATCCTGCTCAGTCGTAACAAACACTTTCTTGGTAGGGTAGAAACGCATAATTTCTTGACCAAATTGTGCTGTTAGACTAGATGGAACCACAAACAATGGTTTATGAATAAGCCCAAGCTCTTTCATCTTGAAAGCTGCTGAAATCATGGTTAGTGTCTTACCAGTACCCACTTCGTGAGCAAGCAGTGCACGTCTCTCTTCAAGAATACGTTGTACGGCATTCTTTTGGTGAGGGCGAAGCTCTACTCCTTTAGCCAACCCATCAAATTCCAAGAGACTTCCGTCATATTGACGTGTCACATAGCGATTAAAGACTTCATTATAGGTATCCTCAATCACTTCTTGGACTGTTGGATTTTCATGAATAAAGTTCTTAAAGCTTTCTTGTAGAACACGTTCACACTCACGTAGGTTTGCTGTAGCCACTTCATCAACCTTCCGTATCGGGTTTTCAGTCGTACCAAAGTTACGCATGATTGTTGGTTGATTACTTGTAAGCAAATGAGCCACAATATCTGTTGCGTGTGAGTAGCTTTTATTGTACTCATCACGTAGACCTAAACGAAGGTTAGATTGACGACTCATATAGCAGTTTAACAAGCGTTCGTTGAAGCCTCGTCCGATTCTGGATTTCACTAATAGTGATTTAGCTTCTTCAGAATGGAGACCAACCTTTTCATCCAACAATTCATTAAACACCCATTGAGAAACGACGTTACTAGGAATCCAGCTAGAACCAATGCTGAAATCAATATCAGATAAGACAACTGGTTCTGGTACAACAGATAAAATCAGTTCCAAATAACGTTCCCAATCCGCTTGTGTATCTCCGTCTTCAATGAGAGAGTTAATGCAATCACGTTTAGCAAGAACATCACCTGAAAGGAATTTATCCTTAGTAACATAGTGTACAGTCTTATCATCAATATAGCGTTCCACATCAATCATCACTGTCTCACCTAGTTCTGAAATCATCATATCTTCTGAAACATCTGGATAGACAGAACTCATGAGGTTCAAATCAACGCCACGACCTTCTGAAAGCGACACATTCAAGGCTTCTACTGCTGACATCACTTGATGGAGATGTTTTTTAGGACGAATAGTTGGCTTTTGAAAAGCATCTGACTTCACAAAGACTACCTTTGAGCTATCATTCTCGTCCAACTCCTCTAATTCAAGACTAGCGATAAGAGGATAACGGTCATCTCGGTCAAAGAGGCGAGCATTCACCGCTTGATTGATATAACCATACTTCTTCTTGAAAGTATCGTAAGTTTGATTAAGTGTTGCAAGCAGTTGTTTAAATTTACCTTCATCATAGTCTGTCGTCATTTGAATATCAATAATGGCTTGATAAGCATTTTTGATAGCAACCATGCCACGGATACGCTTGTTTTCTGTATCCGTAAGGGGTGTTTCATAGAAATAAATACCTTTGTAAAGCCCTTTACTTTTAGCTGCTTTAGAAGGTGTTTGACTTACCCATGTATTCGTAACAATATTAGGGTCTGCTTCTACTGCTGCTTCAAAGTCTAAAATGGCTTCTTCTTTGTATTTATCATCATATTTTACGAACTGTCCTTGTTCGTCTTGATAAAAAATCATTTCAGCTGCGCGTGAGCTAGGACGGATAGACGTGTTATCACGATAATAGACACGCCCCATTTTATCACAAGCATACTCGTTCAATCGAATATCAAGTGAAGCAAGTAAGTCTTGGTCAAGATGATTCACTTCTTCTTTAAGGATAATATCACGAGGTTCTAGTCTCTCCACTTCGAAAGGCACTGTTACTTTTGATAGTGCTTCTTGAAGCTCTGAAGCTAAGTCAAAAGAGCTATCTAGCACAAGATCCAGTGTTCCACCATTGAAATTACGTACCTGATAGTCACCTAGGACACAAGGATTTTTACAAATAGCATCCTGGAAGAAATAGGGATTGAGTGAGACACGTTTATCAAAGGGGAGTTTATTTCTATCTGAAGACCAGAAGTCGATATTATTATCGGGAACAGGGATAAAAGCTCCTTTTTGGAAAAATAGGATATCTGTTACCACTCGTGTTCCAGCATCTTTAAAAGCAGTATTTGGTAAGCGGACACCACCTAAAAACTGAGTTCCGCTACGACGGAGTTCTGGCAGAATTGAACCAGCACTCTTATCTGCAGTACCAGTTGAAGTGATAGCTGCAACCATCCCATGATAGGGTACCAAATCGATAGCTTTCTTAAAGAAGTAATCATGAATACGATAAGGTTTATTATCATAAGCCTTATCGACAATGCGAACATCCGCAAACGGAACATTCGTAATGACCAAGTCAAATGGTGTCCCTTCAAAGTTTACTGTTTCAAATCCTTGGACTAAAACAGTAGCATCTTGATGAAGGTGTTTAGCAATAGCACCTGTAATGGTATCAAGTTCAATTCCATAAAGAGTAGAATTCTTCTTGATATCCTCTGGCATTGTTTCAAAGAAGATACCAGTACCCATTGATGGATCAAGAATATTACCTCCTTTAAAACCACTTTCTACAATCTTATCCCACATTGCAGTAGCAATCTCTGGACTTGTGTAGTAAGCCGTAAGAGAGCTCATTTCCATCGCACGATATTCTTCTTTAGTGACAAGACTTTTTAGCTCATCACGTTCTTTTGCAAAACGATTAATCTTACTATCAAAGAAATCGTTAGCAAGTCCTCCCCAACCAACATAGTTAGAGAGAATTTCTTGTTCGGCACTATCAGCTAGACGGTTATCTGCTTCGAGTGCTTTCACAAGTTTAATGGCAGAAAGGTTAGCTTGAACCTTTTCTGCTTTAGTCATTGTTTTAGTATTATTTTTTTGTTCTTCCATTGTTGTTCTTTCTCCTTAAAACTAAAAAAGACCTGGTATAATACCAAGTCTTTCTTTTTCGTTAAAATAATTGTTTATCGTCTTCCTAAGTTAGGATGATGGTCTTCTAAAACAAACGGTTCATCGTTGAGTTCTGGTATTGATACCCAATAAAAATCATCGGTATCAAAACCGTGTGTCATGGCAATTTCATGCCAGACATCTGGAGCTTTATAAGTATAGCCTAAAAGCTCTTTTCGATTTTTTCGACCAAAATCAATTTGACGCCCTTTTAGAAAGTCTACCATACGTTCATAAGTGAATTCTGTATTTAACAGATAATCATCTTTTCTTACAAACGTTTCTATAGTCTCACTAACCGTATCAACTAGGTATTTCCCAATCATCCTTTTGTTGTTATATATAATAATAGTCAATTTCATAACTTTTATCTAAAACTGAATGTTAAGCTTTCCACAATGGGCTAAAAAAAGTTCTGCTTCTTTCTTTGCCTCTTCATCTGCGGATTTGTTCCTTTCTCCTTTCAGTTGAATAATCCTATTGTTTTTCAATTCAAGAGTATAGAGAGGGGTTTCTCTGTGTGCTTTATCACGAACAAAGACAATAATAGAAGTTCCGTAGACAAAGTGTTTTTTTGCATAACTTCCAACACAATGATGTAGGGTTTTGCCTTCTTTGACAATTTCACTTTCGTCTTTAGGAAAGATAAAAGCATACTTGTCAAATGCGGTCTGAGCCTTCATCATGTTTGTCAAACGTTTAGCTGTTTCAACCCTCAACTTCGCCTCTTTCTTTTCGTCCTCAAGGCGTTGTTTCTCTACTCTCAAATCTCTGACAGCATTAGTTACACGTAAATATGTACCACGTGCTTGTTGATTCTCGAGAAGAGCTGAATAATTTTCTACGATCTCTGTATGTTTGTTTTCCCAATTTTTTGGGATAACTACATAATCTCCATCAAATGGAATTCCCAGAGCTTCTACCATTTCTTGATAGTCCTCATAATCACGAAGGGAGATATTGTTTTTCATCATCCAGTTAATAAAACGAATTGGTTTCACAGTGGATGGTATGATACTTTCCAAACGCTTAATTAGTGGCTTCTTGTCAGAAATCATAGCGTTTGAAAGCAACTCGTATAACCCCTTGAAAGTTCGACCATATCGTCTACGCAAATCTTCCTCAAAAAATGCCTTTTCAACATTCATATCCGTATTTTTTAGAAACGGTTTATTCCTTTTAAGAAAGTTCATGGTAACCTTACCCATATTTGCATGACCATGTCCTAGACTAGATGAGTAATAAGACCTATAAAAAGTAGACCCTACCAAGTCTTTGACGATTCCACGCGCCTTGATTTTTTGAGCGAATTCAATACGTTCTCTATATTTATAGAGATGAGGTAGTACTAAGCTTATCTCAAAATTATCTTTAATCACTTGTCCAAAATCTAAATATCTCAACTCAGACTTTGTTTGTAATTTCTGAATAAGACTTTCCATATCCCCATAAAGCGTATAGACACTAAATGCACCAGAACCAAAAAAGAGAGCATTCCTCTGATTTTGGAATCCACTTCTATAGATATCTTTACCTTTTTGGGCTGAAAGAAATGGATCCCGGTGTGCTTTAACAATCTTATTGTTGGCAAGCTGATAAAAGTTGTAAAGTCTGACTTTGAACTTTTCTTTTCCTTTTTCGAAGGATTGAGTCACAGAATACATCTGCATTTCAATGCGTTTCTTTGTGACTCCCATCCAGACATAGTAAAAAGTATCACCTACAAAGGTTAAACGACTGTTAAGTGATAAGCGTTTTGTAACCTTTTTCGAAAATTTTTTTCGGTCTGAAGAGATAATTGTCCTGGACTTATTAGTCCATTCATAGATAGGAAAATCATTCATCGCCCACTTGAAAAATCCGTTAGGAACTTTTAGACGATTGTCAACGATTTCTTGAATAGTCATTTCTTTTGTCATTGTTTTTCTCCTTAATCAATAAAAAATGGCCCTAGGACCATTTTTTTCATCATTTTTGTTAAAATTCCCCTTCTTCAACAGATAAATCTGAAAAAAGATCTAACTGTTCCACAACCTCTTTAGGCATTTTCTTTTTAGGCATTTTCTTTTTAGGGGTTTTCTTCTTTGCCTGTTTCTTTTGAGTATTCTTAGTTGATTTCTTGCTTCCAGTAGTCATTTTTCCTACAACTGATTTAGTCTCAACTTTTTCAGCAGTAAAATACTCCTTAACCCAAGAAAAGACTGTAGCATCATCAACCATAGCACCTTGACCATTTCTATAGTCAGATTTACTGGCTTTTCTGATACAGTAACCCATAGCATCCTTAATCGTACGATCAAGATGTTTGAGAATTCCAGCAATCAGCTCATCATCCTCTTGATGATCAACTATCCAATTATGAATAGCATCCTCAGTCGGTGTGTGAGCTTCTGCCATTTCATCATCAAAATGGCTTACTGCCATGAAGCGGTCAAAAGCATCAATCTTAATTTTATCTGTCATTGTTTTTCTCCTCTTTTATTTAACCAAAGCTACGTTTCGTTTCCCATCTTGTCCTTGTTTCATTTCTAAAACATCATGTGGGATTGAAAAGTCATCTTGATAGGCTGTTGTAACAACACTTAATCCTGCAGAAACAGCCTTAAGTACTGCTTCTACTTCTTCTCGTGTATTAGCTTCACCAATAAACAAGACATTAGGATTAAAGCGTGGGACTAAAGTGACCAGAGCATCATAGTCCATACGGTTAACCTCATTGACTTGTAGCTGGCTAAAAGATACATCCTTAATTTCGACATGTCTTTCGATTGTTATTACTTTACCTTCTTTAAAAGCCTCAGAAAGTAATAAGTAAGCTAAAGTCGTTTTGCCAACACCTGCACAACCAGTAATGACGTGCAATCCTGGAATACGTACTTGTTCAATCACATTTTCCAAACCACTATCAACATCAAAGTCACGCAAAGAGATTCGATGCTCCTCCCCATTGATGCAAGTTTTAGGATAATCTAAAAGTTGGATAGACATCGTTTCTAGGCCTTGAAAATTACCTATCGTCGATATCCTTATGGCGATAACTCTACCATCATCCAACTGATAGTCACAAGTTCCTAGCTGACCACGACGTTTTTCAATCACATTCATATCCGCTAGGCATTTCATATGACTAAATAGAGCATCCGCATCTTCTGATGAAATGTGGTCATAGACCTGTTTAACATCAGCTTTTCTAAATGCCACTTCGTAATCTTCACCATGCGGGAAGAAGGTAATATCTTGAGCTCCGTTATTAATAGCTTCTTTTAGTACCATTTTAATGTAAGTAATCATTGTTTTTCTCCTTGTTCCGTTTCTAGTAACAGCTTTAACTCTGCAGCTTCTTTCTGCAATTCACGAATCGTACTCAACAACTCGTAACGTTTGGAAAGAACCTTATCTCTATCAAGAATGGTAGTTTTATTGATAAGGTCAACCTTATCAATTTTATACAGTTTACAGAGCTTAGAAAATTGTGGTTCTTTAGGAATAGACCGTCCTTTTTCATAATTATTGACAGTTCCTTTAAAAACCCCAATTCTATTTGCAACGTCTTGAAGAGATAGAGGTCTATCTAATTCTTTCCTAGCTGTTTCTAGTATTGAACCTAATGCCACTCTATCTAAAGTGTAAAAAGGTTCCAAATACTTCTTGACCGTCATTTCAGTCATTGTTTTTCTCCTCTCAGAACTCAAACAAGCTTAACTGTTCTCCTTCAGTTGTTGGTTTATCTTCAAGTGGCTTTCGACAAGCTACTAGTGTTTTTGGCTCCTTCTCAACCTTATAAATAGGTTGCATTGCACGATAGTTCTCAAAGAACGTGTCAAAAAATGCAAACAAAAGGTGTCGACATTGCCTCAAAGCTCTATACTCTAATCGAGTATAGTAAGTAGCTTCATCAGATAGCAGTTCTGAATCTTTGGTATAAGTTTCAAAAACCCACCATTCAAAGCCACGTGCAAACACTTCAGTCGGGGTCAAATAATAATCCAACTTCTTCTTAATATGAACAGCTTGAGCTAAGTCCGTTCTGGTTTCCTCTGCTATTTGAATAAGTTTCAGCAAGCTAGCCTTGTAGATATAACGAATATCTTTAAAGCTATGAGACGTAGAACTAATGATTCCAGCTTTATCATACGTATAGTCTAAATAATGACCATACTCATGGATGAAGGATGAGGAATCTCTTACATCAACTGCCATGATATTTAACCCTGGCACATAAAGTCCGCTTGCTTTATGTTTTCCTAGCTTTCGGAATTTGAGTTCGGGCTCTACAGTAGAATGAGGTAAGTGATTACACAACTTCTCCCATTCTTTCTCTAGAACCCTGAATTTCTCCTTGTCAAAATCACTACCTCGATAACGCTCGGTATCTACTTCGACCTTTGAAAACCCTAAATCAAGAAATGTCGTGTTACTGTTCATTTCATGATCTTGAAAGATTTTATCCTCACGCACACTGGCTATCGTCTTAGTTGACTGATTAACATATTGTGCATTTAGGTTGGCTGCAAGAGCATCTTCATACTCTCTTTTAAGAACGTTAGCTATCTTTTGTATATTTCCATAATAACTACATTCCTTGTAGATACCTTCACTATGGATAGACATCAATTCAAGAAAGCTAAAAGATACTAGTCCATACCTTGTTTGTGAATTTCTCTCTCTCCAAAAACTTAGGTTTTTCTTCAAAGGTACTCTAACCTTTGAATCGTCGACAATGAGAAGATACAGAGTGCGTTTGGTATCTTCTGCACTTTTAGTAGCAGGTAATCTACTACCTTGGAGTGTGAGAAGAATCTGTTCACCAAAGAGGTGTTCTTGATTTTCTTCATCTCTCAAACTCATACCCTCAAACAGGCTTTTTAGCTTAATCGAAAAATGAGCTTGATCATAACCAATGCCTTCAATATCAGCCATGATGTCTTTGACTTTATAGGCTGTAAAGACATTATCTTGTCCGAACACCTCTACAGCTAGTGCTCCGACTTCTTGAGATAAAAGTTCATGACAGTGATATCTGCGAATATTCGCATAATAATTGCAAAATTTCCTCACGATATCGCAAGCTTTATCAGTCTCTTTTATCTTAGGAAAAGTGACTTTTTTAGTCGCTTGTTGTGCTACTGCTAGTAGATTTGTCATTTTTTTCTCCTTCATAGAAAAAAGGAAGGTTAGCTTAAAGCTACTACCTTCCTCTTTCTCTTATATGCACTATGTACGATACACTATAGACTATACATAGTATGATATACAATTTATTGCGTAAAAAAAGGAAACCTAATTATTGTTATCAAGTTTCCTTGCAAAATCTCGTTTATGTCTTTTGTGACTCTCGATATTTCGAGAAATATCATTCTTATCCCAGATTTGTAATTCCCAAGGATAATAGAAATTACTTCTGTTTTTAAAGTAGACATGGATGCCAGTATAGTCTTCAGTATCTTTTAAATACCAATTTTTTAGTCCGTATTCTTCCTTCCAATCATCTAAACGATTCATCACTTCAGTAATGACAGATGTTGGCAAAATGACACGTGCTCCAAAAATATCATTTAAAACCGAATTTACTGGATACCCTTCTGGTCTTTTAGTAAAACGCTCAATCTTGTCTAAAATAGATTCAGATGTCTTCACTCGATAGAAGTAACTAATATCGCTGACATCTGCTACCATTAAATAATCGTTGATAGATTCGTGTAGATTCAAACGATATTTTAGAATCTCATCAACCGGTACCTTCGCAAAAGTGTGCTTAAGATTAACTTTAGCAATTTTACCACTTTCAAAATACTCCTCTGAGTACTTTTTATGAATGGTGTTGATTTCAAAGATTAGTCGCTCTACTTTCTTGATATCTGTCACAAGCTCATACTTCTCCATATTTTTTCTCCATTATACCATACCTGGCTATTATAAGTTATAAGTTTTGAACCTGATCTTTTCTTCTGGGGAAGCTTTCAAAAGGAAATCATCGATTCCCTTTTCGTGAGGCCAGATTAGAGCACGAACCGTACAAGACTGCTTAGTAACTAGATCTTGAACCATGTCATACATACGTTCAAATACCGAGTCATTATCCTCAAAGTCTTGGTCAAATGCAAGATAAATTGGTTTAACCTTTTTAAGTTCAGTCTTTCCGATAAAGTCCGAGATAGGACGCCATGCTGCTACTCCTGCCATAGAGATAACACAGATATTCCCCAATTGAGAAAGACGAGTGTTTTTCGCAACTGATGCGGTGATGTCCCCCTTAAGCAGACCTTCAGTAACTAGAAGGTTATCAACCTTACTCATAAGATTGACTTTTGCCTTACCTTCTTCAGAAAAGCGTGCTTGTTCTAAGACTTCATCAGAATAAGCAAAATGGGGAAAGGACTTAGCACTCGTTCCTTCTGGTTTATATGCTGACGAAACAAAGACATATTTTTGCCCTTTTTTAAATGTCAACTCAAGTCCAGAACGAAGTTTAACACTAGTTTCCTTAGTTGTCCCACTTGCTAGTTCGTGTGATGAACCTTTAGCAAACACATACCAATCGAAACTTCCGTCGTCATTTTGAAAGACCTTAGCAGTACGTGCATTTCGTCCCTCTTGAAAGGCTTCGTTTACTTTGGCTTGATAACTAACGTTATCAAGACGTACTTGAAAACCTACAATTTGTCCCCAAGAATTGCGACATGGAATTAGAATTCCATCTTTTGATTCAAAAATAGGACATTTTGCGTTTTCATTCCAGTAGAAGCCAGGCACTCCACGCCATGCATCTTTAGGAAGACCATTTGCAACAAAGAGCTTTTCCCAAATAGTTGCTGGATGAGATACTGTTGTATCAACCTGTTTCTGGCGTGTTTGCTTTGTTGATGAAGCATAGCCACGCAGTGCAATAGTCTCAACAGAAAGACCTCGTTCTGCACTTGTTAAGTGCTTAACATGGTTCTTAGTCAATCCCAACACATCAATCACAAGAGAATTTACCTTGTGAAGTGTTGAGATACTTGCTAAAGGCTGACTTTTCCAACTAGGTTCAAAAGTCACGTTTTTAGCTTTTTGGGGATCCAAATCATAAATAGTCCCAGCACTACCAAATTGTGGTTTGTCTGGGTCTATTTTTCTTGCACAAACTGCCTTTGACTGATCTGCGAAGACTAGACACCAATCTGGTTTTCCACAAATAGGACAAGGGTAATCACGTCCTACACGAATTAATTCTTGATTTCCAATTGTGATTAATTTAGTCATTTTTTCTCCTTTAAATAATTGTTGTTGTAAAGTTACCTTGGAAAGCCTCGAATACCTATTCGTAGCCTTTCCTCCGCCTGCCGACAAATTAGAGTTGGGAACACCTGTTCCTCACCTCTAATCATCGAGATGTCGCCTTTCTTTTTGTCCAACTACCCAAACTCAAAACAAAAAAAGCATAACAAAGAAGCCGGCAAGCCTTGTCTCAAAAAACAAGGATGCGCGTGCCTATGGCAAACCATAGGATAAACTTCTCCGTTATGCTTACTTGCTAATAACGTTTGTTGTAGCCTTTCAATCAATTAGGCAAATATCTCGTACCTGTTTCAAAGCGTCAAGCCTCTTCTTCTGTCTGATGGCTTAACTGATAGCTAAAAGCGAGTACGCTCCCTTTTAACCCCATATAAAACATGGTATGCCTATTGCTGGGACAGAACCAGTAATGACATCTCCTCCTCCATGCTTCTCTTTTCTTTAGTCACGTGACCAAAGGTTCACCGTTAGAGGTGGTGAATTAAACATAAATATTATTGTTTATGACTTTAGTATAGCAAAGAGCAACTAACATTACAAGTTTATCGTTATTCAAATTATAACCATATATACTGCTCTTCATTGTATTATATACTATACATAGTCTATAGTTTACGACACATTATGTATAGTTCACTAATCGTAATAAGCGATGAATCAGTCGTCATAAAAAAAGTAATACAAGATACATTGTTAAACTATGTATCTTGTATAGCAAACAACCTAGAATAATCATTATACAAATTTTAAATATAACATATTAACCAATAAGCACATAATCATATATAGTTCTTTAATGTATCGTACAATATATATCTTATATTATCTACTATATACGATAACAGTTAGTACTATACAATATTCACATTACATAATGTATCGTGTACCGTATTATAATACGACTATTCTTTTTTAGTATATTAAGGGAATGGATGAAAGATATACGATATATTAGCTAGCAATACATTATTTTACAATATATCATACATCGTCTATAGTACACTATAATAATGTATCGTATATTACCTACAATATCCGATAAATATGAAAGCTATATATTATTCACACTACATAATGTATTATGTATCGTGTTGTAATAAAAATATTCTCCTTTATTATAGGAGTGGATGAAAGATATACTATATAATACTTAGCAATATATCATTTAACGATATATATTACATCGTCTATAGTACACTAAAAAAGTGCAATTTCTTTTTTTTACACTACACTATATATAGTGATGTTATGTATAGTGTAATGTGTAATTCTTGAAGGAAACTTGAATATAGTAATATATCCTATCTATCATTACCATATGTATCTTATATGTCTATAAGATACATCGTTTATTTTACATAATGTATCGTGTTTTTTTCTGTCTAGTTTTGATATGTTATATGCTTTCTTATGAAATATAGTATATAGTGAACGATACACTATGTATAAAATAATGCGTAACTATCTAATGAGCACAAAATCCTTTATGTGCTATACATAGTGTATCTTGTATTATTTACGATATATCTTACATAATACTTGCTATTAGAATTCTATATGGTATACTTTAAATAGTTAATTATATGTATCGTTTTGTTATACATAGTGTATCGTACATAATGGATTGAAAGGAGTTTCTATGGTTGCAAATACAGTCATAATGATGGACGAGAAAGGAGGAGCCTCAAAAACAACTTTAAGTGTATTACTGGCTCAAGCTCTAGGAGACGCTGGCTATAAAACTTGTGCAGGAGATCTTGATGGTCAATGCAATCTTACTACAGCGGCAGGAGTAAACGAAGACGAACATAAAGGAATTTATGATGTACTAAAAAAAGAAGTAGAAGTAGCTGATGCCATTGTGCCAGTTGACGGTTATGATTTGCTTCCTGGAAGTAAGCTTATGAAAAACTGGGAGAGTGAAGCATCAGGACTAAAAGATAGAGATTTTCGTTTAAGAAATGTTGTACAAGATATCAATGACTACTACGATTTTGTACTTTTTGATACACCTCCTTTTTTTGGTGTTTCTACAACAAGTTCTCTTTTTACAAATTCGAAAGTTTTCGTTCTTATTCCTACAACACCTGATAAGTTTGGGGTTGAAGGGGTAAAAGATACCATCGAAGATATTGAAGCTGTTCAAGAAGGGTTCTCTTTCTTTGGAATTGATATTGTTATAGCTGGAATCGTTATAACACAGGTTGATAAAGGGCCGAGCTTTGGTAAAAAATCAATTAAACAAATCAAAGCAAGAGAAGCAGTAGCAGAACTTGAAGAAATTGCTGAAGAGCATAATACCAAGGTTTTTGACCAATACTTGTTTAATAATAAACAATACAAAGATATGATTGCTAATCAAGCAAATGTTTTCACAAATAGTGGCTATAGCATCCCTAAAAAACAAATCACAAATGTTATGAACGAACTAATTAAGACGATTGGAGAACACAATGGCGAAAAAGCTTAATACAATCCAACAAAGAAATTTTAATAACCTTTTAACGGCTGTTGAATCAAATGACCGAACAACAGCTAAAGAATTATTTGAACGCTTTTTTAAAGGGAAAGAAATTGAAGAAGTAGTAATTGATAAACTTAAGGAAAAGCACGATATTGCTTATCTAACTGAAGCAAGTGTAGAACCAAAAAAAGCTGCTGTTGCTCCTAAAAAAGTAAACAATGTCACTCAGAAAAAAGAAAAAAATAAACTTCCTACAAAACTGGAACCAGCTAAAACAGTGGAAGAAAAATCACGTGCAAATCTCAATATGACACAATTATCAATGTCACGTTTTTCTGCACTAAGAGCTGTTTTAAACAAAAAAGACCTTAAAGGAGAAAATGGCAATTATCCTAAACGCGGTGGATCTGATAAGCTATTCACTGAAATGTTAGACCATGTGTACCAACTTCTAGACCCAGAACAAAAGGAATTGTTTAACACATTGGTAGAAACTGAGATGAGTTTTAAGTAGGAAAAATTTATTTTATATCATACAAAAGTGTAGGTATTTCTACACTTTTTCTTTTTTATATTAGTTGTAACTTTTTTTAAAGAACTTTTTATGATTTAATGGTTTCAATTATGATTAAGAACATTTAGTAATAATAGTTTAAATAGTATTAAGTAGTATTAAGTGGTTAATAATAGTAACTAAGTAGTTAATTATAGTTTAAGTAGTAGAACTCCTGAAACCCTTGCTATTACTGATCTAAGCCTACCTTTATCATATAAAACTGTATGTATATCCTACAAATTGTTAGGTATATCATATAACTTTGCATGAAAGTCACACAAAGTTGTATGTTAAGTCTACAAAAATGTATGTATGTCATATAAAATTGCAGGCGTATCCTACAAAACGGTATGTATGTCCTATAAAGTTGTATGTTAAGTCTACAAAAATGCATGTATGTCATATAAAATTGCAGGCATATCCTACAAAATGGTTGTAAATTTTAAAAAATACTATGAAAATCAGAATATTAGTGATATAATGTCATACAAAAGGGTTGTAAATTAATATTTTTATACCCTGTCACATATTGCAGTAAGTAATTAGCTTGTAGTAAAATAATTACTTTTGTTTAAAATACAACCAAAATGTATGATGAATGAACTAAGAGAGGTAGAAGCATTTGGTAGAGAATAGAGAGTTCAGAGAAATCATAAAATATGATAATAAGTTTACCCAAATGTTCCAACTTGGCGACCTTTCTCCTCTTCAAGAAAATATGATTTACTCTATATTTGGTGAGTTGCGAGATGTTTATGATGAAAACGAAGCAGCAATATTTTCTTATTCGAGTCTGGCAATGCTAGCAGGAAATACATTTTACAGTTCTAGGGAACAAAAAATTGTTCCTAGGACTGGTAAGCGATTTGAAACTACAGTTGAGGAACTAGAGGAAAGAATGACTAAAATTGTATATCGACATCCCGAAAAGGTTGTCGATGGTAAGGTTGTCTCTTACACCTCCATCCCACTGTTCAAGACCTTTAGAGTAGACCACGAAAATAAACTCATTAAAATCCACCTGTCTGATGCGGAATATACTGAATATGATGAAGTAACTACAGAAGATGGATCAAAAGTAAAAGTAGCGGTCAGGCGTACAGTTAAAGACCTTTTTAACAACCCAGAGTGGGGTAAAAAAGCTAAGTACATTCAGTATGGACGTGACTACCATAACCTATTGAAGAGTAAGTATTCTAAACGATTATTTAGACATCTAGCAGACTGGCGTAAAACAGGTTTTGTAAAAGATACAGCTGAAGAACTAGAGCAAGAAGTTTTGATCTTGGATAGTCCAAGTTTACTTCGTTCGAAAGGTACTAAGCTGCAGCAAGCAATGGATGAAATCAATACGCTATTGGTTGATGAGCATGGACTTCCTGTAATACAAGATTTGACAGTAGAGCGAATCAAAAAAGGAAAATCAATTACCCACTATATATTTAGGTTTAAACCGTTCGATGACGATTTGAGACGTATTGTTGCAACAAACGATAAAGTCATTACCTTTGAGAAGAAGAAGGAGTTAGACTTCAAACGTAAGATGGCTATCGTGATGGAGAAATTCTACACTGTTTTTCCTAAAGGGAGCAAGGCTGACAACTACAATAATAAAAATCAACTCAAACGTTGGCTTGAAACAATGGACCATGAACTAGTTATTGAGGCGTTGGAAAGAACAGGAAGTGATGCAAACCGTACTTTCGGTTGGACAAGAACGTTGCTCAATAAATGGGAAGTAGCAGGGTACACAAAACTTTCAGATTTGAGAGATAGTCATCCAACTAATAAGGATAATCGTCCTTCAAATGTTCCAGACTGGTCTGAGCCAAACTATGAAAATGGAACGGATGAAAAAGACCGTTTAGGACTAGTAGTAGTAGCAGTTAAATCAGCAATTAAAATAGAACTCTCAAAGACGCCTGACGAAGATAACAAGGCGGATATTAAACATTTAGCAGAGAAACTGTTGCAAGAGAAGCTGTGGGAACTTAAAGATAAAGGTTTAGAGTCACTGTCTGATAGCCACTTTGAAGAGACAAGAGAACAACTCTTGACTGAGATACTTGATTATTTTAAAGTATAACTTCAGATGTATTTTTGTAGATAGATTATATATATAATAGCGATACACGATGTATCGCTATTTTGTTTTAGAAATTTATTTCCTAGATAAATCTAAAATCAACATGCAATCTTGTATGATATAATAGGTCTAAAATATAAATGGTAAACTTGTAGTTAATTGCTATCATTATTGAGAGGAGGAGAATTATGTCAAAACAGAAAGATAAATATCTAGCACTTAGAAGGCAATTACCAGATATTATAGATGAGTATATATCTTACCTTCAAGTAGATGTCGAAGAGCCTTCTCCCAAAATGGTTGAACGTTTGTCAGTGATCCAGAAATTTTTAAATAGCTATGCAATTACGATTGATAAAGAGGGTGCCTCCCTATCATTGACAGACTTAGAAAAATTACCACGAGAATTTGTTCAAAATTATTTGGCAAATTTACGTCTGAAACCAGCAGGGAAAAGATTCATACTCTATACTTTAGCAGCTTTTTGGAGTTTCCTTACGAATACCTCTTTTACAGTTGAGAGAGGTATGCCTTTATTTTATCGTAACGTTTTTGATGAATGGAAGATTGTTTATAAAGAGAGTTACCATAACATTATATATTCGGAATCAAAGAAGAATACTATTTTGTATACGCAGCAAGAGCTAGAAGGTCTACTTGATTTCATGGCAAACAGTTATGTTACAACTCTACCAACTCAGAAAAAGGCTGATAATTGGGAAAACGAGAAAGAGCGAAATATTGCTATATTTGCAATCATAATTGGTACTGGAGCAAGTACACAAGAAGTTGTTAACTTGACAGTTAGGGATATTGATATGCGTAAAAAAGGAATTTGGGTTGTTAGGAACAATGAGAAACAATTTATCCGTTTTCTTCCTTTCACAATTCCTTACATAGCTCCATTTGTTAAGGAACGACGTGGACGCTGGGACTTAGACTCTTCTATACCGTCATTATTTTTAACCATGTTGAAAAAGCCTATGGGGAGAAATACAATAGGTCATTTGGCAAAGAACATTGGACATGCTTATGGTAAGGTAATAACTCCTAGCATTTTAAAAGACAGCCACGCCTCTATTGTTTATAAAGAGACAGGTGATATTAAGAAAGTTGCTGAAATACAAGGATATAGTTTAGATAAGAATCACCTTATAAGATTTATTGATTGATAGTATGAACTTATCTCCAGATTAGTCAAAAGGCCACTTAAGGTCTTTTTTATGTCACTGGGTTACGAATAGTGACTCCTAAGTCTATAATGAATTTATAGAGAATTAAGGAGGTCTTATGCTTAGAAAAAACAATGAAAAAAGAGGTTGTCTTGGCAGTCTGATTTGGATACCGATAGCTATTGTTGTTATGTTTTGTATAGCTGGATATGGTATGTCCCAAGGAATTAATGTACCTGGTATTTTATCTAGTGGCTTTAATGTTATTAGTAAAGGAGAGCATGCCAATTCAAGTGATGTCGGAAAATTATTTGGGAAATTTATTCCGAAGTCAGAATCTTCGGAAACAGGAAACAGTTCTTCTAAAACAAGTGGTGGAAAGTCTGATGCTTTTAACTATAGTCCATTGCCTTTTGAAAACCATAAGCTAATGGTCAATGGAGATTTGGATAGTCTTGGTAGAGCAACATATGGGCACATCAGACTAAAGTATTCGGATAAACCACAAGATGATAGGGAAAGTAAAATTAATGTTGATCCAGTCGGTTGGCATAACTATCGTTTCAAGTACGAAGATGAGTCTGGAAAAGTTAAAAAAGCATATCTGATGAATCGTGGCCATCTTATTGGTTATCAGTTTTCTGGATTGAATTCTGAAATCAAAAATCTAGTACCTATGACACGCTATTTGAATGCAGGAACGATGTCTGATAGTAAAACGGATGCTAATAATCCAAACGGTATGCTATACTATGAAAACGCACTAGCCAAATGGTTGAAGAAAAACCAAAATATGTATTTAGATTATTGTGTTGTTGCAGACTATACTGACAATGAGTTAGTACCTAGGACTGTAACGCTTTACTGGACATCCTTTGATGAAAATGGGACACAATATGGAGTTGAACTATCAGAAGCAGGATTAGCAACAAGTGATGGAAATGTGAGTTCGGTCACACTTCAGAACGTTTCAAAGAATGCTAACATTAACTATTTAGATGGTACAGCCACAAGTAATTACTAACATTGACTGTAGAATATTTTATGCTACAATAATAATCAGCGTAAGCGTTTGAACAAAACAAAAAGGGGTTATAACCTCTTTTATTTTCTGTTGATATAATGGATTTTTAAAGATATCTCTTGATTTGTTACTCTCTAGCCTTGCATTGATATCAAAAATCTATATAATAATTAATAAAGAGCCAGTAGAAAGGGTGAGAATTATGTTTATGATCTTGGTTCTATTACTTACATTAGCGAGTTTATTATACGTTGTCATCGGTATCGCCAAGAAGATCTTTTCAATTTTCGCCTTAATTACACCAATTGTAGTGTTGTGTGTCGGGCTTCTTATCGCAATGAATTAACAAAAGTCAAGGGGGGTCACTATCTTACAGGTAGTGACCTTTTTTGTTATGCTTTTAATGTCAAAAAAGACATTAAAGGAGACATTCTATATAAAAAGTCAAGAGGAAATTCTAAAAAATAAAAAAACACCACTGCGATAAACTTGAATGCAAGTTACTCAATCGTCTGGAGGATGGACTTATTATTTTACACCTTTTAGTCTAAAAGCTTAATTTTAGACACGCAAAAAATCTTGCCCTGGAGCAAGTTTTAAAAATCATTCTTGATTTCTGTATTTTTATCTTAGTTTAGCCTCATCAAAGGTTTGATTGGTTTTGAGGAGATGATAAATGACACGAATAAGCTTCTTGGCAACAAGTGTCACAGCTACATTATAGTGTTTTCCTTGACTGATTTTTAGCTTTAAATAGGCTTTAAAATGAGGTGAGTAAATCGAGATGAGCTTGGCAGCTTGTATTAGGGCATACCTTAGATAAGAGGAACCTCGTTTTACCATATGACCGGTATTATCCATCTGTCCTGATTGGTAAATGGCAGGGTCTAAACATGCAAAGGCTTGAAGCTGATTTGGATTTCTGAAATTATGAATAGTCTTCATTTCAGCTAGAATAATTGCACCAAGGCGACTTCCAATTCCAGGAATAGAAGTAATAGGAGAGTTCAACTCAATCATCAAGAGGTTAATTTCTTCTTGGACTTGGTTAATTTGCTTATCGTAGTGTTTAATGCTTTCAATTAATTGCACTAATTCTAAGGATAACACGGTAGAAGTATTACCAATAGTTTGTTTGGCTATCTCTTGTATCTGATGAGCTTTATCAGCGGTTAGCCGTTTGATTTTAAGTAACGATGAGACTCTAGCACGAGCTATCTTTTGAGCAGAAGGGTACTTAGTCAATAACTCATAGACAAAATGACTATGAAGATTACTAACGTAGCTATTAATCTCAGGAAAGATAATGTCAAGTAATCGGATATATAAGTTCTTGCATTTAGAGCGGGACTGAATTAAGCGATTTTGATAGCGTGTGAGTTCTTTTAATTCATCCATTACTTTATCTGTCTGATAATAATCAGGAGTGACGTCAGAGCGTAGCTTACGAGCGATTAATAAAGTGTATTTCGTATCTGTCTTAGTTTTTCTAAGGGATTGTGATTTGGCAAATTGCTTAATAATAAAAGGGTTGTAAGCAAACACGTTGTAGCCTATCTCTCTTAAGAAAGCGACAATATTGTAATTATAGTGCCCTGTACTTTCAAGTGCAATCTGGACATCTTGTGTGATAGGAGATAGCTGTTCTAGCTTTATTTTCAGCTGATGAAAACCTTGATAAGAATTGGCAAATCTAAAGTTAGTGATTACTGTTTCTCCAGTTTCATCCATACAAGCTAAATCGTGTTTGGTTTTGGCGATATCAATACCAACATAGAACATAAGTTTCTGATTCCTTTCCAAGTGATTAGCAGCTGTTGTTCGTTCCACGCACTCTTTGCCTTGTATTCTTACACGAAATAAAACGTCCAAGCGTTATCATTCTCATTACCAATAAAACAAAGAGCTGTGGTTAGAGTCTCCTTTAAATCGTCAAAGCGATTAAAACATGGTACTAATCCACAGCGCTGAACGAAGTATAAAACAAGTCTAAAAAATAATTAAAGAAAGGGTTTATACTAGCGGGAGCTACCCACTAATATAAATATAAGAAAAACTTGTAATACAAGTTAACCAGAACCGAGGTTCTGGTTTTTTATGTTTTTACAAGAGAATCAAAATTTATGCTAAAATAAGGTTTATAGCGATTAGTCGCTATAAAGATAAGCTTTACATCCGAAAGGAGACATAGATATGGCTAAAAAAGAAATCGGACATCATTTTTTGGCTAGGTTAGGAAAAACACGCTTGCGCCCAGGAGGCGTAAAAGCTACTAATTGGTTGGTTGAACAGGGAAATTTTTCCAAAGACAGTAAGGTTTTAGAGGTCGCCTGCAATATGTGTACCACATCAATTGAATTGGCACAAACTTATGGTTGTCAAATTATTGGTGTTGATATGGATAGTAAGGCGCTGGAAAAAGCGCATGTTAACATTGCTAATGCAGGACTTGAGAATCATATCCACGTTCAGCAAGGAAATGCACTAAAGCTCCCATTCCCTGATAATTCATTTGATATTGTCATTAATGAGGCGATGTTAACCATGCTTCGCGGAGAAGCCAAAGCAAAAGCGATTAAGGAATATCTACGAGTTTTGAAACCAGGCGGACGCCTTTTAACACATGATGTTTCCTATGTTTCTGATAAAGCAGAAGCAAAATTACATCAGTTAAGCCAAACGATTAATGCTAATGTTGAACCTTTACATGTTAATCATTGGCAAGAACTTTTTCAGGCAATCGGCTTTTCAAGTGTTGAAGCAACCTATGGAAACATGACTTTGATGTCATTGTCAGGGATGATTCGTGATGAAGGATTCTTAAAAACTTGTCAGATTCTATACCGAGGCTTACAAAAAGAAAATCGTTCCCAATTTACGAAAATGTATAGTTTTTTCAATAAAATTGGCAAGGATTTACGTTACATTGCAGTCGTTAGCACTAAATAAAGGAGACATTCTATATAAAAAGTCAAGAGGAAATTCTAATCGCAATGAATTAACAAAAGTCAAGGGGGGTCACTATCTTACAGGTAGTGACCTTTTTTGTTATGCTTTTAATGTCAAAAAAGACATTAAAGGAGAAAAATATGAAAGCACTTAAACTTATAAGAGAGGACGGTTATGAAAACGTCCATTATGCTAGTTTAGGGGAGCAAAAATTTAAAACATTGGTTGTTGCAGATAGGAAAGATGAACAAGAACAATGGTTTGAGCAACCAGAAATCGAATGTGTTCCAGAAGAAGTTTCAGATATCATTCGAAACTATACACTCCCATATATTGATCTCGGAAATACTGAAGATGAGTATTTGTTAGAACAAGCAACTAATAAGGTTGTATCAGTTGTGGTAGAAAATGTGCTTGAAACACAGCCATTTATTCCTAGAAATAGAAATGGTCGCCCTATCGGTGAAGGTGTAGCTTTCTGCGATATGTTAGTAGGGCGTATCCAAAATGGAGAACTTGCTGGAACAGCAGTTTATATTAAACAAACTGAATCAGGCTTCCGCCAGCCAAAAGATTTCTTTAAAATGGTTGGACGAATTTTTCCTTGTAAATTAACTGAAATCCATATCCAAACTATCGACAATTATAAACTCACAATCAATAACCCATCAAACTATGTTGTTGAAGGTAGTATTGAGTTAGCTGAGTGGTTAACTAATTATCAACTTCTTCAGCAAATTGAAAAGAGTAAAGATAACTCTTCACGTAATCGAGATAGAAAAAATATCTTAGAGCGTACTCATGAAGGTATTGTATCAGCCGTTATTAACAATGGTAGCAATGCAGGTATCATGGTAATGACCAAAAAATTACAAACGGTATTCATTCCAAAACATAGGGTAAGTTATGAGTGTGATTCTTCATTTGTTAACCTAGACGAAGTAGTATCAGTCTTTGATAGGGTGGAATTTAAAATTGCTGGGGCCAATACCCAAAAACCAAGTCCAAATCAAAGAGAACGTCACATTATCCATGACTATATTCGTATTGAGGGAGATATGAAAGTTCTCGAAGAAGCACCTCAAGATGCTTTGATTGAGATGATTGATGATAAGAAAGTCATAGGACGATTGTTTAAAGTGCGATTTATCAGTTTTGATCCACAAAGTCTACATACAGTAGAGTTGGTTGACTTTCCAGGAATCAAAATTAAAATGAAGGACTCGGGTTCTTTAAATCGGGTTCCTTTTAAGCAAGGAGATGAAATTTCAGTTGTCATACTAGATGCTCATTATCGCTGGGTAGACGCAAATAGCAGGGGGCGTCGAGTGGCTAAAAAAACTGAAGAAGTGAGCAGTAATTCACAGAATACGGAAGAGAAAAAATGTCTGTTTCGTATCAAATCACGTTTCAATAGTTTCTATCCAAATCGTGTGAACAGTAAAATCTTATCAACATTTTTCACTAGTTGAGTCGCATATAGTTCCCTCTGAAATGGGAGCTTTTTGTTTACGTTCGGAACAGAAAAATTTAACAAGGAGGGGCAATGAACCATCATAATATCAATGCTATTGTCTATTATCTGATAGTCTTTATTCGGTATGTCTTACCTATTACCTTGGTCTTCATCGGTATCGGTAGGTGGAGTTATGCTAAATCTATCAATAATCCAGAGAAACAAATCATGGGAGTAAATTTTGCCTTAAAATCAATTTTATTCTTATATATCGTTACATTTATCCCTATCTTCATCATCTATGGACTCGCAATGATATCAAAGGGAGGCACACATAGTGGTGATTTCTCTATGATTAGTTTCGTAGAAGTCTTTACCCTAATAGAAATTCTAGCGGTTGGGATATTACCTGCATATGGTTTCATACAAGGATACATATATCACTATCAATGGTTGATTACAGAAGGTAAGAAAACAACAAGCTTACCTCGACGAAATCTATTCATTAGACTTGGAGTAATAAGTCCGATTGCTATTGTTGTATTTATGGAATTCTTGAAAAGAATGTTTGCTTACTAGAGAGGTGCTTTATGCGGAAGATCTTGAAATTATTTTTTAATCGTTATTATACAAATGGTAAGCGAACAATAGATATCTTGCTGTATTGTTGGCGAAAATATATTGATTGGGTATATCATATATCTTTTGGATTATTTGCTTTCAATATTATTATGTTTATCTTCAGATGGCGTTTGCCTAATTGGGTATTTATATCTTTATTTATATTTTTGTTCGTTAATATGGCTTTAGTTTTATACATTGGTGTATGGCACAGTAATGTTACAAGTCGTCAAATTTTCGTGCTATTTGAAAAATATGATACCTTAAAACGAGCAGAACGAAAGAAAATTATTGGTAAGTATGCTATAAGAGCAGCATTAGCAGCAGTACTTATATCTTCTGGATTATATGTACTAACAATCAATAACTTTATCTTATCCCTCATCAATCGTATGTATGATGTAGCAGATAATTATCTCAAATATATGCCCTGGTCAATACCAAATGGAAGTCAGACAGGTATTGTTTTAAGTTATCATACTCTCAAACCTATAATAGGAGCAGACTGGTTCAACAGTTTATTATTGTTGACTCCGATAGGAGTAATTGGTCTTATTTTTTATAATAGTTATGCAACTGGAATTGCTGAAAAAACCTACGAGAAATTGGTTGAGCAATGGCTAGGAGGACGTTACTTCCAAGACAGTGTATTAAGTAATATTGTTCATAATCAAGATGAAAAAGGTCAAGCGAATTTGGTTATGGGGCTTAACTCTAAAACTGGAGAGCAAGTGATTTTACATGCTAATGAGAGGACTTATCATACTATTATCTTTGGTTTGATTGGTACTGGTAAATCGGCAACGATTCTGATTCCAGCAATGCTACAGGATATGGAAAATATGAAATACTATCTATTATCCTATCGTAAGTATTTAACGAAAGTAGATGAAGAACTGGAAGAAGAATTCTTTAACACAGAGTTTGAACGAAAGAAAAAAAGACGTGAATTGTTGGAACAGTGGTATAACAATGGTTATGCTGCAGAGCTTACAAATGGTATTTATATGACTGAACCATCAGGTTCGATGTATGGCACAATTGTTAAGTACGCACATAAAATGGGCTTCCCTGATGAAATGATTTGGACTCTAGATCCTACTAACCCAGGAACTGGTGCAATTAATATTTTGGATGGAGATACTACTCAGGTAAAAGGGGCTGTTCGAGACTTATTTAAACGATTTAGTGATCCAAGTGGGACTGGTTCTTCTTTCTTTCTTAACCAAGAAGGACAACTTACTGATAATATCATTACGGTCATTAAAGAGGTTGCGTTGATACCAGATGCCCCAATAAATTATATGTTAAAAGGTAAGTCTCCAACACTAACTGAATTCTCAAATATGTTACGTTCTAGCGATTGGATTGAAGCCTATATTGCCGTTTTTGAACAATTACTGAATCGAGAGAAAAGGCTTTTTGAAGAAACGTTGAAAAAGCATGAAGCATTCTTAAAGAAGGAAAAAGAAAAGTGGTTAGAGGAATCAGAGTACAATCGTGAACACGAACAACTCTTTGATACTATCCTTAGACCAGAGAATGTTCATGAAGCTATTAACGCCTTTAATGATGAAAGAAATAAACTTGAAAACCTCCAAAGTTCTTATGATTATTTCATCAATGCTCATCAATTAAATTCGTACACAGAGGAATATTATTATACCTTTGATGCTAACGTGTCTGGTCTAAAAGCAGTTATTGATGACCTATCATCTTCACCAGAAATTCGTCGTGTATTTTTCTCTCAAAGTACCAAAGATTTAGATATCGTTTTAAAAACAGGTGGAATGATTTTGGTCAATTCTGCTAAAGGTATTCTTGGTAAAGAAAAGTCTCGAATGGTAGCACAGATGGTAACATTGGTTATGCAAAATGCTGCTCAAAGACGTCTTCCAGATAAGTCTCCTTTCTTTGCTTTTTATGAAGATGAAAAGAATGGTTACTTGATGCCAGGTAATGATAGTAACTTCCTAGATGAGTCTCGTAAGTTCCATGTTCCAGTTATGCATGCTTACCAACATGACGAACAAATTAGGGATTCTATTGGCGAATCTGGGGCTGATGCAATCAAGATGTCTTATCGTAATGCCTTTACCTTCCAACAAACCTCAACAAAGGTTGTAGAGTTTATTAATCTTCGTTCAGGAGGGAAACATTACGCTCTTAAAGAAACCAAACGTGCAGCAAACGATGATCTCTTAGCAGGAAATCAAGGGAACTCAAGTGCGACTTCAGAGGAAGTAGTAGAAGAAGATAACTTCACTGCTAGAGATGCAAATAACCTAGAGAAATTCCAAGTTGGTGGTGTTATCGTCAGTGATGATGAAGTCTCAAATATGATTTATTTGACAACATCTCCGCATTTTGAAATGGATATTTCGAAGGACTCTTTCGTCTCACATACACCTTTCAATAGGGTTTATGGTCTTGGAGAGGAAGAACCGGAAATTGCAAAAGCCTATAAAATGTGGAGAGCAGAAGTGATAGAATATTATGCTCAAAAAGAGTCTGAAAGCCACCTCTATGAAAGTGATTTTACTGACGAAGAATGGCAAGCAATCATGGATGTTAAGGTGCCAAATATTGATAGTAATGTAAATGATACAGTTGGTAAAAAAGATGATTCCCCATCAGTTAAAAGAACAATCTTAGTCAACGATAGTATAACAGAACATAGAGAGAGTACTTCAATTAGAGAAGAGGTAACAGAGGATATTGAGCAAAAAGAAGAGGTCAATAACTCAGCGATCCCACCAGATGTTGAAGAAAGACAAACTGTAAATAGCAGAAATGATATTGGTGAGTCGAAGGATAAAGAAATAACTCAAAGAGTGATCCTAGCTCCATCATCTACACCCGAAACAGTTGATACTCAAAATATTCAAGCACCTAATCAAGAGTTTGAATTACCTCAAGAACTCTCTCGTGTAGCTCGTGAGAAAGCAACTAGAACTTTAGAAAGCAATGTAGAACAAATGGATATTGATGAAGAAGAGGGGTTTTAGATAACATAAAAAGCAACGGAAATTTCTGTTGCTTTTGTTCTAATTTTGAGAGTCATTATATGTTTCTTTATTAGTCTTCTCAGAATCCTTTCTTGCTTTTTCTTCTGCTCTTTTTCTCTTAATTTTCTCTTTTACCTCTTTGACCTTATTTTGTGTTTCAACAACTAAATCATCAATAGATATATCTGGATTTTCTAGCTTTTTCAATTCGAAATAGAGCTGACCTAGTTTATCAGTTTGTGATTTTTGATAGGCCTTAAGCTGTTCCATAGCATCTTTTTTTTGTTGTTCGTATGCCTCAATTTCCTTAATAAAATCTGATTCAGTTTTTTTGTTTTTTCCTGCCATAATTTGCTCCTTAATTATTAATTATATCTAATAGTATAGAGCAAGAATATTAAAAGTCAACCCATGTCACTCCCTTGAAAATAATCTATTCTAGGGTATACTGAACACTATAGCGACCCATTATAAATGAATCCAAATAGTAGTTATTAAGTGCTTAAAACCCCATAAAACCAGTTGTTACAAGTGTTATGTAATAACCAGATTTTATGAATGAAAGTACAGAGAGAACAAAAGTCTAAGAGTTTACTGTATTTATAGGGTTGACGACTAATATTAGAAACTCGTAAATTATAAATGAGTAAATAGTGGCAACTATATAGCTAGAATAAACCATGTTTTTTAGGGATTATCGTTATAAAAATAAACTACGACGTTATGAATGAGAGGAGATGAAAGTATCAATCAGCATTTTACGGGTACAAAGGAATGCTTGAGCAAGTCTATATCAAAGGCTAAGCATAACTTTAAATATAATATCTATACTCTTCGAAAAAAGACCAGACTATATACCCTATTGATTGACTATTTTAGGACTACAAAATGCAAGATATAAAAAATAGAGATTTTACCTCACTTATTTCAAATAAAAAAAATAAAATTCATTACACTCAGAGAAATAAAATAGCTACTTACTTTGTTTCAAAAAATCAAAATACCTCACTGTCGTTTTCAGAAGAGGAGCTTATCATCTTTTATCATTTACTAAGGTTTGGTTATTTTGATAAGGAAATCATAGACCTCATTTATACTGCAGTAACTCGTAAATCCAAAACCCCTAATTCATGGTTTTATCGTCTTGTTGGAAAGGTGAATCATCCTATTTCAGCATGTTCGGATGCTAGAAGCGGTAAGAGAAAAATATATTATCTGAACAAAGGTTTTAGTACCTGGTTGCTTACTATGATTAAGGGGATTGATAAAATACGTTTACTAACGACAACGACAGAATATGATAGGTCAGTATATAGCATTGTCAGTAATAATCTTCTAGGAGGGAAACCTCAAACCGTAAATATTCATGATCTAGAGACCAGACGAATAGTTGCTAAAATCTTAAACAAGCTTTTTTTAAAAAACCAAGACAAGTCTGTTTATGACCTAAACATACAAGTTGTATTTCCTATTAGTCGGGTTAATCTTTTAATGGTTCCTGATGCTGTTGTATTTGTGAACGATAACCCTTTTTTTATTGAGTATGACCGAGCAACAGAACGTCAAACAATTCTACTTTCTAAAATATTTGGTTATGCAGAAGAACCAGCATTTGAAAATTCTAGTTTATTTTTCGTTTTCGAGAATAGTCGTAAAGATAATACGCAAGTATCTAAACGTTTAATGAACTTTTTGGAATATGTAAATGAGGTCGAGGTTGAAGGTGTAACTGGACATGACATGTTAAAGCGTAAAGGTATTTCTTTGTTCAGTCAAACAACAACAAATGCTTCTGACGTTATTGTCGAAATCATTCAAGAAAAGATGTTTTCAAATCATAAAGATTGGTGTGATTGCGAGGCTTATGATTTTTCTGAACTGCAGAAAATAGATTATCTCGTTAAGGAGATATCAGAACCTTTATATGATGATAAATTCCAGTTATCAGCTGTTGTTGAAACTGACTCATGGGAATTGAAAGAGTACCCTATGATACCTATGGCATATATCAAAAGTGACTTGATTCCACACTTAACTAGTCTCTATGAAGAATTCTCAATAGAGTATGAACATATGATCATTGTATTCCCAAAAGAAGTTCTACCAGAAAAAATCAAACTCCCTTTTGATGATTATTTCATTATTGTTTATAGATAGAGTAAAGGTGTTTGTGAATGGATTATTTGGAATACTTAGGAAGAAAATTAGTTTGGTTCGTAGTTTCGCTTGTAGTTGTAATCGTAGTAAAAAGACCACGACTTTTGAATGGATTGGCCATAGTAAGTGATGAAGTTATCGGTAAAATCAACTACTTGATTTTCTTAACGATTGCTTGGCTAGTTCTTGTTACATATTTTATTTTGTACTTGTTTACGGTAGTTACTTTTTTCCTATCATGGCATTCGCTAACCCTGAATAATGTGCTGGAAGTGTTTTTACAAACCGTATTAATCATACCAACACTCTATACGTTATTTGTTCCACATAACGAGGTTGTCAAGAGAGTTGATGAGTTCTTATCAGCGAAAAAAGAATAAGTCACGCGCAGCAACTGCAACATGTAATCATTTTCTCAACTATTTAAAAATATGTAAGAAAGTCACATGATAGTTTGAATTTGTTGTAAGTATCTGGTGTTGTTTTAAAGATAAAAAAGATTGAAAGGTAACGGTAATTAATGAAAATAAAAATTGAATCTGCTTGGAAAACCCTTTGTGATGCATTCCCCAAGTTAAAGGATAATCCTCTTTACAAGGGTTGGTATATTAGCTATGCGATCCTTGTGACGTTATCTATTTTGATGGTAGTTGTAGTGAACCATAGGGTTGTCTATGCATTTCCATTTGATTGGTTTGGTTTGCTTTTTGGAATTATCTTACCTTGGGTTCTTACGACCTTTTATATCGTATATCAAGGTGTGGACCATGCCCACCAGTTTACATCGACTAAAGTTGTTCTTGGGTTATTTATGTTACCTGTAATTCTGATTGGTTTTACTTCTAATTATAAAAATGAATACAGTTATAGTAATCGTATGGTTACGATGGTTTTTGATCAGGAACTCACGCAACAAAGTTTCCACGCAACAAAGATTACATCAAACCAGCTTGATTATTTTAAAGAAGATAATGTCATTTTTCCTTATAAGAAAAATACTGCTTCAGAGATATATGTGTTCTTTCGACCTGATTGCCCTTACTGTCAAAAATCAATTCCAGTACTCAATAAGAGCTTAACTGAAAAAGAACGAAACAAGATTATCTATGTTAATGTTCTTGACGAAAGTGGCAAGGATTTAGCTAAAGCTATGGGAGTAGAGAAAGCAGCAACAGCAGTTATCTATCATAAGGATAAGACTTCTGGTGGATGGTCCAAACGTATTGAACGAATGGCAGGAGGGAAACATGAAGCACCTCGTCTTGATGAGGATGCTATCCATGATATTGTGTCAGTCGCAAAGGAGGAAACAAAATAATGTATTTATCAAAAAAAGATATTTCAGAATGGATTGCTAGCCTAAAAGTAGGTGACGAGGTTGCTATCCAAATAACACGAATGGATGGTGTCATAGTTTCTAGTGAGCGTGGCATTGTCGACAAGTGGTTAGGAAAGAGACTTATAGTTGTTAACGGAAAGCATTTTGTTCCTAGCACTGGTTTGAGACAAAGTAACGCTTTTGTCCCTGGTCAAAAGACAATCGTGGAACAACTTTTTCCCTTGGATGCTTTGCTTTTAGATGAGGAAGAACTTGCCAAAAGAGACACCATTATTCAAAAGTTGAAAGAGTCTGCAGAACTTCTAGAGCACGCGCAGACTTATTCTTCATTAGTCGTTTCTAGGGTTCTTCGTAAGCTATCAGTCCTAGACGTTGGTGATGTATATGATCTAAATGAACTACGTTCCTCTAGTAACACAGAAGACTTAGAAGATAGTGTTTTATTGGATAGACGGAAACTCTCAGAGAAGAAACGTTGTCTAAAGACTCTGGACCGTATGCTTACCAATTTAAGTCAAGATAATACCTTGGGTGCTTTTAAGTTAATCTCTCTTTTGGGAGATGTAGCTTCTGAATTTACTGATGCTGAAAATGAGGTAAGTGAATGTTAGCCTATGTCATTATGTTTGTAGTTATGTTTACCATCAAGTGTGTTACTCTTACCTTTGTGAAGAGTAAAGAGTCTACAGTAGTCAGTACTTTTCTGAGTGGCACGAATCAGATTTTTTTTAATACGATTGTCTGGTTTATACGACTAACAGCCATGTTCCAGTTTTATCTTTTGGTGGTGGACAATAATCTAACTGTTATCCCTATAATTGTTGGTTTCATTCTACCTAATGTCTTGTTCTGGTTTAAGGGAATCAAAGCTTCTTTATCGGATTTGCTTGTACGTTGGTTAAAATCATTTATTGGTCATAAGTATAGAACATGCCCATTTTGTCATGAATCACATTTATTCTTTAGATACACAGAAGACCGCACAGCTGCTTATTACTATCTCTTGACAGAAGATGATAGTCTTGTGGCCATTGGAGATTTTGATAATAGTGACCATCCTGCACGTTTCTTTTTAAGTAACGATGAATCACATTTTGATGAGCTGGTTGATACCATGCTACCTTATATGTTGCCTGGAATGGAAGAGGTGGTCTATGTAGGTGGGCGACAACAGCGATTGGCTAGAGAATTGTATTGTGTCGATTGCCAGGGACGCGTCAGTGAAGATAGTGGAGTACAATTTGGTGAGGTACTTTTATGTGAGCATCGGCATGAAGATCATAAAGCTCTTGTTTAATTTATTACCAATACTGTACTCGAGCTATGCTGTGTTCGAAATTACTACAAAAGAACTTAAATGCGTAGCTCCTACAAGGTACACTAATTATCCTGCATTTCATACAAGTTTTTTAGTTAGTGACTAAAAGTGAGAATGTATATAATCGACAAATTTTTGGGGAAATGAACGTATATTTTATTGACAAAAACTTTGACAAAATGTATATTAAAATTATATATTCAATTTAATATTTACTTATTAAAATAAGAAAGTCCCTAATTGTATTGAGGAGAGGAGAAAAAATGAATCTTTGGTTAATATTAGTTTTACTTGGTGTGGTTGCTGTTATTGGGGGTGGTGTGGCCGCTGCTATTAGCTTTGGAAGACATCAAAAACGTGCTAATGAAAGAGCTATTAGAGAGGCCCTAGAATTAGCAACTAAAGATAGAACTCAAAGAGAACAAGAATAAGAACGAATACATGTAAACACTAGCTATGCTGGTGTTTTTTTCTTATACCAGTTTAAGTATCAAGAAATTTCAAGGAATAAAGATTTTTACGAAATTTTTGCATCTTTTTCAGAGAAATAGATTAGCACGCGCGTGAGAAGTGTCTCTTGTAACTTTTGGATGCAAAAAAAAACTAGGGCCATAGCCCTAGTTTTAAAGGAGGTTTGTTCACATCTGGGTTTGTAGGAGATTATGATGTGAACTGGATTGGATTAGGAGTCTCTATTTCTATTAGGAGGATTAGAGACTGAACTGAAAGGATTAATTTTCGAGTGTAGTTTCATCGAACTACAAGAAAATTATATCAGTTTATGAGAATGGATACAATGGAGTTAAGGGGTGTCACACCCCCTATTATTAGAGAATAACTGACTTAAGGTGTAGTGGTATGTTTTATTGTGTGCTATCCTATAATTAGGCTAATAAATAATATAAACTATGGGTTAAGAGAATCCTAGCGAGGTGACAAGTGGGTACATTAGTTACTGTGTAAATCACTTGGTGAAAACAGATTACTAGAGAACGAGAAGACATCCTAATCACAAAAAGTCTCTCTATATTTAGTTATATCTATTGTTTTAGTGGCTAGGATAGACAATTCCCGCAAAGAAAGACGTTGTTTGAATGAAGGAGAAAAAATGTTTAAAAAAAGCAACTATGATTTTGAAATTTATAAAGAATTACGAAAATTAAATGAAACAATTAATAAGCGAGGAAACTTAGATGAAGACACTAACATCAAAAACAAATTAGAATTAGAGTATATTTTGGATAATGCAAGGAAGTATTATTCAGAAGAAATCGTTGGAGAAATTAGGTTCTCACCTGAAATAATTACCTTCTCTGATGAGAGTGGTTGTAAATATAGATTTTTAGTAGCTTTGGACGTTAAAGGTTTATATAGTAAGTCGAATTTAAAAATAAAAGGTTTCAATAGATTTACAAAAGAGTGGACTGTTGAGTTTGAAGGAAATGAATACTCCTTAGATAATTCAATGAGACTACTTAGACATTGTTACTTGATTGATCTTAACGAGTATCCAAGTGCTGAGGAAATTGTCAAGAAGAAGTCTATTTCCTTAGATTGTCTCTCTCAATCATTCCCCGAAATCATTTCAGCAGATAAGTTCGTTAATACTATGGCTCTATCTCATGGATGGAGATTTGGTCTGCAACAACAAAGGTATGAGGGAGCTGAACAAAATAAGGAATTAATGGATTTCGTAACAAAAGAAATATCCTTGCGTAAATGCTTCATCACATTTTCACCCACTGATGAGGAATTTGAGGAACTTCATTTCTTTATTGAGCTTCAGGATTGTTTAATGGGATCAGGAACTCCTGAAAGACTTGAACAATTGGGTTTTTACTCAATAGAGCCTGTCACTTTTATGGAAGAGTTTCCTTCAATTCCTAGATATCTATTGTTTGGCCGAGATGTTCGTGAAATTAAGGTTTTTGGTTATCCTCTGATTGAAAATGAGCTCACAAACAGTTATTTAAGTTTTATTAACAAACTACTATCGTTTTGTAGTGACACTATTGGCTCCCAGGCGTTTACTTACCAGCTAAATAAGGTATAGGTAAAGAGAATCCTAACGAGGTAATAATAGATGAGTAGGCTATTGGACTCTAAATATTCCAAAGCGGATATAACAGGAACAATTTGTTTCATAATGACACTTAGCATAGCTGTGGGTATGATGGCGTGGTCAATATTTACTCCAAAAGGACATCTCAAAGTCACTCAAGGGGACCTTAGTGCTATATATGAACCATATGTGCATCAACTAGAAAAGGGAGTTGAGAGAAATGAAAAAAGTCGTTAAAAATAGTATAGAATGGACAATTATAACGATAGCTTTGTGTATCTTAGTAGTGGTTTTAGCAGCAGCAACTAAAGGGATGGCTACTAATAGCAATACTCATTCATTTTTTCAAATGATAAGCGATAGTCTACCTAAAGATAACTCATTGATTAGAAAAGGGACACCATCTCAGTCTATTGTCAGTAGTTCATTGGGTATTCTAACGATCTTGCTAATTTATGTAGGAATGTTCTCGATTCATTTCTTATTAAAAAAATATGATTGGTCTTTAGAAAGATTAAACTGGTTTGTCATCTTTGTTGGAATCACTCTAGGCTTGTTGTTAATGAATGTATTGGGCTTTATGACATTCAGCAATAACATTTTGATAAGATTATCGTTTAGTGTTTTAGCAGGGATTAACTTTTACTTGCTGCTTAGACTGATTTTAGCTTTTCCATATTCATTTTTAAGGTTTCTTTCGGAGAAAAGGACTCAATTTCCTGAAGGGATAGCTACGATCAATAATAAGGCAGAGAATGATAAGGAACAGTAGTTACTTTGAAACTCAATTTGGTCGAAACAGAATAGAGGGGAACGAGAAGGCATCATAAATGGTGTCTTCTTGTTTATTTATATGGGGTGCTTCTTGGCTTATGGTGTTAGGCTAGCTACTGTATCAACAAGTTAGTTAAATAAAGACATTAGGCTGTAGACTATTGTCCTTTTTTTATTTTATTGCTATGATAGGTGAATAATAGGGTTGTTACTGTTTTTAGTGATAGATAACTAGTAGCAATTCATTTGAGTATAAGTCAGATAAAGGTCTATATGGCAAATTAGTAAGGATAAGTTCTTAGAGAAAGGAATAGTAGAGTGTATACTTTAGAAATCCCTTTGAATACCAAAGGTTACGATGATTTTCTAGCCAAACGTTTTAAATATGGCTACAAGTTAAAACGAGCCGTAACGAATTGGATCAATTGCCAAGAACATCGTCGTGTTAGCTCAGAGGAATATAAGTCTTTGTCTCTACGTACTAAAGAGCTAGCAGAGTTAAAGGAAGCTATCTCTAAAGAGAAAGACAAGACAAAGAAACTCTCTATGAAGGAAACACATAAGGAGCTTTCGGAGACACTTAAAGCAGATTGGATAGCCTTAAATGATAGATTTGGTCTTAATAGTGGCAAATTCATCCGATATAAAGAATTAGGACAAGCAACTGCTATGTATGAAAGGTATGCAGAAGAAGGGATAATCCACTGGTCTACTATGGAAATTCTTAGTCAGACAGTTAAAGGGGCCTATCTTCAGCGTCGTAAGCAAGGAGAAAGTAGCAATCATGTCTCAGTTGGTCGCTTAGTGGATTTTACGACTTTATGGTACCGTAAATGCAATAACTACGTGACTGATGAAGGGGTATTCTTTGCGACTGGTAAAGGCAGAAACGACAAGTTATTTATTCCTTTTGCTTTTCGTCGAGGCCAAGAGATTAAGGTTGCCTATGCACTGGAATTTCAAAAATTAGCGTTATATGCTCTTAAACGGACTCTTGTTAAGGGAAATGTTTGGAAATACAGTATCTTATTAGTCTTTGATGGTGTTCCTTATGGATTAGACCATGAGCTACCAAATAAAGGAAACGTGGAAATCAAGTTATCTGTAGAGCAGATGGCGATCACTGCTGCGCGTGATAATGAGACTATTGTTTATGATCTCTCCAATGATTTTGGGTATAGTAAAAGGTTGGCGGACTTGGATAGAGCTATAGAAAGTAAGCGTAGAGCCTTAAACCCAGACAACTACGATGAAAATGGTGTTCCGAAAAAAGGGAAGAGAGCATGGATGCAGGACTCAGCCTATAAGAAACTTCTAGACCAAAAACGTTATATCTGGCATAAGGTAAAAAAAGCACGAAAGAACCGTTTTGGACGGATTGCTAATCAGATCTTGATGTTGGGTGATACCTTTACTCTTTATCAAGAGGACTTCAAATCCTTGCAATCCCGTAAGGATTATAACCCAGAAGAGATGTCTTGGTTTGACCAGCGTAAACAAAAAGGCTTTGAAATTATGTTTAATGCTCCATATGAATTTGTGGCTATTTTAGAGAATAAACTTTCTTTCAAAGACCTTAAACTGAACAAGATTAAACATAAGAATAAGTGATATAGGGTTATTTGCTTGATTCCTTGCCTCAAACGATAAATATGTTATAATAACTAAAAAGGTTTATTTAGGAACCTTCAAGGTAATTATGAATAACCTTGTAAATACCAGATAGCCTAACCGGAAGCCAAGGCAAGAAGGTCGGGAGCTGGTTCATGTCGTTTTGTTACTGTTCTAATTGACATGGGACTAAAACTTAGAGGAAGTTTAACCTTTATAGTACAAGGTTTTGTTACTGTTCTATTTGACATGGAACTAAAACTTACATTATATCTATGATTGCTGCCTAGAAGTTTTGTTACCGTTCTATTTGATATGGCACTAAAATGTTGCAAATAGGACCTCGCCAGTTACAAAGTTTTGTTACTGTTCTAATTGACGTGGGACTAAAGCATAAAATGTATATCATGCACCTTTTAGGTGTTTTTTTTTATTTTACTGTAAGTCACCTTTAATCTTAAGTTGATATTTTTTCATGCGTTTGCTATACTAAAGACATAAATATTATTATTTATATCTATTTCACCACCTCAAACGGTGAACTCATAGTCACGTGACTTGAGAAAAGAGGAAACATGGAGGAGGAGATGCGATTACTGGTTCTGTCCCAGTGACATGCATACCATGTTTAAAGGGTTAAAAGGGAGCGTACTCGCTTTTAGCTATCAGTTAAGCCATCAGACAGAAGAAGGGGCTTGACGCTTATAACAGGTACGAGATAATTTTGCCTTTACTTACTTTGAAAGGCTACAACAAACGTTATTAGCAAGTAAGCATAACGAGAAGTTTATCCTATGGTTTGCCATAGGCACGCGCATCCTTGTTTTTTGAGACAAGGCTTGCCGGCTTCTTTGTTATGCTTTTTTTGTTTTGAGTTTGGGTAGACGGACAAAAAAGGAAGGCGACATCTCGATGTTTAGAGACGAGGAACAGGTGTTCCCAAATCTAAATGGTCGTCATGCGGAGGAAGGTCCACGAATCAGTATTCGGGGGTTTCCAAGGTTACTTACAACAACAACTATTTTTAAGGAGAAAGACATGAAAAATTATTTCAAAACCAGCTCTACTTATAGAGCTGCAAGAAAACAACAGAAAACCGCAAATCGTAAAACATTTTACGATGAGATGAATTATATCATCAGTCCTAGTGAGTGGGCTGATGGTGTCATCAGCGGTTTCATAGATCCGAAGACCTCTTGGTCTAATGATCATGTTAAAGGAAAACTTGAGAGAGTTACCCCACGTAGTCATTGGACTAAGAGGGGGTATAAGGAATACCTTGGTAAATCAAGGTATGTTTCTCAGCAAGAGCCTGAAGCGGAAATTGTCGAGATGATGGATCTCGAGTTAGTGTTTTAGAAATTAGTGTTTTAGAAAAAGGAGAAAAATATGGCAAAATTTGTTGAAATTTCAACTGAAGGTATTTTTTCAAGAACCTTCAGAAACGAAAAAGGAAATACCGACTTATGTTATCCCACTGGAAGGGAATTACGTGAGTCTCAAGACCCAGCAGATTGGTGGGTAGAGTATGAGGACAGTTTAGGTGGTCTTCATTACGGTCGTTAAACAACATTCAATATCAAAGGAGAAAAACATATGCTAAATAAGGTAATTCTAACAGGCCGTCTTGTAGCCGATGCTGAGCTTCGCTACACACCGTCGAACAAGGCGGTAGCAACGGCTCGAATCGCTTGCCCTCGTGATTTCAAAAATCAAAATGGGGAGCGAGAAAGCGACTTTTTCCCTCTAGTTATTTGGGGTAAATATGCGGAGAGTTTCTCAAACTGGATCAAGAAAGGATATCTTGTGACAGTTGAGGGACGTTTGCAAACTCGATCTTATGAAAACCAACAAGGTCAAAAGGTTTATGTGACCGAGGTTAATGTGTCAAACTTTGACAACTTACAGCCTCGTCATAGCAACACCTCTTCTCAACAAACTCCAGATTTTGGACCTGCAGATGGGGGCTTTCCCGGTGGCGGAGAACCTCTAGATGATTCTATGTTTGAGAATATTCCTTTCTAGAACATATTCCAAGGTCTTTAGAAGAAAATAGAGAGAGTTCAGTCATACTGAGCTCTTTTTGTTTATGAAAGGAGAAAAATGATAGAAGAAGTAGCAATTCTACCTCCATTGACGGAGGATAATTACTACCAAGATAGGTATTATATGTCCACTTCTCGTTTTAAGGAGTACATCAAATGTCCCTTAAGACAGGAAGTTGTTGACTTGGGCTTTTTGCCTGAGAAGACGGAGACAGAAAGCCTACTTGTTGGTAATTATGTTCATTCTTATTTTGAGAATAAAGAAGCTCATGAAGCTTTTTTGGAAAGGAATCAAGATAAGATAATAAGTCAACGAGGAAAAACCGCTGGCCAGGTAAAAGCCTCTTTCAAACAAGCAGATAAGATGATTGCTGCTTTAGAAAAAGAGGAGCTATTTAATCGTTTGTATCATGGTACAGATGATGAAATGGTGGAGAAAGAACGGATTATCACTGGTACGTTAGAAGGGATTCCCTTCAAGTGCAAAATTGATAGTCTGAATCTTTCAGGCGGTTATTTCATAGACCTGAAAACGATGGAGAGTCTTCAGTCGGAAAAATATTCGACGACACTTCATCGTTATACGAAGTCTCTTCTCTATAACATTGTAGAATATCAGTATACGCTACAAATGTACGTATATCAGGAGTTGCTGAAGCAAACCTACGGTTATGAGTTTACGCCTTATATTATGGCAGTTTCAAAGGAACCTGTTCCAGATAAGGAGTTAATCCTAATCGATGATACTATTATTGAAATGGGGAGAGACATCTTCTATGGGCATCTTGAAGTACTTAAAGATGCTTTAGCACATAAGTCTGTCGAAGGATGCGGTCACTGTGATTACTGTTTAACGAATAAGTCGTTAGTAACAGCAAAAACAGTGGCAGAATTTTTACAACAATAAATAGAGAAAGTGGTCTAAAGGCCACTTTTTATAATGAAGGAGAAAAACAAATGACTGAAACTATGTTGAACACACCAAATGAGAAAACCTTAGTAGCCGAGCTTATTGAAGCTAAAGTAGCTTTAGCTAAGGCGGAAATGCAGTTAGAATGGCAAAAGGCTGAACAAGCTAAAGACCATTCTAAACCGGAGCCAGAGGTTATGGCTCCACTATATGAAGCTTTGGCCAAGGCTCAAGCTGAGTTTAGTACTGTAACGGCAACAAGTAGAGTCACGTTTAAGAACGTTGACTTTAAGTTCGCACCTCTATCAGAGATTTTAGGGGCTGTACGTCCAGCTCTTAACAAGTTCGGCTTGACGTTGACTCAGCAAACCAAACATATTCCGTTTGGTAATGCCAATGGGATCAAAGTTGTGACGACACTACTTCATGAAAGTGGTGTCTCTTACGACATTGAGTCGGTTCCGGTATTCTATAATGTCAATGACATAAAGAATCTAGGAGCTCAGGTGACTTACCTACGTCGATACGAGGTGAAAACCTTGCTGGGTATTGAGGCTGATAGCGAGGAATTAGATATGGACAATGTGCCAAATCATTCGCAATCAGTTCAACAAACTGGTAATTATGAAAGTAACCATAATTATCAGTCTGCCCAAGCGAAAACACCTCGCAAGCCAACAGGTGCTCGCTATGGAAAGACAGTCAAGTCTGTGTCACTTGCTACTTCTTTGAGTAGTAGTGAACAGACATCACTAAGTGAGGTGACATCAGCTAACAAAGTTGCAAGTGATAGTGTATCGCAAGTAACTGAAGTCCCTTCTCAAAAGAGTGAAACTGCAACACTAGAGACAAAAGGGCCAAAAGCAAATGCTTGTAACGATGATCAACTGATTCAAATGGTTGCTCGTGGTGAAGACGCTGCAATGTCTCTAGGGGCTACTGAAAGTCAGTTGCTAGAGTGGTCTGAACTAGGCGAAAGCAAAGGGTTGACTGTTCAACTTAAAGCCTTATCAGACTTTGTTGCAAAACAACGACAACAAGCCCAGCAACAATAGAAAAGTAGAAAGGTGGTCAAAAGACCACTTTTTATATTAAGGAGAAAAACAATGACAGATAAAATTACCGAGCTTTTCAATACGAATCTAAGCTATAGCCAACAACAGCAAGTATGGTATGAATTCTTTAATCAAACACTCCCAGAGTGGTTGTTTATCGGATTTATAGCTATTCTAGCTTATATTGCGTTATGCCATTTATTACGCAATAAGCTAGTTTTTAAGCTAGTTGTAGCTATTGTGTTTCTGATTCCTATTCTCTTTGTAGAAGGGATTCAGCATCTGTTTCGAAGTTGAGAGGAGAAAAAAATGATAAATGTATTATGTTTTGTAGATGGAGTGAATAAGCCAAAGAAACATACTAAATGTATGGCTAAGGTTAATACTCTTTTAAAAAATGAAGGACATAATGTTCATCTAGGGTATATTTCACTCACTGGACTAGAAGCATTGGATAAACGTGGGGTCAACTCTATGAGTGAAATGGTACCAGGAAAACGGGCATGGCTAATCGTGTATGATGATGCCAATCCCTGTAAGTCTTATACGAATGAAGATATTCGATACTACAAGGAATTTGTAGATTTATTTTCATCTCGTATTAAACGTAGACTTTACTTTGAAGAGATCCTTCACGAACTTGAACTTGCTTAAATAATAGCAACAACAAAAGAAAAAATGGTCCTAGGGGCCATTTTTTGTTTTATAAAGGAGAAAAAACAATGACAAAAAGAGAAAAAGCCTTGTGGTTACACGAGCACTACAAGAACTACTCCCTTAAATGGTACTTAGAGAATGATGCCAGATTAAATGCGATGTTTAAAAAAGCTTATCATCGCTACATGGCTGACCTCAATGCACGCGCTTCGAAAGCACAATTGTCTCATATTGAGGACCTGGGCAAACGTATGCGAGAGGTATACGAATCTGTCTACGGTACGGATTTTGATAGCGATTGTCGCTTAGACCGTGCAGAAACAAATAGAAAAGTGCAAGCTATCCGCTCTATGTGGGTAGTAGCACCAGCCTAGGAGGAGGTAGTTATGGATAGAATTATGATTTTGACCAATACGCTACCTCGAGAAAGTACCATTTCGGTTATCTATAAGGGTGACGTTGCTGTTGTAGTTGCAAGGGATAAACAAGAACGTTTGCTCTTTAAAGTAACAACAACAGTAGCAGTAGGAATGCAACTGCAGGCAAAATGGCTTGTGGTTTAACAAGAGAGGAGAAAACAATGACTGAAAAAATTACTAGGAGAAAAGTAAGGCATCCTAGAACATTTGGGGATAGGGAGCTGTTTAGAAAGGCTTTCACTCACTGGATTCCTTCGGAAAAGGTCGATGCCTTGTATTCTGAATTGCAAGGAGATTTTAAGAAGGTGTATGAGTTAAGTCTCTCTGAGTTAAAACATTATGGATTAACTCAGAGAGATGCTATTGCCTTTCTTTCAATGCTTGAGCTTTTCAAACGTTCAGAAGGTGAGGAAGAAAAGCCAACTTGTGTCACTGGGACTGGATATTTTGCTCAAAGTATCCAAAAAGCCTATGGGCATAAGAAACAAGAGCATCTTGTAGTGTGGTACTTGGATGTGCATTGTAACGTTATCGAGGAGCGAGTAGTTTTCATCGGTAGCGTTCATCGTAGTATGGCGTGTCCAAGAGAGATTTTTCACTATGCAGTGAAGAATTTAGCTCGCTACGTGCTGGTAGCTCATAACCATCCCTCTGGAAGTGTATATCCTTCGAGTAATGATATTAATGTTACTGAGGCCCTTGAAGATGCTGCAATGCTCTTTGAGATGGAGGTCTTAGACCATGTTATCGTAACGAAGGATAATTACTATTCTTTTAGAGATAACGGAAGAATGCGTTGTTTCTAGAAAAGGAGAAAAAGAATGGGAAATATTTCTGATGCCTTTGGAAAGGTAACTATTTTCGCGCCAACATTTTCAGATATTGAGGTGCTTGTGGCTACTCATAGGGTAATCAATGACAAAGCTTGGACCCCAACGACTCTAAAAGGTCATCCAATAAAAGCAGATTGTATCACAACTGAAGAAGGACTTGTCTCAGTGACACTTCCTTTTACAGCTTGTGGGAATTGGAATATTCGAGAGAATATCGATAACTTTTTGACTAACATCTTAAAGCAAGATAGCACTCTTAGTGATATCCCAATGTCTGCCACATTTGATTATGTAGATGCAGAGTCTGGCGTGAACTTTATTTATAAAGCAACCGTTATGACTCGCAATGTCCCAGGTAAAGGGATAACCACTGAACTCTTAACAGATGAAGACCTTGGAGATTATTCCGAGTCTTATCTGAAAGAGTTAGAGGGAGTCTATGATCAAGAGCTAGCTTTAGGCCGACTGTCTATCTAAAAATGGTGTTATAATAGGTATAAAGAAAAACATGTAGCGAGGAGACAAAGCATGAAAGAAACCTTCTTTTGGACCTTTAGTTCAGATGCGATTTCGACCTTATCTGATTTGACGTCAGAAGGTTTTGAAGTTGATTGGACGGTAAGGAGTTCATCTGATGCTATGACCAGTGGTTTTGTGATTCAAGGGGAGGTTTCTGGAATGATTGAGTTCACTCCAGAACCTAGAGATGCTTACACCTTTGTTCATAAGTTAGAGGTACGCATGGATAAGAAAAATCAAGGGATAGCAGGGCTTTTGTTAGCACATGTTGCCCAAGATGCTTTCAATCGTGGTTTCGAGGGGGTCATGATGTGTCTTTCAAAGACTGCTCTTTTAGATTACTACGTGCGTCGCTATGGTTGCAGTCGTATTGCAAACACAAACCGTGTGATGTTTCACGCATCAGCATGCCAGTTGCTCATTGACCGGTTTTTGAAGGGAGGCGAAAGCCAACCATGAGGATAGTTGAACAATTTAAGGCAGACTGGAAGTCTTCAGGTTTACCGAATAAACCTTACAAGACACCAGAGGAGATTGAAATGATTAAGAATGGCAATCTTGTCTGGGCTGCGCGTGTTGAAGAAAAATTGGGGCGTAAGTTAAGCCCACGAGAACTTGATGAGATGCAGTGGTGAGTTACTGCTATAAATAGTGTATCGTGCAAGATACATCGCATATTTGATATATAAGAGAAAGAGGAAGGTATTAGCCCTAGGCTACACCTTCCTCTTTTTCTATGGAGGAGAAAAAACAATGACAACATTATCAACAAATTTACTAGGAAGAAAACTGTTTGAACGTATTTCCTCTGATAAAGAGGTTAATGGTTCATTTTCAGGAATGACCTTACATCAGTTTTTGAATAAGACTGGTAATAGCCATCTTTTTATTAAGAAGGATGGAATGGTTGCTATCAACACTTTGTTAGAACAAAGTGGGTTAATGCCTATTTCTTGTGATGAGGCGTTGGTGGCAATGGAAGACTTAAAGATGACTAGTTTAAGGTCACAATTTGGGTTCTTCATTAAACCAACCCAATATAAACGCCAAAATCCAGAAGTTTTGGTACGTTTGGGAAACAATCGAAAGGTTGTGTTCCATCGCTATTACTTTGATAATGGCTACATGGCTAACCTGGTTTATCAGGTAGAAGATGATCAGATTGAGTTCTGTCAGTCTTCTGTCTTTAAGAGCTGGGATAATGGTGAGTATCATATTACTTACGATACGCCAGTAACAGAAGATGTTGAAGACATCAACACACGCAAGGAGTTGCTTTCTTTCTTAAGTCGTGTTGAGGAACTTCCTTTTATTAAGTAAGGAAGTTATTGAAATTGAGTTTGTAAAATAAAAAGGAGAAAAACAATGACTAAAAAAATCTATGTATATAAAAATAAAAAAGCACAAGAGGTCTTTGCAGATCTTTTTGCCAAAGGCCTTCTTGAAGGCGTTACAACATTCCCTAGGATTGATAACGCTCAATCCTATTCATTCTTGGAACTCTCTTGTCTTTATCTCAAGAGAATTCTGGAAATGAAGCAACGTAGGGTTCAAACCCTATTCGTTGAGGGAAAACCCGAACCAGCACTTGCTTCAGCATTGTTACAAGCACGTGCTATGGGGTTGAATGTTGTCATTAAATTGAAGACAACTGAGAGCAATAGGGAGACTCAAGAAGAGCTCAAAGAGCTTGGTCTTGAGGATGTTGTAATGGCGTAAGAAGGAGAAAAACAATGACAGGAATCACTCAAGGAATTTACTACATTGAAAAGGTTCAACAATATAATAGTAATATTGTTGGCTTTCCGTCAGACCTAATCAATGACCGAATTGCGTCGATTATTGATAGCAAAAAGGTGGATATGCAACAAAGTTTGCGACTTCTACCAGTTAAGAACGTGGTTTTGAATCGAGAGGGAGTATCTAACCTTCCTCCGATTGAGATTCCATTTGAATCTTCACTTTATTATGAAGTTGAAGAAATCAATCCTGGCCTATCGAAGTTAATAATTACCACAGAGCATGCAGAAGCCTTTCAAGAAGCTGATATACGCATGTTGGAAACTCGCTTAACTATGTTACAGCGAGCGAAAGAATGTGGAAATTTTACGACAAGTAATTTTCCAAGTCGTTTTCCAGAGGAAGCAAGAGACGATTTAAGTCAGTTAGATCTTCTAGCTTGGGGAACAAAAGATATGCCAACCTATCTTTTCTGTCTGATGGAATCAGTATTAGACAGTTACTGGGGATTTTATTCCTTGAGAGAACTGATTGAGGATGCTAACGGTACCCTTCAGCAAGGTTATGATAAAGCTGTTTACTGGTTCTATAGTGGAGTTAAAGGTCAATATGAATATTGAAGGAGAAAGATAATGACTAAACATAGTTATACAGCAACATTTAAACGTAAAGACGCAACCGTCTTTGCGAAAACGTTTCTAGCTTCAGATTTGTTTGAAGCTGATGAGCATGCACTACAGTATGCGACTAAGCGAGACATTCTCTATCTCGACTTAGGGCCTGCAGTTCAGTAGAAAGGTAAGCTACGTATTTTATACGTGGCTTTTTTAAAAGGGTTATACGGTCTACTGGTTTTTATTGCTTGCCAAAAACTCGTGCTCTGGTGGATCCTTATTGAAGGAATTAAACCCGAAATAGTTGATAAAAAAGAAATAAAATGCTAACATTTAATAAAAGTGTTAGCATTTTATTTCTTACGAAAGGATAGTGCTATTATGAATAATATTGAAATGATTATGGCTTCTTTTCAACAACATCAAGGATTTTTGACCTTTCAACAAGTACTTGAAGAGAAATTACCTTACAAAATATTGCTGAGAATGATTGATGAGGGACAAGTAGAGATTGAAGGAAAGGGGTTATATCGCCTCCCTGATACTTATCTGGACGAATGGTTTGTGGCGCAGCAACGTTTTTCAAAAGGAATTTTTTCTTTAGAAACAGCTCTTTGGTTACATGGATTATCACTAACAGTTCCCTTTGAGATGACGATGAGCTTTCCTTATGGAACCAATACAAAAAATGTTAAATCAGAAGGTATACGTCCGTTAGTTCTTCGTTCTTATTATGATGAAGGAATTATTGAGCTTGAGCGACAAGTGGGGCAGAAGATTAAGGTTTACGAGCCGGAGAGAGTTTTAGCAGAATGTTTGAGACCAGTTTATCAAGTTGATGTTCAAGTTATAGCTCCTGCATTTAAGATGTATTTTCAAAATCACAAAGTTAACTATTCAAAACTGTTTCACTATGCACAGTTATTCAAGGTGACTAATAAGTTGCAATCTTACATGGAGGTATTAACCTAATGTTTTCCAATGCAAATAGCTTTAAGGCAAAGATTAAGAATATGGCTAAGGATAGAGGTATTCCTGCCCAGCAGCTTCAGCAAAACTTCCTGATTGAACAGGTATTGAAATTGATTGCTAAAAGTTCCTATAAGGATTCTTTCATTGTTAAAGGCGGTTATCTAATAGGACAGTTGATAGGACTTGATAAGCGAACGACAATGGATTTAGATGTGACGCTTAAAGGGACTACACTTAGTCAAGAAAATCTGATTACCATCTTTGAAGAGATTCTTTCGGATTCGGACGATGTCTTTTCATTTGAAGTAGATAAACTAGAGCCGATTCGCCAAGATGACGAATACGGGGGATTTTCTCTAAAACTCAATGCTACATTTGATACTTTAAGAGAGGTTGTTTTCATCGACATTACAACGGGTGATAAGATTACACCTAGAGAAATTACTTATTCGATGTCATCCCTATTTGCAAATGAAACCATTGAGGTTTGGACTTATAATTTGGAAACTGTTCTAGCTGAAAAATTGGAAACGATCATTAGCCGAGGAGTAGCATCAACACGTCCTCGTGATCGTTATGACCTTTTTACCTTGTACCATACCAGAAAAGATGAGATAGATTTCGATGTGTTGCGTAAAGCTCTGGCCAATACTGTAGAAAAACGAGGAAGTAAAGAGGCTATTGATATTTGGGAAAGTCAGCTAAATAGTATTGAAACTGATGAGTATCAAAAGCAACTTTGGACACGTTATCAAAGACAATTCAAATATGCACAAGATATTTCTTTTGAGAAATCAGTTCAGATTGTTAAAGAACTCATGACAACTATTATGTAATATAAAACGGTTCATTACCATATATTGGGTAGTGAACCGTTTTTTGTCTCTAATCCTTCTGGTAAAAGGAACATTCATATCCATTCGCTCGAAGGTTGCTATCAGGCATCCAGTTAGGTGCTATACCCATTAGACTTGCTATATCTTCAAGGCTTTGGTCTTTATCACAGTCAATGGTGACTTCATTATTAAGGAGTTGCTATGTATTGGTGGTAGTGTAAAATAAGTTGTGTAAACACAAAATAATTGACAGTATATTGTTGGTTGAAAAGTCTTTAAAAATTTGGTAAAATTGCTATTGAATTGATAATAATCTTACTCATGGGGTTATCTCACCATGATAATGGAACGTCATGAAATATCAACATGACGTTTAACGCAAGGGGAAACTCTTGCGTTTTTTGTTTTGAAAGTCTGTTAAAGTTAAATAGACAAAATGTCTTTAATAAAGAGTGGCCCCCAACCCAAGATTAATGTGTGATGATAGGTAGGGTAAAAAATAAATGAAGCTAGGAAGTTAAGAATATGGAAATCAAAAACTACTTTGGTGTATATGGAGTCTGTCTTCAAGACGGGAAACTGCTCTGCATTGAGAAAACGAGAGGACCTTATCGGCATCGTTTTGATTTACCGGGTGGTAGTCAAGAACCAGGTGAGGGACTGACAGAAACTCTCAAGAGAGAAGTTCTGGAAGAGACGGGCTATATGCTTAGCGATTATTCAAACCCTAGAATCTATGATGTGCTGGTTCAAGAAGATGGGCAAGACTTTGTCGTACACCATATCATGGCCTTTTATGATATAGTACTTGACTTGGAACACTCTCAAAAATCTCTTCCTCATGAAGTTCTTGATGGAAGCAATGATTCAGCAAATGCCATTTGGCTTCCGATCGAGCAGATTACCGAAGAAACTGCCTCACCCATAGTATTGAAGGTGAAGGCAGAGTTACTAGGATTTCCAGAATTACACCTGACAGCAAGGTTGTATTAGAAGAATTTCGTAAGGTTTATCCATTATAGAACACACTCTCCTTCTGTACTGACCCCAAAAAGTTAGACATTTAATTTATCCAAAGGATTTAGTTCTGTATTGCACAGGACTGAGTCCTTTTAATTTTACCTTAATTCGTTTGTTGTTGTAATAATCAATATAGTCTACAATAGCTTGTTCCAATTGCTCAAGTGAGTGAAACGTCTTCTCATAACCATAAACATCTCAGACTTAAGAATGCCAAAGAAGGACTCCATCATACCATTGTCTGGACTATTTCCCTTACGTGACATGGACGGTTGGATCCCTTTATCCTCTAAAAATTGATGATAATACTGATGTTGGTATTGCCAACCTTGGTCACTATGGAGAATTGTATTTTCGTAATGCTCCTCTGTGAAGGCCTGGTCTAACATAGCTTTCACTTGTTCTAAGTTTGGTGAAGTTGAGAGATTATAGGCAATAATTTCGCTGTTAAAGCCATCTAAAACAGGCGATAAATACAATTTCTGTGTGCTATTTGGAATGGCAAACTCTGTCACATCTGTGTAACACTTTTCCATTGGTTTGGATGCTTCAAATTGGCGTTGAATAAGGTTGGCTGCTTTCTTTCCAATCTCTCCTTGGTATGAAGAATACTTCCGTTTACGACGAATACGTGCACTTAAACCAAGGGCCTTCATCAGACGTTGAACCTTCTTATGATTCACTACAAAACCACGATTCCTCAGTTCAAGAGTTATTCGGCGATAGCCATAATTTCCTTTATGCTCATAATAAATTTCCTGAATTTCGCCTTTAATCTCTTTATCTTTGTCGTGCCCATCTAGTTGCTTCAACTGATAATAGTAAGTTGAGCGAGCCAAGTAGGCTGTTTCAAGAAGTAAATCTAGTCGAAATCCTCCTGAAACCATTTTTCTAATTGTCTCTGCCTTTCTCGCTGTATGGCTTCGTCCCTGTCTTCTAGCTCTTTTAACTTTTTTAGGTAGGCCACCTCGGTACGTAGGCGTTCATTCTCCTCTTGGAGTCGCTCTAGTTCTGTCATTTCTTCCCAAGTTTTCTTACGTTCACGTCCCATTTCAGGTGCTCTCCCTCTTGTTTTCTCAACAATAGTATACCCATTTTTCTTGTATTGTGCTATCCAATTTTTCAATAGCGAAGGATCGGGTAAAACATAATCTAAAGATACACTTCTTAGTGAACGACCTTTAAGCAGAACGTTATTAATTATTTCTTCCTTTAATTCGGGAGAATAGTAACGTTTCTTTCCTTTTTTTGCGATTTCTATCCCGTAACGATCAATTAATTTAATCATGTACCTAAGATTAGAAATGTTTATCTCAAATTGATTTGAAAGCTGTCTAAAGCTCTCTCCTTGCTTTCTCAATTCATATATTTGAACTTTATCTTCATAAGTTAATTTCATTATAAAACACCCCAAAAGTTAGATTTTTTCTGTCTAACTTTTGGGGTGCAGTTCATTCTTGGAGAGTTTTTTGATCTGGATCTTATTTTCCAAAAGGGTTAAAAAATGATGTAAGCGATATTATACAGAAGCACAGGAGCAGTACGACCGCAGGGCTAAACAAAAAGGTCGGAATTCTTGTTTGAAGTTGATGAATACGCCTTGGAGTATGATACTAAGCGAGATATTTTCTATCTCGTCTTAGGGCCTGAGGTTCAGTAGAAAGTTAAGCTACGTATTTAATACGTGGCTTTTTTATAAAGGAGATAAATTAATGCGGCTTGATTTAAAAATTGACAGAGATTTGGCTTTTGGACAGGCTCTTTCGATATACCATATCATAAAAAAAGAGCTACTTAAGTTTTCGGAAGAACAGTTGTCATCGGCACAAGAGACAACTCCAGAAGAGTTGGATGATATAGCATTACATTGGGAATTTATCCAAACCTAAGCTAATGCTTACTGATAGTAGAAAACAAATAAGCACTTAAAATTTTTAAAATTTGAGTGCTTTTTTTGTTACTTTTTGGTATCTTTTACGAATAGATATATTGTAGAAAATAGGAGGTATATAAAATGATGACTTATGATGAAGTAATGGAAGCGATAGAAAGAGGGTTTATCAAGGGAGATAAAATCAGCATTATTCGACGAAATGGCAAGATCCATGATTATGTTTTACCAGGAGAGAAAGTAGAACCTGGAGAAATAGTGGAAAAAGAGGACTTAGATGTTGTTCTTGAAGAGTTGAAGGAGTTCTAAAATGATGCAGCTTTTAAGTAAGATGATTCTTATGGTCTCGCAAAAGGGATACAAGAGTGATAAAATAGCCTCAATTATTTAAAATGGAATGACTGCGTACTATAAGGTAGGTGACTCAATAGGAAGGATAATTTCTGTTTGAAAATATTCTCCTTGTTCACTTGTGATTATCATACTACCTCCATGTAAATCAACAATTTGGTTAGAAATTTTTAGTCCCATACCACTTCTGCGAACTCCAGAAATATCAAAATTAAATTCCTCAATTTTATTAATATTTTTAAGTCTATCTGTAGAAGTTCCAATTCCATTATCACGTATAATAACTGAAAATTTATTACGGGAAATATAGTTAAGGACAATCTGAATATTACAACCAGAAGGGTTATGCAATACAGAATTATAAATGAGATTGTGAATAACTCTAGACATCAAAGATTTTTCAATGTACATTTTTTTACCCAACAATTTATTATCAGGAATAAACTCAAAATTAAAATCATTCCAAATCTCTTGATTAATAATTTGTATGATTATTTCCTTAAAGAAGGGTATAATGTCTGTTATTTCTTGATTTAATTTTAAATTACCGTTTGTTAGTCTAGCGAATATGTTGAGATCGTTTAGCAAATTTTGAATATAGTGACTCTCAATCAGCGTAGGTTTCAAATTTTTTAATAGGTCATCATTGTCTGTTTTTTCAATAGCTAATGATGCATTAGCCACGATAACTGAGAGTGGGGTTTTGATGTCATGAGCTATTCCAGAAATCCAATTCTCTTTGAATTCTTCATTTTTACGTAGTTTTTTGTTAGCAGAGTTAACCGCTAAAGTTAATCTATCTAATTCTTGAACAGAATTTACCTGTTTGTTTAAACCGACAGGTAATTTACCTATTGCGTTAATAATTGGCTGGATGTTGCGATTTAAGAAAGTAACACTATAAAGGTATAGGAATAGGCAAAATAGGCAGTTAACAAATATGATAACTAAAATTAAAATCGGAAAAATTTGAATTCTCTTTAGATCAAAGAAATTATTTCCGTATCTAATGATACTTTCTTTTGGAAATGCAATTATATAAATATCTTTTTGTTCTTTTTTTATTTGAGTGAATATTGGATAGTCATCTAAATAATAACGTGAAAACTTAATGACATCGGCATAATCAAATTGTGTTTTTATATTTTTAGGTTTTTTGATATTAAACTTTTCATTTCCACTTTTTTGATCAAGAATCATGACCCATAAGTTGTGCTTTTTAATCAGTTTTTTTGCAGTTTGATTAACTTTATATGTTCCATTTGATGGGGTGATGTTCGAAGATACACCTTGTATGATATCTATAGGAGATTGTTGGCTACGGATAAAGTTGGTTGTAGCTACTAATAGAACAAAATCGATAAATATTATGGTAAGAAAGGCGAGAATAAATTTTAATATACCTTTTTTGAAAATATTCATAGAGGACTCCGTAAATTCAGATAACTAACTTATAACCCAGCCCTTTGACTGTAATGAGGTGACGTGGTTTTGATGGGGATAATTCTATCTTCTCTCTTATATTACGAATATGTACCATTAAGGATTTTTCATATCCGAAACTATCTATTCCCCAAATAGTATCGCAGATTGCTTCTGTTGACACAATATAGTTTTTATTGGTATATAGTTTTCTTAGAATCTGTATTTCAGTTGGAGTTAGCGATAAATGCTGTTCCTCTTTTTTTACACTAGCATTATTTAAATCAATGATACAAGAAGTTAAAGTTATTAATTCTGATTCTCCTTTATATGCTCTCCTCAGTAAAGCAATTATACGATAGATTAAAGTTTTTGGAAGAAATGGTTTTGTGACAAAGTCATCACCACCTGAATCTAATCCTTTAACTTCATCATCTGGATTATTTTTGGCTGTTAAAAATAAAATTGGTATATCAGAAGTTTTTCTGATGTACTGAGCAAGTAGATAACCTTCTCCATCCGGCAACATTACATCTAGGATAATGAGATCTATTTTAGAAATAGAAAAAATATCTATTCCTTCGCTAATACTGTAAGCATTACTAATATTTTTAAATCCCCTGCTCACCAAAACTTCTTTAATAGATTTACTAAGTGAAACATCATCGTCTACTATTAATATCCGTTTGTTTAATAGCTGCGCTTCGAAATTCATATACGCGCCTCCCATAAAATTTATTTTAATTATACCATAAACCATCTTACTTTAATAAACTGTAGGCAGATAGGAAATTTAAATTCTTAAAAATAATTTTAAGATTTCTTTACTCTGTCTTAACCTAGTCTTCGTAAAATTTACTTGTAACAAAGATACTTAGTCTCAAAATAATAACGGATTATCAATAGCTTTGAATAGTCATGTGCTAGAGGTAACTTAGCAGATTATTCTTAAATCTTAGAAAGAGGAAAAATATGAAAAAAGATGTAGTTATCGAATCAATTAAAGAAGTAAGTCTTGAAGAGCTTGATCAAATTATTGGAGCTGGGAACGGTGTGTTTAAAACTATCTCACATGAGTGTCATCTTAATACCTGGGCATTTCTTGCTACATGTTGCTCATAATAATTATTAATTTAGAGAGAGGAAAATTATGAAAAAAGATGCAATTATCGAATCAATTAAAGAAGTAAGTCTTGAAGAACTTGACCAAATTATTGGAGCTGGGAACGGTGTGTTTAAAACCATTTCACATGAGTGTCACTTGAATACTTGGGCATTTCTTGCTACATGTTGCTCATAATTTTTGATGACTAAGTATCTACATTGTTATATAAAGAAGAGGGAAACCTCTTTTTTTTATATGATGAATTTTGTTTATTTATTCATTTATGTAGTTCATATAATTTATGACTATATATTAAATTAGAAATTTATCTTGACTTTACTTTGCCTTAAACTTGTCTTTATGTTGCAATTTTAGAATCAATTTATAAAGAAAAATAATTTCGAGCCAGACTCGACATGAAATTTAATGAGGTTATAGACTATGAAAAATAATAAAATTCATCTAGAAGCTTTGGAAGCGTTACAAGAACTAAAAATGGAAGAAATAGATAATCTTTTGGGCGGAGCTGGTCATGGAGTAAATACTATTTCTGCTGAATGTCGTTGGAATAGCTTACAAGCTATCTTTACCTGTTGTTAATTTTTAGAAAGGTAAGACAATGAATCATCAAGAACAATTATATAGTCAGTTTAATAAATTTCCTAAAGTTTTTATTGAAAAGAAAATACCTGAAGTTCTTAATGAGGATGTTAAGGTACTAAAACAGGTTGAGAAAAATATATCAGACTATTATCGATCTACATTAATTTATTTGATTAACGAAAAACGTATTGAAGGGAAGTTAATTGGCGATACAGCTGAGCTACGATATGATTATTTTAATAATGTATTATGTAAAAATGGTGATATTTTAGAAGAAATAGAGGAAAGATTTCCGACTATTAGTCAACGTGTCATCATCAGTATAGAGCAGTACCTTGATTTGCTTAAATGCGTAAAAAAACATTTTTCAATAGACTTTTCAATATTGAAAAAAATAAAATTTATTTGCTCAGATGATGAATATCCTAATTTAAACAATCTTGATATTAAAGTAACAGGTGATATTCATAATGGAAGTGGAGTTTGTATTTTATCTTATGAGGGACAAAAATTAGTTTATAAGAAAAAATCGTCAAAACCAAATCATCTTTTAAAAAAATTGGATAATCAAGTTAGCAAGTATTTAAAAAAAGAGATTCAGTTTGTACCTGACTTTTTAGATAGGGAAGGTTACTTTTGGGAAACTTTTATAGACAGTAAACCAGTTTGTTCGATTGATGAAGCGAAAGAGTTTTATAAAAGAATGGGTTATCTTGTAGCATATGCTTACATTTTAAATATTTCTGACTTGCATTTCGAAAATCTTATTTCACATAATGTTCAGCCTATCCTAGTAGATGCTGAGACAGTATTTTCTGTAAGTCCGTATGAAACAGTAGCGGATAATAATGCTACTTTAGAGATAATTCGGGATAGCAGAAATTCAGTACTATCTACAGGATTGTTACCTGTGTCTGAAGCCGATAAAATTTTTGGAGGAGATACTAGTGGAGTTTTAGGGGGCACTCTTATTGGTGAAGCAAGAGTGCTGATAAACCAGAATAGAGATGATATACATGTTGAAAAACAAAAATATAAAACAGAAAATCAAGCTCACTTACCTTATCGAGTAGGACAAACGGGATTAAGGAATTATTTAAATGCAGAAGATTACATTGATTCCATAAAAATGGGCTACCTAGAGTTAGGTCATTTTATTATTGATAATAAAGAATTTCTAAAACAACTTTATTTAAGTTTTAGTGATTTAAAAACAAGAGTTTTATTTAGAAATACTAGAGATTACAGTTTAGTCCGTCAATTGTTGACTTCACCAATTTATTGTAATCAGTCAAATGTTTTATTTGAAAAGATGTCTGATAAATTATCAAATTTTGAAAGTTTGAATTTATGTGAATCTGAAGAAAAACAATTACTTAATATGAATATTCCATATTTTTATTCTCGTATTAGTGATGTCGACATTAAAGATAATGAGACTATAGTATGGAAATTAAAAGAATCTGCTTTAACCGAGGCATTAAAAAAATTGGAAAGATTTGACTTGAGCATAATGAAGGAACAAGTCGATTTAATTGAATTTTCTATTAAAACACCAAATGCTTTGTATAGTACCGAGCTTCAAGAGTCGTACAAAAAATTTAATAATTTAAATTCAGATAAAGAGGTTTTGTTTGCTGGTATCAATACGCTAGTTGATACCATTTTGAATAATGAGAAATGCTCTAAATTAGATGGAAGTACAAATTGGTTAACGCTTAAAGTTACAGATTATGATGCATTTAAACTTGAACCTATGGATCTATCTATTTATGAGGGAATTTCTGGATTATCAATTGCATTATGTGAAGTCTACGATTTAGTGAATAGTGAAAGACAGGAGAAAATTTATAATTGTATACATAGAATTTTTCTAACTCTCTCAAACTCTTACGATAGTGTGCAAAATCAATCGTACTACGTTGGAAAATTAGGTATTCTTTCTGCATTGAAAAGAATACAGTTGATTACGGGACAAAAAATCTCAAAGTCAATTTTAGATAGAAATAAGGATTACAGTTTAGATTTGAATGTTTCGAGTGCAGATTTTCTTTCAAGTTTTCCTAATGAGATTGTTGCTCTGTATAGAAGTGATTTGTCAATTAAAAATCTTCGACAAGCCTTAGATAAATTAATTGATTTAAAGGTTAATTATGAGAATTATATTGCTTGGGATAATTTGGAATCAAATAATGTTAGTTTAGCACATGGAAATCTAGGAATAGAATTGGCATTACACTATATTGCTGGAATTTTGGATAATTCTAAAGCCCTAGAGATGTTATTTCAAGCGAATAACTTTGATAATCGCCAAAAAATATCTCAAGGTTGGATAGATAAAAGAAATAATTCAACCAGTGCTAATTGGTGTCATGGCTCAACAGGAGTTCTTGTTGCAAGATTAGCTCAACTAGAATTGGATAAAAAATTTCAGCTAATTCCTAGTGCTAGAAGAAAAGAGTTAGAAGCTGATATTAGACATGCAGTATCTCAAATAATTGAAGTTGGATTCAATATGACCAATTTTTCTATTTGTCATGGAACTAGTGGAAATTTGTTAGCACTTAACTATTATCGTTCATATCTTAAAGGACACGAAGCACAAGAGTTGGAAAAAATTTTGGAAATTGAGTATAGGAAGTTGCATTCATTTGGTTTAGAAAATGGGTGGATGTGCAGTTTTAATACTAAATATAATGTTTATGGGATTATGAATGGTTTGTCAGGGATATTATATTCTACAGCCAAGTATCTAAAAAGAGATAATTCTCTAGACCTTCTAATCCCTACTCTATAATCAGCGATAGGAAGGAAACTTTATACATGAAGATTGTTTTGCAAAATAACGAGGAGGATTGCTTATTAGCATGTTATACAATGCTATTAAATGATCTGGGGCACAAAGTCCCTTTATATGAGGTATATAATAAAGATACCCTACCAGCGGATGGTCTGAATGTATCGTACTTACTATCTCTTAACGAGAGGTTTGGAGTAACCTTGAATGCATACCATGCTACATATGAGGATATATGTAAAATCTATAAGGAACAGAAACAAAGGATGATTCTCCACTGGAATAATGATCATTTTGTTGTTCTAGAAAAGATTACTGCAACCCAAGTTATGATAGTAGATCCAGCAATTGGTCGAGTAAAATATAGTTATGAAGAATTTATAAAACACTACTCTAAAACAATAGTGTTGATAAGTAAAAGTAAGAATTTTCAAAAGCAAAAATATAACCAAATTTTTTGGAAATATTTTATACAAACTTTGAAAACAAAAACAATTATTTTATTTTTAGTTTCATTAGTGTTAATCCAGATCAGCGTTTTAATATTTTCGGTAGTATTAAGATACATGTTAGCGGAAAAATTTAAATTCTGGGCCAGTATCATTCTTCTAGCGGGGGTAGTTTTATTCCAACTATTTGGATATTTTATTAAAAATAATGCACTGGATGAATATAATTTAGATTTTGATAATAATTATAGCAGAATACTTTTTGAAAAATTATTGAAAAAGCCACTTTTATATTTTAGAAATCATTTAAGCGGTGGAATTTCAGAAAAGATTAATTTCAAATCTACCTTAAGGGATAATGTTACTTTAAAAATTATTCCGTCATGTGTTAGTTTTATTTCAGCAATTGTTATTTTTATATATCTGATGACTATTTCAGTCAAATTAACAGTGATTCTAGTTACGATGATTTCAGCGTATAGTATTATTTCAATATTTCTTTATCGCAAACAAAACGAATATAATCAAACCTATTTGCAGTATCTAATTGATTTTAATTCGGAATTGCAAATGGATTTAGACGATATTGACTATATCAAAATTATGAGGCGGGAAGGTTTGACCTTTAGTTCATGGATGGATATTAATAAAAAAGTTACTGAAAAGTATTCACAGATTTTGAAATTTGAAAATCTTACACAGCTGATTGGTACGATTTTTAATTATATTAGTCTCTCGGTAATCATCATAGTAGCAGTTTACTATGAAAATTATATACATGTTTCCATTTCAGACCTATTAGTTTATCAGACTAGTATTTCGTTATTAGTATCAGCTATTGAGCAAGTTAAGGGGGCTGCTTTTGAAGCTATAAGGTTAGGTGTCTATGCAGAAAAACAAAGTGATTTATTAAAAGACAGTAAACCAATTTTAGTACAAAGCTCGAGTTCAGACGAGTATTTGATAAAAGCTGAAAAGTTGAATTTTTCTTATGGCATGAAGCCGATTTATAATGATATTGATTTAACAATTGGTAAAGGAGAAAAAGTTGCTATCGTAGGGAAATCAGGTAGTGGGAAATCAACGTTATTACTGTTATTAGCAGGTATGTTACGTTATAATGGCTCATTAAAATATGGTATCGAAAATTTTGAAGAATGTTTGAGTGTTGTTCTTCAGAATATGACCTTAAGAAAGGGAAGTGTATTAGAAAATTTGGAGTGGGATTCAGATGATTTAACACCCCTATTTCAAGTATTAAAAGATACCTCGGCAGATGAAGTTATTAACCAATTGCCAAATAAAGTTCATTCAAAATTATTAAAACAAGGGAAAAATTTATCGGGGGGACAAATTCAGAAACTATTAATAGCTAAATCGTTACTTAAAAATGAAGGTATCATTTTTTGGGATGAAGCATTCAGTAACCTCGATGAACAAAGTAAAAATAAAATTTACACCAATATTCTAAAAAATAGTAATTATTCAAAAAAGACTATGCTGATGGTTAGCCATCATCTAGATATTGTTGAATATGTTGATTACATTATCTATATAGACGATGAGACAGGTAAAGTCTATAAAGATACTCATAGTAATCTAATAAAAACCAATGAAAGTTACTTCAACTTCATTAATTCAAAAGTATAGAAAATATCTTGATCTATCTTAATGTTATCTTTAAGATGATAAAGTAGAATTACATTGTAAAGAAAGGAGTAATCCTGGCTAAAAGGATTACAAGGAAATTAATGAGATGAATAATATTATTGAATTGAAAAATCTTAAAAAGGTCTATAAAGATACTACTACAGTGGATCTTAAGAAACTGACAGTCAGAGAAGGGGAAATCTATGGTTTCTTAGGTCCCAACGGCGCAGGGAAAACAACTACGATGAAAATGATCTTATCTTTGGTGGAGCCTACTTTAGGAGAGATTTTAGTCAATGGTCAAAATATCAAAGAGAATAATGATTACCTAAATCAAATTGGATCGATGATTGAGGAACCATCTTATTATCCAAATTTAACGGGATATGAAAACTTATTAGTATTTCAAAAAATGGTAGGTTTTGATGAGGATAATATTTGGCCAACTTTGAAATTAGTTGGATTGGCGGAGGACAAAAATCGTAAGAAATTAGTGAAAGCCTATTCCCTAGGGATGAAGCAACGTTTAGCCTTAGCTTTTGCTTTAGTTAAAAAGCCCCAAATTTTATTATTAGATGAACCGACTAATGGTCTTGATCCAGCAGGGATTCATGAAATTCGTGAGTTGATTGTTAAATTAGCAAAAGAAGAAGGCTTAACAGTCTTTATCTCCAGCCACATCTTATCAGAGATAGAACAAATTGCTGATCGGGTTGGTATTATAAATCATGGTTGTTTAGTTTATGAAGGAGAGATTCGAGAGATCAAATCAAATACTTGGATTGAGATTGGTGGCGATTTTTCGCAAAATAATATTGTTCAACACTTAGTTGATTTCGGTTCAGTCAGAGTACGGGAAGCATCGGCGAGTGAGGTTAAATTAGACGATATGAGTAACGATCGTCTTGCGGATATTATCACCTATATAACCGACCTTGGCTTTAGAATTTTTCGTGTCACTAGAGAAAGTGAGACATTAGAAGATATTTTTCTGGAACTAACAAAGGAGGTATAAGATGAGAGGTGTGTACATTGAATGGTTAAAAAGTAGACGAACAAAATCTTTTTCAATTGTTACTCTTTTGATGATTGTAGCGACATTGTGGAGTATTGCAATGTTTATGTCTGCTTTTTCGCATCCAGAGTTAAAAAATGTCGGAACTTTATTTAGTAATCAGAATGTGAACCTTCTCATGCTTCCTATTGCTGTTTCTGTATTTGTGAGTCGAATTGTGAGTAATGAACGAGAAGGACAGACCTTTAAATTACAAGCTACAAATGGCTTAGGTTTGATGACGATCTTTAGACATAAATTTTTATTTACAATGGTCTTCTTCTTTGTCATGTCTTTTGCAGAAATTGTAGCTATCTGTTGCTTTGGAAAACAATCTGGTATCTCAATTCCTATGGACATTGTAGGAGTTCAATTTTTAGGACAATTACTATCTATTTTCGCTCTAGTTTCTATCTATTTAACGTTAGCAATGGTACTAGAAAAACAAGGCGTATTACTGGCTTTAGGATTGTTAGGAGGTTTTTTAGGAATCGTCTTAAATCCAAGAAGTTATGGTTTTGCTAGTTTGCTTAATCCGTTGACCGGAGCAGGCAGTTTAGCACCTTATAAGTATCACTTTCTTGGGGATGGGGCATATACCTACCTCTTGGATCAACAGTTACCTTGGAAACTAGTATTCTTTATGATTTATTGTTTGATGTTATACGGTTTAGCTAATGTTATTTTGAGAAAGAGAGGAAGTTGAAATGAGACCTTATGTTTTTGCTGAGTGGAAAAAGACTCGCAAATTACAATTGTTCATGATTGGAATGGCATTTTTGGTTTTTTCTAGCTTTATCGGTTTAGGAGTTTATTTTGCTAATAGGGCTGTCTTAATTGATAAGACACAATCCCTTGTTTTATGGGGACAATTAACATTTTATAACAGTACACTTCTCTATCCTCCTATGTTAGCCATTATTGTGGGACAGTTACTGATGCCAGAATTTGAGAGAAAAAACATTGAGATGTTAAAAGCTAATCAAGTTTCAATGGATAAATTGTACTTTGGAAAACTATTAAGTGGCTTCTTTCTGATTCTTTCCGTCCAACTTTTTTTACTACTTATTTTTGTTGTAGCTGCTAAAGTTGACGGGATTTCGTTTGACCTCAGTTTAGCAGTTCATATTAAATGGCTTCTGTTGTCAGTGGTGGCCTCTTTTCCGATAATGACGCTTCAATCCTTCGTAACCGCAAAGACTCGTAATTTTAGTAAAGTTGTTGGAGTTGCTACAATTGGTAGCATGTTAAACTTTGTGCTGATTTTTATTAACGAGAATCTTACAAAGTTTTTCCCTTATTCTCAACCAATGATTGCCCTACGTAGTCGTTCATTAACAGATATGTCCTTAATAGATTTGACGATTTTTCTAGTTGTTAATAGTCTATATAGTTTACTTTTCTATAAATTAACAGTGGCAGCTTTGAAGAAAAACGAATAATGTTTTAAAAATATATCCATTGTTTATGTCAGAATAAGGAAATTTCAATCAAAAATTTGGATACTGTCAATAATTATGTGTAAACACTCAAGTAGAGTTATGGAGTTTTAGTCAAATAAGGATGGCCATACGACAATATTCGTATAGAGTCATTTCACGAAACGATCAAAAAGGAGTGTATTTACGCCGAAACTGATGTTAGTATGATTTTATGGACACGTTTTGGTAGAATAGTATCTAACCAAAGGAGATGTCCAAATGAGCCAAAAATATACCAAAGAGTTCAAGGAAACTATTGTTCAATTACATGAAACAGGATAGCCTGTTTCAGATCTAGTCAAAGAGTACGGAGTTGCCAACCAAACTATATACAAATGGCTTCAACTATACGGAAAGTCTGGGAAATCTAAAGATCAAAATGTATCCCTTCATGAACTCCAACAAATGCGCAAAGAGATGGCATAATTTTTGATAAAATTATATCAAAGTGACGAAGTTGTTGGTTTAGTTGATGTTAAAAACTTTGAGTTCCACCTTAGTGGGCCATTGTTTAACCATTGATTGTTACATGTGATAAAAAAGCTGATGAATTTATATTTCATCAGCTTTTTTGAGAGCTTAATTTGACTATTAGCTTATTTTGATAGTTAGATTTTTATTCAGAGCAAGTGCAATTTTGCTCATTGTTTCAATGCTTGTGTTATGTCCACGTTCAATGCGAGCAATGGTAGACTGTGGGACATGAGATAGGGAAGCTAGCTCTCTTTGGGTTAGACCTGCTGTTTGTCGTGCGTCAGAAACTGCAATAGCACTTTCCAAAATAGCTTTTTCAGTTAAAAAGCCTTCTTTAAAATTATTGTCTGCTAGTTCGTTTTCTAAAAAATCATCAAATTTAATTGTGGTCATGGTTGTTGTCCTCAAATTCTTTCTTTAAATCCTTAGCGTGTTTTATCTCACTCTGGGGTGTTTTTTTGGTAAAGCCATGGGTGATGATGTAGCGTTCATTGATAACATGAAAATAAAGTGCCCTTTGAATGTTAGAAGCAACCTTTGAGCGGATTTCAAAGATGTCGTCATCTAGCTTTTTCACCCATTCCATACGTTGAGCAACTAAAAGACCATGCTCTTGTATAGTGGCGATAGTTGCCACTAATTTTTGTTTGTCTTTAATCGGTATAGTTTGTAAAAATTCTAGGAACTCGGTGTGTCCATTTAACCGAGTATAAAACTCAAATTTTGGCTTTTTCATTGTACCTCCATGATAGCATATATTGTTCTTTTCTTCAAGAATAATGGTGTGAACTTTATCCAAATGCTATGCTGCAATCATACAGTAATTATGTATTTTTATTCTTAATCTTAGTTTTGGTTGTGAAAATAGTAGTAAATTTATTCCATCTGTTGACGATTGAGATAAACTCTAAGTGACATATATGAATGAATGATTTACTCCTAATCCCAGTAATTTTTTTAGCAGTGGGAGGAATTCTCATTCTTTTATGGAGAATCTTCCTTATTGCCAGTGGACTTTTCCTGATTGGTTTTGTCAGTTTTCTTTTTTTCGTGGAGGGCTATGGAATTTATCTATTATTTACTGAACCAAACCTCTACATAGAAGAACTATCTCAGAATGTTCTGAACAGTTTTACAGGATTTTATGCGGTATTTAATCTATCTTTGCTTGTATGTGGTGTTTTGAAAGCCATTAGTTGGACAAGAAGATTAAAAAGTAGCTGAGCAAGAGATTGTTCAGCTACTTTTTAATTGGGCACTATAAAAATTTTTCTCGAAAATAAGAAACTTGCACGATTTACTCATTACTTAGCCAATACTAGAGTTTATACTAGTTACTGTAAAGATGATCATCTAAAAGAAGGAAGGAGGCAACCTTATGGCTAAAAATACAAGTCGTCCAGAGATTGATTCTCTAAGTTTCGAGGTTGAAAACCAAGAACTTTCCGGGAAATCAGGTTCTGGTTGGTTTACAGCTGTTCAACTTACATTGGCGGGACGTTGTGGACGTTGGTTCACAGGTTCTTTCGAATGCACAACGAACAATGTGAAATGCGGATAGCCTAGATTTCGATGCTCATCAATTTGAAAATGAAATTTTAAGTTAATATAACTTTGTAGAAATTAAACTGTTTTTAATGATTCTTTTACTTAAATTTTCATTTTCTTTGGAGAGTATAGAACTAGGTTTAAACCATAGTGAGTAGGAGTAGAAGAAAATGAGAAAAAATAACAATCGTAAAGAAATTGATACACTTGATTTTGAAGTAAAAAACCAAGAGCTTTCTGGTAAATCAGGTTCTGGTTGGTTTACAGCTGTTCAACTTACATTGGCGGGACGTTGTGGACGTTGGTTTACAGGATCTTATGAATGCACAACGAACAATGTGAAGTGTGGCTAGTTTTTCTCACCACTAAAAAGTTTGATGTAGATTTGTTTCTATAGGATTCATTTTTCAATTTGAAACTTGTTATAGTCCTTTGGTTTGAGAGTAGACTGAAGGACTATATACAGGTTTACGGAAAATATGAACGGAATGAAAGAAATTTACGGAGTAAAATTATGAAAAGTAAAAAAGTAAATACTGAGATTGATACGCTTGAATTTGAAATTGACAATCAGGAACTCAATGGTACCTCAGGATCTGGCTGGTGGTACACAGCTTTTAAAATGACACTAGCAGGTCGCTGTGGATTGTGTTTCACCTGTTCCTATGAGTGTACGACAAATAATGTTCATTGTTAGATAAAACAAAAGGAAAATTCTAGTATTTTATTACAAAACATTGACAACACTTTGATTTAGTGTTATATTTACGAGGATAAATACAAATGAAACAAGATAACTTTGAGATTGATTCTTTGGATTATGAAATTAATAGCCAAGAGTTGAATGGTAAATCTGCTGCTGGGTGGAGTACGGCTGTTAGATTAACAGTACAGGGTCGCTGTGGTTGGTGGTTTACACATTCTTATGAATGTACTTCGCCAAACGTGCGCTGTGGATAAAACCACCTCTATTCTTTGACAGGAGGATAAAATGGAAGGGATTATTGGAACACTAGACTTCTATGCACCTGTACTGGTCTTAGGAGTTATTGTCATAGGGATTGTTTACTTTATGAAAAAAAGAAACAATCGAAAATAATCAATATCGACCGATACCTAAAAAGTATCGGCTTTTTTTATAGCATAAATATATTGCACAAAATACTCATGGCAAACCTTGAAAGAAACCGTATAATGAGAGTGTAAAAAAGAAACGGAGGAATGAAATGATGAAACAGCTTAATGTGACAGGCTTAACGAAAACATTTGGTCAAGGGGATAATATCGTTCATGCTTTATTAGATGTGAACTTGTCCGTTGAAAAAGGTGAATTTCTGGCAATTATGGGGGCTAGTGGTAGTGGAAAAACAACACTTCTCAACTGTATTTCAACGATTGATAAACCAACATCAGGTGAGATTCGATTTGAAGATTTTGACATCATCCATGCCAAGGAAAATGAACTAGCTGACTATCGTGCTAAAAACATTTCCTATATTTTCCAAGCTTACAACTTGGTGGAAACCTTGACAGTTTATGAAAATATTGTTCTACCTCTTCAAATTCAGGGGAAAACTATCAAAAAACATCAGGATAAGATTGAGGAAATTTTGGATAAGTTGGCCATCCAAAACTTAAAAGATAAGTTTCCTAATCAGTTATCAGGTGGTCAGCGGCAACGCGTGGCAACTGCTAGAGCCTTGATTGATGATTCTAAACTGATTATCGCAGATGAGCCGACAGGAGCCTTGGACTCTGCCAATTCTGAAAAACTGATGGTACTTTTGCAGGAAATCAATAAAAGTTTTGGTATTACCATTTTACTGGTTACGCATGACCCTGCCGCAGCCAAGTACTCTTCACGGATGGTGCTACTTAGCGATGGAAAGATTATGGATGATTTGGAACGTAACAGCTTATCTAATGAACAGTATTTGCAAGAGATTTACAGCCGTACCAGATAGGAGGAGGAGAGTATGTATCCAAAATTGATTTTACGAAATGTATTTCGAAATTTACAGACCTATACCATCTATTTTTTCAGTCTGACCTTGATTTATAGCTTGCTCTACGCTTTTAATGCTTTACCTAGCCATCCAGTGATGCAAAGTTTATCAGGAGCAAAGGAAATGTTAACGACGGTGATGAGCCAGTACATGGGCTTGCTTTCCTATCTGATTCTATCGGCGATTGCCTTTCTCGTCGTTTATTCCACAAACTTTGTCCTGGGACGGCGCAAGAAAGAGCTGGGACTTTATGCAACGCTGGGAATGAAGAAGAGGCAGATTATCCGTACTCTGTTCTTTGAAACCATGCTGGTCAATATCTTTTCCTTGATTCTAGGTTTCTTGCTTGGAGTGATCTTACTGGTCATTCTAGCTAAGATTGCATCTGAGTTTTTTATGGCCAATTACTTTGGTAGTCTGCTTTTCTTTGATAGCAAGTCTGTCATCTTACTAGTTTATTCCTATTTGGTAACCAGTTTTATTGTTGGTGTCATGGACATTCTTACCTTTAGAAAGCAGAATATCATTGCACTCATTCAAGAAAATGGGGTCAAGAAATCTGTCTTGGCAAAAGGCAAGCCAGTTCTTCAAGCACTTCTCTTTATTCTTTCGACAGCTGTTATCGGTTTTGGTGCTTTCTATTTTTCAGACTATCACCATCTATCACTCTTGAAAAGCTGGGGTATCTTGCTAGTATCTGTCTTCGTGATTTTTGTGATTTTATTTTACAATACCTTGAGCCATTTTATCTTGGTTTCCCTTAGAAAACTGCCTCAAACCTACTATAACAAACTAAACAGTTTTAAAATTCGTCAATTTTCAAAACAAGCTGATAGTAATTCGGTCACGTTGGCTGTCTTATCCTTGACCTTGACACTGGCTCTCAGCTTACTAGTTTTTAGTGGTAGTGCCTATACGACTATGAACCGAGAGCTGAACAAATACTCACCTTATGACGTATCTGTCAATCTTTATCGTGGTCAAGAGTTCCAGTTTTCTCAGGAATCTGTCAAAGACAGATTGAAAGCAGATGGATTTGACTTTAACCTCTTCAAAGAGGAGTACAGCTATCCTATCTATTCTAGTGATTTAACCTATAAAGATTTGATTGATACTAGCAATCTCTGGGCGCATGATAAGGAACTTCCTAAATCAAAAGTACCGATTTTAGGAATTTCTGCCTACAATCATCTCCGCAAACTGCAAGGTGAAAGAGAGGTTGACTTGGCAGATAACCAATTTCTGGTCAATGCTAACTATAAAGGAACTGCCAAGCAGATTCAGGACTTTCTATTAACGACAAAAACCCTCATGATTAACGGTTATTCTCTTAATCTTGCGTCTTCAAAGCCACTTGAAACAGTTTACTTTTTATCGTCAGTGGGTACAAATGACACAGGAACCTTAATTGTACCAGATAAGGTAGTAGTTGGATTGATGGAAGACCACACGACCTATGTTGCCAATTTCAAAGAAAATATCGACAAACGGAAAGTAGAAACATTCTTAAGTCAGTGGATAGAAAAATACTACTTCACTCGTGATGGAGCAGAGTTGAATCCGTTCACCTATCAAACGAAAGGAAGAATTTTTGAGATTTATCTTGGATTTATGGGCGTCATCGTCTTTGTCATGATTTTTGTCAGTGTTATTTTTATCATTATTTCCCTCAGTATCTTGTCACTTCAAACTTCTACAAGTTCTTTGGAAAGTGTCAATGATTATCAAATCTTATACCTTCTTGGGAATAAGAGAAAGCAAAATCGCTCTATTCTTTTGCAACAGATTCTAAGTTATTTCTTGGTTCCGCTGGTTATCGCTGGTCCGCTAGCACTTGCCTTGAGTACAGCTCTTTTGGGCTATTTTGAGAATTTCGCTAATACCAGCATTTCTATTGATATCACCTATCTGGGAGTAGCGGTTTTACTCTTTGTCCTTTACCTGCTAGTGACTTACAGAGTAAGTTGGCAAATTATTGAAAAATAAGTCAAATACCAGAGTTGCCTATCCGACAATTCTGGTATTGTGTTATACTGATATTAAAGTAGTTCAGGAAGTGGATACTTATGAAACAGTTTGTCAAATTGATCTCGAAAAACTCACTTTTATTGTGGTGGTTGACGATTTTTAATCATCTAACTTTGATGATTTATATTTATTATAGGATTCCTCTGGATTTTTCGACAGATTTTTCCTTACAGATGGTTTTATTGCTGATTATTGCCTTAATTGTATTTAGCTATATTTGTAATATTGTGACCTTTCGGTATAGTGAGTTGAAACTTTGGTTGCTCCTGATGATGTTTCTCATTAGCTGGCAATCCATATTTAATCAAGGAGTTGCGAGCACCCTGTTGTACTTTTTTGATATTCTTCATCCGCTCAACTCTTTTTTATTGGTGTATAGTTCTCTGTCTATTATCTTTCTGGGAGAGAAAATAGGAGAAGAACTGTTGAGTGTGTCCTTTGTGTTGACACTAATCACCATTAGTTCGTATCTGTTAAGTCCTTCAATTTTTCTATTTCTGTCCTTGTTTGCGTCTTTCTTTTTAAACCTTGTTCCCTTGATTTTACTGATTTTATATCATAAAGAGTTGAAAAGCAAGCTCAAGTATCAGAGACGAAATTTGTGGATATTAGCTTTGATATTGCCTCTTTCTTATTTCTTTTTGTATATCAATACGATGGGCTCAGGAGTGATGAACCTAGTCTGGTATCTAGAAATTCTTGGGATCTTAGCTTTTGTACACTTCAAAACGATTGTCAGCTCTCTTCAAAAAAAGGTATCAGAGTTGAAATTGTCCTATATAAAAGCTTTTTCACACTTGTTTTTACTAGTTATATTTTTGTTAGTAGGTATTTTCATCATCTTTCGTCTAGACTTAAACACGAGCTTTTTGGTCTTGAATATCATGTTACTATTGTTCGGGATTTGTTCGGAAGAATTGATTCGCCTCTTTCGTTCTGCTGAAATGCTAGATGCTAGGGATTATGTAAAAGTTCTCTTTTTAAAGCGTAATCGTATGGTGAAAAGTCTGCTGGCAAATGAAGACACAGAACAACAGTTCTCTGAATTTCTTCACAATGAAATCCTGCAAAATGTGATGGCGATAAAAAATTTCAATCAATATAGTAGCAATCAAGCTTTTGGTGAACAGATCAATCTGGTGACAGAGGAGTTGGTTCAGCGGATTCGTGAGCGGATGGATTATTATCAGCCAATGGTAGAAACAGACGAGCAGTTAGACATCCAGTATCAAGGGCTGATTAATCGGATTGTCAAGCGCTATCACGCAGAAAATGAAGTCGTCACACAGTTTCCTGACCACTTTAGGCTTTTATCTCCTTACGATAAAATTGCCTATCGTCTGGTTGAGGAGTTGGCGACCAATGCCGTTAAGTACGCTAGTGGTGGAACGATTTCTTTGAAGATTGATGTGCATGATGACGCTATTTTTATCATTTCTGAAAATGACTGCCTTCAAACAGAAAAATCCTTAGGTTATGGCTTGAAAAATATGTCTAATAAAATTAGTGTTTTAGGTGGTCAGATGCAGATTTTTGAAAATAATAAGAGATTTCGTGTAGAAATTTCTCTCCCGATTGATAAGGAGTTGTGTTATGAAAATTTTGTTAATTGATGATCATAAATTATTTAGCCAAAGTATCAAGATGATTTTAGAGTTATCGGAAAACATTAAAAAGGTCCAGTTAGTGGATAATTTTTCGACTATTTCGAAGATTGCTTTTAATGACTACGACATTATTTTGATTGACATCAACCTGACGAGTCTGTATCAAGATGATGGGCTGACCTTGGCACAAGAGATTATCGACAATGGTTGCTCTAGTAAGGTTGTAATTTTGACGGGATACAGCAAAAAGATGTATGAACACCGAGCTAAAGCTATGGGGGCTTATGGTTTTCTGGATAAAAGCATGAACCCAGATGAGTTGGTGAAAAAACTGGAAAAGATTTATCTAGGTGGTAAGGTCTTTTCAGATGAAGTGATGGTAGAGGTGCTAACACCACGAGAAATCGAGATACTAGAATTGGTTAGAAATGGCTTGACCATTGATGATGTCTGTGACAAGGTCGATGTGAGTAAACGTACAGTTTCCAATCACTTGGCCAATATCTTTTCAAAATTTGGAGTGACTAACAGGCAGGAGGCGATTCATATCGCTGAGCAGTTGGGCTATTTTCCACCAGATTAAAAAGTTGCAGAAGATGCAGCTTTTTTAATTTATTTACAAAAATTGCACATATTACTCATTCTAATAAACGGTAAATTTGATAATCTATTAGTAATTAAGGAGGAAATCATTATGTCTATGGTGTCTGAAAAATGGTTAAGTTTATTTAATAATATCGAAGATGATGAGCAGTTAGATGAATTTTTAAAGACTACCTCTGGAGATAGTCTACAAGATTGGGAAGAAAAATTTCTTCAGTACGAGCAGTGGGGAAAAGATTATATTGAGCGAGAGTTAGGAACAATCTTATATGATGAATATAACCCTCAGGAAAAACTCAGAGTAAGTATTCATTGGCTAGATTTATTTAAACCAATTTGCTTTAAATACTTAGAGCGATTAACTAGCTTTTTAAATAAAGCGCAATGTATAACTAATACAAATGAATTTATTCTAGATATTGAATCAGTATTTTTTGAAATTTGTATGAATATGAGCTACAGAACGGTTGTTTTAGAGATTAATGATTTAAGGAGAGCGTCTCGTTTAAAAGGTGAAGACAGTAAAAAGAGATATAATTATTTTATCAATACTTTATTAAAGGATAGAGATTACATCCTGGAGTTTTATAAAAAGTATCCCGTTTTGTTTGAGTTATTAGATAAAAAGATTTCTAACATCTTGGACTATATTGAACAAATTATCCTTAATTTTGAAGAGAATCTACTAGATTTAGAAAGTTATTTTAATTATAAGGATTTAAAATTATCAAGTATTGATTTTAATGCAGGTGATACTCACTCTAATGGTAAAAGCGTCTGTATTCTTAGATTAAATACTAAGAAAAAGCTGGTTTACAAACCAAGGAATATGTCTATTGATGTTAATTTGAGCTTATTTTCTAAAGAATTTGCTCATCGTTTTGGACTTTCAGAATCATTATTCGTCCCTAAAACATTGAGTAAAGATTCTTATAGCTTTGTAGAATTTATAGAAGAAAAAGAATGCAATTCACTTCAGGAGGTAGAAGCTTATTATACAAACATGGGAAAACTTTTAGCATTTTTACATATTTTTGGTGCTAAAGATTATCATGGTGAAAATATTTTAGCTTGTCAAGAATACCCTTATCTTATTGATAATGAGACGATATTGCATTTTAGTGAACCTGTAAATATCACTTCCAATTCACAAAATATTTATAATTTTGTAACTAACTCAGTTTATAGTGTGGGAATATTACCAATGAGTCTTTATTCAGCGAATAATGACAAAGGAATGGAAATTGGAGCATTAAATTCAGGCGAAAGACGAGAATCACCTTATTTATCCCATCAACTGGCTAATGTTGGGACTGATGAAATTAGAATTGAAAAAGTATTTAAAATGGTCGGGGATTTCCCTAGCACAGTAAGATATAAAGGGAATAACGTATCGTGTTCTAATTATCTCAACGAGGTTCAAAGAGGATTTGAAACTATTTACAAAGTTGTTTTACAAAATAGAGATATAGTTTCTAGGATGATCGTTAAATATTTTGAGAATTGTGAGACGAGATATATTTATCGAAATACCAATGTTTATGCACAATTTCTTGAAACAAGTCACCACCCAGAATTGTTAAAAAATAAATATGATTTTGAAATGTATTTGCTTCGTTTGTTTGAATATGGTGATGTTGCTAATTTCTTTGAAAATGTTATGATGAAAGATGAGGTTTGTCAGTTTAGAAAAGGTGATATTCCAATATTTTATGCGAATACAAGTAGCAATGAAATTCGTAATGGACTAGGTCGATATATTTGTTCTTTAGACGGACATAGTATTGTTAATAAAGTTTTAAATAGAATAACTAGTTTATCAGATGATAATTTACTCAGACAAAAACGAATTATAAATATGGCTTTTATGGGGAGCGAGTTATTTCCAAAGAAATCTAGGATATCTGAAGAACACACGAATACTGAGACTATTACTTCAAATATAATCAATCGAATTTCATCAGCTAAATTTGAATTTAATACTGAGATTAGTTGGTTATCGATGGTGGCTATGAATAAAAATTATGAGATATATCCAATGGATTATAGTCTATATAGTGGAACTTCTGGTATGATTTTAGGAATAACAAGCATAGATGATACTAGATTACGGACGCTTTTACCTGGGGTTATCAATTATACCAATAACTATATAAAAGAATTACAAGGGAATTTTCCTGTACATCAGTTAGGTGCTTTTACTGGGGTATATGGATACTTATATGCATTGTGTGTGTTGAGAGAAGAAGGTACTCCATTTGTTGAAGATATCGAGGAGATTATATATGAAACATTGTCATCAACAGCTAGACATCTACGAAATATTGACAATTTAGATATAATAGGTGGTTTAGCAGGAATTTTAGGAGTATTGTTAAAAATACAGAAAACCATGATTGATAGTTCTCGACTAACTGAATTGACTCGGAATTTGTCTGAGGGTATAGTTCAAAAACTACTTGAAAAATATATAAAAGATGGTTTTTGGGTTGAAAATGATCCTGGATATGCTCATGGTAATTATGGCATTATTACGCAGCTTTATAGATATGTTTTGTCTGATATTAGTAAGTCTGACATAAAAAATTCTATTATTTCTTGTATAAAAGAGTATCTTAATAAAGAACGTTCCTTACTATGTGAAAAAAATAGTTTTCCTTTAAGAAATAATGCCAAGTATTATTCATGGTGTAATGGAATTGTAGGAATTGTTAATGCTAAGAACTATTTAGAAACAAATGGATTTCCTGACAAGTTTTTAAAGACCGAGGTTCAAGAGTTTTCTAATCAAATCTTAAATCAAGATTCTACTTTAGATAATTCAATTTGTCATGGAAGTATAGGGAATTTAGTCATTTTAGATTCCATTTTAGACTATTCTGTTGACATAGAAAATAGAATAGCTTCCGAAAGTATTCCATATCTTTGGGATAAGGAAACTTATGAATGTGATGACTGGGGGATTTTGACAGGAGAAATGGGAATATTGATGGCAAATGATAAAAAAAGTAGGACTAGATTAAACGATATACTACTTTTAAATTAATGGGGGTTAGGTATGAAAAGAAAAATCCCGTTTATCGAACAACATCAAAAAACAGAGTGTGGATTGTGCTGTGTTGCGATGGTGTCAAGTTATTATAATCACGAAATTTCTGTTAAAGATCTGAGAAATCTAAAAGAAACAGGGAGGGATGGAACTAGTTTTCAAAATTTAATTGAGCTGTTAGAAAATATGGGATTTCAAGTGAAATCATTTCGTTTTCCAAAGGATAGACCAGAGGTATATAAAAATATAAAAGTTCCAGCCATTGCATTATGGGAAAGCAAGCATTTTGTTGTTGTAGAAAAAGTTACTTCTAAATTCGTTTGGATTGTTGATCCTGAACTTGGAAAATTAAGGTATGATTTAAATGAGTTTTCAGATGGCTTCTCAGAATTTCTAATTAGTATTTCTAGTAGTGACAGAGTAATAACACAAAAATCAAAAGAAAACTATGGAGAGATTTATGCGCAACTTTGGGAATCTTGGCATTATTTCCTACCCCTGTTATTTCTAACTTTTGTAAGTTATGTGGTTAGTTTTATTCTGCCTATATGGACGCAACAGCTATTAAATCAAGCCACAGGTGGCAGTCAGTTTAATCCAGCAATTTTAGCGCTCAACTTTATTATTTTTACATTACTATACTTTATTATAATGCTCGGTCAGAGATATCTTTCTATTAATCTGACAAATGCTATAGATAAAAGGCTGAATAATAGTGTAATGGGTCGTTTGTTTCAATTGCCATATAAATTTTTCTCTACTAGAAGTAGTGGTGATTTAATTTATTCTATAAATGGTTTGGGTAGAATTCGGCAATTATTTACAAATCAGGTTGTACTAGGAATATTAGATATTGGTTTTGTAATTTGTATTTTGTTTTACTTTCTATATATTGATTTTTTCGTGGCGATTATCGCTCTTATGTTAGTGGTAATAAATTTGTTGTTGCTTCTATTGACTAGAAAGAAATTGGAACAAAAAAGTAAATCTTTTGTGATAGCTCAGAATGATCTCCAAAATAAACAAATCGAAATGATTTATTCTATGATGGGAATAAAAATGGAAGGATTTGAAGTTCGAACGTTTAAACAATGGAAAGGTTATTTAGATAAGTATCTTTATAGATATAGAGCCAGTGAATTGTTCTCAAGTGTTGTTAATTCGTTATTTTCAATTATCACTTTTATATCTCCATTTATCCTATTATTTATTATGTTGTTGCCAGATAATCATTTAGGTAATAAGTTAGGTGGAATTTTTGCAGTATATTCTTTGTCATCTCTATTATTTGGTAAGATTAATAGTATTTTTGATACGATTGTAGCATTCTACAATAGCAAAACATTTTTATCTCGGATTTTAGAGATTTTAGGTGAAGAAACTGAAATAAATGGTGTAGTGAAACACGACTTAAATGGGAAAATCGCACTTGAAGATGTTTCGTTTTCATATACTAGAGATAGTAAAAAAGTACTCTCTAATGTATCGATTGAGATAAAGAAGGGGGAAAAGGTAGCAATTGTTGGCTCTTCTGGATCAGGTAAAAGTACCCTTTCCAAATTATTGATAGGTTTATTTCCAGCATCCTCAGGTAGTATTCTATTTGATGACTTAGATTATAATTTGTTGGATAAACAGTATCTTCGTCAACAAATTGGCATTGTCCCACAAGACATGACTTTATTTAATAAAACCATACATGAGAATATTGCTGGAGATATCTCAGTCTCAGAGGAAGAAATGACAAAAATTTGTAAGTTAGTTAATATCCATGATGAAATTATGGAAATGCCCATGGGGTATAATACTTTAGTTTCAGAAATGGGAATGAATCTGTCAGGAGGGCAACGTCAGAGAATTATTTTAGCAAGAGCGCTAGTTAAGAAACCTAAAATAATACTTTTAGATGAAGCCACAAGTTATCTAGATAATGTTAATGAAAAAGAGATTATGCAGAAATTTAAAGAACAAAATATTACAATTATTGTTATTGCACATCGACTTTCTACCATTATCGATTCTAACCAGATTTTTGTAATGGATAAAGGAGAAATTGTAGAACAAGGAAGTCATACAGAACTATTGAATATGAAAAATGGTTTGTATAAAAAACTATATCAGACGGATTACTAATTTTGTAAGTTATATTGGCCACCTTCGGGTGGCATTTTTACTTCTGTGATACTTTTTTCAAGATTTATCTGCTATGCTTGACCTAGTTTTTATAGAAAGAAGGTCTAAGATGTTAAATAAAGTCAAAACTAAAGCCTTAATTAGTGTTGGAGCAGTAGTCGCAACTAGTTTTATTCTCATGATGGGATATAATGCCGGTCAACATTCTACTGCTAAACAAAGTCGAAAAGAAATTGAATTGGCTGTAGCTAAACTTGTAGAAGATAAACAAGCAGAAGATAAGGCAAGTGTTTTGTCCCAAAAAAATTGACTTTGTCCCAAAAGCGTAGTATCATTTTTTATAGAAGGAGGATTGAGTCATGAAAAAATCAGATGTTCTTGATTTAATAAAATATCATTATGAGAGCAAAGAGACAGAATTCAGAAATCAAAGTATAGCTATTGCTCGAAATTTTGATAAACATGGAGATACACAATTAGCACAATATATTATGGGGATGCTATCTCAAAGTGATAGGTTAGTACCACAAATAGAGAACACAAGTGAGTATTTGACTCCTGCTAAATTAGATATTGGTCCTCTTCCATTGCCACTTCCCATTATGAATGACTTAAAAGGAATAATAAACGCTGTTAATCATAACATTGGAATAAATAAATTCTTATTTGTAGGGGCACCAGGTACTGGAAAAACTGAAAGTGTGAAGCAGGTGACTAGACTTATTGGCAAAGAATTACTTGTGGTAGATTTTAGTCACCTAGTTGATAGTAAACTAGGACAGACAGTTAAAAATTTAGCAGCTCTTTTTAATGAAATCAATCATTTGCCTTTTAAGCAAAATTATATCATCCTTTTTGATGAAATTGATTCTATCGTATTGGATAGGGTTAATCAGAATGATTTAAGAGAAATGGGGAGAGTAACTTCTGCTTTTTTAAAAGAGTTAGATAGATTATCTCCAGAGATTATACTCATTGCCACAACGAATCTTTTTGAAAATCTTGATAAAGCAGTTACTAGAAGATTCGACGCTATAATTGATTTCGATCGCTATTCTGATGATGACAAGGTTGAAGTTGCTGTGGTAATTTTGACGGAGTTATTGAAACAATTCAAAAATGTAGCAAGAGATCTGAAGTTATTTAAGAAAATCATTTATAGTTCTGGGACTATACCGAATCCTGGTGACTTGAGGAATTTAATAAGAACTTCACTGGCATTTAGTGATCCGACAGATCCACATGACTATCAAAAACGTTTATTAAGGAGTTTGCATAATGGAAGGAATTTATCTATTTCTAAATTATCAAAGCTTGGTTTTACTGTTCGAGAAATCGAGATTTTAACAGGTATTTCTAAAAGCAGTGTCTCACGAGAATTAAGCGAGGATTGACATGAATACTTTATTGACATTACGTGGTAAAAGTTTTACACAAAAATCGAGAAATAATGGTATGGGACCAATTACCGTACCCAAAAATACGGTAATTACACTGGAACATTTGAAACGTCTTTATTCTTCCTTAGAAAAAGTAAAAAAATATTGGGAGAAAGATAGCATCATTGATGGTGTTTTGATAAGTGTATACTATAATCGAATTGTTGCTAAAAGTAACCGTATTAATGGCTTCTTCAATGTAGGAAGAGAGAATCCAGTTCCTAATGATACCATAGTGGGAGCAAAATTTGATGGTGAGAAGAGAAAGCATATTATTACTCACTATATCTCTGGAGATGTACTTAATAAAACAATTATAGTTTTGAGTAAGATAATTGAAGTTTTTGAGAAACATTTTGATGGAGAGATAACAAGTGAGATGTTCTCTGAGTCATCAACATTTGCTTCCATAAAATTTTCGGAATATGGTATTTCAAAATCTAAGTTTCAGCAATATTTGAGAGATTCTTGCTTTGTTGAGAAATTTGGCGTTGAGTACGCTAAAATTTCAGATGTAACTAATTCTATTGTTACATTCTATGATGTTCAAACAGATATTTTAAAAGTACTTAAGAAAATCAATGTTGATGTTTCAGAAGCCAATGTTATGAATCAAACAACTGTCTTGCTTGATGAAAAAAATATTGAATTGCTATTATCAAAAGCTCCATATCTCGTTTCCATGATTGTTGAGGACTTCTCTAAATTATCTCTAGATGATTTTTATTTAGATAATAATAATTTCCAAACGAATCTTCCATTCCCAATGAATGAACCAATTATTGGTGTTATTGATACCTTATTTGATGAGAGAGTTTACTTTAACGACTGGGTTGAGTATCATGACATGGTTTCAAATGAAATAAGAAAGGATAGTCAAGACTATAAACATGGAACGGCAGTTACTTCTCTAATAGTTGATGGAGCTAGTTTGAATCCAAATTTAGATGATGGTTGTGGACATTTTAGGGTGAGACATTTTGGTGTGTCTCTGCAAAGTGGATTTAATTCATTTACAATCATAAAACAGATTAGAGAGATTATTTCCCAGAATTCTGATATTAAAGTTTGGAATCTTTCTTTAGGATCTAATGATGAAATAAGAGAAAATTTTATTTCTGTCGAGGGAGCGTTATTAGATGAAATTCAATTTGAGAATGATGTGATTTTTATCATAGCAGGGACAAATGCTACCACCACAAACGGAAAACGCAAAAGAATAGGTGCTCCCGCAGATTCGCTTAATTCTGTAATTGTAAATTCTGTTGATTTTAACGATCAAGTAGTTTCATATTCACGAGAGGGTGTTGTTTTATCATTCTTTGTTAAACCAGATGTTTCATATTATGGCGGTGGAAATGGTGATTTTATAAATGTTTGTGAACCATTGGGTTTAGGTCGAGTAGCAGGCACAAGTTTTGCAGCACCGTTTATCGCAAGAAAAATGGCTTATCTTATACATGTTATGGGACTTAATCGAGAGGAGGCAAAGGCTTTGTTAATTGATTCAGCAATACCATGGAATAATAAAAAAACATTTGCTGATTTATCTTTAATTGGTAATGGTATAGTTCCAATAAAGATGGAGGATATCTTATCTACTCCTGACGATGAAATCAAGTTTATCATCTCGGATGTTTCTAAAGCATATGACACATATAACTATGATTTTCCAGTGCCGATATCAAACGGAAATTATCCATATGTTGCTAAAGCAACAATGTGTTATTTTCCGAATTGCTCAAGAAATCAGGGAGTTGACTATACAAATACGGAGATGCAAATTACCTTTGGTAGACTAAAGCTAAACGGTATTGAATCAATTAATAAAGATAATCAGTATGCTGAAGATGCTCCAGGTTATGTGAAGGAAAACGCAGCTCGAAATGTTTTTAGAAAATGGGATAATGTTAAGCATATAGGAGAGACATTCACTGCTCGAAAGCGAGTTAAACCAATTTTAAATCAGTCTAATCCTCAGTGGGGGATGAGTATAAAAACAATTGAACGGCTAAAAACTAGAGATGGGCAAGGAGTTCGATTCGGTGTTGTTGTCACTTTAAAGGAATTGAATGGAGAGAATCGTATCGAAGATTTTATTCAACAAGCAGAATTACGAGGATGGCTTGTTAATAGGCTTCAAATAGATGCACAAGTTGAACTATTTAATAGTCTAAATGAAGAAATTGAATTCGAATAAGAAGGGTGTAAAGGAGACTTTTATGCAACTTTTAGAACAGTCTATTGGTGATGTAAAAATATATTTTAGTAGAATTATTGAAAAATTATTTTCTTTTATGGTTATATGTTTAATTTTGGTAATTATTCTTTTTATATTTGGGTTAATAATTGATTACTACAGAAGAGATTCGTATACAGTAAAACGGTATTATTATAGGACACCGGAACAAAATATTGGAGGTGGCGAAGAATATTATTTTAGGTATTGGTTATGGCAACGTTATAAGAAAAAATACCTAGAATCTGTTATTCGTAACGATTTAGGTATTACTAGAGTTTATTCTAGAAAAGCATTGAGGAGAAGACAGAATAGAAAAACACGAATTCCTTTCTTGATGGAAGTGTATTGCAATGCTAAATAGAATCATCCTCTTGACATCATAGGGTCATGTCGAAGTGGTGGAGCCATTTAATGTGATCCGTGAAGTAAAGGAAGAAACTGGCTTAAGGATAGCTTCTCCCCAGATTTGTGGAATGAAAGATTGGGAGGTTTGACAAGTCCCTTGATAATCGTGATATTTTCTTTAAAATTATCAGCACAAATAGAAAAACTTCAATCCAACAATTAAATCAATTTGTTGACGGAAAATGAAATTAGTGATAGTATAGTTGTATCGAATTGGGGCGTGCTTGTCACGTCTGGGAGGATCCGATGCGTCAGTCCTCCCGTTTTTATATTTATGATTATTGTTTTGAAGCTATCAGATGTTCTACTGATAGCTTCTTTTCTTTTTGTTCTCAATTTCTGTGATAATAAAATCAAGCCTTCTTTTTTATGATGGGACAAGAGTGACAACTTGTTACTACACATCAAAAGAAAAGAAGGTTTTCTATGACAAAACAAATCCATCATCACTTTTTAGTGAATCAGGAAAAAGGAGAAGAGAAAATGACTCAAACAATAGAAGACTTGCGTTACCAATTAGAGGAGTGGCTAGCTCAAGGCTTTACCAGTCCAGAAGATAGAGCAAACTATCAAGCCCTAAAGGAGCAATACGAAGATGAAACCCTTGATTATAGCTTTTCAAAGCAAGAAATTGTTGGTCAGCTAGAAGTCATCATTACAAGTCGTGAGAATGACTTTCCAGACCTGGATGAAGTAACATGTGATGGGTATCTTGAGTTGGTGTCACAATTAGAGGAGCTAGACGGAGGATACAGCTAATTATTATCGCAAGCAGTTAGGCTAGAAGGAGGGCTTATGCAAGGCATACTGGAACAAGTCTTACAAGCTGTGTTTCTTATCGCAGTAGTCGGCTTTATCTTTGCCGTTCTCTATCAGATTCTAAAGGCAATCAGTAGCTTCTTTCTTATCGGAGTTATTGGTGGACTTGCTTTTTTAGAAGTCTATGGGACTTACCTCTTTTTTACCAAGCGATACCTTTTCACCGAAGATTTAGCGACTAATGGTATGTGGAGTTTTACGAGCTTTTATCTTGTTTTTAATCTCCTCATTGTACTTGGGATTGTGACAAAAGTGATTCGAAGCAAAGTAGCAAAGATGACGGGACTATCTTATTGGTAGTCCTTTTATTTTATGTTTTGATTGTTGGGAAATAATAGAAGTTATAGGGTTGCTCAAACTAAGTATTTCTTTTTGTTTGGATTGTGAAACATGGGTATATATCTGTGTGACAGAAATGGAACTGTGGCCAAGTATTTGTTGGATATATCGAATATCAACATCACTATCTAATAGCATAGTTGCAAAACTATGGCGAAACATATGAGGTGTGATAGAGATGGTTAGATGAATTTGTTTTTGAATTTTTTTTAAGACTAAGCGTATACTCTGTTCAGATAACGGATTATTAGAAGATTTACCTAAAAATAGATACGTATTAGATGGGTTACAATATGTAGAAATATATTTTTTTAATAATAAGAGTGTTGTATAATCTCCTAGATAAATGATTCGTTCTTTTTTGCCTTTTCCGATAATATGGAGCGAATGATTCGAAAGGCTGATATCATTTAGTCTGATGTGGCATAGTTCTGAAATTCTAATACCAGTGGAAAGTAACAGGGAAATGATTAGTAGATTTCTCAATGATTTTTGCTTTTGATAGTCAGTTTTTGCGTTTGTCATTTTCTGTTCTAAATAGAAATAAATATGTTTCAATGTTTTTTGTGAGATTGTTTTTGGGAGAGTTTTTTCTGTTCGAAATTGGAAGCGAACCTGATGAAACGGATTGTTCTCAATGAGATTTTGAACTTTTAAATAGTGATAAAATACCTTTAAACTTGCGATTTTTCGACGTAAAGTACTGGTTTTAAGATTTGATTTCGTTAAATATTCGATATACAGCTCAACATCATCCAAGTTAGAATTGTAAAACTGCGTAAGATCATTTTTATATGCTCGAATGGTGTGTGGACTTAGGCGTTTGTGAGTTTTGCAATATTCTAAGTAAGTTAAAATAATAGCGTGATTCATTAGGGACTCCTTTAATAAATAATTACGCTATTATAAACTTATTTCGACTCTTTGTATAGTGATAATAAATTGTTATCGGTAGGAGAAGTCAGTGTATAAAATTAATAAATTTGAAGGTGAAATCTATCAGAAGTTAAATAAAATTCTTGATTCATATAACCAAGAACAGAATAGCGTAATAAATCTTGCTGCATGTATTAGCTATCCATTCACCGAAGTATTAGAGATTCAAAGTTTCCCTCTCGCTACTCTGCCAACAGAGGGAGCTGTTGAAAAACGCTTTTTTCCTCATTGTACTTCATTGGATAATATTGAAATATATTCAGAAGAATTGTGTCTTCAACTTTTTGATTTAAATCCTGGTGATTATAGAGTTAATGTGCAACCACATTCAGGAACTCAGGCTAACCAAATAGTCTATAATTGTGTTTTAGAAAGTGACGATTATATTTTATCGTTATCTCCAAAAGACGGAGGACATATTTCACACACTTATACAGGCAAAGGTACTGTAAAATATTATCACTTAGATCATGATTTAAATATTGATTATATCGAATTAAAGGAATTATTAGATAAATATAAACCTAAATTGATTATTATTGGTGCTTCATCGTATGGAAATGAATTTAATTATCAACAAATTTATGAAATTATAAAAGAGGTTAGCCCCAATACCCTTATTTTAGCGGATATTTGCCATAGTGTTTTATATATTATGGCAAAGCTACATAAGTCGATTTTTCCATATGTGGATTTCGTTACTTTTACAATGGATAAATGCTTACGTGGGCCTCAAGGAGGAGTACTAATGTATCGTTCTATATTTGAAGAAAAAATAACTAATTCAATTTTTCCTAGAACACAGGGAGGTCCTACACAAAATGCATTATTTGCGAAATGTATCTGTTTAATCAAATTATTATCAATAGATATTCAAGATTATGCACAACAGGTTATAAAAAATACTTTATTGTTTATAAAACAATTAAGTAAAGAAGGGGTTGATGTTGTTTATAAAAACTCAAAGACTCATATAATTTTAGTTAATCTACTGAATCTAAACTTGAGTGGTAAGGATGCAGAGAATCTACTTTTTCAACATAAAATATTAGTTAACCGAAATCAAATTCCAAATGATACACACGGACCAATGACGACTTCAGGAATAAGATTAGGAACAATCGGAATTACAAATTTATCCTATACTGATGATGATATTAAAAAATTAGCTAAACTAGTAGCTAATTTATTAAAATATAAACAATATGATTATTCCATATATTTAGATCTCATTCGCAAGTACCATGAACAAATTAATATCTCCAATTAGGAGAAAGACCTATACAGAAATTATATTTTTTGTAAGGAATCAACAGATAGTATTTAGTGAGTCCGTCTTGATAATCATCAATATAAGTTTTTTCACAAACAAAAGGAATATCATCAAATTGTTGTAAATTGTATACTATTTGAAATTTATACCAAGGATCGTCTATGAGTGGAATTTCTTCCTCAAAGTTTCTTAGTGAATTTTGAAATTCTGTAAAAGAGATTCTTTCAGAAATCAATTCAATAATTAATTTGTTTAACTTGAGCATCCTAATATCTAAGGTCAAAGCTTTAGGACATTCTTGAAGTGATTTATTTATATACTTCAGAGATTGTTGATAATTTTTATTTATCAAAAAAATAATTGATTTATTACAATATGGTTCAAAAATTTCATTTGAATCATATTTTTTTAGTATTTTTGTGGCCTTATTTAGATTCTCTAAAGCTATATCATATTCTCCGTCCCAGATATTAACAACACCTAAATTATTATATACTGTTGCAACAGGTATTTGATATTCATTACGTTGAAAATAGTCCAATGCTAGTTTGAGATTTTCGGTAGCTTCTTTAGTTGGGAAATAATGAGCAGAATTTCGTAAAATAATATAATAGAAGTCGTCTTTTTCTACAGAATTCATGCTTTCATTAAGGAGTTTAATTGCCTCTCGATCTTTACCTAAATGACCATAAGCATTTAGCTTGTAGAGTAATGTTCCAGAGCAATTTTCTAACTTTTCCAGTGATTTTAGCGCCTCCTCAAATTCATATTTTTGAATTTGAAATCTAGGATAGTATAGCTGTAAATCTTTTGAATAATTATCTTTTTGAAGACTGTTTAAAATAGCTAAACCTCCATTAAAATCAGAAATCCACTGGTACGAGTTCAATATATAATGTAAGTATTTTTCGGGTAATAATTCTATTAAATGAAGTATCTTCTTACTCAAAGATACAATGTAAAAATATGAATTTTTCCTGTATTCGATTTCAAGTAACTGTTTGATATATTCTACATTTTGCCGCAACTCTTCAATATTACATATATTTATTAAGCAGTGAATTAAATAAGCTAACTCGCCACCAACTCCTATAGATAGGATAGTTTGCTCTAAATATATTTTTAGATTGTTGGTTACTAATTGAAGATCAGAAGCATTTGTGTGATTTAAAATACCATTTACAATTGATTCGTGTGAAATTTTGATTTTATCATTTGTATCTCCATTAATATAGACAAAACCTGCATCAATAAGGGATTTTAGAGAATCAGCTACTTCAGTATTTTCGTCTAATATAGATTTAATGTAGTTAAAAACTATATCTTTTCTCATACCAGCAGGAAAAATCGATGATATGATAAGTATATTTTTTTGAATATCTGGAAGTTTGTCATATATATCAGAAACATTAAATAATTCTGAATTTGGATTATCAATAAGTCTGTTAATAATTAATTCAATATCTTTATAATTACCTTGTGTTATCTGCCATATTTGATTCAATTTGACATTATCAAGTAAAGCAATTTTATTTCTTATTAGTAATTTACACTCATCCTCAGTAAGATACGATAAATTTAATACAGTAGGAGTATAATTGTCCAATGTATCTAGTTTATCAATCGATTTTATCTTATCATTTGTTCGGTTTATAATTGTTAAAGAGATTCCGCTTTGAAGTGTATTAAAGTCATCTTCAAATTTTATTTTTATATCTTCAGATAAAAATTGATAATTATCAATAATAATATTAAGACGGATTTTTTTTGAAACATGACTGAAATATCTTAAATATAAATCATTTTCAAATATTCCCTCCTTTATTTCAGTAATAACTTCTTCCCAAGGATAATCAATTACTTTTTTGTAAGTTGTATCGAATGCAATAAACGATCTGATTAACCTAAAACTATGTTTCAGAGTTAGATTTGTTAGTTTTTGTTTTCTTAAATAATTTGAAAACGAATATTTTTGAGGTATTGATAAGCATAGATTTCTTCTGAATTGTGTTGGGACATACGCTCCTTTTAGTAGATTTTCAAAAAATTTATTACTTTCAAACCCATCATTTATAACATCAATGTAGAGAATAAAGGCTTCTTTATCATGGCTGTAAACTTGTTGACAAACCTCTTTGATTAGCTCGGTTTTACCACTACCACTTAAACCATTAATAATATATAAACTATTTTTATCATTACTAGAAAATTTAAAATGCTGTTTTAATTCTTCTATTTCAGTATCGCGACCGTAATACATAAAACATCTCCTACCGATAACAATTTATTATCGTTAGTATACCATAATTTGTAGTTAATCATATTTTTCCAGTGATAAAATCTCCAAACTAATCTTGATATGATGTGGCTTTCACTAATAAAGAAGTAAGTCATGTTTAACAAAGTGAAGGCTCGATTTCTGGTTGGAGTAGAGGTTTAATCGTAATAAGTTTTATTGTTATGATTGGCTATAAGACTGGTTCACAATCTATTTCAAAACAAACCGAGAACCAAATACGAGAAGAAGCAAATAAACTTTTGACAAATTAAAAACAAAAAGAAAGAGCGACAGTTTTATCAGATGAGTTTGTTAAAGAATCTCTTACTCAATCTTTCACCAAAATAGTAAATCCAAAGTAGAGTATAGATAAAATGTACAAAATAGCTTTTGCGTATAATACTACATGGAATTGTAAGTATCATATTGTTTTCGTCCCAAAATATAGACGTCAGATAATTTATGGGAAATACAAAGCAAGTATTGGTCAAATCTTACGGTTATTATGTGAAAGAAAAGGCGTTGAAATTCATGAAGCAGAAGCTTGCCCAGCTTACACTCACATGTTGGTGAGTATACCACCGAAACAAATTATTTCCTCATTTATGGGATATTTAAAGGGTAAAAATAGCTTAATGATATTCGATCGACACGCTAATTTAAACTATAAATATGGGAACCGCAAATTTTGGTGTCGCAGGTTTTATGTTGATATGGTTGGGCGAAATCAGAAGTGACTTGAAGAATATATTCGTAATCAATTACAAGAAGACGTGATAGCAGATCAGCTCAGTCTTTTCGAGGAATATGATCCGTTTACAGGTGAGAAGAATAAAAGAAAGTAGTCTTGATCTGACCCACTAGTCGGGACAGCTAGTAAAGGTGGTGCTGAAGGGAAACCATTCGGTAGGCCTTTTAGGCCTCGGCCGGTAGCAGAGGCTTTCAGCCGAAGAGCAAAACACCCGTTCTGATATGATACCTCTTAAGTAGACATGGTAAATACCTAAAATCTACTTAAGAGGTATTTTTATGTCTAGAAGAGAAAATTACACTCCATTCGAGAAAGAACAAGCTTGTATCGATTATATTAATGGTAATTGTTCCAGATCTGAAATACGTAACTGTCTCCATATTTCCACAAGGGCGATTCAAGATTGGGCTGCTATCTATAAAAAATATGGGATTTTAGGATTTACAAAGAAAACAAAAAATCGTTCCTATTCAAAAGAATTTAAAATGGAACTTGTAAAAAATGTATTAGTAGTGGCGAAGAAAGTTTAATTGACAAAAGGAATCATCACAAACTAGCTGACGAGGTTAGGTAAACAGCGCCATGAATCAAAATACTTAGTGATTGAATGCTTTAACAGAAATAAAAGTTGAAGCATTAGCTGAATGTGCAATCTGCTCGGAATTACGTGTTCTGCATTTTATGAATGGAAACATAGAGTAGTCCCAGCAGAGGAACAGTACAACCGTAGGGATAAGCAAAAAGGTCAAAAGTCTTGTTTGACACCAAAGTTGAAAAAGGAAATTGAGAACGGTAAAAAATCCTCTTGGTCGCCTGAACAGATTTGTGGTCCGCTATCAGCTTGAACAAAAGCCAATGGTAGCTTTTAAAACTATTTATAACTGGCTCTATGCTGGTTTGATTGATCTGGATTTGAGCGTCCTTCGTCATAAAGGAAAAACTCGACAACCCAAAGAAACACTTGGAAGATTTAGGCTTGGTACGCCAATTTCCCAAAGAAAACAGATTTAGCGACTATCATTGATGAGGCTTTGAACAAGGCCTTATATGATATCAATCACCGACCACGAAAATGTTTACCTTACAGAACTGCTTGTGAAGCCCTAATAGAAGAGTTCGAGTAAATGTTGCACTTATTCTTGCAATTTATCAAGTATACATTATCAGAGAAGTATATCAATCTGGCTCTTGGTTTTGAGTTCTAATTTGTGCGTGGGTGTCACTGGGTTAAAAAAGGTATATGAGGTTTAGTATAATGGTTCCAAAAAATTGAAGAGAAGGACTAGACAAATGACAAGAACACCAGGTAATAAAAAATGGTTACAAAATATTGCTAAGAAAATCAATCTTCCACTTTATCCGAAGAAAATATTTAATGGGGAAGAAGTCACTCTCATGCCTGATGGGACAGTTCGATTATCTGAAACAGGAGAAGAGCCTTCAGCTGAAGCACTGGAAGCCTATCAAGACTTCGTTAAGAAATTCAATGAAAGACTACGCCGTTTTGGGGTAAGAACAATCGATGGAAAAGCAACATTGAATACTGTCTCTCGATTTTCGGACGACTATTATAAGAAGTATGCCTCGACACCATTACTGAAACAAGTTTACCCAAAGAATGACTTTCCTTTCCATTTGCAACTTCAAGAGGATTACATCATTCAGATTAACTATAGTCAAGAAACAGATTACGAGTTAATAAGTAAGCAACTAAACCAGTTAGATATGGATATCCTACTATTTATAGCTACTTTCCGAAATGTTCAACTCCTTCAAATTTCAAGGGAGTTTGGTTTACCGATTCCTAAAATCAAACCGCATCTCAAACGACTCAGAGAGTTTTACTTGGTTCAAGAGTGGGAGTTTGAACGTGAAGACACTCCAGGGGCTCTTGCAACAAGTTACTCTATTTACAGTCATGGAACGATGTTGCTCTTACTAGCAAATAAGATCAGCAGAAACTTCACTTATAAATGGAAAGATATTCTTCGGGAAGAAGATAACTACTCTCCTATTCGATACTGGAAGGTCGTAGATGCCTATCAGAATTTCAAATTTAATCAAAACTATGCCTATTTTGTTCCTACGTCAAAACTGGAGAAGTTCACGTATACAGTGACAAAGACACAAGAAAAGAGTGAGAGTAAAAGTCCTCTTTCTGGTATGGAGAAACGAAAGTCAGAATTACAAGCCAAAAAGGCGAAGAAGAAAGAGCATACGTATACAGTCCATGTTCCTAGATATCTCTTTATCGGTCAGTTAGCACTTAATAAAAAGGCAGATGACGGTACAAAGAATCTTTTTGATGTGTATCCTTATATCACCAATGTAGGTGATACCAGCGATCTTGATAAATTGCTAAATGTCTTTAAACACTTTGGACGTTTCGAGGACGGTTTAGACGAAGAGGGAAACAAACGTTATCTACTGATTATAGTGGACAATTTTGATGATATTCAAGAAATTGAAGACAAATATATGCTTATTGAAAATGGTGGCTATAAGAACCTTAATAACATTATTTTCCTTAACCTAGAACTTGCTGCAGAAGAAGGGATTGATAAGTCTCTAGTTGTTATCAGAAGTCAAAATGCAACAGATGGTGGTCGTGTGGCCAAATACATGCCCTTTAGAATGAATGAAGCGTTTAACGAGCGTCCATTAATTAAAGATGCCGAACTAGAAGAGTTAAATCAAGAAGAAGGTGATACTGATGCTTAATATCTATATTGATCCCTACGTCCTATCTCCTTTTGAAGCCTCTCCCTTTTTTCATAAGCTGACTAACTTTGCAAAATCTAAAGACCACAGAGTCGCTATTATGGGATTTAAGTCACATATTTCTTGGAATGCTCTATCGTATTTAGAAGATAAAGCTAAGATTACGATTACCCACAATCATGCAGATTTAGAGGATGAGAAAAAACATGCCGTTCTGCTAGCGGGCTATTTAAAAAAGGATATTGAGTTAGTAACGTCTTCAACAAACCACATTACAGATATCTTCCTCTTTGATGAGCAGGCTCAGATGGATACGAATACTTTGTCTCAGCTACTCAGCAAGGTCCCTTACGTACATTACCTATCAACAGAGCATTTTTTCCATTCTCCTCACGTCAATAATTTCCCTAAGAACAGGCCATTTATTTTCAACACTCAACTTTTCCGAGACACGAGAAATATATATTTTGCTAACAGTTTAGTAGAAGGTCATGATTCACTATTTGAAAGTTTAGCTAAGAATGATATTACCCAACAATCATTTTTTGGTAGCAACAACTATATCTATATACCAGGTCATAATGGAAAAGAAGAAGCACGCGCTAAGGTCATTATGAACGTCACAAAAATTGAAGATTTGACGGTTGAAAGCATAAAACCTTTAGAGCCAGTATCAGCCACTGCAGAACCTCAACAAAGTATGAAAGAGCTACGTTTAGACGAAATTGAAGAACGTCTAAAGCAGAAAATGAAAAGCCCAGATACAATTAAAAACAATGAAAATTCAAGTGAGGTCTTGAAAATTACTTCTGAAACCCTTACAATGATAAGGAAGGTAATGGATTGTATTGGGAGGATGGAAAATAGTTTAAATGCTAAGATGGCTGAACAAGCTGACGACAACAATAAACTTGATTCAGATTTTGATCCATTATACGCCTTCAGGGCCCAACACAACAAATTGGGGGAAGATTAAACACTAATAAAGGGTTGAAGGAGAGAAAAATGACTGATGAAGTAATGACTAAAAAAAACATTTACTTAGTGTCAGACGTTGACAAAGCTAGGGAACTTGAGGCATACATCGTAAGTACTAAAGATGGAATGGAAGTCTTTGGACTTATTGGTTGTGATGAACTTGAGGAATTAACAGATGCTCAACGAGAATTTGTTCAGAGCGATGAAGCAATGCGATTTAAGAGCAACTAAATGATTAAATTGAGTCTCTATAATTTCTGTAGTGGGTGAAACCACTGTAGAGATTATAGAGATTTTTGAGTGCACATAAAAAGCCCCATAAGAACTATAATGAAAAGTGACCAAACCATCATTAGGAAGAACTTATGAGAGTTCTTTTTTACTATCGAGAGCGTCATTAAGTCGCAGAAAAGTATTTTTTGCAATTCTTACTACAATTCTTTTGCAGTGAGTAATTCTTAATTTATTGTATCGTCACTGTTGTTAGAAATCAGCCTTACACCGCTTTTCGACAAAGGGATGTTAACCATGTTTGCTTCCGTCCTTTTTTATTTGTGACTTTATCAAGTATAGTAAGAATTAGATAGCACTATTTCAAACTTAGGTAAAGAACTACTGTGGTTAAAATGTCCTGTAGCCCATTATTACTGACACACGCCTAGCTATTTCTCCAAACCCATATCATAAGACTCCCTTAGATATAGAAACTAAGCTTGAGCTTGAAGGAAATTCATTTATCGAAAAATATCCGCCATCCTCTTACCTTATAGAGTCACGATATTTTTTATATGCTTCATAAAACATGACATGGGCTTTAAAAATATCTTTATCATATGGCGTATCAAAACAATCATTGTCTAGTAAGAATTGATTCGTTATAACAAAGGCACTAACTTCGGTTAGATTATTCCTTTTTGCATCATCTACACGATGATTTCCGTCAATCACACGATTTAATTGTTCAAATTCAGACAAAATAATAATTGGTTCACTTGACACTTCTATTATATCTTTTGGCTTAGTATAGAAAATAGTTGATGAATCTAAACTATTGAAGTCTGTTCCCGAGGGGGTAGCCTCTTTGAAATTTTGGACTGCAATAGTTTCCGTTGTAATACTTCTATTTTGAATAGATTGTTTAATTTTGTTGATTGAAAGACCGATTCGACATGGGAATAGTCCACCAAAGTCAATCTCCATTTGATAATAATTCCACCAATCGTTACGATTTTCATCGAAGAAGTAACTAGTAGGAATATGTGCAAATGCTTCAGCAATTAACCGTATTTGCAAAGGGTTCAAAAAACCGACTGCTTGGAACCGCTCTAAGTACATAAAATATCGTTTAGCGATTAGGTTCCCTGGCTCTCCTGATACATTCTTACGTTCTTTGGCAAGTTTATGCCTTTTATGTTTCATAACTTTTTCCTTTCCAGAACAACTGACCTATATTGACTTTTTATATCATATATGTTATAATTATATCAAATAAACCCAATAAAGGGAAATAAATTATGGAAAGGCCTTCCGCTCGTTGGAAAGGTAATGGTGCTTGATGGATAACAATAAGAACCTCTCAAATCCAGAAACAGCAAGTAATAGCGTTACTCCTAAATTAACCTTTGATTATTATGACGAAGACGAATTTAGATCATTTTTAAATTCTCTCCCCACATCTGTAGTGGCCAAAGTTATTGCAAAGATACAATACGTTTCTACTGTCGGGATAGTAGAAGCCATGGCTAAGCAGGTAGTCAAAAAAGTAGACCGAAAAAAGGATATCTATGAGCTTAGAATTGATACGAAAGGCCTTTTCGCCCGTTCATTATTCTTCCGTTTAGAAAAAGCTAGCGAAGATGAAAATGATGTGACTCCACCTACTTATATCATCACAAACTCTTTTAAGAAAAAAACAAATAAAACACCAACTAAGGAATTGAAGAAAGCTATCAATCGAAAATTAAACTACAGGAACAAGCGATGATATAAACTGGATTCTTGCAATCCGGTTTTAAGGGCTGAAAAAAATTCAACCTTTAAAACTGGACTGAAAAGTTTAGTGAGAAATTGGACTATATATTAAGGAGAAATGTTCATGAAAGAAATCACACTTACACCGCTAGATAAAGTGGATAGAAACGGGTTTCTTGCTTCATACTTGGCAGAAAGGAGTCAACAGGAACCTGAAATTCTACAGCACTATAACGATGAAATCGAGTGTATAAAGCTATCGCATAAAATTAAACAATTAAGAGAAAACATCAATTTAACTCAGCAAGAACTCGCTGATCGTATGGGAAAAAGTCAGGCTAGTATCGGACGTATAGAGAATGGCACCGCTAATCCAACATATAAAACATTGGAAGAAATTGCCGCTGCAACCAATACTAGATTAGTTGTTGACTTTGTTCCAATAAAGAACTAGTTTTTGTATACACTCAAAAAGCTCTATAATCTCTATAGTGGTTTTACCTACTACAGAAATCATAGAGTCTTTTTTATATTATACCCTTGTTAGAGAACAACATCATACCTTAACTACACCACAAAAGTTAGACATCGAAAGTCTAACTTTTGTGGTGTCTTTATTTTCTATTTGTTTAGCCAACAGCAATTACAATAATGCTTTCAAAAATTAGAAGTAAGATAGCTAAAAAACTTTCTTTATTCATAGAAATTAACCTCCTATCTCACTATATGATATAATACTTTTAAGTTTATCTGGGAAATTCTCGTATATGCAAAAGAGGTGCTTTTTATGAAAAATTATGGAAAATTATTTAAGAAATTTAGAGAGTCTAGGGGATTAGTCTTAAAAGATATTGCAAAGTTAGGCGTATCAGTATCTCATATTTCCCGCTTTGAACGTGAAAATACAGATTTGACAATTAGTAAGTTTATGTCAGCTTTAAATGCAATAAATATGCCTATTGATGAGTTTATGTATGCAGCAAACGACTTTCAGAGAGATGAGTTTAATGAAATCTTAGAAAAGATTAGTTTATTTGTTTCAGCAAGGAACGTGTCAGGTATGGAAAAGTTATTAATCTCTCAAGTAGAAAAAATCGAAAAGCGTGAGACTTTTTATACTCTAAATACTATTTTAATAAAAATTCGTTTACAGGACTTATCAGACAAAAGTTACTATGATGAATCTGATATCCAATATTTATCAGACTACCTATTCTCTGTAGAATATTGGGGTTGTTACGAACTACTGTTATTTGCGAATACTGTAGATGTATTGAATCATCAAACAATGATGCTTTTATCAAGAGAAATGTGTAAACGTTCAGAATTTTACAAGGATTTACCAAACTACCGAAGGTTACACTCAACAATGCTATTAAATTGTTATATCATAAGTATTGAAAGAGATGAGTATATTGATGCGTTGTATTTTGAAAAACAGTTAAATCATAGTTGTTTTACGGAAACTGAGATTTACGAGAAATTAGTGTTTCATTATTCAAAAAATTTATATGAATTAAAGAAGAATAGGAGCAATAAAGCTATTCTAGAAATGAAGAAGTGTATTGCTGCAATGAAGCTGGCTAATAGTGAGAATTTAGCTATAAAATTTGAAAATCATTTATCTGGAGTGTTAAAAATGTAGTTGGATTTGTGTATATGGTATAAATTATCAGTGTCAAAATTAAATGATATATTATTGATATGAGAATTATTAAATTTCCTGAACAGATTTCAGAAGATATCATTCATTATACGTTTCTAGATGATATTATCTCTTATAATTGTGAAAAGTGTAGAGGATCTTGTTGTCATGTGAATAATTCTTTATTACTTGATGCAAAGACAGCAAGTTTTCTAAAACGCACGTATCTTAAAGATTTTATTGTTAGTGATGATAGTGTTTCATTGTTGAGTTGTGGTAAAAAGTGCTGGTTTCATTCTGAATTGGGTTGTACGATAAATGATTTAGGCTTGAACAAGCCATTAACTTGTGAATTATATCCTTTTCATATTAAGAAAATTCAGAACTTCTATATTGTTTCTTTTACTCCTTGTCCGACATTTCAACTGAACCTTGGTGAGGGGCAGAGGTACAAGGATATAGAGGATGTAGTTTTACGATATATTAAAACTGGGGTGCCAGTTTTTAGTCCGTCTTTGCATGTTTCAGAGGAAAGGCTGAAATATGAGATTGAGTATCAAAACGATTTTAAAAACACTTTATCAGAGTATTATCGAACAAAGACTGCCGATGGCACTACAGAGTTTAAAGAATATGAAAAATGGTATATATATTATTTAGATTTTAGATGGGGAAGTATACCCTTATCTTATACAAGTTCACAAGCAAATCAATTTTGGAATCTTTACAAGAGAGTTTGTGAAGATGTTTATAAAAAAATATCATATATACGAACAGATAACATATACTTTATTATTGCAAATCAGTTTAATAAGACAATTTCAAAGCATTTTCAGCTAAATTTTATAGATAAAGAATGATTTCTATGATTTGTTATGGGTACTTATTGATTCTTAAATAAATAATGGAGGATATTACGATGCAAGTTAGTGATGCTATTGCACAAATTGAATTAGCAGAAGAAGAAGTTGTTTCTAGCGGTCTATCTATTGACATTATGGAAATTAAACCTTCTGTTGCTACAGAGTTGATTGATGGACTCAAAGGTCGTTGCCCACCGTCTGTCTAATAGAACTGATTGTAGGATTAGAGTCTATCTCTAATCCTTTGGTTTTTATATTAATATTTTTGGAAGATTGCAGGGAATTAATATGACGAGCAATGTTTACTCGATTTTTTTTAATTGGTACAATAAGCAAGGAATACTTAGGAATAATAGGAATAATAAACTATTTTCATTAAATTTAGCTACATTTTTAGCTTTAAAATTTATGTACCAATTTTCATTGAAAAAGTTTTCTGATTCAAAGAGTCAGGTAATAAAAAATGTTATAGATTTTCTAAATAACAATGAAATATCACTCTCTAAGACCAACACTAAAATTGTTGAATTTTCAACGACAATACCATTAAAAGTGATACAGATTGAGGTTACGAACAAATGTAACCTAAGATGTAAGCATTGTTATTTACCTGATTATTCAAAGGAGCTCGATAGGAAGAAAATTTCAAGTATAGTATATGAAGCTAAGCAGCTGGGAGTAATGGATGTTGATTTCACTGGAGGCGAACCATTATTATTACAAGGATTAAGTGAAATTATTGAGGAAGTATTAAAGGAGGGAATGTGTACAACAATTTTTACAAATGCTGTCTATATTCCTGAAGATTTTAAAATATTGATTCAAAGATATGATGGTATAAGACTAAAAGTTAGTTTAGATGGTTGGAATGAAACAATACATGATTCAATTAGAGGAAGAGGTACATTTAAGAGAACAATTAAGAATATTGAATATTTTAGGAGTTTAGGAGTACCTGTTACTGTTAATGTTGTTTTGAATAACAAGAATATTAGCGGAGTGAAGTATTTTTTAGAGTTGTTTGATCGATTAGATGTAAAATATGCTTTTGATAGGTTTTTACCTTTTGAAAGGAATAATCAACTATCAATTAGTGATGAAGAATTTAATAATGCTATCTTGTGTATTCCCAATATTCAAGCAAATTGTAATAATATATCCGAATCCACATTTGAATCATTTTATTGTGGTGCTGGCAATTCTTATGTGTTTATAAATTCGTCAGGTGATGTTGGATTTTGTCCGACATTATCTTCCACTAAATTTTGTGGAGGTAACATTAATGAAAAGACTTTAAATGATATTTGGATTAATTCGAAGTTTTTCAATCATATTCGAAATGTAAGATGTAAGTATTATAATGAATGCCCTGCAAATTATGTTTGTCAAGGTGGGTGTAGAAGTAGAGCTCAGTTTTTCGGAGGTTCTATTGGGAGTCCCGATATACAGGAGTGCAAGTTAGCATATAATTTAACTGGGATTAAGCCAAAGTCAATGAGTTTATGAAAATATTATCTATTATTTATGATGGTGGAAGTAGAATTCCAGGAGCGAGATTTGCTCCCACAAAATATTATCAAGAAGCGATGTTATATGATAGGAAAGATTCTGATATAATTACAATTAATTTAGGTAACCAAGATTTATTTTCTATTGATTTAGAAAGTCTAAGTCGAACTATTGCCGAATCTAAAGTTCAGATTGCTTTAGGAGGAGATCATTCAGTTACTTATTTATTAGCAAAGGCCACTGTTCGAGAGGGAGCATATTTAATTGTTTTAGATGCTCATTTAGACTACTTCAAAGACTTTGAAAGTGTTGTAAAAAATTGGAATTTTTTAAGCTTTTTAACCGATATTTTTGAAAAAATAATTATTATCGGGGAAAGGAATTTTGAGATTCCTAGTTCATTTGATAATAAAATAATCATCCTCTCAATGGAGGAGTATTGGTTAAATAAGAGTAGAGTTTTGAAAAAGTTAGATAGTTATATTGATGAGTCAAAAGATATTTACTTATCAATTGACATTGATGTTTTGGATCCATCTGTTTTTGATTCAGTATCATATCCTATTATTGGTGGATTTCAAATGAACGATTTTCTTGGAATAATTTCCAAAATTTTTTGTTCTGATAAGGTATATTTTTGTGATATAGTTGAGTACAATCCTATGGTTGGAAGTGATAATGCTCACATTTTTTACCAGATTATTCAATTTGTTAAATCAAAATTAAGGAGGATATAGGAAATATTGAAAATAAAAAAATATGCAGCATTGAGTATTTATTTTAATCGTTTCTCATCGTTAATCTCAGAGTATGGTTATACTATCTTGATCAACATTCTATTGTCTAGAATTTCTGTGCAATTAGTTATGTATTTTTGGGTGGTAAAGTGTTTAGCTGCAATAGTTACAAATAGGATTAATATATCAAATAGTAAACTGAGCAGAAAATACCTGCTTATTCTGTTAGAAATTACAAAGGCAATCTTACTTTTCTTACTAGGTTTTGGATTAAACCATATAATTGTCCTATTAGTTGTATTCATAATTGAGGTTGTCAATGTATTGTTTTCCAGTTTATTATATAGTTGTGTACCAATTATTATAGACAAGGATTCATTGATTAAGTTTAACGCTAGGTATACAAGCATTGGTTCTGTATCTTATTTTTTAGCACCGTTGTTTGTTGGTTTATTGATTAATAAAAGTCACTTTTTGTTGTTTGCAGTTTATGCTTTTCTTTTGATAGTGGGAGCTACTAGTCTTTTATTTTTACCAAATATTTCGACTTTAAATTTAAAAGAAGAAAGAAAAAAGCAAAGTTTAGACATTACATTATTTAACCTTCTGAGATCCAAGAAAATTGCATTAGTTCTATTATCTGGAGTTATTGTGGGATCAATTGGAGTTGTTTATGATACTTATGAAGTTGTTTATTTAACAAAGTATCTCGGTATTAGTGATTCTATGTATTCCTTTTCCTTATCATTTTTAGCAGTTTCATTCTTAGTAATGAGCTTCCTTCTTAGCTTCGTGAAACAAATAAGTTCTCATATAAAAGCTTTCGCCTTGGGTCTTTCATTTTATGTTTTATATCTACTTTTATTTAGTACATCTTCGAACATTTATACAGTACTAATGAGTTATGTTTTTCTAGCGATAGGTCAGACAATGATGGGGATAATCGAAACCAATTATTTTCAGTTGTCACTTAACATGAAAGAATTACAGAAACTATATATTTACTCGGAGACCTTACATTCTGTATTTTCAGGAATTGCTGTTTTAGTAATAGGAAGTTTTGCCTTTTTAAGTAGTCATCTTGTTTTAGTTTTCAGAAGTCTTGCTGTTTTTGCTCTGTTTATTCTTCTGTGTTATTGTGTGTTTGTAAACCTCAAAAAACTAAGCATTGATAAGTAATATTTATAAATCAGAAAACAAGCAAATGAGCTAGTTAATTTATAAAGTAGACAAATGCTATTTTGAGTGTTTGTCTTTTTAAGAGGAAAAGGGTGTCTTTTCCTCATTTTTGGTTTTACGCTGAGGAAGCAATGAAAAACCAATTGGCTTACTAAGAGAATATTTCTCAAAGAAAACAGATTTAGCCACTATCTCTGAGGATGCTTTGAAAAAGGCTTTATATATGATATCAATCACCGACCACGAAAATACTTAGCTTACAGGACTCCTTGTGAAGCTCTAGGGTAGGGGACGAGTTCTAATAACTGTTGCACTTAATCTTGCAATTTATCAAAAATTAATGCTTTTACAGATTCAGTGATAATACGTCCCAGCGATAATATTTCCTATTCACATAGGGAACTATACGTATATTCGGAAAACAAGTATTTGTTGAATACACATATTAGTTATGATAAACTACTACTAACAAGAAAATTGCTAGATTTGAGGCTAATATGAAACAAGAAACACTTATGAAAAATATAAACGAGTTGCTTGAAATTATGCCTTGGTATGTTAAGGAATATTATCAAGCAAAGCTCGTTATTCCATATAGCTATAAGACACTGTATGAGTACTTAAAGGAATATAGACGATTTTTTGAATGGTTGATTAGCTATCATGAGAAATTAGGTGAAACTGTATGTTATGCAGACTATGATACGATTGCTGATGTTCATATTGATGAGCTGGCCCATTTACCAAAGTCTGTTATCGAAGGCTACTTTGTTTACCTTCGTGAAAATACTGAGCGTCGTTCAATCTCTGAAGTCAGCATTATTCGAACTAAAGATGCTCTCTCTAGTTTATTTAAGTATCTTACCCAAGAAACTGAGGATGACGAGGGTGAGCCTTATTTTTACCGAAATGTCATGGTTAAGGTCAAAATCAAGAAACCTAAAGATACTTTGGCTAGTCGTGCTGATAACATGAAAGAAAAACTCTTTCTAAACGATACACAGTCTTTCCTAGATTATATTGACAATGAGCATGAAAAGAAAATCTCAAAACGTGCCCAGGTATCCTTTGTCAAAAATAAAGAGCGTGATCTTGCTGTCATAGCACTTCTACTATCTACTGGAGTCCGTTTATCTGAATTAGTCAACCTAGATATGCAAGATGTCAATCTAGCCACAAGGACGATTACAGTTATTCGAAAAGGTGGGAAAAAGGACGTTGTAAATATAGCTCCATTTGGGATCCCTTATATCGAGCGTTATTTAGAAATTAGGAAGGGACGCTACGCAGCAAGCGATTCAGATAAAGCATTCTTCTTAACTACTCAAAATAAAGTACCTGCAAGGCTTGGAACACGTTCTGTCGAGCTTTTGGTAAAGAAGTTATCTACCGCTTATGGTAAGCCTACTACTCCTCACAAACTGCGACACACACTTGCAACACGTCTATATGAGCAAACAAAAGACAGTCTATTAGTCTCTCAACAATTGGGACACAAGGGGACTGCAATGGTAGAAGTTTATGCACACGTAGCTGCAGAGACGACTAAGGAAGCACTAAGTGACTTGTAATTGATTGTCACTTCGATATTACTATACACGATGCATAGTACAATATATATATGTATCGTATTGAGGTTATTAATTAGTAGAGATTTAGGTTATGGATTATTTTGCAAGTAATTTAAAGCATTTAAGAAAGACTTTGGGAGAGACTCAGGACGATTTAGCAGACTTTCTTTTTACGAGTAAGAGTGCTATTTCTAATTATGAAAATGGGATACGATTACCTGATGAAGATGTTTTGAACAAAATATCAAAACACTATCAAGTAACATTAAGTCAACTATTGAATGAAGATTTAACAATTACTCCATCGTTGTTTGATTATATAAAAGGACTAGATGAAGATGATTGTCGTCTGTTAAGTAGAATATTTAGTCCTTTTAAACTGAAAGATAGTTTGACCAGTAAAAAATATAAAAAAGCATTTGAAGAACATCTAAAATTACTTTATGGTTCTATGGAAGAACAAGAAACGGTTGATATAGGCTTTATATGCGATGTCTATGAAGAATCGATTGGGAATTGTGATAAGCCAATTTTTTTGTTAAATTTTTTGAGCTTTTATTTTTTTATAGGCCTAAGCTTTTTAATGGCAAGTGATGATGATACACTTGATTTTGAACAACTTAAATCATATTTAAGATCAAATAAAAGAAGCAAAAAGGATATAAAGAAAGTACTATCAAATTTTGTTTACTTAAACAGCGATGAATTTGGTAATGAAAATGTAGATTTAGAATTTCGTAAAGAGTTTGATGAAGGTTTGCTATTTATTATTGAAAAACTAAAAAAAACTCAGTATAGTGATGTCGCTTATTATTATTTTGCGTTAAGGTATGTTTTTAATATTACCAATAATAGTGAAGATCGAGCTACTAATATACTAATTGGGATGACTTTGATTAATGACTTAGCTGAAATAAATAACGAGTACGCCAACAAATTCATTGCAATCATAAAAAAAGTTCACAAACTGTGAACGACAACATAAATAATTTCCTTTATACTATACTTAACAAAGATAAAGGAGAAAAAAACAATGACTGCAATTTTTAAAGAGCTCGATAATACTGATCAAAAATGGGAATACGCAAAACTAACTGAACTTGCTTTTGAGCATGGTGGGCCAGAGCAACTTATTGAAGATATTCATTCGGATGGCTTTGAAGATGGTTTTAATGCTGGTTGTATTCAAGGTAATGAAGAGGGTTATAAAGAGGGATACGAAGTAGGTTATGAGGATGGTGCCCTAGCTGTTTTATCCCAAATTGAGAATAGTAGCCAAGTTGATGATACCAATAATGCCCAACAAGATGATATGTTAAATAAAGTAGCAATGCTTAGTGCTGGTGCAGCTATTGGAGGTGTGATTGTAGGTTTAGGTAAGTTGGCTTGGAATAAATATAAAACACATAAGGAACTGAAGGCAGAAGAAAAAAACGAAATAGAAACTATTAAGGAAACAAGTGCAAAGGATTATGCTGAAAATCTATTGAATGAAGCAGATAAAGATGATGAAATTGTCAATGCTATCATTGATGAAGATGGTTCAATCATTACAGTTGATTTTAGTTAATCTAGTTAAAAAGCAACAACCACATGATATAGGCTGTTGCTTTTTTTAGTGTATATGATTTTCCAAAAGCTGAATTTGAAGGATATTGTCGAGTTGAACTAATCTATATCCTTCACTAGTCTTTATTGATATTTCCTTACGAGACAGTTCTCTCACTTCGCCAAATAAAGTAATTTTCCTATCACGATGTTTGATAGTGAATTGGCCTTTAAGTTGGTTGGAATAGAGTTGAGAAATCAATAAGAGTTTTTGAGGTTTACTTAAGTCTGTTGAGAAGTCAACACGATATTTAGCAGCATGTAATGATGAGGTATGCTCGGATAGAAAGAACCCCATCCACTTTTGCATCCCTGGATCCTGGTATTCTCTTGCTGCTTGAAATGGTAAATAGGAACGATCAATCATTTTAAACCATCCAATCCTCCAGCAGAATGTCCTCCGATGAGCCTACTTCTGGCAATACTTCTCGATGCACCGTCAAGTGCATTAGCTTTTAGGAGAGAGGTAAAACCAAATTGGTCTCTGATAGAATCTATTGCTGTCTGGAGCCTTTCTTCTTTTTCAATTTGTTCGACATCATCGAATAGTGAGATTAATCCAAAAGATTCATCTACAAACCCAGAATAATTAACTGCTACACTTCGGATTGCTCCTGAAGTGTATTTATTATGGAATAATTTCAACACATAGTTTGTCAGCAGGTCAGTGTTATTCGTTGGTTCAATTTTCATTTGAGTATTGATAGAACGCTTGTTCTCATGCTTAGAGTAGCCAAGGTGTATTGAAACAACAGTCGCTTTCTTGCCTATCTTTCTTAATCGGATAGCAACTTGCTCTGCCATCTCTCTAAGGACAATCTCAATATCACGTTGTCTAAAATAGTCTCTAGGGAGAACCTGGGAGTTGCCTAGACCTTTTGATTTGGGTTTATAGGGCTTATGAACGTTACTTTCATCAATACCATTAGCATGAAACCATAAACGAAGGCCAGCTACTCCTAGTTCTTTCTTCAAGATATCTGGGTTAGCATTTGCCAAGTCTTTGATTGAATGGATACCTAACGTATTGAAGCGTTTCTCCATTCTTTTACCGATACCCCAGAAATCTGTCATCTTAGGAATAGACCATACCTTATTCTCCACATCCTCATAGGACCAGTTAGCTCTCATGGTTGGAGTCTTCTTTGCTTCATTATCAAGGGCTAATTTAGCAAGTAATGGGTTAGCATTAGACATACCAACGGTTGAATAGATGCCAGTTTGTCTCCAGATGTCCCTTTGGATCCTTGCTGAAATAAGGTCAAGTTTTTGCTTTTGTGACAACTGCTTATCTGGAACGAAGTAATTAAGAGAACTAGATAGGTCAATAAAGCCCTCGTCTATAGAATAAGGGTAAATATCGTTAGGGCTACCATAGTTTTGAAAAATACCTTGGATTTCCATATTAACTGCGATATACTCGTCCATTCTGGGAGGAACGATGAAAGTCACTTTTGCCCAGTCTTCAATGAATCGCACGTATTCTGGATCTGTTCTCAGTCCTTGTTTCTTGGCATTGTAGTACGAGAACTTTCTTGTTTGAATATCAAAAGGGAGGTCGTATGCTCTTCCTACGTTTGATTTCCCAAACACTTTCTTAAATATCGGTGAAGAAGCTAGGATAAGACCTGCAGAGTTATCAGCTCTACTCATAACACATAGAGAAGTCTTTAGAGGATGTAGCCCTCTTTCAACACATTCTACGCTAGCATAGAAAGACTTCATATCAATAAAGGCAATATCACTGCGAGGTTCCCTAGTGTAATCAAAATATCCCATGTGTTACCTCTTTTTGTTAGTATATAAACTAACAAAAGTATAGACTATTTTGGTGAGGTTTTCAAGAGTTACAGTGTTGCCAATAGTCTTTGAGAGTAAAAAAAACACCAATAGCTGTGTAATTGGCGTTTTCAGTAGTCTTCTAAATATTTTTAAAAGGGGTATCGAGTTATGTGGAACTTATTCAGAACTTCCTGATGATGATGGCTCGGTAGTAGCATGATAGTTATTTGCCTGGTCAATCATATCTTGCACATAAACACCCAAGAGTGTGTTATAACCATTTTCATCAATATTACTATGAAATTCAGGATTTACCCTTGTTTCTTTTGATGATTCGGGAACTCCAGCATCTTGTTGTTGTGCAGGTGTTGTTGGGGTACTTCCAGCTACCGTATTGGTGTTACTCTGAGCTGATTCACTAACAGTAGCTTGAATAGAGCTTGAACTAGACGATGATGGTTGCGTAGAGGATGAGGTTTCCGTTTTTGAGGTGTTTTTGCTTGTGTTATCATCTTTAATTTCAATTAACTTCTCATATATCTTTTGCGTCAAAGCATTTTGTTGTGAGGCCGTTAATGATGCTGCGACACGAATAACAACCGTTCCATAAACATAGTGTGAACCAGGGTTGATAACAGTTGGCAGACCATCGAATGCACTTAAATAGTCATTTCGTTTTTTGGCATCTTCAGCCGTTTTATAGGCCTCAACACATCCACCTGCATCTGTACCTTTTGCAACTAAATCAGCTCAAGCAACTGGATTAGTTACTTCATTGTCAGAGAAATAAACTGCTGCCGTATAACTTCCTTGCTTGTTTAAACCTTGGTTTGGATCATTATCTTCTGTGGCTGACTGAACTTCTGAAATCGTATCAATTTCCTTAAGACGACTTTCCACAAATGTATTGGAAGGATTGGTAATTTGTTTTAACTGCTTAACACTTGTTGAATACTTCTGGTTTTTATCATTAAGATTTTTTATTTCTGTCGAGTAGTTAATTGGTTTTTTTAGTGATTTAACTTGTTTATTGATGTCGCTTGTTTTCTTTTTGATTTTAGGAATTACTTGCTTCTTCTTTTCAGCGATTGAGACTTCGTTTTTTAGTTCAACTGTCAGATTTTCGTCTAAGGGCTTATCTTTACTACTAAGTAGTTTCTTAGACACTTTAATTGTTTCCTCTAAGCTGCTGTTTTCTTTTTGAATTTTAGCTGTCACTTCATTAAATGACTGTACCGCTCTTTGATGTGGTGAAATTGCAAGTACATAGTACCCTATACCAAAACATAATAGTACGATAAGAGAAATTATGGCACTTTTCTTTGTATCAATTTTTTTCATAAAATCAAATTTCATTTTCAATCTCCAAAAATCAAGTGTTCGTTACCTCAAGTAGCTAACGGGGACTTCCTATTAAGTATTCTGTTTTTATTATACTTAAATATTCTCACATTTTAAAGTAGTCTTTTGATTATTATTCTAGAAAATTACAGGAGTTTAGAAGTTTGGGATACTATTTATCAACGATATTGAATAAATATTTTCTCTTTCTTTGAGGTTAAGAATATAAGGTAATTCAATGTGTTAAGAAATAATTCATTTTTACTGAGTAAAATAATTAAGATAAGAAAAGCCTATGAAACTCATGTTTCTAGGCTTTTTTCGTGCTTAAATTACGGTTTTGTCTGATTGAATTATTTCTAACTTTTATTTACCAAACTATTATTCACTTACAACAGCTTATTAAAAATGATACAATAGAAAAAAGTCAACTTATAGGAGAATGACTATGAAAACACAGGCAATCGAAGTAACAAACCTTGCTAAGTCGTTTGAATTAAGCAAGGGTAAGACTGTTCAGATTTTAAACGGTCTCAGTTTATCAGCTAATTATGGTGAATTTATATCTATATTAGGTGTCAGTGGTTCTGGAAAATCAACACTATTAAAATGTATGTCAGGTCTGTTGCAACCAAGTCAAGGAAAGGTTGAGATTCAAGGCTTAGATCCCTATCAAACTAGTCCTAATAAACTTGCTAAACTAAGACGTGAGTCCTTAGCATTTATCTTCCAATCCTATAATTTGGTACCTGCACTACCTATTATTGAAAATATCGCCTTACCTTTAAGATTATCAGGCAAAAAGGTCAACAACCAAGAGATACTTGATTTACTGGAAAAATTGCAATTTAAGGCAGATAGCAAAGCCTTCCCTTCAACCTTATCTGGTGGTGAACAACAAAAAATAGCTATTGCACGAGCTATTTTAGCAGATAGTCAGATTATTTTTGCAGATGAGCCTACTGGTGCGCTTGATAGTACCTCTCGTCAAATTGTTTTTGATATTTTAAGAACACTAGCTAATCAGGGGAAATGTATCCTCATGGTTACTCACGATATTGAGCTAGCTTCAAAAACTGACCGCGCACTCATCCTTAAGGATGGTTTGATTTCCCAAGAAATTATAAAACCTAAGTCTGAAGAATTAACTAAGGCTTTAGGTATAGAGACTGATGTAAGGGAGAGATAAATCATGTTAAAACTCATTTATTACCAATGGAGATATAGTTGGAAAGAATGGACCGCAACTGTACCTGTCTTTTTTATGGCAAGTCTCATTTCAGGGATATCCCTTTCAGGCGACTTTAATATTATAGCAAACAAGGACGTACTACTCAGTGTTCAAACAGACCCAAGCCCAGTATTCCTTATGCCCATTTTCTTTGGCGGGTTAACTCTTTTTCTTATTATTTCCAGTCTCATTGCTAGTCTTTTAGATTATTTCAAATCGGATTATCAACTTTGGGAAATTTTAGGTGCTAACCGCTGGCAGTTATCAATTTTAGTTGCTGGACAAATTAGTTTAATGGCATTTATTTCCAGTATACCTGGTGCTCTCATTGCAACACCGATAAGCCGTTACTACTATTATTATTTACAGAAGTATTTTGGCAAAGGTATGATGCCAGATTTAAACTTTGGTTCTCAACCGTTGGCACTGCTTGCTACCGTAGCTTTAATTTCAAGTCTCGCTTTTGTTAGTGGGTACTTCTATACCAGTAAACTCCTTAAACAGAAAGTCGAACGAAAAACTTTTAAATTTTGGATAATTGTTAAGAAAGCAGTCCCATGGGCTATTTTAGTTGCCCTATATGCTTCCCTTTTATTTATGTTTTATCATTCAGAACCAATATTGGGTACTGGTTCCTTGCTTTACCTCATGCTAGTCAATGTTTTTGCTATCTATGCTCTATCTCCCTATCTTCAAATTGGTATTATCAAACTTTTATCACCCGTACTACTTAGCCACAGGTACGCCCCAATCCTTGCAAAATGGCAAATTCTAAGTCAAAAATCTTATCTTAAAGCCATTAACGCTTCGGTTGTTACAGGAATTACATTGGTTGGGAGTTTTCAACTACTCTCGCAAAATATCTTTTCTTTCTTTCAAAAAGACGGTGAATTAGAATTATTAGTTTCCTTTATTGCCTTTTTCCTAGCTCCTGTACTATTAATATTAGCAAACGTAGTTTCCATGACATTATTGTCTGTCCGCCAGGAGGCCAAAGAGCAGGAACAGTTAGCCACATTAGGAGTTTCTCCTGCTCAACTGTTGCATACAAAACTTTGGGAAAGTCTTATTATAACGGGACTAGCGTTCTTTATCTCCCTAGTGATTAACCTTGCAATGATTGGTCTGATGAACCATTCACTCAGATTGTTGAAAATGGGAATGACTAATTGGACAGGTCTTTTCCTTCCAGCTATCATCCTGTCTACACTACTCTTTCTTTTGACTTTCATCACTAAAGTAAGCCATATTAAGAAACAAACATTTTAAGAAAGAAGCCTATGAAACGCATGTTTCTGAACTGCACCCCAAAAGTTAGACAGAAAAAATCTAACTTGGGGTGTTTTTATTATGAAATTGACTTATGAAGATAAAGTTCAAATATATGAACTGAGAAAGCTTTAAACGACTTTCAAGTCAATTTGAGGTGAACGTTTCTGGTCTAAAGTACATGGTGAAATTAATTGACCGTTATGGAATAGATATCGTCAAAAAGGGAAAGAATCGTTACTATTCTCCTAAATTTAAACGAGAAATGATTGATAAAGTTCTGCTTGAAGGTTGTTCTCAACAAAGTGTTTGTCTGGACTATGGTCTCTCAAATCAAGGATTGCTTAACAATTGGATAGCACAATACAAGAAAAATGGGTATACTCTTGTTGAGAAAACAAGAGGGAGACCGGCTAAAATGGGACGTAAGCCAAAGAAGAAACCTGAAGAGATGACAGAGCTAGAGCGACTTCAAGCAGAAAATGAGTACTTGAGAGCGGAGAACGCTGTTCTAAAAAAGTTGAGAGAACTCCGATTGAGGGACGAGAAAGAGCGAAGAGAAAAACGGAAATTGTTCGAGGATTGGTAACAGAGTTTGCTTTAGACATTCTTTTAAAGATTATTAAGCTTGCTCGTACAGCTGGATCAAACGGATAAGAATCAAACTATCAAAGCTGAAATTCAGACAATTTATTATGAGCACAAAAGAAATTATGGCTATCGTCGAATGACTCTTGAATTGAGCAATCGTGGTTATATAGTAAACCATAAGAAAGTACAACGTCTGATGAGAGTCCTTGGTTTAACCGCTCGAATTCGTCGTAAACGCAAGTATTATTCATATCAAGGAGAGGTTGATAAGAAAGCAGATAATCTTATTCAACGCCAGTTTGAAGTATCCAAGCCCATGGAAAAGTGCTATACAGATGTGACAGAGTTTTCCATTCCAGCAAGCACTCAAAAGCTTTACTTATCGCCAGTTTTAGATGGTTTCAACAGCGAAATTATCGCCTACAATCTTTCTACTTCGCCCAACTTAGCACAAGTAAAAATGATGTTGGAACAAGCCTTCAAAGAGAAGTACTATGAGAACACTAATTTACATAGTGACCAGGGATGGCAATATCAACATCAGTATTATCATCGATTTTTAGAGGATAAAGGGATCCAACCGTCCATGTCACGTAAGGGAAATAGTCCAGACAATGGTATGATGGAATCCTTCTTTGGCATTCTTAAGTCTGAGATGTTTTATGGTTATGAGAAGACGTTTAAGTCAATTGAGCAATTGGAACAAGCTATTGTAGACTATATTAATTATTACAACAACAAACGCATTAATGTAAAGCTAAAACGGAAAAGACAATCGCAAGTGACTTCAACCAAACCACACACGATTGCCTCTATACATCGTCTCATCAGAACAATGTATTACCTCATAACGCATAACAAACTTTACGATTATACTTCTACCCAAAATCAGTAAAATTGTTTATGCCATATGATTGTAACACCTTATCAAAAAAATCACTAGGTAAGGCGTTGCTTTTGCGTACACTTTTTACACTGAACTTTAGTTCAAAAATAGACAAATTCCTTAGTTTGACTATGGAATTCAATCTATTTTTTACCAAATGCCTTGACATACTTGACAAATGGTAGAAAAGGACTTAGTCCTGTCCAATACAGAACTAAGTCCTTTGGATAAATTATAATTTTCACTTTTGAGTATTACTACAAGATAAAAGTGTAGAGAATTTCTCTTTAGGTAATATCAAGAAAGAAATTGGGTATCAATTCCTTGACTTTATCTGTATTATAGTAGAATACTCTTTTACCATTTCTGATATTGTTTACAATCCCGGCCTTTTTTAAGATATTTAAATGATGTGACACCGTTGATTCACTTGTAACCAAAATTTGTGCTAAACTTTTAGTTGTTTTTTTTCCTTCATGTAGATAATATAAAATATCAATTCTTGTAGGATCTGACAATGCCTTAAATATTTCAGACATTTCTTGTCTGGCCAAATTACCAATATTACGAGAGTTAACATTGTAAGTTAAAATTATTTTTTCATTCATTTTATTAACTCTAACATGTGGCCAAGTCACAGAACTAGGCAAAAAAATTATTTTTTCACCTTTACCTAGATAATATTTTTTGTTCATTTTAGTCTGTATCTTAATGGCATTTTTTACCCAATATATCTGGTTAGAATCAATAGATTGTATGAACCTCAAAAAGCCTTGTTTGGATATACATTTTCTTTGTTTCATCGCATAGTGATTAAGCACATTGAATACATCCGTTTTTTGAACGAAGTCTTTGAAATAATATTTGTAGTACATTTTTAGAAATGAAAAAAAGTTTAGGAATACCAGATCCGCATTTTCTATTAGATCTTCCATTAGCTTTGAATCCTTAAAATCTTTTAGTTCATTGATTAACAAACCCTTATCTTTCCCTAAAAGATTGGTTCCAAGTAAAGATATTTGTTTCTCTATACTAGATTCCTCATAAATAATTTCTTCGATAAAGAAATTGGGAATTTTACTTTTATAAAAAGGAGAAAAGTAGTTCAATTCTTGTAATATTTGCTCATCCATTATTTGTTTTGTCTCGCTTGCCCATGTAGTCATTAGTCCATGGCCATCTGGATTTAGCAATACATGTAGGCTCCCCAAAACTTCATTTAGCGGAGAGTATATGCTAAAACAATTCTTATTAATTTCTGATAGATTATCTAGAAGAGATTCCGTAAAGTAAATAGTTACTGTCATTTTGGATCACGTAATTCGCTTTCTTTGGAAAAGATTATTTAACACGATGGCTAGTATTGTCATAGTAACTCCAATGAGTTCTACGTTGGTGAGCTTGTATCCAAACATTATTTCAATCAAGAAGGTTATGATTGGTACAAGATTCATGAATAGAGAGCCATTTTGAGGAGTCAACAGTTTATTCCCAATATTCCACAAAAGTACTCCAATTACTCCTGAGAAAACACTCATATATAACAATTGCCACTTAATGGTTAATAAATTTGAAAGGGAAGGGATGTGTGAAATATTCAAATGTTGTAGTAACAGTATAGCACAAATAGAACTAATATTTCCTAGTAAACAACTAAGCGTTGTGTATTTTAATGAAGACCAATTTTTAAACTCAGCACCACCTATTGTATATAGTACCCACGCGATTACGCTAAGGGATATTAAAAAGACTGGTTGTAATAATGTACTTTGATTTTTAAAGATGGATAGATTACCTTTAGTAACTACTAGAATTACTCCTACTAAAGAAATGGAAACAAGAAAAAGAGTTCTCCAACCAGGAAATTCTTTCTTTGTAATCCATAATACTAAGATTGAAACCATTGGAATTAGTGCCATCAATAAGGATGCTAAAATTGTACCCTGAATTCCAGCTATTTTCTGACCTGCAAAAACCAAAAAATTATAAGCACAGAAGGCCATTGTTCCCAAAAACAGTATTTTGGGAAATTCCTTTCTATTAAGTTTAAATCCCTCCTTACCTTCTTTATAAAATAATATAATTGCTAATATAGAGGCTACTATAAGATATCTTATTAATGTAAACCAATAGGGGTCCACGATTTGTAGTGCACTTCCTGCAATGGGCCATTGAGCACCAAAAACACTCCCTGCAATCAAACAACTAAGTATTCCTTTAAAAAATCTATTTTTCAAAATGACACTCCTTAACATAATTTAAAAATTCATACTTTATATCCTTAATTCTTTCAGTATTGTTGACTTGTGAAACCCTATAGCCAACATAATAGGGAGAAACTATAAAACGAGGGACTACTTTACAAATCAGATTGTTATTTTGAAGAAAGAAAAAAAGATTATACGAATCACAAGATTTATTGAAGTATTTTTTAAGGATAAATCCTACTACATCTTTAATAACATCAGATGTTTTGTCAATATAGGAAGTCCTAGATTTAATATTAAATTCGCAATAACCCATTGTAGGTTTAGTTGAGATATTTACGGAGACGTATTTGTTGTCATAAATTTTATAACCTAAAAAAGACTCTTCACTGATCTCTGAATAGATGTCTTTATTTTCAAATCCCACAATCTGAGTATGTGGGTGCCTTAAACTTCCACCAGATAATGGTCCATAGTTTTTGAACATTGCTACGCTTTTAAAACGAGATTGGTTACTAAATTTTAGAAATGATTTAATAATATAGTTAATCACTCTTCTATTATAAGCGTAGCTATAATTTGAAATATCTCCGTAATGATCTTCAGATTCAATTATTAATGTCTGATAGGTGTTTTCGATTGTATTGTATTTATTGTCTAACCAAAGCAATCCATCATTCTTATCAATAATATTTGTTAATTGGTCTAAATGACAAAAAGGACATTCATCTGAATTTGATGGTTTTTTCTTGGCAATCGAGGTGTTAAAAACTAAAGGTTCCATATTAGATTTTTCTTTCTCCGAAAAGGATTTTTTGTGGCGTGAAATAGAAAATATCATTGTAAATATTTTGTGATAAATTTGAATATGAAGTTAATTTATTGAAGTAGTAATCATACCCATCGCTAACGGTCATTCTATTAGTCTGACCTAAGTCTGAAGCTATAAATACTCTGTCTTGACCGACTGCATCAATTAATTCAATATCTCTTTTTATTGTTCCCTTGTTGATCAAGTTCATTAAAATATTACATTCAAAATAAATATTTGAATATCTTTTTGACATCCTATATAGTTCTTCAACAGAAAAGTTAGTTAATTTATAAAAAGGATGAGTAACAATCAATCTTACATTAAATTTCATAGCTTCACAAAGTAGTAATTCAACTTCTTTTTTGCTAGAGTGGCCACTAGCAACAGGGATATCATTTTCACCAGCAAATTTTAAAATGTCGATTACATTTGACTTTAGTTTTTCATTTATTGAAATTTGATTTCTAGGATAATCAAAATCTAAAGCAGAATGAAATTTTTTTTGCTTTATAGAAGGAGAAACATAACCAGTTAAAGTTGGCATCCAAATAATGAATGGTTTCTGGCTCATGATAAATTGGGAAACAACAGGTGGTAATTTCAATCCTCCTTGAAACTCATTCAAAACAATGGAACCGAATATTCGTTTGGAATTAAGTGTTAGTGGAACTGTTGAATTAGTATGACTTTTAAAAACAGCAAAGCTATCAGATTCAATTAGTTCTTTTTCTAGAGAATCAACGGTGTATCTTCTTTGATATAAATCAGGTGATGCATGGGTATGCAAATCAAAAAATTTCATCCTTATCCTCCCAAGCATGGCTGTAATTAAATGTTTTTCGGGCAATATCCAATCTTTCTCCTTTTTTAATCACATTACGTATTTTCTTCTCTTTAGCTACTACTATTTTTGCCAGTTGAATGACTTGATCGACATGTTCTTGAGGAATCACTACGATACCATTTTCATCGCCTCGAATATAGTCACCAAACTTTATATGTACTTCTCCTATCTTCACAGCTACTTTACTTGCCGACATTACAGTTCTTCCTTTTCCAGACTGCATGAATACTCCCCTTGAAAACATTTTATAACTACAATCTCTGATGTGTCTTATATCTCTACAAAGTCCATCAATTACGGTTCCTGGGATCCCCTTTTTAATAGCAACATCTGTAAGTATATCTCCCCAAACAGTACAATCCATTCTTCCATTGTTGGCCAATACCGGTATGTATCCTTCAGGTATGTCATCGATAAAATTTGCTGCATTCTTTTGTTTCTTTTCTGATTCAGTAGGCTCAATGTACTGAATAGTATATGCTTGTCCTACCAAATTGCATTTTTCTGTCTGGGGGGTTATCCCAGTCAAACCTCCATTAATATTGAGACTATCTAGAGCATCAGAAATCGCTGCAGTATCAAGTGTTTTTAAATCTTTTAATTTATCATGAATTTCCATAGATTTTTACGGCCTCCTCAATAATGTGTTTAGCGGATTCACTTAGTGTGGCATCTCCAGATAAATCAAAGGTACAAAACCTCTTGTCTTTCGCTGTATATTCAACAGCTTTCTGGATTGATTGACTTGCTTCTTTATATCCTAGAAAATCTAATAGCATTGCGATACTCAAGAACATAGCCATGGGATTTACTTTGTTTTGACCTGAATATTTTGGTGCCGATCCATGAACGGGTTCAAAATAGGCTGTCTCTTTGAGTCCATAATTTCCACTATAAGCTAGCCCTAGTCCTCCCATTACAGCAGCTCCTACGTCAGACAGGATGTCACCAAACTGATTTTCACAAATTACGATTTCATATTTTTGTGGTTTCTTTACTAACCACATTGCTACTGCATCAATATTTTCTACAGTATAGTTTAGCATTGGGTAGTCTAGTGAATATTTTTTTATTAGTCTAAATATAATATCGCTTGAGTTTCTAAAAACATTTGGCTTATCTGCAATTACAATATTGCTTTTTCCGTGTTTTAAGGCCCACTCAGAACTAAACTTTAATAATCTATTAAATCCTTCTTCTGTGATAATTCTAATAGTGGCAGCTCCATTTTTTAGTTTATTATTATATTTAGAGGTGCTTTCATTAATAAAATTTTCTAATGGTTCAGGTATTGGATTAAAATCTAAACCACTATACAATCCTTCAGTATTTTCTCTTATAATATATACTTCAAAACTTTTGTTGTTTATTAATGAAACTATTGGTCGGACATTAGCAAATAATTGTAGCTTTTGTCGTAATTGTATTACAGGTGATACATAATCAGTGGTGTTATTGCTTTTTACTTTTAATTCTTGTTCTGCTTCATGCTTAGGTTTGCTTGTTATTGCACCAACTAAAACTGCGTCACAATTCTTAATAAGATTCCATGTTTCATTTGGTACTGGATTTGCAGAATTTATCCAACATTTCCACCCAATCTCTCCATATTTCAGTTTAATGTCAAGATTTAACTCTTTGAAAATTGGAACACAAGCTTCCATAACTTCAATACCGATTCCATCCCCTGGTAGTACTGCAATTGATTTCATGAATTCTCCTCAATAAATTGTTTAATCTTTTTATAACTACTTTTTGGATTTTCTTCCAGAACCCTCATTCCGGAGTCTGCTATTGGACAAATTGTAATATTTTTAAAGAAGTCTGTGAATGGTATCGTTTCATCCATTCCTATCAATGGACTATTTTTACCGAAGATTACAAGAGTTTCTTTTTTACTTATAGTATTTTCTTCTTTAAAGTTGTGGCTCGAAATTGCTTCTAAAGATAGTTCCTCTTTGATTACACAAAAATCTTTGGATTGATTTAATGAGTTTTCTTCTAGTATTCCCCCTTTTACCCAAGAAGCCAAATTTACATTAAATCCTTTCTCTCCTAAAAAATGTAAATTGTTTTTCCAGCTATTAAATACAGTTTGTACTTTTAAATTAGATTTAATTATCGTTGAAATGAAGATAGTAGGAATCTCGGAATATTTGTAAATAAACTTTTGTGCAATCATACCTCCTAAAGATACTCCGATTAACACTTTAATATTATCTATTTTTTTATTAACCAAAATATTATTTAAGACATCAGCCATATAATCTGTTGTTTTTGGAAATGTAGAATTGTTTCTCCTACATAAATATTCCGGAATATCTATAATGATCAAAGTAAAGTTAGCCCCCAAAGTTAAATATAGCTTTTCCCACTCACCAACAGACATCTCATTTCCATCTTTTCTAGGTAATATGAGGACTATGTTGTTACCGTTACCGATTTTGTAATACCACTTTCTATTCATCATTTGTTTTCCTTGTCTAATAAAGAAGAAATACCTTTTAACTTATAAATTTCTTGTACTTCATCTAAATTCATATTTTTCATACCAATTATCGCACCTTCAGGTTGCGAGAGATAAAAGCCAGACTTTCTTACAACAGTTGTTAATTGATTTGCTAGTGACAAAATTTTAGTAATATTCCATTTGTAAATGAAATTTTGTCTTCTCATTAGACTTAATAGTAATTCTAGTGATAGATTTCCAGAAGATTTCCCATATCCCAAAATACTTGCATCAATAAAATCACACCCTACTTCAATAGCTGCCAGAGCATTTGGAATTGCCATTCCCAAATTATTATGAGCATGAAAACCTAACTTTTGTTTGCCTCTTTTTTTCATAATTAAATGTTTTAATGAAAAAAACATCTTCTTAATATCTTCTGGGAGCATCGCTCCATTTGAGTCAGCTAAATATATGATGTCTGTATTTGTATCAAGCAACTCATTTACCAATTCATTTAATTCTTTATGATCTAGACGACTGACACGTATTAAATTGGTACTAATAGCAATATTATATTTAGATAAAGAATTGACAATTTCTTTTACTCGCTCTAAGTTATTTTTTGTAACTGTCAATCGGACCATTCCAATACGTCTATCAGCTAGAATCTCAGCAGTTGATTGAGAAAATTTTTCAGGATTAATCATAACCGAAAATCTTCCTTCCCAATTCAGAATTTCTCCATCAGTCAGAAAGTCTAGGTACTCAGAGTCACATTTTTCTACACCAGAATCCTTAGAAATATTACCTAGATAACCGATTTCAATTAAGTCAATTTTTGCTTCGTTAAGTTCATGAACTAATTTTTTTGATTCAGATTTAGTTAATGCATTATTTACTACATAGCTACCTTCTCTGAGAGTGACATCCATTAATTTAAACATAATACCTCCTTCTAATCTAGATTATAAATAACTAGATTAGTGATTTCAATCTATTTAAAATTTATGAAATTATAACTCAATATATAAAGATGGAAAGAGATTTTTGTTCAATTTCAATTATAAAATACAAAGCTAACAAGCAATTTAAGATTTGAAGTTTATGAAATCGAAAAGGTAAATAATTCAGATATAAATAGTAATATAAAACAGAAATAGATAATTTGGCGACAAGCTGGAGCACATTTCAATGTGAAATCACTTTTTGAGAAGAACAATCAAATTTCAAAAAGTTGGACCTCTAGAAATATCATTAAGAGAGGTTAATATAATTAGACTAATATTGTCCGTAATAATGATAATAAGAATATCTTTATTTACATCATCGTTAATATCCATGCTTTTGGAGACAAAAATGACGCATTAGGTTGTGGTTTTTGTAAAAGAATATGTGTAGCGGTAACCGATAGTAACTGCTTGTAATTATTATTGTACTTATATGATGAGATGCATGAGGCCTAATTATAAAAATAAACAAAAAAAGACAGCTCCAGTTTTGGGAAACTATCTCTTTTGAAGCTTTATCAGATTAAACAATTGGAATAATAACTTAGAATTAATTAGTTATTGTGCAGGTCTCAAAGTTGCTGCTACTGTTCTAATAGAACCTTTTGTAAGTTCATCATGTCTTTCTTCATCTGTGATTACACGAGGTTTTGGAAAGTTCTCGATAGGCTTTTTATGTTCTTGGGCCTGCTTTTTAGCTTGTTCAAGTCGTTGGTGCTGGGCTTCTGGGCCCCAGTCTTTTTCTGCAGCAATCTCAGAGACCATAAAGGCACTATATCGATATGCTTCTGGAACAATCGTCTGAATTTGTTCTTTAGTGAAGCGGTCTCCCTCACTATAATCAACGACATCCCAAATTAGTCCGCCATTGCCATCTTCTCGTGCTGCAAGGAAGTGTTCGCATCCGATAGGATTTGAGAGATTGATCATAAAGAGTTCTTCAGACCAATCTCCAGTCATTACAGCATCAATGAATGTTTTATATTCATCGTCCGAGGCAAATGTTAGTTGCCCTTCTTTTTCAGCTTTTTGAGCTTCACATAATACCTCAAACCGTTCTTGGTATAGTGAGAAATTGTACTGCTTCAAAAAACTTGCTTGCTCCGTTGTTAAAATATTTTTCTTCATCGTGATTACCTCTTATTCTAAGTTAAATGTCAGTGTTACTTTAGTCAATGGGATGTGTTTAAGCCCCCAAAAGCCAGATTTCAGTAACACTTTGAACATACCAGCTACATTTCCCTCTGTATCTTGTCTAAACTTTTCATCTCTGATTTCCGTAAGACCTTTAAATTCATGAGAAATGTTACTAGCAATAGATGAACGCATCGACTCTTTGATATTGTCTACGGTGTCAAATCGTCCTCTGATATTTGCATTGTGTCTATCGTCAAAAATGATTTTATTGATCTGACCTTTGCTGAAGTTTCTTAAGGCAATAGCTACAACATAAGGAAGTGCGATCCCCAGTGTAACTAGTGGGTGTGTTAGAATATCAAACACAATACCTTTTAGAGTGGTGATAAGTACGATATAAGCCAATGCACCTATCAATTTAAAGTAATTAACTGACATCGTAAATTTATTTTTTCGATTAGCTAATAACAAACCAATACATACATAAACTACTAGTAATACCAGAGCGACAATATGAATCGTCTTTGTTGAAACATTGAGAATATTGTTTGCTAATAACAGGACTGAAGTGGCTGTTATAAATATGATTTCAAGGAAATAAATACTTTCAGCAAACCATTTCATCAGTAACATGAACATTAATTTATTATTTTTCAAATAGACACCTTCTTTCTACTTATATGATCTTGATTTCATAAGTCCATAATTATATAAATTATCAGTCCTCATATAAGCAACAACTTCCTTCCTAGTTCGTTTTAAAGTACTCCCTAATTATAGAAAAACAAATATCTCTTTGTAACCCAGTGACACCTCCTAAAAAAACACAACTCTTTTGAGCTGTGTTTTTAGGGAATTATGAATTTAGAATAGGGAAAAGGATTTTTAAGAAGTGGGTGGTATCTTAGTATTCTTTACTACGTTTAGAGAAACCAAGCATACCTAGTGCAGTAGTTAGAATAACTGCACCTGCTGTAGCAATAGCTGAAGTTGATTTTTCACCAGTATTAGGAAGAACCTTAATAGCTTGTTGTTGGACAGGCACTTCTTCTACTGGAGTTACTGGGGTAGAAGTAGGTCCGCCAGACTCTCCTACTGGTGCTGCTGGTGGTGTATCGAATGAAACAAGATTTGATTGATAGGCATTACCAAAATCAATCTGATAGAAATCATTTTCTACAGTAGTACCTGCAGGGACTTGCAATGTAGCAGGGAGATTAACTGTTACATTGTTGTTTTTTAGAATGTAGTCTTGGTAATAATCAACTGGATTTTTGGCTACCCAGAGATAGAATTCACCAGTTGGGTTAAGACCAGATTCATTTAGGATCTTGTTGATGGCATCAGTACGTCCTTCATCTGAAAGTACGTGATACATATCAAAAAGGTTTTTGACATCATTGTTATTGCTATCGACTATAGTAATAGCATCTTCATCTACAGTGAAGGCACCATCTTGGACATCATCGAGGAGTGCAAATTTAAGTGCTTGTTTAGATGCAGCCATATCTTTGTATGGGCTATAGTCAGTCGTCAAATGGAAGGTTACTTTATCATCGTCAGTAGTTTTTCCGTTGATGTCATTTCCTTTTGAATCTGTAACAGACTTATGTGGTTTTGGAGCTGTTGGTGTCTTGTTAGTGATAGTATTAGAGAAGGTCTCATAACCGTTACGACCAGATTTATAAGTATTATCGTAGAAACCGTTATCGTCAGTTGCTACAAACTTGATTGTAGGTGCTTCTAGAGTTTTACCTTCATATTTAGCCGTAAATGTGTAGGTCTTAGAAGCCTCATCATAGTCAACGTTCCAACCTTTAGCCTCATTTTCAGTTTTGTTGGCTTCGATGTTTGGAACTTCTCCAAATTCAAGTGGATCACGAGTTGTCACGGTGTCGCCAACTTTTGCATTGGCAAAAATGTTTTCATTATTCAAAACATAGGTATGTTCATCATTCTTAGGAATCATTTTACCATTAACATTTTCACCGTCGCTATTGAGAACTGTTTTAGTAACAGTTGGTTGGTAGTCCATCTTGTAATCATGATAGCTTACAGATGGAATTTCTGGTTTAACAGGCTCACTAACCTTTTTAACTGTAGCTGATGGAACCACGTTTGGATTAGTGAAATCAAGACTCAACTGACCATGTGTATTGATAATCCAGTTATCATCAATGTTAAGAATTGGGATAATACCAGTAGTCTCGCCTGGTTTCAAGACATAGGACTTGTTAAGTGCAATACTACGATTGATATCTTCCGCAAAGCTTGAGTTACCGTCGTGGTTTACTGAGTAAATCTCTTCCCCGTCGGTGTAAACGTGGTAGTTAAGATTTTGGTTAACACCAGTATTTGGACGGTTACTTGTATAAGCATAGTTCCACAAATCAAGACTATTAAGTGTAACAGTTGTTGAACCGTCTCCGTTAGCAGCAGACGTGAAATTAACCTTACCATTAAGGGTACCTGTACCTAAAACACCCAAGCTATCATTTGCTGAGTCGTTTGCATCGTGAGTAAATGAGAACGTTCCATCTGAATTGACACTACCATTTTGAACAGAGTTACCATAAGTCAACCGGTCAACATTTTGTGTTGTTACTCGTCCGTCAACATTAACGTTAGCATTATCCTTCATAGCAGCATAATCTTTGTTAAATTTGTCGATGGTTTCTTTGTTCGAAGCAATCTGCTTGTTAACCTGTTCAGTATAGGTGTTGTAATCACCTACATTTTTACCATCTCCACTTGAGATTTCAGTAGCTTCAGCTTTAATAAGACCATTGCTGTCTTTAACGGCTTTATCTACTTGAGTTTCAAGTGTGTCATGAGCTTTGTCAGCTGCATCATAGGCTGATTGGCGTCCAGATGCGTCCTGAGTAGCTTGTTTGATTGTAGCTACTTGTTCATTTTGGTCGTCCTTGATTTCAGCTTGCTTTGTTGCAAGATCTTCGCTTGTGGTTGGTGTCCCTTTGTCTTGCGTAGCATCTTGTGTTACTTTAACACCACTGTCTTTGGCGGTAGCAACTGCATCTGTGACAGCTGTGTTGTCGATAGTTACCTTTTCAGCTTCAGTAGATGTATTAGCCTTTTCAGCGTAAGCATTATTATCATTAGTACTTACTGGCTGTGTAGTAGCTACTTCTGCTACTGTTTCAGTAGGTTGTGAATCAGTAGTGTTTGTTGCAGTCGCTGTGGTTGTTGGAGTAGAGACATCTGAAGTCGCAACAGCTGTAGCTTGTGACATAAGACTGTCTGCGTTTGCTTGAGAGGTCGCCACTGGTTCTGAATTTACAGGAGCCTCAGTTACTTCATCTGCGGATGCTTGAGAAGTGCCCCCAACAATTGCTGCAGCACCGAGTGCAAGTACACCTACTGCTCCATAGACTTTATTTTTTCGAATAGAGCCATGTCCTTTCGTGTTATTTGAGTCTTTAAACATTTTCAATAATCACCTTTCTTAGTTTGAGTACCATTTATCTTGTTTCACAGCTGTACGTTGAAGACCAAGTGCTGCCAAAATCAAGAATCCAAAGGTAACAAGTTTTGTTCCAGCTTCCCCTGTTTCAGGAAGTGTTACCATTTCTCCAGCCTCGGTCTTAACAGAGACAGTTCCATCCTCATTCACTGCTCCTCCTGCCTGTGAAGCTGGAACTGAGGCTACAGAACCATCGAAGTTTTGTACGACAAGATCACTATTGTTTGTTGAGACAACTTTATAACCAGTATTTGTAACGACTGGTTGACTAGGAGTCACATTAAGTACAACTTGTTTTGTTGAAGGAGAAACGTCCCCTGGTTTAGGTGCTTCTTGAATATTTGTGTCGCTAACTTTAGGAGTTTCTTCAGTTTTCGGAGACTCAACCACCTTGTTTGAAGTTGCTGCTGAAGGTGAAGCTACTTCTGTACGATTGTCTGATTTATGTTCAGATGGTGTAGAGACACCAGTTCCATTGGTTCCGTCAAGAATATGAGGAGTGTTTGTAGCAGTTTCAGATAGTTCTGGAGAAGTCGATGATTTCTCAGAAGATGTTGTTTCTTCGCTACTTGGCAAACTTACACCTGTTCCAGATGTTCCATCAGATACTTTTGGTGTTTCTGAACATGTTGAAGAAGATTCAGCCGAAGTTGATGAGCCACTAGGTGCTTCAGAACTTGAAGCGTTATTCCCTTCAGTTGGTGCTGGAGTTGGTGTGGCAACCGTTGACCCTTTATCATTAACAGTATTTGTTGAACTTTCACTGCTACTGCTAGTGTTATTTTCACTATTATGGTTAGTATTAGCAGTATCCGTAGCGTTAGGCTTAGTAGGAGTTTCAGTTACTGTGTGCTCTGAAGGGGAAGGTGTTTCTGATGCAGTTGAAGTTGTATCAGAAGTAGAGTTTCCTTCACTTCCTTCAGAGGTAGCTGTAGACGTTTCAGCAGTTGTATTTGCATTTTCAGAAGTCGTAGGTGCAGCCTCAGAAGTTTCTGATGTCTTCCCTTCGTCTTGACTTGGCGTAGTAACACTTGGTGTTGTAGGTGTAGCTACAGCAGTACCAGTAGAACCGTCGGTTACTTTAGGTGCTTCAGCAGTTGGGACATCTGTAGTATTGGTACCAGGTGTCGCTGGTGTTGATGAAGCGGGAGGAAGAAGTGTATCGGAGTGTCCAGTCGCAACAGTAGCATTATCTGTTGGTCCAGTTGGTACGGCAGTTTCGTCTGCTGATACCCCATTATTAACCAAACCTGTTGCTACAAGGGCTGTTAAAAAAGCTCCAGATTTTAGGATCATTGAACATTTGTTTTTATCCATAAATAAGCAATTTCCTTTCTTAAAAAATTACAGTTAGATGATAGCAAAAGTCATCCCTGACTCAAACCCAGTGACACCCTATGAAAACACAAAAAAAGAGCATACTGCTCTCTTGTAATATAATATGGATTGTATTGTTGCCTAATTAAAAGCTCGTCTACGCATTGAAATCCCAATTTCTTGCCAAGATACCTCCATATCATCAGAAGGAGTGTCTCCTAATAGGAAAACGGACTTATTATGGAATAGAGCATCAAATCCAATGTCTTCATAAAAGAGTTCTTTGTCATCGTATTGAAAGCCAGAATCAATATCGAATTCATTGTTAAATATAGCACGGCAAATAAAGTACGCACCAAGACCATAGTAAGTAATAGCTTCATTGGAACCTTTAGGTGTGGCTTCAAATCGATAGTACTTCTCTACTTCAATGGAGTTTTGAGCATTGACTTCAATAGGCTTAAGATAACAGTACCCACGACTAGCGAGAGCTTCATCTAATTGCCGACGTAGAGGGCTTTTTTTATGAGCGATGAGACCAGGAATGGCATCCGCCTTACTATCGAGAAAGTCATATGCATTCAGAAGAATCAAACCTTTTTTAAAAAAGTCTGGGCTAGTCTGTCTGTCCAACCATTCACCTAAAAATCGGTTAATACGAGGTGTGTTCATATTTTTCTCCTTTCGAGGATATTTGAATCGTCTTCTCTTAAACTAAGGATAGTTTAGCACATAGGAAAATAGGAGGGCAAGCGAAGAGCGGACAAAATTTAAAAATATTAGTAACAATTCTTTTTTATTTTACGTTTATCTCTAATCAGTTCTTCTTCATTAGTGGTAAGACCTATGACCTTCAATAGAGCAAATCTTCTATGATGCTATTTGATAAACTAGTCCCCCTAGTCCCCAATTAGCAATTCTCTTTAATTGAGGTTAGAGGCCAATCTTGAGGGGCGGTGTTTATTATTAACATTACATCCTACTGGCACTAAGCTCGAAGTGACAGTGGATGGGGTTGTTTTTTAATCCCCCTCGCCTTGCTATCTTCTATCACTTTATCGAATGGAATCGCATTATTGTAAAACAAGGGCTACATATAGGGGGCTTAGGGGGAACTTCTCTTAGTTTCTTGCCTGATTAATAATGCTGGACAGACCATTTTCGAAGCTGTGAGGAGAGCTCCTACTTCTTCTATTAGTTTAAATTAAGCCAAAAAAAGTCACACACAAAAATAGTGTGTGACTGATAGGTCAAATCATCAAACGTGTTACTGAAAATTGTTTTAACAGTTTACACTAACTTATTTCGTATAGTATACGATTTCTTCACAACTACCATACGGTATAGCATAAATTTTTGTAACAACTTCTCCAATAGGGAAAGAGTTCATTTTCTTTAAATCAAGTAAAGATTGAGGAACTATTTTTCTATCTGTAAATTTTAAGGTTAACGCTAAAATCTGCTTATTAGTCCTCAAGGCGTTATCAAACCTTAATAATAAGAAGGTTCCAGGTCCTGTTAGCCGCACATGTGAACTCGTTAACTCAAAAATCGATGATAAAATTTGTAATTTTTGCATTGTCGTACCGTCCTTCTTGACATGAATAGAATCAATATCAAGGTGATCATCCAGGCAATCATCAAAAAACTTTTCAGTACCTTTTGTGTAGTTTATGCCACACAAATGCATGAAATTACTCTTTGAAAAGTGAATAGTAATCTTATTATTTTGAGTACAATAAATTACCCTTTTTCCAACAAAAAAATCATTAAAATAAGTAGAGACTCGGTGAAGTAACGGTATGCTTTTTTCTATTCTCTTAAGCTCCCTACTATCCATAGTCTTAAATTCTGATTTTCGACTCATTTCTCCTCCAAAACAAAAAAACGACTCAACATAGTGAGTCGTTCCTATGGTCGGTTTATTCTGGTGTCTGCCACCCGCTTGACCCTTACGTTCAAGATTATTATCGGATTTAATTCTGGTGTCCGCCACCCGCTTGACCCTTACGTTCAAGATTATTATCAGATTGACCATGAGCCGACCCCTCATCTTCATTTACATTGTACCCTAATTTTAGGCTGTTTTCAAGTAAAAATCATTATTTTATTAACTTTTAACATAGAGTTATTTCTAAAGTCAATTACATAGTATTTTGTCGCCTAAAATCACTAGTATACCTTCAAGCATTATTATTTCAGATTATCAGTCAAGACGACTTCTCAAGTTTACGGTAGCTCTTTAAGCAAAATAGGGAAACAACAACAGAAAGTAAGATTAGTAAGATGCCACTTGCATCTATTGCAAAGACTTGCTCAGGACGAGTATTATAGTTCTCGCTATAGCTAAATAACGAGGTATAGTTTTCCATTTTTTGGGTAGTATTTGGAACAAAGCCCCAGGAAACGATTGTAAAGACTGCCAAAAAGAGCAACATTCCAAACGCCCAACTTAGAACGTAACGTTGCTGACGAGTCATAAAGTCACGCTGCTTGTATTCTTCAACACATAGTCCCTTATATTGTCCATCCTTAGTAAAGAAACGTGGTTCTTCACCGTTTTTAATTCGTTGAATATCACTTAAAATTTCAGCACTTAAGTGTCTAGCCGGTAACTCTTGAGCTAGTTTATTTTGTTCTTCAATATTTAACTCAGCAACATCATCAGTATATTTTAAAAGATATTCCTTAGTCTGTCCGTCAAATAATCTGACCAACTTCCTTAAAAGACGCTTTGTTTCTTTTTCCATGGCTCCTCATCTCCAATCGTTCTTTAATCCTATTCTCTTATTATCACCAATTCTTTAATCCCTGTGCTATGGCACTATTATATCAAGGATTAAGAAGATATGCACTTACACAAGGACAAAAATTCCTATTAGAGTTAAATATATAAAGAAAAGCTCCATCTATTGATGAAGCTAAACAAGATATGTAAGACGGATTGACTACATTTAGTCATGTCCATGTTCAGCATGATCAGCCTCAGCTACTCCATGAACTGATGTTACTTCTATTTGAGTTGTTCCCATAACGTAATTCCCACAGAAATAAAGTTTTGCTCCGTCTGGGTTAGCAATCTCTAGGACAAACTGACGAACATTGTCTGCTTTGGCTTTAAATACTTGAGTTTTAGCATCAGAATACTTATAGCCTAGCATGAATTTCGCAACAAGCTCATACTGCATCTTGGTTCCAGTAATCGTTAAGTGATTTTGATAATCTGGCTTAACATCGGTTACGTTCTGAACAGTCTCAACATAAGAGCACATCTCTTTCAGTGCATTTTTTACAGTTTGTGTGTCAGCATCATCTGCAGGTGTTTGTGTTTCCAAGGTCGCAAGTGCCTCTTTACGCCATCTCTCATACTTATCTTCCTTTGTCATTTCTTCCGATGACGAATCCTCAAGCACCTGTTCGGTGCTAGGGGGTGTTATTTTTTTCTTCGGTTCATTTTTCTTCATAAACGCAGAGACCAAAAACATGACTCCAAGAGCGAGGAAAATGACCACCAAAATAATAATGTACTTAGAATCTTTTTTCATGAGCCCAGTATAGCATCATTTATACAAGAGAAAAAGGGAGTGACACCCCCTTTCATTGAAGACAAAGTGCCCAGAAGTTATACTTCTGGGCACTTTGTCTTCAATCTGAAGTAATCATTCTTTATTTTTCATTAGTTCATAAGCCTGATCGAATGTTTCACATTTACTATATGGTAACTCATTAAATATAGATTTCTCATAATTTTCATGATCCAATTTAAAGTTATTGACATTATTTTCAAAAAATAAATTTAAAGTTGATGTATCTGCAGAAAAATTTTTACAAGTCAATGCATCTACAACATGTAGAACATATCTCACATAACTCTCTATTACTTCATTCTTTTTATTTGCTAGCGTAATCGATATAGATTTGTGTGTTAGAATCCCCCAATAGTTCATTATTTTTGTTAAATAATCATTTACAAATTCATTACCATTTGTAGATGATATACTAATTGGTACTCCAACCTTACCAACTAATGGCATTACGTGAGTCCATAATGCAAAATTATCTAGAAATACTTTCATATAAGATGAAACATTATGAATAAATACCGGTGAAATCAATAATATTATATCGGACTCCATCATCTCTTTACTAATTTTTTGTCTTTCTTCATTGAACTCAATCACCTGCCTCCAATTACTTATATGGCTAAAATCAGTATTTGAAGGAGTTCTAAAAATTACTTCCGAAAATCTACTATCAGATTTCAAACTTTCTAACAATCTGTCTACGAAAATTTTACTTGAAGAGAACTCTTCAGTTTTATTACCATAATAAATAAAAATTTTCATTTTATTTCCTCTTTTCATTATAAATTTTAGCGTAGAGATTGCTAGTCTTAAGCAAAGATTCATGGGTGCCCTCAGCAACGAATTCTCCATCATCAATTAGATAAATTCTATCTGAATCCACAACAGTATTTAACCTATGGGAAATTGATAAGATAGTGACTCCAAGAGACTTTATCATATTATAAAAATAGTTTTCATTAACAGTGTCCAAAGAACTTGTGGCTTCATCTAAAATTAATAGCTGTGGTTTATTAATTATTGCTCTAGCTAAACATAATCGCTGTGCTTGACCTCCAGAAAAATTTGCCCCATGAGAACTAACTATAGTATTTAAACCTAAGGGTAATTCTTTAATGAATTCATCAAGGTGAACAATTTTTAATGCTTCCCAAATTTCTTCGTCTGTAGTACTTGAATTTCCCAAAATAATATTATCTCTTATTGTCTTATTGAAAATTGTAACATTTTGATTTACTACAGATATATTTTTTTGGAAAAAAGATTCATCTATTTTTTCTAACGGAATTTCGTTAATTGAGATATTACCAGAAAATTTATGATACAAACCAGTTAATAATTTTATTATACTTGATTTACCACTACCTGATAAACCTACTATTGATACCTTCTCCCCTCTCCTTAAAATAAAATTAATATCTTTTAGAACATTATCAGATACATCGTTATATTTAAAAGTAACACCTTCTACTTTCAATTCTTGAAAGTCATCTATGCTTTCCTGACCGAGTAGCACCATTTCCTCTTCATCATAGATATCATTCAAGTACAATAAAGAAGGTTTCACCATTATTATATCGCAAACTTGAGTAAAGAATGATGAAACATTGGCTAGAATCATACTTATTACTGAGTATAAAAAGAAAATTTCTCCTGCTCTAACATTCAGATTTTGTATCGAATACAATACCAAGACAATTGGAAAAAACATTGTATAAGTACTAATGATTAAATTGAAAAAATATATTTTTCCATTGTTTTTTTTATTTTTATCTAAAAATGATAAAAACTTGTTTTTATAATCATTAAGAAAATAATTGCTTTTTCTAGAACTTTTTATACTAAAAATATTACTTACTATTTCAATTTCTAATTCCTTATATTTTGATTCCTTTGATAATTCTTCATCTTTTTCACTAAGTATGTAGAAATTAAAGAACATAACAAGTATTCCCAAAAGTAGTATCATTAATAACACGGGAACCAGAAGTGATGAAAATCTGTATATTGTATACAATGATAAAATTAGCACTCCTAATGAACTTAAAATGGTACGAACCATTTTATTACAAATTAAATCAACTAACTGACTAGAAAAGCCTAGTCTATACAATATATTTCCTTCACCTCTATCATCAAAATAAGAGTATGGTAAATTTATCAAATGTTTAATTGTAGATAAAGTAATATTATTCTTCGCTTTAGTCTGAAATTGGATAATGAAAAAATTTTCAAGGTAAGATATAAGAAAATACAACACTATCATAAATAATAATATTATATATATACTACTGAGATTAACTTTTGAATCATTAACGAACGAATTAATTATATATTCTAGGAGTTGCGGAATAACGACCGAAATAGCATAAGAAAGGATAGAAAAAAATAAAACAAGAGAAAATTCTTTTAAAACGTTATTGAGAAAAAATTTTATGTATCTGAAATCAGAAATATTATTTTTGTTCTTTCTAAATTCCTTTGATTTAGAAACTTCAAATAGTATACCTCCATTTATTTCAGAAACTTCATTCAAACTCATTTTCTTCTTTCCAGATGATGGATCAAAAACGCTAAAATTTTTGCGATTTTTTTTTAACACAACATAATGATTCTCATTAGTATATAATATATAAGGATTTTCGGAAAAATTAAATCCTTCAATATCAACAAGCTTATAAGCTGATGGCGAAAGATTAACTTGTTTCAACAATTCGAATAAATTAGAGACACTAACTCCATCCCTACCGATATTTAAGATTTTCCGATAGTAAGATAATGAATTTTTAAAACCAAAATAATTTGCAATCATAGCGATACAGGCCAAACCACACTCTGCAGAAGTAGTTTGAGTAACTAGCCTTAGTCTTCTTTTAAACATAATTTCCTCCTGTATTCAACTATCAATAAGTCTCTAAAGCAAGTACTGAAGGGGTTCTAAACTCCTTTTGAAGAGAAACATACTTTACACCACTTAATCCTAACATAAATGATTCAAATTGATAATCAACTCCTTCAAACCACTCATATTGGTCAATTTCGTAATTATTTGGTAAAAGTTTTCTATAAATTTCACTTAGGTTAATATTTTGGTTTTTCTCTAAAAATTTCAAAATTTCAACTGTACCACTAGATCCATGACATAAACACAGACCTTTTTGAGAATATATCTTATTAAAAAATTCTTCATTTAACAGCTTGCTCAAGCTTTTTTTCACAATTCTTAACTCGCTGTCTAGGTTGGAAATTTTAGACAATTCATTTATTATAATAATTCTTGAAATGATCACCCCTCCAATTCCTCGACACCAACTAAAATCAACTTCTTTAAAATTTTCTTCTATTTTTTTATCTTCAAGTAATACCAAGTTGATAATCTCTTTTAGGATTTCATTTTCCCTTGTAAGTGAATAAATTTTTACTAATGGCGTTACTATTCCCGATAATCCATGAGCCAGTCCAATCTCAAAACACGAATTATTTTTTAAATACTCCCAATATCTTAAAACTATTTTTTTGGATTCGGTGTAAGCACTATCTTTGTCATTAGGACTATGAAGTTTAAGAAGCAAATCTGCTAGTAGATGTATTGTTGCTCCTAAACCATTTATATAATCACTATCTTGCTCAGAGAACTGTATCGTTGAGAGGTCAGAAATAAGATTTTGTAATAGATTATTAAATCCCTTCTCAATTATTTCATCATTAAAAAGTTTAGAGTAGTTATACATTAAGTATAGTAGACCACCATTACCTTGATACACACTCCATGCTTTGGATCCTACACCACTAATTTTATCTACCTTATAATTGTTATATAACTTTAATATTAACCTCCTTGAAAATTCCTGAATTTCTTTACTATTATGATAGTAAGCATATACATACAAATAATGAATAATTCCTCCTCCCATATATAGACCTGGACCAATCAAATCAACTACCAAATTTCGTTCATCAAAGTTTAAAATATAGAACGTATCACTTTCGCTTGTATTTGTAAATATTTCTCTCTTTAGTAACTTAAATGGGTATGAGTCAGTAAATTCTTTATTAATATCTATATCTGCATTACTACAAGTAAAGTCACTATTCATGTTATCTTCATTTGCAAATTCTGTTGCAATAGAGAGTTTTAATAAATGTACTTGGTAATCTATCATTTCACTATCTAGCATCTCCAGTGTATGTATTATATTATCCATTGCTGAGTGCTTGAAATAGTTTTCACATAGAACTTTATCATCAAAATAAAGATTAGTACTATCTAGATACGTGTAGAAGTAAGGTATATTTTGATTTCGTAAATCCTTTATTTCCTCTTCTACTCTCAGATAACCGAAACTTGAAGGAGTGAAACTTGATAGCAAGATATTGAGAATTTTTTCGTAATTATTCCTATTTTTTAAGGCATCAGGCTTCTGTAACTCCCTTAAAAAAGTATAATATACTTGAGTTCCTCTAAGGATAATTCTAATTCTAATTGCTTTATTATGGTATTTTTCTACTATATCTAATAACTCATTCTTATGATTTTTTATAATAGATAAACCATCTTTAAATCCTTTAATCAACTTATCTATTACTAATCTATAATTTAGAGGTTCTCCTTCTATCAACACTACATTTGAAGTGATTGAGGTTTGAACAGGTACCTTGGTTTCCCTATAATCACTTTCAGCATCTTCTATTATAATGTTAGTCGTTAAAGTATTTGATGATGATGGCCTATAAAAAAGCCCACTAACATTAACATCGTACAACTTATCTCTTGATGGTAACATTGCTGTTGCAACAACACTTTGATCAATACTCTTAAAATTATCATTAACCAAATGGTCATGGTTTGTTGGAGAAGCAATTGTTTCTGTGTCAATGATAACAGGATATTCACCGCTAACTATTATATTTTCAAAATGGATATCCGTACTATGAAGAACTTCACATGCAGCAAGCATATAACCAGCTCTTTCATAATATTTTTTTGCTTCGTATAGTGAGAGTTCTTGGGAAATTTGAATTGATTCCTGCCATGAATGTGTCCGTCTACTCAACGTACTTGGAGTTTTAAAATCAAAATTACTGTACTTTTCTAGCAATTTTAGAACATCTCTATATAAATGATCCGTATTTAAATTTTTGGGTTTATAGTACAATTCTGTATTGTCAATTAGTACTTTTGCAACACTTTTATCATTATGTTTATCTCCACAGTCTAATTCTATATTTAAAATTGAATTTGCTTTAATATTAAAAAAGTTCTGAATTTCATTCTTGTCTTCTTGAAAATCATTGAGAATATCAACAATTTGGGCAATAACGTTATTCAAAGTAATTGAAAGTTGTTCTTCCAAAACAGGATAATCGTAAAATAACTTCGAAATAGCATCCTCGATTCCCAGTAACTCCTTAAATTTCTCCAATTTATCCGAAAGACTTCCTTCAGAAATAATACCATTACTCTTAAGACTATCAAATTTATCTAACAGAATTCCCTCCATTATACTGTCAATAGAGTTTTTCAGTATTGACAATATTTTTTGCTCAGAAAAAGAATAATTTTCTGTAATTTGATATATTTTATCTTCTAATTTAAAATAAATTATTATTTTATCGAGTAGTCCACTTTTTTCAAATGTTTCATTTATTGAGTTAATCATACTAGAGCCCTCGTGTTCTATTTAAATAAAAAATAGTCTGTCTATAAAAGAGTATTACAAAAATTGAATATAAAAAAATATTAATCAAAAAAATAACTATAATTGATATTTGACTATCAATAAATTTATATATATGATTTATGATAGTTGGTAAAATAATTAATACTAACTGATAACCATAATACTTAACCTTATTATAATTATTGATACCTACCACTTTTTTAAAAACTATTACTACACCAAAACTAACTGATAAAACTGCAAATATAAACAAATCTTCTAAACTATCGAAATTAATATCCGAATTCATTAAAATTAGTAGAAATAAGTATAGTAGTGATGATACAAATATTTTTAGAAATAGATAGAAATATTTAGTTAATACGAGTATTTTTGTATTTATTGGTACTAACCTTTCAAAAACTCTGATCTTTTCGGTCAATTCTTTATTACTATAAATCCCTAGTATTTGAAGAAAGTTCAAAACTAAAAATAATTGTGGAGTATGTTGTATAAAACTTATGATATAAGCGATAACAACAAAAATGATTACATTTGTAATGTTCCTAAATTCAGCAAGAAATTCATTATAAACTATAGATTTCATTAGTCAGTTACCTCAATTTTTGTCGAAAGCCATAAAGTGATATGAAGTATGAAATAATATAAATACTAAATGCTATTGCAACCAACATAGAAACTAAGAATCTTGAATCATAAATATCAAAGTAATTAGCCAAATTATATTTATTGCTCATATATTCCATGAATAATCTTACTAGTAGAAGTGTTATGATAAATGACGATACACTTATATTTTTTATATTTTGGTTTCCAAATATAAAAGAACCTGACATTACAAATGATGCAAATAAAATTGAGACAGATACACCAAGAAAAATTACGTTCATTTGTGCTTCCTGGATATAAAAACTATTAAATAAACCCCTTAAAATTAAAATTGATCCAATATATAGAACACACGCAATTGTAACAATAAAATATTCTATGTATCTTGCCAAAACAATTTTGTATATTTTAATTGGTAAGAACTGCTCTAATCTATAAAAATCTTCATCGGTATAATTCAAGATATTCATAAAATAAGTAAGAGGCGCAACTAGTATAATTAAGAACAAAATAATTGGCAGAAAATCCTCTAACTTAAACATGCTTAGAATTACAAGCAAGATAAGTAATACAACAAAAGTTATTCCACTAAACACATTGGAGTTCATTAGATCCTTTTTAATTAAATATCTCATTTCTCCATCACCACACCTTTTGAATAAATGCTCATTATTTTTTCTAAATCCAAGGAATCAACTACAATATTATCCAGATTCAGAATTCTATCTCTAGGCATTATAACCTCATATCCTCGAGCTGTTTTTTCATATGCAATTACATTATCTAGGTTTAAGTTTTTAAAATCACTTTCTAGACATCTAACTAAAACATTGTCATGTAATAATTTTGTACCATCTTCAACAAACTGAACTTTTCCTTGTCTAATATAGATGATAATATCAGCTATTTGTTCAATATCTGTAGTTATATGGCTTGAAAAAATAACAGTTTTATTTTCGTCTAAAACAAATTCTTGAAATATGCCTAATATATCTTTCCTTCTAACTGGGTCAAGAGTAGTTGTTGGCTCATCAAAAATTAAAAGTTGTGGATTGTAGGACAAAGATAGAGCTATCGATAAAATCTTTTGCATTCCAGAAGAACACTCAGAAATTTTTTTCGTCTTTGAAATTCCAAATTTTTCCAAAACGAAATTAAAATAATCCGAATCCCAGTTTTTATATAATCCTTTATAAATTTTTTCAACTTGAAAGATTTTCAAATTTTTATTGAGATAAGTTTCCGAGAAACTAACACCTATTTTAGCTTTTAAATTAGTATCGTTTATGTCAAAATTTCTTCCAAAGATTTTAATTTCTCCAGATTCAATTTTTTGTAAACCTAATATTGAGTTTATTATAGTAGTTTTACCTGCACCGTTTTCACCTATAAGTCCAACAATGCATCCTCTAGGAATCGAAAAAGAAACATCACTAACTTTAAATTTGGAATTCTTATAGTTTACATTTAAATTATTCACCTCTAAAATAATATTCTTATCTAAATTCATTTTATCTTTCTCCATTATCATCTAACTTCAATAAAATAATTTCTTTAATTTCTTTGGAATCAATTCCAACCTCAATACCAAATTTAATAACCTCATCAATTTTTTTTTCAAGTTGCTTCCGTATACTATCTTCAATAAAATCTGAACTCAATTTAGAAATTATTGTCCCCTTACCAACAACAGAGTTAGTTAAATGTTGTGATTGAAGTAATTCGTATGCTTTTTTTACTGTAATAATACTTACACCGAGGTCTTTTGCAAGAACTCTAATTGCTGGTAAAGAAGCACCTGGGGGAAGTTCCCCACTTAATATTTTATTACTAATTTGCTTAAATATTTGCTCATAAATTGGCACTTTGGAATGATATGAAATTAATATTTCTAACACTTCTCCTCCTAAAAAAAATTATTTACCATCTTATCACAGCAAAAATGTACTCCAACCAAGATGATAAATAATTTAAGTCTACAATGTATTTAAGAATAATAAAATATACAATAAGTTTTTAATATGAAAATAATTCCGACTTATTTTTTACAACCCCAGCCACAAGATCTATTACAAGATAAAAACGTAGTGACTGCAGAAACCGTAGGTAAACAAATTTTAAGAGTTGCAGAAACAACTGGTGATACTGCCTGAGGTTTAACTGATCCATCATCAGAACCACCAAATTCAGCTAAACGTTCAAGTTCTACAAAATCAATTTTAGTATTTTTTTCCATGATAAGTCTGTCTCCTTTATTTTTTTATTCTTTTAAATACATTGTACTTATCGTATATACACATTATATATTATACATGGATAATTTGCAAGCGTTTTCTAATTTTTTTAAAAGATAAATTGCAAGAATAAGTGTAACATTTTTACCACTCACTTAAAGTGCCTCGAAGAGTGTTCTGTATCCTAAACATTTTCGTGGTCGATGGTTTTAATGAAACCGTGCTGAGAACTAGTCTTCATTACTAATGGCTGCCAAATCAGTCTTCTTAGGGAAATATTCTCTAAGTTAACCATTGGAGGTTTCGTTATTTCCTCTTTTCCAGGAAGAATAGGCATCCGCAAAGTAAAAATCTAGATTAAGATCTTCTACAAAAGGGTAACAAAAGAACTCCTTTCCTCGGACTGAGGTAAAGGAGTTTAAAAAGTCTTTTGGAAAAAGTTGATAGAACTGCTGGATGGCTGAGAAAGGACTTAGTCCTTTACAATACATTTCATTTTACAATTGGTTTGAACACTTATCTTGTAAAGTCATTTGGAATTTTTGTTTCTCACATTAATAACGAAACGATTCTAAAGTCAAATAATAACTAATCTCCTTTGAATTACTTCTTAATCCTTATTTATCTCTGAAATTAACGTTCAAGCAAAATAAGGTTGATTTTAGGAATAACCAAAGAGGTCACGACTAGCGAAATAAGAGTAGCTATCACTAAAATGGCAATATCCTTTAATTCAGCAATACCAAAATATACTTTTCTCATAATATCTAACTGATAAGTCAATGGATTAATTAAAGCAAACCATTTGATTACCATAGGGGACGAGTCAAAAATATAAAAGACTGGTGCTGTAAATCCTAGGGGAGTTAGAAAGAATCTGATAACAATGTCTCTTCTCCTATAATCATTAATAAACATAGTAATTAAAATTGCTATACCATTCCAAAAGAATAATGAGACTATTGACAATAGAATTATCAAAAAGTAGTTATATAATGGTATTGCCACACCGAACATACTTGAAACCAAGTAAATAATAAATTCTTGAACTAATAACCCTAATAAAGAATACACACTCATCCCTAAAATGTAATATATAGGTTTTACACCACTACATAATTTTAAAGACAGTAACCCATATTTTTTATCTATAGTCACCCTGTAAATGACTTGAGTCATCTGACCAATAATCAATAAGCCGATAATTCCAGTTATTGCATACTCTGTATAGGATGTAATGATATTATCATAATTTACCTTACTAATCGCTGAATTTAATCCTATCACAATAAAAACGACATACAAAATAGGTTGTAATAATTGAGAAAGTAGTAGCCCCTTACTTCTAAAAAAAGCTACTAATTCATTCTTTGCTATAATCTCAATTCCTCTAACGCCTAAATCTGACTTGTGTCTAAGTTCACTTGCTTTCATATGAATCCCTCACAACTTCTAGATAACGATCTCGTAGGTACTCTCTCTCGATAGAAATGCCCTTAATACTTAAAACTTCACCTAAATCATTTATTACAGCTATAACATTATCATCTTTATCAACACTAATCATACATTCGGTGTCATTGTAAATTACGACATTCTCTTTATAAGAAGTAAGAAACTCTGACTGTTCATTAGTTAGAGGATGATCCAATGAGAATACAACTTTACGATTCGTTCTATTAACAAAATCTTCTAGAGTTCCCCAATATGAAATTTGTTTATTTTTTAAAAATAGGATTTTTTCACAAAATCTTTCAATCAAGTTAATATCATGGGAAGATATAATAATGGTTTTCCCCTTATTCGATTCATCCTTTAAATATGATAAAAAGCGGTCTGAAGATTCTGTATCTAAACCTACTGTCGGCTCATCCAAAATGTAAAAATCTGGTTTATGTGCAATAGCTCTGGCAAGCTGAACACGTTGTAACTGTCCCCCTGATAAGGAATCAACCAATTTATCTTTTTTATCTGAAAGATTTAAAACATCCAAAGCTTGCATACACAGTTCATCTGCTTTACTACCAAATATTCCAGCTAGATTCAAACCCAATATAACATTATCTTTTACAGTAGTATAAAAATCCATGACAGCAGTCTGAGGATTAAACCCAATGTTTGAAAATGGTTGTTGCTTATTACTCAACTCCGTCTCATTATATTCCACGCTTCCTCTATACATAGGTTGTAAGCCAACAATCGTATTAATAAATGTTGACTTTCCTGCACCATTTGACCCTAGTAAACCAATAAAATCCCCTTTAGAAATTTCAATTGAAACTGAATCTAAAGCTACAAAGTCTTCATACTTGACTGTTACATCATCAACTTTTAAGAACCAAGTCATTAAATCTCTCCTCTCCTTGATTACAAAAAGAATATCACTTTTCTATATATCACACAATGCCTTTTTTGTATTTATCTGAAATTTATACCTATAATTTATTATCCTAATTTAGCTAATAAAAAAAACAGTTAGAATCCTCATTCTAACTGACAAAGAAAAACAAGTCCCAAAGTATCAAACTAAACAGTTAGTTTGACATTAACTTTTCTGCTAAATAATGTTCTACTTTTAGAGACATCTCTTGGTTACCATCTAGGTTATAAAGAAATTTAGCCTTAGTATAGTAATCTCTGACTTCATCTATATTACCAAAGCTTGCACTAGCATTTCCAAGCAATAAATACAAGTCTGCCAAAAGATAATTTGATCTATATCTTTTACAAATCCGAATTGTTTCACTTATTTTATTTATAGCATCTTCAACATTATTTTGCAACCAAAGATAACGACTGATATTGTAATTAAACTTTATAGACAACTCCAACTCTTCAATTGTATGTATTATTAAGTTATTTACACGCTTCTCTAGATTATCTCGTATCTCATTGAATTGATTTAAATCATCAATATCATAGTAAAAGTTAAATAATGTATTTGAAAACCTAAGATAGTTTATTTCTGAGATATTTTTTTCTTTTATTAGCTTTTCTAGTTTACTTACAGCTTCTAATTTATTATTATCACAGTAAAATAAAACAAGAGTTTGAATCCACTCTAAATACATCTTATCTGATAAAGATAAATGACTTGATGATTTGCTTTCTAAATTATATAGGTACTTTAACGATGAATAGTCTCGTTGTGAAATGAAGTTTTCAGCTACTAATCTAAAATTTTCGAGCTCGTTTTTCTCATCTTGAACTTGTTCATCAAAAAAATAATCCATACTTACTCTAAGTTTTCTCGAAAGTGCATATAACAATTCTGATCCTGGAGTATACTCCCCATTCTCTATACGACTAATCTGTCCTTGTTTGCAAATCCCCTCAGCAAGTTCCTTTTGAGACATTTTTAATGCTTTTCGTCTTTCCTTCAATCTTGAAGCTAGTAAAATTCCCAATTTCATCTTCCTTGATTATTTATTATATATATTTTATCACTTAGAAATAAATACTTCAAACAACAATATAAAATATGTATTCTTCTCATACAAATTACATATATTATTCCCTAGGTTATTCGTTTTATGAGTACCAATATATAAATCCAATTACATACACATCAGATTCAAAGAAAATGTTCCAGTTGTTAAGCTATATATGCTACATGCCCTTGATAGCTAACAAAACCTAAAGATACTAGTTCTCATATTCCTAAGACCATAACATTTGACTTGTTAAAACCCTCTCAAAAGGGTATTCGGATCACTTATAGTTATACCTAAAATAGTTACTGTCACTTGTAACTTCATGTAAAAAAGACCTAATACACTAACTACATCAATAACCTGTCTTTCTTTAAGTTCTGCAGTTTTTGATTCTATCATATAACTATATTTCAAGAATCTCCTTTATATACATAATTATATTTATGTTTTACCTACCCTGTTTTTCACTAACAGTTAGGTCAATTAGTGGTAGATAGCTTGGTGAAAACCTACCATTGATTCCAAATAGATGGAAGTTGAGATGAAGATGGTATAGCGTATCTTTCGTTTCAAACGTATGTTTGATATTCCCTTGAGGCTTCCCTGGAGTAGTTCCCTCTCTATAATAATGAGGAGCAATTACTTTCTCACATTCCATATTAGTGACCTCGACAATCGACCTATACTCTGGCTTAATAGCATTCTTATTAATCATTGTCATTTGAGCATTAGTGTCGTGGGTTGTTAACTCAATATCATTAATAAGTGAATGTTCATTATATAAGCTGGTTTCAGTAGATTTCTTCAACCCAAGATATTTCACATCAATAACATTCTTGAATAGATAACGTTTAAATAAGTTCAAGCTTAATTTTGAACCTACAACATAAAGAATGAGACTAATAACTGATAGTTCTAAAATATAAGTTACTTCAGCCTCTGTAATCTGTGTAATCTGTGTTGGCCTCAACAAAAGAACACACAAGGTTATCATCTCAATGAAACTAATTAAGACGGTATAAACCAACAATTCACTCCCAATTCTGTATTTTTGAATGACTCTAAACGTGAATGATGCTAGATAAATGCCTTCGATAACACTAATAAATAATAATGCTTGTTGACCCGGCATTGTCTTAGAAAGGATATTCAAGAAAAGTGTTCCCATAATTAAAAAGAACCATAAGAAAGCTTTTCGCAAACACAAGTCTAGGCATAATGCAGTAAATAATGACATACTTTTTTGATTGATTTTTGTTTTCATTTTTTCTCCTTTTTGATTTATTCTTTAGATGGTGCTCCACCTTTTTGTGTCTTAGGATCAATCACCATACCAACTTGTGGTTGTGTATCCCCTAGAATAATGGATGCAGGGCTCAAGAAGTCTCCATACTGGAAGACTTTTGTTTTCCGACGTTCAAAGTGAATATGTGGGCCTGTTGCAGCACCCGTTTGTCCAACATATCCGATAAGTTGGCCTTTTTTGACCTTATCCCCTTTCTTAACAAGAGGAACATCACGCATATGTCCATAATATATAATAGTGCCATCTGGAAGAGTGTGCATCACGTGGTTACCGTCGATATTCATCGCCTCTTCATTGACCTCTACTACTTCACCGTCTGTTACGGCATAAATTGGAGAGCCTTCTGGTGCTGCAAGGTCCATTCCTGTGTGTCCTGAACCTGCATTTGGACCGCCAGCATTAGCTGATGCACCGAAAAGTTGGGTAATAGTATAAGGGACATCAAGTGGCTGGCCTGTATCAGTACTGAGATTACTACTATCGCTATCACCACACGTATCGGCATCTACTTCTTCCTTGTCATCATCCTTATCCTTCTTGTCTTTTGACTCTTTTGGACGATAGACATAGACTTTTCCATAGTCCATAGTAATACGGTCTCGATATTGACCATAATTATTCTCAGCAATCCCGTCTGTCGATGGAGAACATTGGATAATATTCTCCTTATCCTCAACTAGCATGGTCTGTCCTTTATCTCCAGAGCTACTACCTTTCGTACCCCAGATAATGACATCTCCTTTTTCACGGTTTTGAACATCATCTTTAGACGACCACGCACCCTCATAAACTAACTCATAACCATTGTCTTTCAACCAGTCGTGTTCTGAATCGGTATCTACTGGAGACCCAGATTCTTTAGCACCGCCGTCAACAAGGGCATAGTATAGAGCAGATGAATGGTCATAGCTATCTGGTCCAGTACGAGCATCACGAGAATATTTGACCTTCCCTAGCTTATCCTTATACCACTTGATAGCCTTATCAGTATCAATAGACTTTTTGTCTTTATCACTGTCTTTTTTGCTATCCTTGTTGCTAGAGTCACTTGATGAACTGCTTGAACTGCTATCGTTATCATTGTCTTCGTTGTCGCTATCTTCTTCATCGTAGTCACCGTCATCATCATCTGAACTTTGACTACTTGACGAGGAGTTATTGGAAGAAGCTCCACCACCACCAAACGCCTTTTGGAACTTGGCATCATCGTACTTATATTTACTTGCTTCGAAGACTTCCGCAAACTTCCTTGCATCCGCCTTCTTCTGCTCTGGTCTGACATAAGCCATATTACCTCGTTCGTAGGCATTCCATGCCATAGCAGTTTCATCGATATTGGTTTGTTTAGCAAACTCCTGGAATGACCAGTTATGGCCAGATTCGTCATAGGCTGGGTTCCAGTCACCTTTTGAGATTGCATCAATAACAAAGGCAACCATCTTATCAGCATCTTCCCAGTCTGGACTATTTAAAGGTGCATATTTCGTGAAGGGGTCAAACTGGAAGATTCCACCACCACCAAGTGTGTTAGACGTACCACCTGTCGTTGGAACAGCTCCCTTAGAAATGGAGTCATTGATACCACCACCATAATGTCCTTGGGCACGTCCAATGATGTCATAGCCCCCTTCTGAGTTTGCCCAACCAACAGGACCTGCAGCAGATTCCCCAGACAGTCCGGCATTCACTAAGGCCATAAAGACTTTGTGGGCATTTTCATAGGCTTTTGTCCCCTTTGTAAAGGGATCAGAGTCGCCTGCAGATGATGAGTCAGTTTTAGTAGAAGTCGATTGAGGCTTAGAGCCATCATCTTCTTCTTCATCGCCATCTTTTTGGTAGGTTACACATTGGGCGTTAGTCTTGCCACCTTTCCCACCGGAAGTACTAATCGTCCCCATTAAACCAGTGATAATTGCAATTAAGATAACCGCAAAAGTTAAAATAGTTCCTATAATAATGGTTGTTTTCACTCCAAAAATCGTTAGAAGAACACGAGCAGCTTTATCACCTATTCGTTTCAAATATCTTAGTCACCCCCTTAATGAAGTAGTGCAGTTAGCCAGTACCAACCAAATACAAGTAATAGTCCTAGGGCAAGAAAGATACTTTGTTTAATGAATTTTCGATTTCGTTTTTTTTGTTGCTTACGCATCCAAAATGAATCTTCATCTGAGTAATAGTCTTTGTGACGTTCCACTTGCAAATTATAATAGTCTGTCACATCCTCCTTGACACTGGATAACCTTTCTTTCCCACGCGCAATGAGACCTTGTTTTTTCTCTTGTTCACGTGAGATACTATCCTCATCAAAACCGTCATAGTAGGTATCGTAAAACGCTGAATAATCTACTTGCTCTTCGAGGCTTTCCGGATAGACTTGGTCTTGATAACCATTAAGAGAATCTAGTTCTAGTTCACGTTGAATATACTGACCATCTCGTTTAAAACGATAAGACACCATATATTAAAACCTCCTTAAGCCAATAATTGGCATTTTTTGTGGAGCAATATAGAGTTTATCTGTGACAGTTACCTTAGAAAAAGGTACACCTTTAATTCTGAAAGTACGGTGTAACTCTTTAACAACGAGACCAGCTTTATAATCTTTTTCTGTCACTTCTTCCTTAAAGAGTTCTTCATAAGCTGACACCTGAATCAAGTCTAGGAGACGATAAGCAGATTGATAAGCATAATAGTTACTTCGATTAGCCAATCTCTTTTCAAAAAGAGGTGAATATTCCTTTGAGAAGAATGATACGATCTTAACAGCTCGTTTTCTATGGTTATATTCTAGTTTAGCCATAACCCATGCAAGCCCCCAAGTCACTAGCGTGATAAAGCCCCAGGTGTTCATCAAACAAATAGGAAGAAGACTAAACATAAGGATACGCTTTGCTTTCTTGATACGTTCACGTCTCTTACCAGTAAGTAGCTGATAAATGGCTACAATCAAGGCACAAAACACATACGGTGTATAGGCAATAGCCATAAAATGAACACCGTAGGTAAATAAAAGTGTCTGATAGAGCATGAGATAGCTATAGAAACCAACCAAACCAAGAACTAAACTAATAATAAAGGAGACTATCCTAAAAAAACGTAGTGTCTTAATGTCATAAGCAATATTGTTAACCCATAGTGACATTTGCATTAGTGTGGTCATTGATTAATTTTCCTCCTCTGGTGCTTCTTCTGTTTCAAATATTCTCGACTCAAATCGAGCAGGTTCTTGGTAGATAATCATGGCTGAGTACTCATCCACTTGCTGACTTCCAAATAAGCCACATAAACTACTTAAGAGATGTGTTTTTCGCATCTGATAAGTAATATCAACAACACGACAGGTCTTTTTGTAAGCCAAGATCTCTAAGTAATCATTTACAATTCTTTCCAAATCATGCGGATTATCCTTTGTCAGAATTTTAGTTTGAAGTTGGAATACTTCATCAGAATATGGTTGCTGTAGGTTCATTGTATTTCCCCCTTTCACCATTCCTATGGTAAGAATGCATAGCGAACATGTTCATCATACGGATACTTCCCATAAGACCTATTATCTGCTAGCTGATGATTAAAGACTAAGTTCTTGACAGAAGCAATATTTAGGAAGAAATCACCATCTCTTAAATATTTGAGTGACGAAAGCTCACTCTCGGTCATTTCCCCTTGTAAAGCATCTGCTAGACGAGGGATAGTCAAATCACCTAATTGAGAAAAGACACGATACGTCATCATAGAGAAAATCGCGCGTGTCGCTAAAACGTAGTCCACTGCATCCGTAGAGTTTGCATTCAAGAGGATGTTATCTAACGAACTCATTTCCATAATAAATGCAGAATAGTTACTACTTACATTCTCAATCAAATCCTTTAGAAAGTTAAGAGACTCTGAATAACGATAATTGAAGAGCTTATGTGCTCCGTTAATGGTAATAATGCTATGGGGTCGCTGGCTCTTATCTCCCCCGATAATCCCTCTACGGAAATACTCAGATACCCTTCTTCCATTTGCTACAGCGTATGATGAAATGATAGATAACACTTGGTAAAGCTGAATATTAAGAAGTTCAGTATCTTGAATCCCAGAGAGGTCAAAGGTCACAACTTGTTCATTTGAGAAATCTTCAAACTGTGAGGTCGCATTCAAGAAGCGATAATCTCCCAAGAGACCAGAGAAAGCATTATAGAGACGGTCATAACTTGCAGCATCAATTTTATTTCCCTCTGCGATTTTATCCTCTTTAAGCTTGTTTAAGCGTTCTACCCAATGAGATAGCGTTGGATAATCTTCAGGAATGACATTCGTAATCGTTAAGTCTTCTTGGTCCATCACTTCTGCATTACGGTTCCACAGACTACGGTCTTCATAGAAGTCGTTTAAAGCAGACGACAAATTATTGAGGTCAGAATTCTTTAACCCAGGATCAAGAATTTGAGCCAAAGCACGCAGTTTATTACGGTGGGCATAGAAAGATTGGACTTGGTCCGTTGTTTCTCCATCTGCAGAAGAAGCCGTTGCAATAATCTGCATGAGGTTAATATGATTTCGATTATTTGTCCCAGACATCTTGACATATCGACCACCTTGCATCTCCGTAAGTTCTTTTAATTTCCCAGTAAGGTCAATGTTAAAAATGGTATGCCCTTTAGCAAAATAGGTGTCAATCAAATTACCTAACAGTTTCATTTTCCCGTTTCCTGCTCCGGCAATCAGCATTGAAGGAATTTTACGTTCCCTATCTTCATGCAAAAGGTCAAAGTTAACAACACCACCTGTACGTGTTTCTCCCAAGTAAACACCATAGGTATCCATTAAGTTCGTATGGTTAAAAGGATAGCCAGCACCTAAATCCCAGACAGATGCGGCTTGCCCTTTTCGACGTAATGGGGTGTCTTCCAAACGAGATGCTGGAATAAAAGCTGTGTGATATTCGACGTCTTGCATACCATCTGAAGAAGAGATAGAATACTGATTCAACTGTTGCTTAAGATCAGCTTCTCGTTCAACCAGTTCATTCAAAGTATTTGCAGCTAACAAAAAGCGGATGTGAATTTTTTTAGAAGGAACATTGTTACCTAGTTTTTCGCGATAGTCTAACAAAGAACTGATACGCATCTTATCATCGGCATCTTGTGCAGCCTTTGTATTTTGCGTGGCTAACATATTCGAAATAGCCTTTGAAGCTAGGTCGGACATTTCACTATTTGCAGCATGTTCTAAGGACATAAAACTGATAACATTATCAACGAGCATTAAATCACTCATCCAGAAGTCAGGTAAACCGTGTTCTGGGTATCGGTCATATGGAACATGAGCAATCTTATAATAACCGTTTGCTTGTCTCCAATATCTATCATCATATTTAAAATCTGGAATATCACTTTGAATCCTACTAATAAGATTGAGGTCATAACCCTCTCGAATATATTTCTTGATTTTTCGTGAACTTAAATCCATGTGAACTCCTTCTAGTACTGATTAAGTGAAACATTAAGTGAATCATTAAAGTTGTAATATTGAGTCAATAGCTCTTCCTTCTTTTCGACAGATACAACTTTTGGGCTAAATCCGTGGTTTGAGGCAATCGTTAGTGTGGTACGTGTATTGGAATCAATTTCAGCTAAAGTATCTCCAAACACCCAAATAAAGAACTCGATATTTTGTTGATTGATCGCAATGACTTGTTGGACGAGGTATTTTGTTTTCAAAATATCTTCTCTTTGTCTAAGCTGATAAACTAGTCTCTCTTTACGTGAAATAGTATCAATGTCATCACCATCATTGATGATCAATTCTGGAGCGTTCTGTTCTTGTTTGACTTCATCTAGAAGACGTAACAATTCGTTCGATTGACTTGAAACATCTGTTGGCAATTTTGTTGTCTGAATCATCATGTCAAAGGCAGTCCCAGACAGAAAAAGAGTGAATCCTACTTTAATTGCTGCCTGTTCTTCGTTAGACATCGCTTGAATATCTTGCCCAAAAACCTCAAAAATCTGCACATATCCTGAATAGCCATTAGCTAATCGTATCGGTTGATTAGGATAGCCATATAGGATAGACTTCACATCAGTTATCGCAACAGTGTCTAAAAAATCTTTACGTTTCTTCTTATTAAGTGGAACATACACAAATTCCTCTCCGGCACGTTCACCAAGGTCGATACTTTCATATTGTGTTTGTTTTTCCTTCTTCTTAGCTTGTTTACTTTTACGTGCCTCTTCTTTTTTTTGTTTCTTAAGTTCTTTATTTCGTTTTCTAAGTTCTTTTTTTGTCAATACTGGTTCTTCAATTAAACCTGGCATATCATTTCCTCCATAAACATTATTCTTCCCTATTCTACAAAACAGTATGGGACGTTCGTAACCCAGTGACACCTATTAGCTACTCATACTTCTCCATGATTCTGACTATTTACTTCTATTTAGGGCTCTCTGTCCTTGTCTAGCTACTTAATTCCTGTTACAATCAAATAAATATAATCACAATAATCTTTTAGGAGGGTTTTAGGATGCTAGACTTTTTACAAGAATTTTATTTTTCACTTTATATCAGCACATGGACATCTTTTAAATGGCTACTATTTTCGGTTCTTATTGCTATCGGCTGTTGCCTTGCCACTTTTTTGTTCGAATTCAAAGGCAAAACTGCACAACTGATTTGGTTGAAATTCTCGATGAGTTTAACCGCGATATTTGCCTTATTTTGTTTATTTATGACACTCCATGGCATCATCCATTCAATAGGAATCCTAGTAGGTGCTGTTTCTAGTTTCTTTTTCCCAGTATTTGGTTTGTTAATTATCTGTGGCATTATTCTATTCATCATCAGCCTTTTCAATCCATTGTTCTTATTCTTCATAGCAAAGAAATAATGAGAGGTAACCTATTCAGCCGATGCTATTATGTTAAGAAAATAAAAAAACAAACCACCTATGAAAAAGTAGTTTGTCTATAATTCAAGAGAGGTAGTCCAAGGCTGCCTCTCTTTTTTATATTGGCCAGCCTCCAAACAGCTAGGAAGAAAGTAGCTAGTCAAATAAAACTTTATATTAAATGTCTAAGTAAGCTACACTACCTCTGCGTAGTAACTATCAATACTCAAAGTCTATTGAGATTAGATCATTTTTTATCATTCAAGTAAATCTTTGAGAATGAATCACAAATCAAATAATCCTATTATGGATTATATCTGATTCCATACTATCCCCTCTATTATTTCGTTTTTTATGATGAAAATATCCTATCAACAGTTCAATCAATCATAACTATCTCCATCTTTCATGTAAATATAAAGGGTTTATGGTACAATGATAGTGATATACAAGGAGGTATGCCATGACTCTTGATGTAAATGAAGAAGAATTAACAATTTTAGGAATTTCTTTTGATAATTATTCAGATTTTGATACCGTTTGGTATGCTATCGGATCTTCAATGATTGAAAATTATGAGCCTACTGTTCAGGATGTAATTGATTTAAAAACTTATGTCACCAACAGACGAAAGGAATTGAACATTGGTTAAGAATCATATGAAGGATATAAGTACATTGACCCTAATAACCAATATACCTATCCAGATTCTACAGTCTTAGTCAATAAACAAAATATTACAAACATCGAAGAAGCTTACCGAAATGAACACTTATTCGTTACTAGAAGGCTTGCAGACTTGCGTTTAGAGCCCATTCAGGTCTATTCCATGAGAGATATTCTAGCCATTCACAACTATTTATTTCAAGATGTTTATGCTTGGGCTGGACAATATCGCAAAGTAAATATCTCTAAAAGCGGTAATCCTTTTATGCCAATACAGTCATTTAATACAGCTGAAACTCATATGAATCATCTGATTCATTCCTATCATCAAACTGCCAACTCCAAAGATGAAATCATTATGCATTTAACAGAAATTCTTGATAATCTTAATTATTTTCATCCCTTTCGAGAGGGTAATGGACGAACTCAACGAGAGGTTATTCGTGCTTTAGCTCTATCAAAAGGTTACTCTGCACAGATACGAGTGGAACAAGATGATGAAGTTTATAATCTCTATATGGACGGGACAGTCCATGAAGACTTAGAAAAGTTAAAAGAATTATTTATCAGAATACTGAGTAAATTGTGAGTTACTGTACTATCTTTCAGTACTACCTTGCCTCTCAAATTAATTCTATATGAACATATGTAATATATTTCTGCCTGAAGTTTATTAGTCAGGGCCATCCTTTCTCATATAGGGCTAAAGTAAAGACAAACATTCTTTTGATGTTTGTTTTTTTGGCTCTTTTCTACCAAAAAACACCACCCTCAAAAGAGAGCGATGTTACAACTCTTAAGCAATGTCCACATAGCGTCTTGCACCACTATAGGTTACATAAGACAACCAAGTATGGCCATCAGCTGTTAAGACCTTGTCATAGCGAACGGACATGCCTTTATCATAGTAGGCTAACTCTGGGCTAGCAACACTTGGTTGTGCCTTGATAGAGCTAGGTTTGGTAAAGGTATAGGTGCCAGTTGCTGCTAGGCTTGGGCTTTGTGGTTGAGCAACTGCTGTTGCCTTACCATCAATTGCAATGTAACGGCGGTTGCCTCCATAACTAACATAAGAGAGCCATGTGTGACCATCTGTGGTCACCAATCTGTCATAGTTAACGGACATACCAGCATCATAGTAAGCCAACTCTGGACTCGCTACAC
>SKEL01000025.1_pt1 | contig 166730 bp, 159 predicted proteins | sample 4826741 | NCBI WGS metagenome assembly SKEL01 (sample SAMN11008810, study PRJNA524170) | human gut metagenome | biome: Human fecal sample; material: Feces; isolation source: fecal sample from pouch patient p33 | host: Homo sapiens | place: Israel: Tel-Aviv | collected 2016-03-22
CAGAGCGCTTCCAAAGGATTCAAGTGACAGTTGCGTTGCTTTTTGACGATAAACCATGATCAATTCCTCCGATAGGTCAGCGATAAGTGCAAGGGTAAATCCCAAAGCATAGGCATTTCGGGCAAATGAGGCTTGCACTTATTATACGCTTAACTATTGGTAAAGCCTATTATGAAAACACTTTTAGAGTTTTTCACCATTCACTACGTATCAAGGGGAGTTTATCGATCCCTCAGCTTCTAAAATTCACCGAGGTATCTACTCATCGCGAGCAGATTTAAAACGGCTTTATGATCGGCTTGAACATCTTATGGTAGATGTGGTTGAGCCGCTGATGGTCATTGCTGCACATCAAGGTATTAAGGCACAAAGCGGGCTGGTAGAACAGGTTTGGAAAACAATTGCTCGTGGCCAAGCGCATGATAGTTCCGGCGGATGTAATTCCGATGTGACAAATCGTGATATTTACCAGCGTGGTAACAATGCGTTACAACTGGCAACGTCCTTACGCGATTATCTCTTACGCAAATTAGCAAGTAGTTCAGCGCCGTCACTCAATGTTTTCTTTTGGAATCCAACCATACAATCAGTTACTCGGACAGGTCAGATAACAGTTGCCACCCGTGATAAGTACTTTGCTCTTAAAGATGAGCACGGTCTGCCGGTTACTTATGAAGTATTGCGGCAAGTTCAAGTTGATGATGCGGTTTTGCGTCGTGACAAAACACAAGAAAAGCCGATGATTTACTACCAGACAACTATTGCAGTGCCATTAGTGATGAAAGCAATGGACTGGGTTGGATTTACATTAGAATCTGCACAACAAGCGGTTCCATTAAGGTCAGACAGTACAACCATTCGCAATGAGTACTACACACTGAGTTTTACGAACGGTGAGCTCAAATTGACGGACAATCGAACAGGGCAGTCTTTCGTCAACCCGATTCATTTTGATGATGGTGGCGATGAAGGCGACACGTATGATTACTCGCCAGCATATCAAGATTGGCTCATCAACTTAACACTTGAAGAGGCTGAAGTGACAGGCCATCAGGGAAAGTTAGTCAGTGAATTGAGTTTCAAAGGAGGCTGGCACCTACCAAAAGACCTTTCAGACCGCGCCGCAAAAAAAGCAAATGTCATCCTACCTTATACGCTTGAATTGAAATTGTTAGCAAATGATCCGGTTATTCATTTTAAACTAACGGTTGATAATAATATCCTTGATCATCGCCTACGACTGATTTTAACGACGCCAGTACATGCACAGTATAGTTTTGCCGACACGCCGTTTGGAGTTGCTAAACGTCCGGTCGTTGATCCACACCTGAATGACTGGCAAGCAATCGGTTATCATGAAGAACCCACTGGTTTGCGGCCAATGATTCATTTTGCAAATACCCACGATCCAATCACTAGCTGGACATTTCTTGGTCTTGGTGAGAAAGAATGCCAGCTTATTGGGCAACATTTTGAACAACTAGCTGTCACGATGTTTCGAGGTGTCGGTTATCTTGGCCGTCCGGATTTGAAACGCCGTCCGGGTGATGCCTCAGGTTTACAGACGCGGTACGTGCCAACACCTGATAGCCAGTTGTTGGGAAGGCAACAACTGGAGGGCGGTATTTGCCTTGATGAACAGTTCAATCCGGCTGAGATACAACAACGCGTGCAGGCTTTAGCGATAGGAGATTTAAGCTATCAAAAGCAGACACTTAATCGCTTTACAACACCGCTACAATATTTCCCGATAAATGCTAATCAGACTGCTTTAGAACACCAGCCGTCACTTCGGCTGAACACGCGTGACCTAGTTATATCCAGTGTAACTGCAACTTCAGACCAGGCTGGTTATCTCGTGCGGGTTTATAATCCCACATCAGATTCGTGTGAAGACCCCGGAGTATTTGAGTTTGCTTGGCTAGCCAGTGTTCGGCTACTAACCCTTAATCACGAAACCAAGGAAACTGTCGCAACCAGTGTCTCACACTATCAACTTACGCCATTCAAGGCTGGAGAAATACGTACATACGGTATTTACCCGCTTAATAATGACGTTGCAGCTTCGAAAGGATGATCATGACGATAGAAAAAGTAAAGTTGGCAACAGCATTAACTGATTTTGTTGATGCTCATCCATTAGCAGATTTGAATGCACAAAGAATGTTCCGGGCGCTGTTGCCAGACGCATTAATAAAAGCGACAAGTCTCCAACCCGATGGCACTTATTTTGTTGCAACGGGCGATATTCCGGCGATGTGGTTGCGGGATGCGACTTTTCAGGTATTACCTTATGTTCAGCTTGTCAAAGCTATCCCCGATCTGGAAGTCATTTTAAAAGGTGTGCTTCGCCGCGAACTAGACTTTATTCAACTGGATCCATACGCAAATGCCTTTAATGAAACGATCAGTGGCGCCCACTGGTGTGATGCGGATGAAACCAATATACAAGTTTCGCCGCAAGTTTGGGAGCGTAAGTTTGAGATTGATACCCTTTGTGCTCCTTTACTACTAGCGTTACGTCTGTTTGCGGAGACTGGTGATGCGACAATTTTTGATACCGATTTTTGGACAACTTTAGCGGTAATTGTCGATGTTTTTGAGCAGGAACAGCATCATGAACATTCACCATACTTTTTCCGCCGTCCCAATACAGCTAGTAACGACACATTGCCTCATCAAGGTTATGGCAGTCCCGTAGCGGTGACGGGGTTAATTTGGGATGGTTTTCGACCAAGTGATAATCGATGTGAACATGGCTATCACATTCCGGCTAACTTATTGGCCAAAACAGTTTTAACTTCATTATTACCTTATATTCCAGAGAATCGACAAGCACTAGCGATTCGCGTAAAGACGCTGGTGGCAGCTATAAGCCAAGGAATTACTGAATATGGTATTCAAACGTTGCCTAGTGGTGAACGGGGATTTGCTTACGAGGTTGATGGCCTTGGCCACGCTTGTTTCATGGATGATGCCAACGTGCCGAGTTTATTGAGCCTGCCTTTTTTGGGGGCGTTGAGTGCTGAAGATCCGCTTTATATAGCAACAAAGTCGTTTGTAACTAGTATGCAAAATCCATATTTCTATAAAGGCAGCGTGTTACAAGGAATTGGCAGCGAACATACACCACCGCGGTATGTTTGGCCGATCGCCGTAGCCATGGAAGGATTAGTAGCAACAGCAGATTCAATCAAACAAGACAAACTAGCATTAATAGCTGCAACTACTGGGGATACTGGGCAGTGTCATGAAGGTGTGCATCAAGATGATTCAAGGCAATATACGCGAACTTGGTTTTCGTGGGCAAACATGACTTTTTGTCAGCTGGCGCTTGATGTTATTCAGTGGCAGAAAAGGGAAGTGAAACCATGAGCCTAGCAGTGATTGATATTGGCGGAACGAGCATTAAGTTTGGACAATACGATTCGGTAACAGGCGTTTCATTTCGAACAAATGCATCGACTCCGAAGACATTGCCAGAATTTTACAAGCTGCTGCAAAAGAAGATCGTACAATTGCGTGCAGTAGGTGATATTACTGGCGTTGCCATTAGCAGTCCCGGTATGGTTGATCAAATTACTGGGATTATTCGCGGAGCCAGCGCAGTTCCGTACATTCATAATTTCCCGATTGTAGCAGAACTAAATAATCGTTTTGAATTACCGGTTGCCATTGAAAATGATGCTAATTGTGCAGCACTTGCGGAAGTACATGCTGGTGCAGCCCGGGATGTGCGAGATGCTGTTTTTATAGTGCTCGGTACGGGCGTTGGCGGCGCTGTTGTATTGAATCGCCAAGTTCGGCATGGTCAACATCTTTTGGGTGGCGAACTTGGATACATGTTACACGGTGAAGCTGACACTGTTAGTCATCTTGGTACAGTGGTAAACGCTGTGGCACGATACAACCGTATAAATGGGACAAAGTTAGATGGTAAAGGGTTATATGAATTAGCACAACACGGCAACGTCTCTGCAAAAAAAGCAATTCAAGATATGTTGGATGTTGTCGCAACCACGATTTTTAATTTGCAATATAGTCTTGATCCGGAGTGCTTCATCATTGGTGGCGGCGTGTCACAAAACCCAGCTTTACTGACAGATTTAGAGCAAGCACTTGATTCTGTCATGGCTCACGTTGGGATTGCACCATTACGACCGCAAATTCGAATTGCTAGCTTTCAGGCAGATGCCAATTTATACGGAGCAGCCATTAACTTCGAGCAATTTAGCCTGAGAAATGGTGATTAAGCAGAGACGCGGAGAAAGAAGGGGAGTTATCATCCAATTTAATGCTGATTTTGTCTGGGGAGCAGCTACAAGTGGTCCGCAGGCAGAAGGAACTTTTCATAAAAAACATGAAAACATTTTTGACTATCATTACCATACCCGCCCTCAGGATTTTCATCATAATGTTGGACCGGATGTAGCATCGAATTTTTATAACGATTATATTGCTGACCTGAAACTGTTAAAACGTGCTGGTGTTCAGGCATTACGGATTTCTATTCAGTGGACAAGATTGATTGACGACTTGGAAGAGGCGACTGTGGATCAGGCAGGTGCGGATTACTATCGGCGTGTGTTTGCAGAAATGCATGATCTTGGCATCACACCGTATGTTAATTTACATCATTTCGATTTACCGGTTGTGCTACAGCACCAATATGGCGGTTGGCAATCCAAACATGTTGTTGAACTTTATGCAAAATTTGCTGCACGCTGTTTTGAACTCTTTAGTGATCAAGTCACGCACTGGTTTACATTCAATGAGCCTAAAGTAATCGTTGATGGCCAATATTTATATCAATTTCACTATCCAAATATTGTTGATGGAAAGGCGGCAGTACAGGTGGCCTATAATCTGAACCTAGCTAGTGCTAAGGCCATTGCTGTATTTAGAAAGCTTAATCGTAATCCTAAGGGCACCATTGGCACCATTATTAATTTGACGCCTGTTTATCCTGCGTCACAAGCAGATAATGATCGGGCAGCTGCCCACTTTGCCGAGTTGTGGGCCAATGATCTTTATATGGAGCCAGCGATTCATGGTTATTTTCCTGAAGAACTTGTTGACCGACTTGAGCGGGATGGTGTTTTATGGGATGCAACACCAGATGAACTAGATATCATTTCGGCTAACCGCATTGATGTACTTGGCGTCAATTATTACCATCCTTTTCGCGTTCAAGCGCCAGCAATTGATCCTGAGAGCCTGCAGCCATGGTTGCCTGATATTTATTTTGATCATTACGAATTGCCAGGTAGAAAGATGAACTTGGATAAGGGGTGGGAGATTTATCCTGCTGCACTGTACGATATTGCGATGAATATAAAAGATCGCTATGACAATATACCTTGGTTTGTGGCGGAAAACGGCATTGGTGTGGCAGATGAAACTCGTTTCTTGAAAGATGGCGTCATACAAGACGACTACCGTATTCGATTTATGACTGAGCACCTTCAATTCTTGAATCGGGCAATTGCAAAAGGCGCTAATTGTCACGGTTACTTTTCGTGGACCGGCATTGATTGTTGGTCGTGGCTAAATGCATATAAAAATCGTTACGGTCTGATCCGCAATGATTTGCGCACCCAAACCAAATCACTTAAAAAATCGGGTTACTGGTTTCAAAAAGTTTCGTCAACCGGGCACGTGCCCGAGCTTGCAATGCAGTCGGGCAACAAAGGTAGATAGAAGAAAGGACTTTAATCATGGCAAAAAAAGATAAAACGATCATGCTAGTTTGCGCGGCGGGGATGTCTACAAGCATGTTGGTCAAGAAAATGGCAGATGCAGCGGAAAAAGCAGGCATTAACGTAGCGATATTTGCCGCATCGGCAGCAGATGCTCAAGATCGCTTGGCAGCTGATCATCCCGATGTTTTATTGTTAGGGCCACAAGTTCGCTATTTAGAAGGCGATTTTAAAAAGTCTTTGACGATTCCTGTTGCGGTCATTGATATGCAAGATTACGGGCTTATGAAAGGTGATCGCGTATTACAAACAGCGTTAGATTTAATGCCGTCATGACGGGAAAGTTTTAAGACAGCTGAGTCAATTGGGAGGTGAAAGTGTCATGGATGAAGCGCAACAACTTGTTGTTATGCAACTCATTATGGCGGGTGGTAACGCAAAAAGTTCTGCTATTGAGGCAATTAGGGCGGCAAAAGCTGCTGATTTTGAACAGGCTGCGGTCAAGCTTAAAGAAGCAGATCAATTTTTAGCGGAAGCGCATAATGCTCAGACCAGCATGCTGACTGATGAGGCAAATGGACACCATCAATCCGTGTCTTTATTGATGGTGCATGGTCAGGATCACGTCATGACGGCCATTACGTTTCGAGATCTAGCAGGTGAAGTGGTTGATCTGTACAAACGAATTGCCACCAAAAGCGAATAATTGGGTCAATCAGATTTGAAAATGCTCACAGACATTCTGTTTGTGGGTATTTTTTTTGCATTTTTCCAAAATTTAAAACTGATGAGCGCGGTCTTTGTGGCATGAAGCGTTCACCTTGTACATGTAAATTACTAACGGGGTGTACAAAAGCCGTCATGAAAGCGCCTCCACAAGTCGCGGATTGACACGTACAATTGATATTGAACCTGGAGGTGAGGGTTGAGTGAAGAAACGCAACTTGCAAATCCTTTCAGAAATTATTCGGCATCCTAATTTGAGAAGTGGTGATTTGGAGAAACAGTTTAAAATTACACGTCGGCAACTAACCTATGCTTTGGCACAGATCAATCAGGAGCTGGTTGACCGTCAATTGCCTAAAATTACCCGTACTCCTCGAGGTGAATTTGTGACACCAAGCGAAGTCGCCGAATTTTTCAATCTGCAAAACGGTGAAACAGCGGCGCCATATGTTTACCGCGAAGAAGATGAACGAGTGCTACTCATTTGCCTGTATTTACTCGTGAGTGATGAACAGTTGTCACTGGTGCATTTATATGATTTCAGTGGAGTTAGTCGAACCACCACTTCCGCTGATCTGAAAATAGTTGCACATTTTCTGGAGCGGCGGCAATTGGCGCTTAAGTATACGCGACAGGCTGGCTATTTCATTGCTGGATCCGAGCAGATCATCCGTAATTTGCTGAATTATCTAGTAACTCAGTTGCTGAAATATGATGATGGTCGTGGTTCAATCGAACAACTAAGTACAGTGCCACCTGAGCAAGTGATCCACTTTATTCACAAAATTGAAAGTGTTCGGCATGTCACCTATTCGGATGAATCGTTTAGCTTCTTGATGTTGGCGGTGTTGATGAATGTCACGCGTAATCTATCACAGCGGACAAGAGACAACCACTATTTTGTGCATCAGATCAATGACACCAAGGAATTTTCATTGCTTAAGCCGCTGATACCTAAAAAGTGGTTAGTCTGTGATTCCGATGCTGAATGGATTGTGATGTTGCTATTATCTGCGAACACGATTCGTGGCGAAGTTGGTGTAGCAGATACTGACTTGGTTGCGGCCATCCGAACAATGGTTTCCAAGTTTGAACAGCAGACGTTTATTAAAATTGATGACCAGAAAGATTTCGTAAACCGGTTACTTGCTCATTTGCGTCCGGCAATCTTCCGCGTTCGCTATGGTTTGCATCTGCACGACATTGGGATTGGTCAAGTGATGGCGGCTGATCCTCGACATCAATTTTTGGTCGACACGATCAATGCCATTGTTGCACCACTCGAGAAGCTAACCGGTAAGCCGATTCCGGAAGATGAGCGAAACCTGATCGCCTTTTACTTTGATGGTGAGTTGGAAAAGTCAGCTGATTTGCATGCCAATAAAGAACGCGCTGCGGTTGTTTGTACGAATGGCCTGATTGTTTCAAAGCTGATGATTCAGAACCTGCGTCGGCTATTTCCGGAAATCAGCTTTTTGTCTGCCACATCCGCTCGTGAATTTGAACATTTTTCAGGCGATTACGACTTGGTTTTCACAACCGTTCCCTTGAAGACTTCGGCGCGTCAATACATTATTCATCCGCTGTTAAGCGAGGATGAGCAAATGCAGCTGCGATATCGCGTCTTAAATGATATTGGCGTAAAGAATATTCAAACCGGAATAGCGGCGTTAACTGCGATTGTACGCAAACATGCCAAGATTACGGATTCTGAAGGATTGGATCAAGCATTGCGGCGGTTTCTGGCTGATCAAGGTGTTGAGACACTTCCAGAAACGCAGCAACCCCAACTGTCAGCCATGACTGCATCGAGTTTGATTCAAATTGGTCAAAGCGATGATTGGGAGACAGCATTGCGTCAAGCGATCCGCCCATTGGAACAATTGAAATACGTTACCGAGCCGTTTCGGCAAACGCTCATGAACGAAACGGTGGCACCGGATAATTATAGCTTTATTGGTACCGAGGTTGCCATTCCCCATACTGTTCCGGAAAACGGAGTTCTTCGTAACGGCTTTGCTTTTTACATTCTGAAGCATCCGGTGACGTATCCGAACGGTTTTCGCATTCGCATGATCGTACCGATTGCGGTTAAGAATACGGATCAGCACTTGCGAGCGATTCAGGAGTTATCGGAGCTCATTGCTGACGAGCCGGCACTAAAGCAATTACTAAAATCAAAAACGAATCAGCAAGCGTATGAAGTGTTGCAAGCGTATGAAGCAAGGTTACGCACGAGTTCATAAGCTTTGAGAAGCAAGGAAAATAATGTGAGTTTGGTTATCAAGACTAATGCACCGGCTCACGCTCAGGAGGAAGATTATGGAGTTATCAGAGTATCCGACTTTTACAGTTATTATGCGCGGTTATACGCCTGAACAGGCTGATGCCATTATGCAGGCGATGGCTGGGTTTGAAAATCAATTTGGTGTTGAAGTGACGATGAATACGCCGCATGCACTGGACATTATCGAAGAAGGTAATGCGCAGTACGGGGACCGAATCAAGATCGGCGCCGGGACGGTGACAACGCTGACCGAGGCTCAAGACGCTATAGCTAAAGGTGCGAAATTTATGCTAAGTCCAATTGAGTTTACGGACGACATTTTTGCCTATGCCAAACAGCATGGAGTCATCACCGTGCCGGCTGCTATGACACCGACTGAAGTTCATACGATGTTTGAAAAAGGTGCAGATATTGTCAAAGTCTTTCCGGCAACGACAGTCGGGTCAGGATTCTTTAAAGCTATTCAGGCACCACTTGGAAAATTACCACTGATGGCAGTTGGAGGGGTTTCGATCGACAATGCGAAAGACCTTTTGACCCATGGGACGAGCTATCTTGGTATCGGATCAAAGATGTTTAACGCTGAAGATCTTGCCAACCGAAATGTTGCCGGCTTGGCAGCATCGTTACAAGCCTTTGTCGATGTTAAAAATTCACTGTAGAAAGGGGCATTGATTTGTGGCTGTTGATTTAGTGCTTGATAAAAAATTATTGCTGCCCCATTTAGAGGCGACAGACAATCTCGATGCTCTGAGCCAAATAGCCGATAATTTGCTCGCTCAAGGTTACGTTAAGGAAGGTTACAAACAGGCAATTCTCGATCGTGAAGCCGCGTATCCAACCGGCTTACCTTCACCGAGACCGACTGTAGCAATTCCACACGCGAATTATCAACTAGTTAAGAAAACAACCATTTCGGTGGCCACCTTGGCACATCCTGTTAAGTTTCATGATATGGGTGATGTCAAGAATGTACTCGATGTGGATGTCATTATCATGATGGCTATCGGCGAGCCGCATGGGCAAGTTGAGATGTTACAAAAAATTGTGGATGTCATTCAGGATGACCAGTTGCGGCATGCGATTGCAGAGGCAACTGATGCTGATGCTTTATATCAGTTATTAATGAAGACTTTTAAGTAAAAAAATAAGGCGTTATATGACATGGAAAGCTGCGAGCAAGGTCTCACGCCATGTATACACTCGTTGGCTCGCGCTCATATAAAAATTAGGAGGAAAAGAATTATGGCTGCTCATATTTTAGTTGCATGTGGTAATGGTATTGCGACCTCAACGGTGGTTGCGTCTAAGATCAAAACGTTCTTGGCGGAAAAGGGAGTGGAGGTTGAAACCACTCAGACTAAGCTAATGGAAGTTCCTGGTAAGGTTGAGAACTATGACTTATTGGTGACGACTGGTCAGTTTGAAGGACAAACGCATGGCGTCCCTTATATTCATGGACTGCCTCTGCTGACTGGTGTGGGGGCGCAGGACGCGCTCGATAAAATTTATGAGGCTGTTAAGGATAAGTGAGCAGATGCGTCAACAAGGTCGAGTTTGTTTGACCGAATTGGAGGGATAACCATCTATGAATATCGTAATGAATGTCTTTAATTGGCTGATTGCTGCCGGTCCCACGGTGCTGTTGCCAGTTATTATCACCATTATCGGAATGATTTTTGGCTTGCGCATTGATAAAGCCTTCAAGTCCGGCTTAACCCTTGGCATTGGTTTTGCCGGGATCAAGTTAATCTTGGACTTCATGACGACCAACGTTGGGCCTGCCGCAAAAGCCATGGTTGAGCGTACTGGTGCACATCTGACAGCACTGGATGTCGGATGGGGCTCAATTGCTGCGGTGACCTGGGCATCACCGATTATCGCTATTTTGATTTTTGCCATTTTGGCAGTCAATATTGTGCTGCTGATTATCAAGCGGACACATACGCTTGATGTTGATATTTGGAATTATCATCACATGGCAATTGTCGGCGTCATGGTTTACTTTGTCACCAAGAACATCGCGCTTGGTGTTGGATCTTCAATTATGATGGCATTGGTGACATTTAAACTTGCTGATTGGTCGCAGCCAATGACGGAGAAGTTTTTCGGCATGCCAGGGGTTTCATTACCAACGGTGTCAGCTTTGTCATCATTAGTCATTGCCTGGCCGCTAAATTGGTTGCTCGATCGGATTCCATTCATGCGCCGGAACAAGTTTTCAATTCGTGATGCGCAGAAGTATCTGGGATTCTTTGGCGATTCAATGATTATGGGTTTGTTAATCGGGATGGCCATTGGCTTTTTTGCCGGATATGACTTGATGAAGATTATGCAATTAGGTGTTTCAATGGCGGCGGTTTTGGTCTTAATTCCGAAGATGACATCGCTGTTTATGGAAGGCTTGATGCCAATTTCGGATTCTGCACAAAAATGGTCTGAAAAGCGGTTTAAAGGCCGAAAGTTGTTCATCGGATTGGATGCCGCGGTTGTCGTTGGGAATGCTGATGTTATTACCACAGCGTTAATTATTATTCCATTGACCATCGTCATGGCATTAGTATTGCCGGGCAACCAAGTTCTGCCATTTGCCGATTTAGCGGTTGTACCATTTCGAGTAGCGTTGGTAGTAGCTTTGACGAATGGCAACTTGCTTAAGAACATCATCATTGGTTTGGTAGTAACAGCTTCACTTCTCTGGTGCGGGACATCAACGGCACCGGTATTAACCGAAATTGCTAAGTCTGTTGGGATCAAACTGGGTGCTAACTCGTTGTACATTTCATCATTTGCGGCAACTTCGATGATCCAAAGTTTTGCGGTTTACTTCGCATTTACTTGGCATCCGCTGATCTCAATTCCGGTACTTTTGGTTCTTTTTGCTGGCGTGTGGTACTTCTTCGATGGTATCAAACATGTGAATGCTGCCATGGATGCTCAGAATGAAAAAAGTGCCCAAGCTTAATGTCACCATTGTTAGTTGAGATGATCTTGAAGGGAGAATTTTCACATTGAAGATTTCAGATATCAAAGTTTATAAAGTAAAGCCACGTTGGATCTTTGTTAAAGTGCTGACAGATGAAGGCATTACTGGCTGGGGTGAAATGATTTCTGGCACCAAAACCGAAACAGTTGTCGCGGGTGCTTATGAGATGGGCAAGAAGCTAATTGGTCGTGATCCATTTGAAATTGAACGCTTGTGGCAAGAGATGCATCGTTCATTTTTCCGTGGCGGTCCGATTAATGGCACGATTATTTCTGGCCTAGAGATGGCACTGTGGGACATTAAAGGGAAAGCGTTGAATCTACCGGTCTACGAACTGCTCGGTGGAGCGGCACGCGATCGGATTCGAGTTTACTCGTGGATTGGTGGCGATCGTCCATCTGATGTAGCAGAACAGGCACAAGCGCGAGTAGACAAGGGTTTTACAGCTATTAAAATGAACGCGACTTCTGAACTGCACTATATTGACTCGTATAATAAGGTGCAAGCAGTAGTTGATAGGGTTGCCTCAATTCGCGATCAAGTTGGCGATCAACTGGAAATTGGGATTGATTTTCACGGCCGAGTTCATCGCCCAATGGCAAAAGTACTGGCACATGCTCTAGAGCCATACCACCCAATGTTTCTTGAAGAAGTCGTTTTGCCGGAAAACTGGGATTCATTTGATGATATTGCGCGTGAAGTTTCAATTCCGCTCGCAACAGGCGAACGTTTATACACCCGGTGGGACTTCAAAAATCTATTCCGTCAAGGCGCAATTGACATTGTCCAACCTGATGTTGCCTTGTGCGGCGGCATTTTAGAAACACGTAAAATTGCCGCGATGGCTGAAGCGTTTGACATGGCAGTCGCACCGCATGCACCTTATGGACCGGTGTCATTGGCGGCAACTTTGCAAGTAGATGCATGCACGCCAAACGTCTTTATTCAAGAGCAGAGCCTAGGTATTCACTACAATCGAGGCTTTGACTTACTGGACTTTGTGAAGAATAAGGAAATCTTCCAGTACAAAGATAGTTATGTTCAACTACCAAAAGGACCGGGACTCGGCATTGATATGGATGAAGACAAAATTAAAGAGGTGGCCCAAGAAGGTTTGGTTTGGAGCAATCCATCCTGGAAGAATTATGATGGCACTATTGCAGAGTGGTAGTCGTGCTTGGTTTGACGCCAATCTGAGGAGGCGTTTGAAATGGTAGATGTGATGACGACCGCGATGTTGCTTGGTGGCTTACTTTACCTGGAATTTCTGCAGCAGCGGCAACTCCAAATCAAAACCAAGTCATCAAAGATTAAGATCGGCGTAGCACTTGCCGCGGCCAGCTTGATCGTCACCTTGTTTTGGACGACAAGCACCATTGGCAATCTACGTCTGGTGATGGTGGCGCTCTTAGTTGCAAGCGTTGGCCTTTATCGTCAAGGCTTAGGCAAAACCAAGGTTATTACCTATGGATCGGTTGCGCACGCTAGCGATTATAGTCGCTATGATCGAGTGATTACCGAAACGATTAAACAAGGTACGATGGTGACATTTTGGTCTCAAAAAGGTGGAAGCTATTCATTGATATTTGATCAACCTGAGTCAGATATCCGTGCCTTTTTGACGCGGCGGTTACCGACAAATGTGATGCTATTGACAGGCGCAGCTTTTGCTAAACTGGAGCAAAATGATGCTCGAAATGAACGTGATCGTCAAGCTCAACTACTGGCGGCCATTCGCAATCGACGCCAGCGTAATCGGCTGCCATGGCAGAAGAGAACAGTAGGGACACGTACGGATCATCAAAATTAAACTTGAACGTATTGAAAAAGGATCGCACTGCTGCTTAGTGCGATCCTTTTTACATTCGGTCTAGTATTTAATAGTGATTCTACGCATTTTCGGTTTCACCACGACGTCGCCGCAACCCAAAGAAAATCGCGACATCACCAACGAGGGTTAATAGCAGCAAGAAACCAAACGCATGTTGCGAACCGATGGCAGTGTTGTGAGCAGAGGTTGAACCGGCTTGGGCCAGCGCCATGATGAGTGAGACGACTGCAGTACCAAGTGCACCGGCGAATTGTTGTAGGGTGTTGAAGATGGCATTGCCGTCAGTGGTTTGTTCTTGGTGTAACTGAGCTTGTCCGCTTGTCATAATGTTGCCCATTGAAAAACCGGTACCTAGCATGATGAAGGCATAGCCGATCAAGACGATGACCGGGGCTGCGGTTAAGGCTTCAAGGAGTAGCCAGACAATTCCGATGAGCTGTAAGCATAGTCCGATAAAGATAGGGCGTCCAGGACCTGATTTATCGTACAGTTTCCCACTCATGGGTGCCATGCATGCGCCCAGTGCCGCCCCAGGTAATAGGAGCAGGCCGGCAGTTAGGGAACTTGTGTGGTTAACGAGTTGCAAGTAGTTGGGTAAGACAAAGGCAAACCCGACATTGACGATTTGAATGATGAGGAAGGTCGTCATGTGCAGATCAAACGGAAGATTTTTAAATAACCGTAAATTAATTAGTGGTTCTTTAACATGCAGTGAGCGCATGGTGTAGGCGCCGAGGCTTAAAATTGCAATGACGGCAAAGATCAAGGCGCGTCCGGGTTGGTGCTCGATGCTATTAAGACCAAGAATCGCGGTCGCAAAGAAAATCGCAATGAATAACCAAGCCAAAAAGTCGAGATGAAGATGAACCGTTTCAGAGACTTGCTGGATGGAAAAGAGTCCCATAATCAAAGCGGCAATCATAACGAATAGCAGGAAAATAAAGATCAAATGCCAGTTAATGTCAACCAGCACGCCACCATAAGTCGGGCCTAAAGCCGGCGCAATGGCTGTTACCAACGTCCCGATGCCCATGAGAAAACCAATTTTTTCTAACGGCGCCTGTTCCAAAATAATGTTAAACATTAAGGGGAGTGCAATCCCTGTTCCGCAGCCTTGGATTAGCCGTCCCACGAGCAAGATTGCAAAACTGTTTGCAACGCTGCACAGTGCTAAGCCAAGGATGAAGAAGGCACTGGCGGTAAGAAAAAGCTGTTTAGTCGTGAAGCGTCGTTTTAAGAACCCGGAAATCGGGACGATGATTGCAACGATCAACAAATAGCCGGTTGTCAGCCATTGAATGGTTCCCGTATCGACATTAAACTGCCGCATTAAGGTCGGAAAAGTGACATTCATGGCAGTTTCAATGAGTACCCCGCAAAACGCCATCAGACCAGTGGCAAGAATCGAAAGGTATAATTTAGGTGTTACTTTTCTTGTCATAAAGACCTCCATCGTGTATAGTTCTATATCGAACTATAGCTACTATAGCGGTCTTATTTTCTGAAATCAAGGCTTAATTTTAATGTAAACGCTGACCTGAGATCTCATTGGAACTGAAAGGGGATAGACATCGTGACAGTATCGCTGGGTATTTTGGTTAAAAAATTAAACAATGACCTGCAACGTTATGCTGATCGTGAAGCTAAGCAATTGGGTCTAACACAGGTGCAAATGAGCATCATCGATTTTTTGGCACGGCAAGGAACCAAACGGCCGTTGTATCAGACGGATGTTGAACATGAATTCAACATCCAGAAATCTTCAGCAACGGCACTTTTGCAATTGATGGAGCGTAAGGAACTGATTGTTCGTGTGCCCTCCAAGCAAGATGGGCGGTATAAAGCGATTCAGCTAACGGAAAAATCTCAAAAAGTAGCGGCATATATTCGGCATTTCTTTGACCAAAATGATGCTTTTTTGCGCAACGCTTTGGGAGAAGATGCGGAAGTAGTCGTCAATGCGCTTGAGAAACTGCAAACAACGATGGCGGCTAAATTAGCAGATCATTGAGGGAACATCTTTGAAGTCAACAATTAGCGTCCATTAACGAATTCCCGGATCTGGTTGAGCGATTAAGCAGGTGATTCATCGGGACCGTAATAGTGTGGTCTTGACGTTGCAAATGTTTGATGTTTTAGCCAAGTTGTTAACTTAGGCGCTAGTTTATGGCTGAGATCTAATGCAGCCTGGATTTGTACTTTGCTGATGTGATCGATGTGCAATCCTGCTAAAATGGTGCAGCTTCCGGGCAGTAATGGTTGCAGCGCTTTGGCACTTGGAAGCGCAAGTAAATCATCTTTATGAAATCTGTTATCATGACTGGGGTAGCGGATTGTTTGAATGGGTTGATCTTTGGTTAACGTGAGAACATCGCCAATATGCGGGTGGTCGCCGCCAGTAATGGTAATGAGTAGGTCACGTCCGATCACAGTAACGGTGGCGATGAGAGTGACGTCAGATTGTGTCACGGTTGTCGTATAAGTCGGGACAGGGTAGTCGGACATTTTATAGCTTCCTTTCGGTGGTGAATAAGTTGAATTTTGAGGATTTAAAAATATTTGTAGCACTGTATGAGCTTAAGAGTTTTTCCAAAGCAGCGGTGGTTTTACATCTTAGTCAATCAGCCTTGTCTAAGCGTATTCAGCATATTGAGGCTATTCTGGGAAGTAAGTTGGTGGATACTAGCAATCATCGCCGCATGCTTGTCACGGAGGCTGGTGAACGGTTTTTCTTTCACGCCAGTAAGATCTTGCACCAAGTCGAGCTCATGAACACGGATTTAAATAGTTTGAAGTCCTTGAGCAACGGTGTTTTAACGATCGGTGCCGTTCCAATTCTTGGTCAGTTTGGCATCAGTCGATTAATAAACGATTTTGCCGCTCAATTTCCGAAGCTGGCACTTCATGTGGTCGAACAGGAAGGCATTAGCATCCTCAAGCAGCTTTTGACCGGTGATTTAGATATGGCATTGCTACGTGATACACAAGCAGAGGTCTTATCGACGCGGGAATATGTCAAACTTGATCTGGCTAAAGATGAGTTGCAAGTTATTCTCGCTAAGACCAATCCATTAGCAAAACGTCCATCATTGTCTGCAAACGATTTAGCCGCCATAACGATTGTCAGCTTGCTAAGCGGCTCTGGTGTCTTTGAGCCAATGCAGGCGTTTTTTGCGGATCGTCATATCGCACCCAAAATCATCTTTAGCAGTCCGCATATCGAGACACTTTTGGGGATGGTCGAAGGCAGCCGCCACGTTACCTTTTTGTTCCGTCAATCTTACCAGCCGTTTGCCAATTCGAACTTTGTTGCTAAGTCATTGACGCCGAATATTTGTAGTCATTTGCAACTGGTTTATCGCCGCACTAGCAATCCGGCAATTCTTAAATTTGCTGACTACTTGAGCCAGCAAGTTATCGCCGAAAAAGGTTAATGGTTACCGCGATTGCAAAATCCCAAGACGATATTTCGAATGTTGTGTAGCCGTCAGGATTTTAACGATACAGCAGTAGCCCCTAAAGAAAAATCATTTAGGAGCTACTTTGCATTGATATTGACTTTTAACAAGGGTATCGCTGTTATAAAAGTCCAGTCAGCTGGAACCAAAAGACTTCTACCAGCGCAACAATAAACATGACGGCAGTTAGCGGAATACCTAACTTCATGACATCTTTTTGCGTATAACCACCGCCAGTTTCTGAATCGGAACCGACAAGAATAGCCAGGTTATGAAACGATAAGATGTAGTGCAAATTAACCACTGAAAAGACGATTAATGAAATTGCCAACGGATTAACCCCAAGTGACGAGGTTGCCGCGATAATGGCAGGGATTGTAATACCCATGACGGCAATAACCGAACCCATGAACATGTGAATGATCATTGCAAAAACGGTAATGACCAGTGCCAGTAAGTAGAGATTATGTGGTAAGGCTGATGGCAGAATCGTTTGGGCAATCCATTTATTCATGCCCGTAAAATCACCCACTTGGCCAATTGCAATTGCCGAAGTCAGGAAGACCAAAACGTTGACGGGAACACCTGACCATGATTTCGCCGTCAAGACCTCACCGATAACCGGCAGACTCATCAGCAAGGCGACAATCAAAGTTAACCAGCCAACGTCAATGCCAGTGATGCCACTGGTTAACCATAAACCGATGGCAATGACAAGCCAGACGATCACTCGAATTTCTTTATGCGTCATTGCCCCTTGATCGGCCTGCTTGGCTTTCAGAACATTAAGGTCAATCGTGACTTTTTTGGTTGGTTTGAAGAGGAAAAGAAAGAGCAGCATCGTGTTGATCGCGGCAATGATCATCGGAACCCCCATGTAAATAAAATATTGGACAAAGTTGACGCTTTTGCCAGAATCAGCAATTGCTAAGGGGTTGAGCGATGTATCCCCGGTTAGAAAAGCACCGGAAAGAGGACAGGAAGCGGCAAAAACGGCTAGTCCAAGTTTAGCCCGATCCTGTTGTGGCATTTTGGCGCTGGTTGCGACCACATCCATCACGGACATGATCAAGAAGGCACGTGGCCAGGGATGCGGAATCAGTAAAGCAAGTATGAAGGTTAAGGCAAAGATTGAGACGATAATACCGGTCCAACTGCGAACAAATTTGATAATGAAAGCATAGGCAATACGTTCACCTAGGCCAGATTCGCGGACAGCACCGGCAATTAAATAAGCGCCCATCACTAACCACATAATTGACTTGGTCCACGATCCCGCAAATACCTGTGTCGGGGTTGCAACATTCGTCAAGATCAGCAGCATCAGATAAATACCGCCAATATAAGCCGGCTGTGCAATCTGGAATGCCCACCAAACAACGGTCATTAAACTCAAAGCAAGATCCATTTGCGCTTTTTCATTGATGCCGCTCAGTGGGGCCAGGTAAACAATGAGGCCCACCGCAATGCCGATGAGAAAACCGATACTCTGTTTATTGAGAACTTTTTTCATCTTAACGACGCTCCATTCCAGCGACTAGCGGTTTCGGTTTTAATATGCAAGGCGTCTAATAGTTTCATGGTGTGATGCTCAATTAAATCCTGGATGGTTTGGGGATGCTGATAGAAAGCCGGAATAGGCGGAATGATTTGAACGCCAATGTGGGCTAGTTTAGCGAGGTTATCCAGATGAATTGGACTAAGCGGTGTTTCCCGCGGCACAATAATCAATTGCCGCTGTTCTTTAATCGTGACATCGGCTGCTCGTCCAATGAGATTATCATCAAAGCCCATCGCAATGCCCGCAATGGTTTTCATACTTGCTGGGACAATGACCATTGCATCGGTTAAAAAACTGCCGCTTGCAATGGTTGCCCCTTGGTTTTGAACAGGATAAACATAATCCGCCAAAGCTTCGAGTTCGCTTTGTTTCATGTCGGTCTCAAGTGATAGGTTTTGCTTTGCCCAAGCACTCATCACCAAATGAACTTCGACATCAGGCAGGCGATGTAAATGCTGGAGCAGGTTAACAGCGTAAATAGTTCCGGATGCCCCGGTAATCCCTACGATAATACGTTTCAATTCAATCACCTATTTCAAATATTTTTGCCAGTCGGAAACTTTTTTAAAGGCTGCTCGTTTGAATTGATCGCGCATATCAAATGGTACGGTACCATCAATGACCGTCTTCGAACTCATTCCGCGTACCCGAATAGACTTGGGATCATATTGCGGTCGTTCTGACGGATCAAGCGGATGGTTGCGCATGCCAGGTAATACCATGATGTCCTGATCACCTTGAAAACGCGTGTTCATTGTCCAGACGACATCATTCATGTCAAAAATATCGACATCATCATCGACCAGCCAAACAGTTTTTAATTCTTTGAATGCCGAAAAGGCGAGTAATGCAGCTTGACGTTGAATCCCTTCATCAGCTGGATTATCTTTGTGAATTTGCATGATGGTCATGAGTTTGCCGCCACCAGCTGGGGGATTGTACACATTTTTGACCTTGCCGGGGATGGCACGATCAACAAGTTGCAAAATGCTGGCTTCGGTTGGAATACCGGCCATGGAGACATGTTCTTCACTAGGCCCGATGACACTTTGCATAATGGGATGGTCGCGCCGATGGGTTACAGCCGTGACTTTAATTACCTGCAAAGCCGGATTGGCATCACCGTCATAGCCGGGAAACTCTGGCATGGCTTTGCCGGTATGGGTATTGATATCTTCTTGGATACGCGTGTTAGGCATGATATAGCCTTCCAGTGTAAATTCTGAACGCGCAATGGCCTTTTCATCGACGGTCACAGCCTGAACCAGTTGCACGGGTTCTTGGCGAATGGCTCCGGCAACCCCTAGTTCATCGTAGCCAAGCGGCGTGGTAGGCGGTTCAAAAGTGGCACCAATGGTAATGGCCGGATCCAAGCCGATGTTGATGGTCACCGGCATCGGCTTATTGGCTTTTTCATATTCTTCAGCAAAATGACCAATGTGGCGACCACCGGGCATGATATAAATACCAAGCGTATCCTTATCTTCCAAAACCATGCGATGAATCGTCACATCAGTCATTGTTTTGGCCATATTGGAACCCAAAACTACGCCGCAAGTGATGTATGGGCCGGCATCTTGTGGCGTATTGGTTGGTGCTGCAACGAGTTTTCTAATATCAAAGTCCGGGTCACTCGCCTTGGCAACGACTTCATGCGCAGGCGCTGCCGATTCTTCGACTGTAACGGGTTGAACAGGATTTAAAACCGCTTTGTTCAAGAATCGACCAAGCGTGTGATAGTCTTGGTGAAACATCTTGCCAACCCGCTTGCGACTAGCCATTAAACCGATCAAAACCCTTGTCGTTGGGAAGCCGACAACGTTGTTAAACATCATTGCCGGACCTTCCTGTGTCGGACGTTCGACCGTCCCACCGGCACCGATGTAACGATAAACGCCAGCAAGCTCTGCATCGGGATCGACTTGCACATCTGTTTCATGATATTGCTGCGGATCCTGTTTTAGTTCATCCAATACTTTTCTTAAGTCCCAAGGTGATGCTGTCATATTAATCACTCCTAAAGGCCGGAACAGCGAACCAGCCGAATTGATTTCAAAATATAGGCTAGTCTGGCTTGGAAACCTTTTCAATTCGAGTTTTGAATGCTGTTATGCCTGAATGGAATAAGAAGAAGGCAATGACATATTTTTAATAGCTGTGGTCGTTAATGACTGCTGACTTGTAAATAGTCAATATATGTAACTTGAGGCTGGTCGAAATGAATGAGTTGATGTATGGAAGAAGTTAAAAACGAGAATACTGTTTTTCGGCTTTCTCTCTCCAAGGAACAGTAAAACCCGCATGGCTAGCCATGCGGGTTTCCAAACAATAGTTAAAATATGTGACTACTTACCGATGATACCGAATGCACCAAGAACGATACCGAGGATCAAGACTAAAACGATGAGTCGTGTTGAGTTCATTTTTTTCTTTCCAAGTAACCAATAACATAAAGCAACTAAAGCGACCGGAACTAGGGAAGGCATGATTTGATTTAAAACTGTTTGGGCTTTTAAAACGACTTTTCCGGTTTTGAAAACGAGGGGGACGTTTGCGGATACAACTGTAGGGATTAGAGCACCTACAACGGTTACGCCGAGTAAAATTGCAGCGTCGGTGATACGATTAAGCTTGTCTCCTGCAGCATAAATGAGCTTTTCGCCTTGTGAGTAGCCGAGCGGCAGTAAAAAGAATCGCAATATCAAAATTGCAAAGTTGACTAACAGCCATAAAATTGCACCGGTTGGATTGCCTTTGAGGCCCATGTAAGCACCAATGGATCCAAAGATTGTTGGCAAAATGACACCGACAATCGTATCGCCGACGCCTGCAAATGGGCCCATAAGTCCTGTTTTGAGGCCGGCTACAGTGTCTTCGGCTTTGCGCCCCTTTTTTTCCTCAATTGCCATATCCATCCCGACAATGAAGCCGCCAACGTAGGCGTTAGTATTGAAAAATTGATTATGCATCTTCATCATTTCGATGAGGTCTTGATCATTTTTGTATAACTTTTTCAGGGTTGGCAACATGGTGTAGAGATAACCAGTTGACATCATGCGTTCATAATTCCAACAAATCTGGCTGCTCCATAGCCAGCGCCAGTTTGCCCGAAAGAGGTCGTGCTTGGTAAGTTTTTCGGGAAGTTCAGTCTTCGTATTCGCCGATGGCATTTTCAAAACCTCCTTTGTGTGCTTCTGAATGATCGTGGTCATTGTTGGAAGAATGGTTGCTTTGTTTGTAGTAAATGATTGCCAGTGCTAGTCCTAACAGGGCGACTCCAAGCATCGGAATCTTAAGATAGGCCGCTGCAAGAAATCCGATGATGAGATATGAGAGGAAGCGTTTGGTTGGTAAGAATCGTAAGAGAATCGCAATGCCGACAACCGGGAGAATGCCGCCCGCAGCAGTTAGTCCTTTAGAAAGCCATGCTGGCATCGCATTGACGACCTTTTGAACGACACTATTGCCGACAAGTAGCATGATGAAAACGGGGATGGCACGAGATAGCCCCCAAGGGAAGACTCCATAAACAATATTTCGTGCAACGTGTTTGGTATCGCCTTTTTCGATGTAACGGTCAACGCGGTGTAAGAAGAACGTATTGGTAAAACGGGCAAGAACGTCTAGCTGCACCATGAGTAAACCCACTGGAACAGCCAGCCCGATTGCAAAGTTAATACCTTTTCCAGAAATGACGGCATAAGCGGTACCGATAATAGCACCAGTCATAAAGTCTGGCATACTGGCACCACCATATGTACCAACGCCAAGAACCATTAATTGCAAGGTTGCCCCCACAACCAGCCCAGTTTTCACATCTCCCATGATGATGCCGGCAACGAAACCATAGAGCAGCGGATAATTAGTTAGGATCCCGACTGTTATTTGGTCAATGATCATCCAAAAAGCAAGCAACGTTAGCAACAGAATTTGCCACCATGCAATTGCCATAAGGTTCACACTCCTTTTTTAAGTAACGCCATAAAATCGACTTTTTGATCATTTGGAACCATTTGGTGATACAACTTCACGCCATGCGCGGCTAAATCATCAAATACTGCGACATCTTCTGGTGTCACCGCAACACTCTTAGCAACTTGTTTGGCACCGACAGCCATTGATAAGTTGCCAACGTTGACACTTTTGAGTTTAACGCCAGCTTTTACCAACACTTGCAGCGCTTTGGGATTACGCACGATTAAGAAGACACGCTGGCCTTGATACTGGTCCGCTAGTATCCGCTCAGCAGCTCCGGATGGCGTTAAGATGCTCAAATGAACGCCACCAGGAACAGCAGTCTTAAGTGTCATCTTTTGAACTTCGCTTTGAACGATCTGCTCATCCACAACCATGATGCGGGTAGCGTTAAGCGTTCTGGTCCACATGGTTGCGACTTGTCCGTGAATAAGGCGCGCATCGACACGAACATTGATTAGCGGGTTACCAGTGTGAAGCGAGTTATTTGTTGAGGGGGCAGTTGTATCAGTCGAAATATCTTCTCGCTCGGATTTGAGCGAAAGTTCTTTGATAATGGCTTTCGATTGCGTTACCGCTTCAGAGATAGGCGTTCCAGTTGCTAGTGCTAGGACGAGCCCGAGTGACAGTCCCGAAAAAACTTGAATATCGGGATGCTGATGTTTAAATGCTAAAGCGGCATTGGCTGGCGAACCGTTTGGAATATCAGTAATAATGGTGAAGTTGGCCGGGCTTGATTCTTTTGCATAGGCGGCTTCGTAAGCAGATAAAAGATCGTCTATACTCATCGGATCGTGGAACGAGACTGATGTAAAGTTTGCTAATTTACCAGCAATAAGCTCGCAGCTTGCCAAAGTCGCTTCAGCATAAGTACCATGACTTGCGAGAACATACATATTGATCACCTCGTCTATACTTAATGTGTTAAGATGGCTTTACACGCAAAGCCTAGCATATTATAATGACGACTTCAATATTTTGGGCTTACTTGATTACTGCCTGATTTAGTGGGAAAGTAACCGATTTACATTGACATAGGTATAGTAAGCAGAAATCACCAAAAAAATCAACCTAACGTGTTAGGGTATGTCACAAAAAATAAATGAGGTGAAAAAATGTCAGAACCACTACCGAGAATTAAGCGTTATGAGGATCTTGGATTAGGCTTGTTCATTCATTGGGGACTATATTCCCAGCTAGCAGTTGGTGAATGGACGGAATTTATTCACCATCGATCGCGCAGTGAATACGAAAAACTAATAGCAACTTTTACAGCAAATCAATTTGATGCAGAAGCGATTGCCCATGCCGCAAAGATGATGGGCGCAAAGTATATCGTGCTAACAACAAAACACCATGAAGGCTTTTTCTTATACGACACTAAAGGTTTGAGCAGTTTTGATGTCATGCATTCGCCTGCCAACCGCGATCTTATAGCAGAATTTGTTGCAGCTTGCCGCAAAGAAGGACTGTTACCGTTTTTTTACGTCGCAACATACGATTGGCACTCACCCCTGTATGAGGAAAATTTCCCTGCCTATCTGGATTATTTAAAAGCTTCGGTTGAAGTACTTTGCCGTCATTATGGCCCAGTCGGCGGTTTTTGGTTTGACGGTAATTGGAATAAAAAAGAGGCAGATTGGCAGCTGCCCGCGCTTTATGGCATGATTCGCAAATACCAGCCGGATGCAATCATCGTCAATAACACGGGATTGAAGAATCGAGGGAAAGTAAGTGATCCTGAGATTGATGTCGTTACCTATGAACGAAGAACGCCGGACGAAATTTACCACGGTGCACCTAACGCGAAGTATGTTGCAGGCGAGATCTCAATGACGTTGAATCAGCACTGGGGGATTGCGACCAACGACTTGAACTACAAATCACCAGCAGAGGTTATCGAAACGGTTGCTCATGCCCGGCATATAGGGGCTAATATTTTGGTTAATATTGGTTTGACCGGTCAAGGCGCGATCCCGGCTTCGGCAAAAACGTATATGGCATTATTAGGACGGTGGACGACTATGGCCGCGCCTGCCTTATATCGCGGACGACCAACTGCGATCGTCTCCGGACAAGGTGCGCGTGACTTTGTCTTGCATGCAGACGCACATGATTACTTATGCGTGTTTGATCTAAAAGTCGTAGGTAATGATAATGTCGTACTTGGTGGTGAAGGGGTTAATCCGCGTTCATTCGTTGGTATTGATCGTCCAATCGAATCTGTTTATTGGCTGGATAATGAAGAATATCTATCCTTTACGCAGGATTTGCATAAAAGAGTTCTCACAGTTGACGCAACGGGGTATCCTTATGGCAGTGACTGGGTCGTTAGAATTGCACAGATTGATTACAAGTCTGAAAACAGGACAGTTAAGTCTGACTAATAAGCAAGCAAACGGATGCTTGCCAAATCTGTTCGCAAACTTTTTAAAATGCCGGACCTGTAACGACTACCCAAATCTGATTGGTTGAAAAGGAGACAAGGCATGGCCAAGCCAAAGTATCAGGAGATTGTCGATGAACTGATCAAAGAACTTAGTGAAGGGCGCTTGAATCAAGGCGATCGCTTTTACAGTGAAGCAGAAATAAAGGATCGTTTTGCCGTGAGCTCAACCACTGCTGTTAAGGTGCTTAATTTGCTCCAAGAAAAAAACTGGGTGACGCGTATAAAAGGGCGCGGTACCTTTGTGGCCAAAGAAAATCATCGCCGCGTGGTTTACTTGACGGATCTTAATATGGCCAAGACTCAGCCGGAGTGGACTAAGGTTTTGAGCGTTGCGTCTGGTAATGATGCTACAGTACGCCAAAGAATGAAACTTGGTGCCAATGATGCGTACATCGTCATCAAACGCTTGCGAATGATTGGCGATCAGCCAGTGCAATACACGATTAACAACATTAATGTCGCTTATTTAAACCGAGAACGGTTGCATCATCTCGATGACTTTGTGTCAGTTTATCAGCGAATTCGTGATGACAGTGGGATTGACCCATATAAGTTGCCATACACACAACGTAATCTCGCTGGCCCAATTGACGCGGAAATCGTGAAAAAGTATTTTCCCCAGCGTCAAAAAGCGCAAACTTTTATTCAACAGTATCGGGTGACTTATTTACCTTTTGATGACCCTGCGCTGTTAGAGTATGCGATTAGTTACAAGCTGCCTGAATTCTGGGGTCTGCAGACGGACTCGACTTATGGCTTCACTGAACCAGAAGGATAGCGTTCATCAAGGAAGGCAAGGTAGCATTAAAAAAACGGTGGTTAAAAGAAAATATGTACAATTAAAAAACGCCTGAAATCATTGAGATAGCAGGCGTTTTGCCGTTTTGTATGGCATCATGAACAAGACAAGAAAGTGAATGACGGTTGGCAAATCCAACGTATTGTGAGGTGGTCGCCTATGCGCGATGATCAAAATCTATACGGAAGGAGGTGCCTAGTTGTCTGTTGCTGATGCGTTGATGCTGATGCCGGTCTTCGGTGATTTCGTATTATCGTTGATTGCGCTGATCATCACCATTATGCTGATAATACAAGACAATCAAAAAGACCGTCGCTAATCTTTTGGCTAAGATGACGGTCTTTTTGATTAGTCAAATTTAATGCCAACCGTCTTGAACGGTCTTGTCAGGGGAGTATCGGTCACCACCGATGCTCCCTTTCGTGTTTTATTATAGCATGGTGCCAATGAAGACGGTAATATTAAGCAATCAAACGGTAAGTGCTAAAAGGACGGGATTTTAATATTGAACTTAAGCGGTTGATTTTCAAACTGTACGAACCTTAACCTCATTCACCAATTCCTGTATACTGAAGTGAAAGCGGACACAAAGCAGGAGGTACATATGGCAGATAGTTACATCATGGCCATTGATGAAGGCACGACCAGTACGCGCGCGGTTATTTTGGATCATGCTGGCAAGATGGTGGGCGAGGCGCAAAAGGAGTTTACCCAGTATTTTCCTAAACCAGGCTGGGTGGAGCACGACGCGAATGAGATTTGGGAAGCGGTGTTGTCGACGATTGCGGACACCTTTATTTCGTCTGGGGTGCAGCCGCGGCAAATTGCAGGACTTGGGATTACGAATCAGCGTGAAACGACCGTGATTTGGGATAAGACGACGGGGCTGCCGATTTATCATGCGATTGTGTGGCAGTCACGGCAGACCAATGCGTTGGCGGAAGCGTTGCGGCAGGCTGGTCATGGCAAAATGATCCATGAGAAGACCGGCTTGCTGATTGACGCCTATTTTTCCGCTACGAAGATTCGCTGGATTTTGGATCATGTTCCGGGAGCCCAAGAGCGCGCGGAAAATGGTGAGCTGCTGTTTGGTACGATTGATACGTGGCTGAGCTGGAAGTTATCAGGCGGCGCGATTCATGTGACGGACTACACGAATGCCAGTCGAACGATGTTGTTCAACATTCATACGTTGGATTGGGATGACGAGATTTTGCAGTTGCTGCATATTCCGCGGGCCATGTTGCCTGAGGTGCGCAGTAATTCGGAAATTTACGGTACCGGCGCGGCTTATCATTTCTTCGGCAGCACGGTTCCAATTGCAGGGATGGCCGGTGACCAGCAAAGCGCCTTGTTTGGCCAGTTAGCGTTGGCGCCGGGGATGGTGAAGAATACATATGGTACTGGCTCGTTTATTGTGATGAATACAGGCGATAAGCCGAAAATGTCTGCTAATAACTTGTTGACGACGATTGCATATGGCGTGAACGGGCAGATTAATTATGCTTTGGAAGGCTCAGTGTTTGTCGCAGGTTCGGCGATTCAGTGGCTGCGCGATCAAATGGGGTTGGTGGCGCAATCGCCTGACACCCAGCAAGCAGCCGAGGCAGCCACTAGTGATGATGAGGTTTATGTGGTGCCTGCGTTTACAGGCTTAGGGGCACCGTATTGGGATGCCGAAGCACGCGGGGCAGTTTTTGGCTTGACCCGCGGAACCACTAAAGACGACTTTATTAAAGCGACGTTGCAGGCTTTGGCTTATCAAACGCGTGATGTGGTTGATACCATGTACAAGGACACACAAATTGCTGTTCCAGCCTTACGCGTTGACGGTGGGGCAGCCCGCAATGATTACCTGATGCAGTTTCAGGCGGATATCCTGAATAAGCCGTTGGAACGAGCCGCCAATTTAGAGACGACCGCTATGGGTGCTGCCTTTTTAGCAGGATTGGCAGTCGGCTTTTGGCAGGATACGGATGAACTTAAACAGATTTTCCAAATTGGCAAGCGGTTTGAACCTCGTATGACACCGGCGCGGCGGGAGAATTTATACGCCGGTTGGCAACAGGCTGTTGCGGCCACGCAGATGTTCAAGCACCGGCCGTTACCACGAACATCCACTGCCAATAACGAATAAGCAGAAAAAAGCAATCCCTCGTCATATAGGCCAAAGGGATTGCTTTTTACATACCGAAGATTTAATTTTTCTGTCCCCGTTTTCGCACCACATAACTATCCAGCAAAATGCGGCTCATAACTTGCAACGGCAAACGTGAGGCCACCTCGTATTTGTCAAAATAGGCGGCTTTTGATTTATAGCCGACAAAAAGTTCATCCGCGTACTTGACGATTGAAGCTTGGGCGTTGGTCGTCAGGATGATTTGCGGAATGTCGCGGGCGGCAAGGGTTTTGGCAGCGGCGACGAGTTCCGGGGTTTCGCCGTTTAAGGTGATCGTGATGGCCACTGCATGCGGACTGATCTGACCGGCGATGGTTTGGATGATGTTGGGATCGCTGAAGAATTCAGCATACTTGCCCAGCAACTGGAGCTTCAAAGTGACTTCCGAGGCGATTGATTCGGATAAGCCGCGCGCAAAAATGAGGACGATCTCGGCCTTGGCGAGCAGTTGAACCGAGTCCTCGATGACAGAAACTTTCAGATTATCAAGGGTGTTATAAACCTCAATTTGATTTTGCATAATCACTTTTTTAATTTGATCATCCACCTGATCGAGGATGCCGAATGGTTCAGTGTCGCCAATGCGTTTTAGCAAATCATGCCGAAATTCGGTGTAGCCGTTGAAGCCTTTTTTCTTCATCGTGCGCACAATGGTTGCCGGTGAGACGTTGGCGGCGACGCTTAGCTGGGTGATGGACAAGTTGACGACGGTTTGTTGGTGATTCTCGATGTAATCCCAAAGATAAGCCTCTGTGGGACTGAGTGTAGCCATGAGGTTGGCCTCCTTGTTTAGTGGGGTTGATGCAGATGAAAAGCATTTTCGCTTAATCCGGAAAACGACTGAAAACAGAAAACTCTTTTCGGTTGAAAGCGGTTAACATGGTGATAAGTAAAAGAAACGACATGAAGGAGCGCTTAATGTGATTTATACCTTGACGTTAAATCCAGCAATTGATCTTTTTATTAAAACTCAGACCATGGCGCCGAATACGGTGAATCGAACGGATAGTTATGACATTCAGGCAAATGGTAAAGGCGTGAATGTGAGCTGCATCTTGAAGCGGCGCGGGGTTGATAACGTTGCGCTTGGGGTTGGCGGCGGCTTTACCCTTGATTACATTGCGGATTTTCTGACTGAGCAAGGCATTCGCAATTATTTTTATAAGGATGCCGGTTTCACGCGGATTAATGTGTTCACCCGCGTTGTCAGTGACAATGCCGAGTATAAATTAGTGAATCCCGGGCCGGAGATTAGCGCCGAAACATTAAAACAATTATACCAACAACTGACCACTCTGGGTGCTGACGATTGGCTTTGTGTTTCCGGGAGTTTTGCACGCGGCATTGAGCCGAGCTTTTTGTTGCAACTTGGAAAACTGAGCCAGGAAAATGGCTTCGCGTTGATCATCGACAGTTCGTATCCGGAAGCCGTTAAAGCCTTGGCCTATCAACCATTATTGGTGAAGCCGAATGATGCGGAGTTGATGAGTTGGTTTAACCAATCCGGAGAAGCCGATTTGGCAACGATGGTGAAGTTAGGCCACAAAGCATTAGCGGCTGGGGCTCAAAATGTGTTGGTTTCACTCGGTGCGGCGGGAGCCTTGTTTATGAATCAGGATGTGACGCTGGTCGGAAACGCGCCAAAGATTGACGTGTTAAATACGGCCGGTGCCGGTGACACGATGCTGGGAACCTTTTTAGCGGGTCTTTATCAAAAGCAGGATCTAGCGGACACGCTGAAATTGGCGATTGCGGCGGGCAGTGATACGGCCCGGCGCGCATGGATTACGGATTTTACTGAGACGGATGAATTGTTGACGCAAATTAAGATTAAGAAACTGGAGGGTTAGCTGATGGCAAAGTATGATTTAATTGCTGCGACCGGTTGTGCGACGGGGATTGCCCATACTTATATGGCACAAGAGGCGTTAGAGCAAGCGGCTAAGAAAATGGGTTTGACCATTAAAGTCGAAACACACGGTCAAACCGGTGTCGATGATCCACTGACGCAAGGAGAAATTGATGGGGCAAAAGGCGTTGTCATTGCTTCTGATATTGACGTTGACGCGGATCGTTTTGCCGGCAAGCCGCTGGTTAATGTGCCGGTTGCAGCCGGTATTCGCGAACCGGATAAACTGATTAAAGAGGCGTTGAGCAGCGCGCCGGTTTATATGCCTAAAGGCGGTGCGGCCAAGGCTAGCGCGGATGAAAACGTTGAAACCAGTACAGCCGGAATTGGTAACAAGATTTACACCAGTTTAATGAACGGGGTTTCGCACATGCTGCCGCTGGTGGTTGCCGGTGGTGTGTTGATCGCAATTTCATTTTTCTGGGGCATTTATTCGGCGGATCCTAAGAATGCTGAATACAATCAGTTCGCAGCCATGTTGAATTCGGTTGGTAGTGCAGCCATGGGACTCATGGTGCCAGTGCTGGCGGCCTATATCGGTGAAGCCGTGGCCAAACGTTCTGGCTTAATCGTCGGCATGGCGGTTGGGATGATTGCTTACAATGGCGGTCAAGGATCCGGCTTTCTTGGCGCGATTGTCGGTGGTTACATGGCCGGACTGGTCATTTTAATGTTGCAAAAAGTGTTCGCCTTCATGCCCGACAAGGAATTTCGGGGATTAAAAGCCATTTTTCTATATCCGGTACTCGGTGTCTTCATTTCCGGATCGATTATGTATCTCATCAATACCCCGATGAAAGCCTTGAATCTCGGTTTAATGGCGTGGTTAAAAGGGCTTGAAAGTTCCAGTCCAATTATTTTAGGCATTGTTGTCGGGGTCATGTGTGCGGCTGACTTTGGTGGACCAATCAATAAGGCGGCGTATCTCACTGGGACGGCATTGTTGGCACAAGGCAATTATTTCTTCATGGCCGGCGTTTCAGCAGCCTGCATTGCGCCGCCACTGGCTACCACAATCTCGGTATTACTCAATCCCAAAGCCTACAATCGTGATGAACGCAGCGCCGGTTATGTCAATGCGTTGCTTGGTTCAACCCATATTACAGAAGGGGCAATTCCATTCGCCGCGAAAAATCCGTTAATGAATATTCCGGCGTTCATGGTTGGCTCCGCGATTGCTGCCGTTTTGACATATATGTCCCGGATTCAGGTGCCGGCGCCTCATGGTGGATTCATTGTTTTGCTACTGGTGAATAAGCCGGTTCTATGGGTTGCCTGGATTTTAGTCGGTGCAGCAGCATCCGGTGTGCTTTTGGCCATGATTGCCGGCCACTCTGCCAAAAAACGTGGTGTCAACGCCGGTGTGGTTGAAACTGCCTTGGCAACAGAAGGGGCAGCCGCTGACGAACCGGTTGCGCACGTGGCCGTTTCATCAGCTCGCAATCAACCGGCTCCGGCTGCGGATCAATCCCAGCAAACTTTTGACCCTAGCGAGATTTTGAACAAAGAATACATTGAAGTCAATGTTCCTGCCAAAACGCGGGATGATGTGCTGCATTATTTGGCTAATATGGCAGTAAAAAACGACTTGGCAACTGATGCCGATGCTGTGTTCAACAAGTATGTGGCACGTGAAAAAGAAGGCTCAACGGGGATGGAAAAAGGCATCGCCATCCCGCACGCACAAGATGCAACGATTAAACGTTCAGCGATGCTCGTGTTACATCTGGCGCAACCAGTCGAATGGCAAACATTTGACGGGAAGCCGGTTAATGCGGTGATTTCGTTCCTGATTCCGGAACATGATAGTGGCAGTCACTTGAAATATCTGTCGAGTACGGCGAAGTTACTGACGCATGAGGATTTTGTGAAGGCGTTTCAGGACGCGAAGACGCCGGATGCATTGTATGAATTGTTTAAGCGGTAAGGTGTGAGTTTGTGGTAAAAAAGAAAGGCTTCCTGACGATGGTGTCAGGAGGCTTTTCTTTTTGGGGAGGGTTGGTGGTTTAAAACGTAATTTGTATATAAGGGCTTTAGTCGCAATGGTCAACGTTGGAGTTTTTGGATGGAAAACTGCAACGGGGAAGAGGTATTCTTTTTTGGGCAATTCGGTGGTTTTATTCTGCTTTCTATAACGCGCTCGCAGTCGCAGCAATCTGCACATAAGGACCTTGAGCCTAAATGGCCAAAGTCGGTGTTGATGGATGGAAAATTGCAGCAGGGACAGAAGTATTTTTTTTTGGGCAATTCAGTAGTCTTATTCTGCTTTCTATAACGCGCTCGCAGTCGCAGCAATCTACGTGTAAGGACCTCAAGCCTAAATGGCCAAAGCCCAGCCATTTAGGCTTGAGGCCACTTACACTCCGATTGCTAAGCGCTCCTGCTCGCGCTCACACAAAAACAGACCGCTGGGTGGGCGGTCTGCTTGTTGTCTGATCGTTTGGGGGACGATCGACGATTTCTACTTTGGAGGAGTAAAAATGAAAAAGTTGGGTTGGGGTTTAGGAATGAGTGGGTGGCTCATTTCTATGTTTCTTATACTACAGACAGGGTGTGAATGAATTGTGAAGGCAAATCCAACATTTTATTATGTCTTTATGGCGATTATGTTCACATTTTCCAAATCGGCTTGGAATTGCTTAAGAAGTTAGTTTGGCTGAACGTTACTTAACGAAACAAACGTTCTTCATGCAAATCCGAACATTTCGTGGTAAACTCTTCCCAACAGCTCAAGTCGCCTAAATTGGCCAAGATGATGGGGTGTTAATGTGAAGAAACAGCATATTGTGGCTCGGGTACGGCGCCCGGATGGTTTGGTTTTGGACTTCCGGCTACCCAAAGATATTACGCATGCAATCAAAGTAAGTCCGCAAACAGATTGGTTTGAGCGGTTACGCGGGGGATTGATTGTTGCACCTATGGCACCGTACGTGGGCAAGGGGAAGACGGCTTTCTTTATTGGTCGCATTGAGCGCGTCTATTATTCAAGCCGTCAGTTAAAACGCTTTACGCGCAGTCAGTTTTTGTTGCCTGATGTTTGGCGCGAACAGGATTTGTTAGAAAGTTTTACGTTTTTGCGGCACGATCACGCGTGGTTGAATCGCTTGTATATCAAAGACGATTTGCGTTATTGGTATCACGATGCCAACTCGCATTTTTTGGCAAATGTTCGCGATTGGCACTGCAAGTTGGTGTATCATCGCTTTCAGAGTCGAAAACAACGACTGCTGCCGAACTTCTAAGATGGCAACAAAAAGTTCAGACAAAAAGCAGGCCATGGTGACCTGCTTTTTGTTGCGACTGACTATGATAGAAAATATTGGCCGGTTAGTATGCTAATTAAGACAACCAGACCAGGCAAAAGGTTGGAAATGCGGATTTTGGTGATGCTCATGAGATTCAGGCCGATACCAAGGATCATCAACCCACCAATGGCACCAATTTCTCGAAGTGAGGTTGCCATCAACGTTTTGGGGATGAACTGGACAAGAAAGCTGGCTAACAGGGTGATGGTTCCTTGATATAAAATCACCGGGATGGCCGAAAATAAAACGCCGATGCCTAGCGAGGCGGTCATCATAATGGCCATGAAACCATCCATAACCGCCTTGGTATACAAGGTCGCATTATCACCGGACACGCCGGCTTGAATGGCCCCCAAGATGCTCATGGCACCGATGACGGCAATTAAAGTCGCGGTGACGAACCCTTCCGCAAAATGGCTGTTGTTGCGGGCAAAGCGTTCCTGTAACTTGAGGCCGAGGTGATTCATGCCGTCTTCAATATGCAACCATTCGCCCAGCAAGCCACCGAGACACAGACTGATGATGATCACAATAAAGCTTTTGGTCTGCAACGCCATTTGAATGCCAAGCGCAAAGGTACCCAGACCCAAACTTTTCGTAATCGTGTCCTTTGCATTGGCGCTGATATTGTGCAGGATCAGCCCTAGTAAACTGCCGCCGATAATCGTTAAGCCGTTAACGATTGACCCCATGAACATCATGTATTTTCCCTCACCTTTTCAATATGCTGGTTGCTCTTAACCGAACTATCATAGCATGTTTTACGGCGATCAATAACAGCAGGTTTTTACCAATTGGTTGACTGGTTCAGGTAAAATAGAACTATAACCGTTTTAAAGTGCAGAAAAGGCGTTTCAATCACGGAAAAGACTTGCAAAAAACAAACGCGTGTTCGATAATGTAACTAGTGTATTTTGAGCGAAGTATGTACGACATTAAGGAGACAAGTATGGCGAAAAAAACGACCACAAAAGCTGATAATAAGAAGTCTGATGCCACAGATCGTGAGACCGAATTAGAAAAGGCGCTGCAAAAGATTACCAAGGCGTTCGGTGAAGGCGCGGTCATGAAGATGGGTGATCGACCGGAGTTGAAGATCGATGTGGTCTCAACCGGGATTCTGTCATTGGATCTCGCCCTTGGTGTCGGTGGCTTACCGCGGGGCCGGATCGTTGAAATTTATGGACCTGAAAGTAGTGGGAAAACCACGATTGCGCTGCAGACGATTGCCGAATTACAAAAAACCGGTGGCAAGGCAGCTTATATTGACGCGGAAAATGCGATGGATCCAAAGTACGCTGCTGAGTTAGGCGTGAACATTGACGATCTTTTGCTTTCCCAACCAAACTCGGGTGAACAAGGATTGGAAATCGCCGAGATGCTGATTGAATCGGCCGCGGTTGATGTTGTCGTGATCGACTCCGTAGCCGCACTGGTGCCTAAGGCTGAAATCGAGGGTGCAATTGGTGATAGTCACGTTGGCTTGCAAGCACGGCTGATGTCGCAGGCACTGCGAAAGATGGCCGGCACGATTAACAATACGAATACGTTGGTCATCTTTATTAACCAGTTACGTGAAAAAGTCGGCATTGTTTTCGGTAATCCGGAAGTCACCCCAGGCGGCCGGGCGCTGAAGTTTTATGCTTCTGTGCGCATTGAAGTACGCAAAGGCCAGCAGGTTAAAGATGGTAAGAATGTTGTTGGGTTTGCCAGCAAGCTCAAAGTGACCAAGAATAAGGTGGCACCGCCGTTTAAGACCGTTGAAACCACCATGTCGTTTGGTCATGGGATCGAGCACAATACTGACATGATCAACTTAGCGACTGATAAAGACAACGATCTGGACGTTATCACCAAGTCCGGCTCATGGTACAACTATGGTAAGGAACGCCTCGGCCAAGGTCTGGTCAATGCGTCTCATTATCTGGATGAGCATCCTGAAGTATCCAAGGAAATCGAAGCCAAGATCCGTGAGCAGTCCGCACCGAAGCCAAAAGAAGAGGACGAAAAGAAGGATACTGCTAAAGACGAGAAAACAACGGCTGACAAGAAGCCTGAAGAGAAACCAACAACCGACAAAAAGCCGGATGATAAGAAAGATGATCCATCCAGCTTCGGGGTTGACCGTTTAGTTTAAAATATGCGTAAACGTACTAGCCGCAACCAGACTTACACATGATGTGAGTCTGGTTGCGGCTTTTGCTTGATAGGAAAAGAGCCAAGCGATTGTTCACAAAAACTTTCATCACGGTTGCACCTATCATGGATCTTGAATTCGGGTGAACCAACAGAACAATAATACAGTCATGTCAACAAACGTTAATACACGCGCCTTTAATTGGTTATGCTTCGTTGGATTTTAGAATTTGATATTGCTTGAAGAATCTTTCTCGAGATACCACGCGTTGATTGGTTGCATCCAAGAAGTCACCTGAATCTCCGTATGCGTAAACACCCAGTGCATCAACGCCACCTCCAAGTGAACCGCTAGCAACGAACTTTAAATTCTTCTTGTTAGGTGGGGTTAACGCCCACATGAGAATACGAACCCGATTATCCAACCAATAAAGATAGTTTTGTGAAAATGCATCTTTTACCCAGTCTGGCTGAGCGCCTGTTTTGGTGATTTCCCAAACATCAGCAGGTTGGCCTTTATACAATGTTTCCATGATCATTCGCCTCTCTTTGCTATTGACCGTTTACTAGTCTTTTTAAGTCAGTAAACGAGGTATAGAAAAATGGACTATAGAATCTCCATGTGCATAGCTGTCTGAAATTGGCTATAGCATATATTAGGAAATTGGTCTCGTAAAGCATTTTGTCTTCGGATTGTTCTAATTTTCAAGGTGACTGTTCAAGTGTCATGTTCGTCAAAAAATCTTCAAAACGCACATATGTTATTGCTTGCCAAACCAAATAGAGGATTCTAAGATAAATGCAACCGCTATCATTGCACCGCATAAAGAAACACGGACGAGTCAAATTTTTTTATTGAACACGATAAGTTCACAAATGAAGGGGTGAGCCAAAATGGAAAAGAAACAAGAACTCATTGCAAAGATGCTAGAACTGCAACATCTTTTCGAGGAACAATCCGACGTGACATCGCAAGCTATTGTTGCAAGTATCAAACAGGTCATTGATAAGGTGGCGGATAAACGGATACAAGGAGTTAATATTGCTCCACAAGTCTTACCGATTGGGTATTTCATCAGAGACGAGATGCGCGACCATCAGTATCAGCTCACTTTAGCACAGCGGACGGTACTGTTTGATCTGGAAGGCATGGCTGAGGCGATTGCTAATAAGTATATTTCGGGAATACCATCGTTTTAAGCGTGAATGTTGATTTGGATGCCATTGCTTACGTTAACGCGCTTCCCGGCGCAGGGATCTGCATGTAAGGAACTTGGTCGCAATGGCCAAAACCGGGCCATCACGCCCAAGGCCGCTTACACTCTGATCCCTAACCGCGCCGGCTCGCGCTCATGATACAAAAACGCCCGTTGCGTATTGGCAGCGGGCGTTTTTGTGATGATTGGATGGGGGCCAATCATCTTATTTTTCTTTGGAGGAGAAAAATGAAAATTAGGTTGGGGTGTAGAGATGAGTGGGTGGCTCATTTCTATGTTTCCTATACTACTGACAAAGTGTGACGAAAGTGTGATGGTTACTTTGCCATTTTGTAAAGGTTTGAGTAGATTAAGACGAAGAAAACTAAGCTTGTTCGGCTACTAGGTGATGCTGCAGCGCGGTTTTGAGCGCATCGCCTAATGCTTTGATACCAGTGTCGATCTGTTCAAGTGTCGGACCGGTGAAGTTTAGCCGTGCGCCGTTGACCTGAGCCGAAGTTGCATATAGGTTGGCGGAAGGCACATAGGAAATGTTGCTTTCCGGTAACAGATGTTGCTTCATGAAGGCACCCATGTCGAAGCCGGCTGGCATGGTGAGCCACAGGAAGAAGCCGCCATCAGGGTTGGTGAAGTGCGCTTCATCAGGAAGGTAACGATTCATCGCTGCGACCATGGCATTCTTCTTTTCGCGGCAACAATTCTGGATTTCGGTGATGTGGGCGTCTAAGTCATTTTCCGCCATGTAGGCATCAATGCCGTGCATGGTCAGGTTGCTGGATTCCAAGTCGCTTCCGCCTTTTAACGCTAGTAATTCCTGCAAAAGGTCCGGTGCAGCAACGAGCCAGCCCATCCGTAGACTTGGTGAGAGGATCTTGCTGAAGCTGCCGAGATAAACGACGCGGCCTTGCGTGTCAAATGACTTAATGGTTGGCAGCGGTTTACCATCATAGCGAAGATCGCGGTAGGGGTTGTCTTCGAGGATCATAACGTCATATTGGTTGGCGAGTCGAATCAGCGCCTGACGCTTAGCCACAGACATTACGACGCCGGTTGGATTTTGAAAATCAGGTACCGTATAGATGAACTTGACTTTGTGACTCATTAAAACGCGCTGTAAGGCATTAATGTCCATCCCATCGTCTTGCATCGGGATTTCATAATAAGTTGGCTGATAAGCATTAAAGGCGGCTAAGGCACCGAGATACGTTGGCGCTTCAACAACTAGGCCATCGCCGGGATCAAGCATGAGGCGCGCCACTAGATCGAGTCCTTGCTGAGCGCCTTGGGTCATCATGATGTTATCGGCACGAGTCGGAATGCCAGTTGCGCGCAGCCGAGCCGCAATCTTTTCGCGTAAAGGCAAGTAGCCTTGAGTGCTAGCGTATTGCAACAGTTCAGTATCGCCACTGTTAAAGCTGTGCTTAAATGCCTGATTCAGTTGTTGGGTCGGAAACAAACTCCGATCCGGGTAGCCGCCTGCAAACGAGATGACATTCGGGCCAGATGCGGCGAACAGATCTTCTAATCCGGAATTGCCGGTTTTTTGGGTACGTTTTGCGAATTTCATGATGAATCCCCCTTTGATATCGGGCGTGTAACCGAACCTGATGCCGATCCACACGTTAATTGCGATACCGTTGTCGCGTTGGTAAAAGTTCAACCAACGTTTTCTTATTGACACTAGTGTAAAACGGCTCGTATGATTGAGTAAAGCTCAACTATTTCAGCTTAAGTTGAATTTTGTTCATGTTAAAATCAACAAACAGGCCTCAGCGTCCATTTGACAGGCATTGTGCGGCTCAAGTGACAACGCGTGTCACTTGGATCAAGTAGAAAAAAGGGGAAAAGTGATAACATGGGTAATTTTTCTTATGAAGTCTTTAGTAAAGTGGTGGAACGTGGCACGTTAGCCCAAGCCGCAGCGGAATTAAATGTGACGCCGAGTGCGGTCAGCCATAGTATCAGTCAGCTGGAGACTGAGCTGGGGTTTCCACTTCTAATCCGTAATCGTACCGGAGTGACACTGACGGAAGATGGGGCCCAGGTGCTGCCGATTATCCAAAGTATTCAGAACCTTGAAGAGCAACTGTCGCAAGTCGCCGATAACATCAATGGCGTCAATACCGGCAGAATTCGGATCGGTGCGTTTTCATCGGTTTCGACTAACTGGCTGCCGACGATTATTCAACGGTTTAAGAAGCGCTATCCACACATTGAAATCAGTGTCATTCAAGGGACCTTCAACCGCATTGTGGAGGCGGTTCGACTAGGTACGGTTGACATGGGCTTTTCATCGCTGCCGGTTGGACCCGGGGTGGTGGTTGAGCCGTTGTTAAAAGATCCGATCTACTGCATCACACCAAAACGCTTCAAGCCTAAAAACGGCAAAACCGTGACGCAAGCCGATGTTGAGAAGCGAAATTTTATTTTGCAACAAATCGACTATGATCGTGATACCAAGAATGCGTTGGATCGTTATCATGTGTCGACCAACACGATCAACTATTCGATTGATGACCAAAGCATTCTATCCATGGTGGAATCAGGGCTGGGCTTGGGGATTTTGCCGAAGCTCGCCTTGCAGAAGCTGGTGGGGGATGTGAACGTCTATCCATTTTCCGAACCATTCGCACGAACCTTGTGTTTGGTGATTAATCCGACCATCAAAAAATCACCTTCTGTCCAGCGGATGCAGCAGGTGATTCACACATTTTTGGCGGAAACTTATGGGGAAGCTTTTCTTGGCAATCAAGGGTAAAATGATCAGGTGCGATCGTCCAGGCGATCCATCGTTTGGTTCAGTGCCTCGTCAACGCGATTGTTATTGCGGTTGGTTGCGTGGCCTTTGACTTTATGAAAGGTTACTTGATCGAAACGGTTCATTTGGTGGAGCAGTGCTTGCCATAATTCAGCATTTTTAACAGGTTTGCCGTGGTTGCGCCAACCGTTTTGTTGCCACTTGACCCACCAGCGTTGTTGCATGGTGTTGATCACATAGGCAGAATCGGAGTAAACGTCAATCGGAATATCGGTTCGTTTGATCGCCTTTAGCCCTTGAATCACCGCCATAATTTCCATATAATTATTGGTCCGACCGTAATCGCCTTCAGAGAGCATTTTTTCATGCTCGCCGTAGATCAGTAATGCGGCCCACGCGCTTTTGTCGGTGGGCCGAACTGAGCCGCCTGCGTGATTGCCGGTGTTGCGATTACCGCCGTCAGTATATAGTACGATTGATTCAGCCATGATACCCTCGCTTTCTAACTATCTATTGTAGGGGAATGCGGTGGTAATGGCTATGTTTGTTTATTTAAAAAAAGATTGAAAAGAGGCTGCTGCATGGAACGTTATCTTATCGCATTGGATTTGGATGGTACGACACTCAACACTGAAGGTCAGCTGAGTGCTGGCACGATCGCGGTTTTGCGGGCGGCACAGGCAGCGGGACATTTGGTCGTGATTACGACTGGCCGGCCGGATGCGATTTCCGAACAGTTTTATGATACGTTACACCTGCAGGGGCCGATGATTAATTTCAACGGCGCCTTGATTCATGTGCCGCATCAGCATTGGCAATATGAAAAAGAAGTCACGATTCCGATTTCGGTTGCGTTATCGTTACGCCAGCTCAGCCAACGCTTTACCTTTAAAGTGATGGTGGCAGAAGGTAAGCGGCTATTGGTGGCTGATCGGCCTTATGCCAATATTCCGTTCTTGCCGGATCGCTTACACCCTGATGCTTTATTGGATGAGCATGGGTTGCGTCAGGCACCGATTTCGGTCACCATGTTTATGGAAGCTAAGACGTTTGAGCCGGTTTCGCAACAAGTGGCGGCTTTGTATCCGCATTTGGCAGCCAAAACCTGGGGCGCTTGGAGTGGCGACTATACGGCGTTAGAAGTGACTAGCCGAAATACGAGCAAGTCGCGGGCGTTGGCGTATGTCGCTCAGCGGTATGGCATTGATCAGGCACATATCATTGCGTTTGGCGATGATATGAATGACTTGGACATGCTGCAATTTGCCGGACATGGCGTGGCAATGAAAAATGCGCGTCCAGCCATTCTTGAAGCGGCAGACGCGCAGACACCAAGCGATAACGATCACGATGGGATGGCAGATTACTTAGCGGATTATTTAAAACTGGCTTAATGACGATGACTTGGAAATAAATGAAAATTAGGGGATTGCGATCATGACAACGCTATATCTTGTCCGTCATGGGCAAACAGAATTCAATGTGCAAAAACGGGTTCAAGGAATGGCTGACTCGGCCTTAACACCAAAAGGAATCGCGGATGCTAAGGCGCTGGGACGCGGCTTTCAACTGGCAGGGGTGCATTTTGATGCGGCGTTTGCGAGTGACTTGACGCGGGCTGTCGATACTGCTCATTTTATTTTAAGTGGTTTGGGTGAACCGCTGCCGGTAACGCGACTCATGGGCTTGCGTGAAGAAAATTATGGCAAGTTCGAAGGGCAACTGGCAAATGACTTTTCGCTGGCGACCATGGGCATTGCCAACTTCCATGATGCCTTAGCCAATCGCGAAATTACGTTAGCGCAAACAGCCGATGCGGCATTTGCGGCTAATATGGATCAGCATCCAAACCCGGCAGAAACCAATCGAATGGTGCAGGAGCGGTTGGACCGAACGCTGCGAGCCATTGCCGTGGAAGCCGAGGCCAAGGGATGGGAACGCGTTTTGGTGGTGTCACACGGAACGGCAGCGTTAATGTGGTTGAACTATATCCACTACAACATTGATGGCCGCGAAATGCTGGATAATGCGAGTGTCACTAAGCTAATGTGGCTTAATGACCGCTTTCGGGTGACGGACTTCAACGATCTAAGTTTTCTGCATCATGGGCAAGAAGCGCTTGGTTAAGCCGTGCGTTGCGGCAATGTTTTCTGGTCGCGCCAAAGCAACAGATCAATCAGGAGCAACACCAGCGTAGCCCCAGCCAAGGCGTAGGTGCCGATAGCGTGGGTCAGGATACCCGTGACCCCGGCACCAAGGGCAAAACTCAAGATGATCGTACCGACAGTGGCTGCGGATGCGCGGCCTTTTTGTTGTCCGCGAATAAAGCCGTCATACAGGCTCTGCGCGGCGGTGCGTAGATTGCCGGTCATCATCAGTGACGTAAATGGGCCACCTTTTAAACGACGGAACTCTTGTAGCTGGGCAGCCGCGATCACTGAGACGCTGGCGCTGGCCACTAAATCTGGCAGCCATTTTCCCAAGAGACTTACCACCAACAGCCATGCAATTTCATAACGGATGATCCACCGTTGTTCGGCAAGCGGTTGGGAGCGATGACTGGCATGTAGCTGCAAGGCGCGTGCAGCCATGGTGCCAAACATAAAGGCGAGAATGGGTACCAGATAGCGGATTGCCGTGTACCACTGTCCTTGGCCAAGATGGACGCCAAGCAAAATAACGTTACCGGTTTGTAAGCCCGCAAAGACTTCACCGTGCAACAAGTAGGTATACGCATCAAAACTGCCGGCAGCAGCGGTGAGCAAGGTGCCGATGAGCAGGCGTTCGTGAATGGGGTAAGTGGTGGTTTGCATGTTTATGGTCGCCTCGTTTGCTTACTATTTGATTTTATTCTACGCAAGTTTGGCCAGCTGACAATGAAAGTGACTTTTAAGCTTAAACCGTTTTGAAGTTGATGTTTGAAATTAAGTTTGTTCTAAGCTGAAAACGGTTTGACCTTAAACAAAAAATCCCGGCGAGCATAGAATCTACTCGCCAGGAAAGCTTTGTTTGTTTTATGAGTTGATGACTAAGTAAATAATAACAACCAGTTTAGGCACGGGTCATGCGGCCTGAAACTGGCTGAATGTGATCTAAGCCATTATTTTTTTCGGTCTTCTTCTGTTTCTGGTGGAAAGGCCAAGACAGTTCCGCCGCCAAGGTTTTTGGTCATAGCGTGGAAGTTTGCAACAATTTTAAAATTAAGTTCTGACGCGTTCTGACGGTCTTGATCAGCGTAGTCAGTGATCGTCAAGAGTGCCGAATTTTCGTAGACTTTTTCGATTTTACCGGTAAAAGGGGCTTCCATGTCTTCTTTAACCTGACAGACCACCGCGTCACCAAGATGTAATTTTTCTTTTTCCATAATGCCTCCAACCTTTCCTGAATTCCCAACATAAGTGGCATACTATAACAACTGTTGCTCAATATCAAGGTACAAAAGGTGGAAAGTTTCAAAAAGTTAAAAATATTTATATGTTTTTTGAACTTAGGCGCTTGACTTCGATGAGTAAGGCACACCATAACGCGCCGGCTCGCGCTCTTCCACCAGTTTGCTTTCCAAAAGCAGGGGAAAAGTGGTTATAATGGAATAAAATAGAAAGGACGAAATTAGTCATGGCAACTAGCAACACAACGATTGATCAATTAAATGAAGCAGCACAAAAGACAGCGCTTGAGACTTTTGCTAAGTTTTACCTGAGTCGGTTCTTTGGTGACGGGCTCGATGTTTTTTCTCAACTAGATGAGCAAGGAGATTTGGCGGATATTAACCACTATCTTCTTGATAATCGCACGTTGACGCGTGAGGAGTTAACGAGTGGGTTACTGACACATCGTTCTGGCAACTTGTTGGATCTTTTGAAACAGGTCAATGTCACATTCAATGCTCAAGGGGCGCCGGAAACACCATGGGCTAAATGGTATGCCGATCAAATTGAAGGCTTGCCGCAAGGACTTTAATCAAGCGCATGAAGCTGGGTGCCATTAAGTAGCGCATTGTTTTCGGACGATTTTTAGATGGCAGGCAGATCAGGCTTAAATCAGCCATAGAGACGAATCCAGTTTCTATGGCTGATTTGGTATCATCAGCACTTTGATCTACAACGGCTAAACGGTAAGCAGCATGGTTTACAGACAAGAAAGGAACATTATGACGCAATATTTAATCGTCAGCGATATTGACGGGACATTGACTGCCAATCATCATGACGTGACCGAAAAGACAACGCAGGCAATCGCCAATGCAGTAACAGCCGGAGCAGCGTTTTACGTTGCGACGGGGCGCATGCATGCACTGGCAGAAGTGGTTGCCCATCAATTTCAACCTTATGCCAACATTATTGCGTCAAATGGTGCGGTTTATGACTTTTCCGGTGAGCGGGTCCATCACACATTGGGGGCGGCGGCGTTGACTGCGGTTGAAGAAGTGGCAACCGATCTTGGACTCAATGCGTTGTATTTCAGCGATGACACGGTTTATTTCACCGGAACCTTGCCGCCAGCGATTGAAGCAGCAGCGCGGCGGTTTGCACCGAGTTCAGTCGCGATCGAGGTGGTTGCCTTACCGTCAGCAGCGGCATTATTAACCCATGCTGCAACAATCACGAATGGCATTATTTTCGGACCGAGTGACTCACAGGCATTGGCAGCCGGTAAGACCGCATTAGAGGCACGCAACGTTTTGCATGTCTCTGCGTCTGAACACACGAATCTGGAATTGATTCCTCAGCATGTCGACAAAGCCAATGCCGTGCGTGAATTGCAGGCGAAAACCGGCATTGACGCTGCGCACACCATTGCTTTTGGCGATGGCTTGAACGACTTGGGTATGTTGCAAGCTGCCGGGATCAGTGTCGCAATGGGTAATGCTGTGCCTGAAGTGAAACGTGTTGCTCGGTATGTCACCGATACTAATGTGGATGACGGCGTGGCGAACTTTTTAACGGATTTTTTTGAGAAGTGAGCTTTTTCCGTAAAAAGTGGGGTTTCTGGTTGATTGTTAGCGAAACGTTTGCCACCATAGAGATGGTAAACGTTTTTATTTTGCGGTCGTTTGAGGAGGGCGTTAATGATGTATCATGCAGCAGCTGATCGTTATGAGAAAATGCCGGTTCGCCATGCTGGTAAGACAGGGTTGATGTTGCCGGTTATTTCGTTGGGATTGTGGCAGCATTATGGCAACTTGGATCCATTTGGCCCGCGACGTTCGGTGATTTTGGATGCGTTTGATCGTGGCGTTTTTCATTTTGATGTCGCTAATCATTATGGTAATGGTGATCGTGAACCGGGATTTGGCTCTAGTGAAAGGTTACTGGGGCAGATTCTGGCCACGGATTTAAAACCGTATCGGGACGAATTGGTGATTAGTACCAAGGTGGGTTATGAGATTCACCCTGGTCCATACGGTGTCGGGACGTCGCGTAAAGCAGTTATTCAAGGCTTGAATGATTCACTCAAGCGCTTGCAGTTGGATTATGTCGATATTTACTATGCCCACCGATTTGACGATACCGTGGCCTTGGAAGAGACGGTAAATGCGCTGGATCAAACGGTGCGTGACGGTAAGGCGTTGTATATTGGTATTTCCAACTATGATACGAAGCAGACCAAAGAAGCAATTGCGATGTTTAAAGATTTGCACACGCCTTTTGTACTGAATCAATACAGTTACAACATGTTTAATCGCACCGCTGAAACGTCCGGCTTGATCAATGCATTAAAAGCTGATGGTGCCGGGTTGATTGCATACGGACCGTTATCAGAAGGCTTGTTATCAGATCGCTACCTAAAGGGAATTCCGGATACTTTCAAAATCCATCCAACCAACAAGGCCACTTTTGCTAAGGGCAAAGAGGCTGTGGTTAAGCAACTAAATGCGCTTAATGAAATTGCGCATGATCGTGACCAAACCCTGAGTCAAATGGCCTTGGCGTGGTTGTTACGGGATCCGGTTGTCACAAGTGTGATCATTGGGACGACCTCAGTTGAACACCTTCAGGATAACCTTAAAGCAACGGAACATCTGACCTTTACTGCTGAAGAGATTCAACAAATTGATGATATTTTAAATGCTTAGTTGACGTTTGGCTGTAAAAGGCTAAGCGTAAGTATAAAAAACGGCTTCGGAGTGTTTTTTGACTCCGGAGCTGTTTTATTTTTGAGGAACAATGCTTGACAGGTGCTCTCAATCCACATGAAAAGCAGCAAGATGTGCCGCTAAATATTTTGCCGTTTCTCCATGACCTTGTTTGGCAATGGCTTGCGGCGTGCCGGCTGCCATGACGTGTCCGCCTTCTGCACCGCCTTTTGGTCCGAGGTCCAAGACGTAATCAGCGTTGGCAATAACATCTAAGTCGTGCTCAATGGCAATGACGGTGGCGCCGGTTTGTAACAGTCGCTGGAACACCGCCACAAGGGTCTGAACATCGAGCGGATGCAGACCGACTGAAGGTTCATCGAAGACAAAAAGCGTGTCTTTTTGCGAGCGTCCCATGTGGGCAACAAGTTTGAGGCGTTGCGCTTCACCACCGGATAACGTCGGCGTGCTTTCGCCAAGATGCAAATAGCCCAGGCCCATATCGTGCAAGGTTTGTAAGGTGTGGACGATGGTCGGTTCGTCCTTAAAAACGGTGAGTGCTGTGTCCACATCGAGGTCGAGTAAATCCGCAATGCTCCGCTCGTGCCATTTGATTTTCAACACTTCTGGATTGTAACGTCGGCCGTGGCAGGTGGGGCAGGTTTGTTGCATGTCCGGTAAATACTGGATGTCCAGATTGATAACCCCGGTGCCGCCACAGGTTGGGCAGGCGCCGGCTTTGACATTGTAAGAAAAATGGCTGCTGGTATAGTGCTTGGCCTTAGCAGCAGGTAAGCTGGCGAAAAGATGCCGCAAATGATCCAGAATATCGGTGTAGGTGGCGACCGTTGAGCGGACATTTTTGCCAACCGGCGTCGCGTCAATGGCGACCACATGCCGAATGCCACCGGTTTTTAGATCGCGGACAAACGTGGGAGCAGGCTGATCTTTGGTTGCGGAAAGTGCCGGCACTAGCGCATCGAAAATCAAGGTGGACTTGCCCGCACCGGAGAATCCGGACACCACCGAGAAACAATTAATCGGGAATTGGACGTTCAGATGATGAAGATTAAACCGATTCGTGACCGTGAGATGCAGTTGCTTGGCTTTGGCAATGGCCGCACTGCCGGCTTGTGGACGGACGATTAAAGGCGTTTTGCCAGTTAAAAACGGTGCGATTAACGACTTAGCATCGTGACTAATTTCGGCCGGACTGCCTTGATCAAGAATCTGGCCACCGTCAGCTCCGGCTCCGGGTCCGATTTCGATGATTTGATCGGCGGCATTGATGATGGCGGTATTGTGATCAACGACGACTAACGAATTGCCTTGATCGACCAAGCCATGCATGACTTCCAATAAACCGGCGACATTGGCAGCGTGCAAACCGATGGAAGGCTCATCAAGGACATAAAGAACGCCGGTTGTTTCGGTGCGCAAGGTGCGGCTAAGCTGAATGCGTTGCAATTCGCCGGTTGAAAGCGAAGCAGCGGCCCGACTCAGCGTGAGGTAACTTAAGCCTAGATCCATGATTGGTTTAAGCAGTTGGGTCAGCTCTTTGATAATATCGTGCGCCAAGGCTTGCATGTTAGCTGGCAGCCACTGGTAAATTTTCGGGATGAAAGCAGTTAGTTGTGTGAGCGTCATGTCGCTGACTTGGGCGATGTTTTGATCGACCAGATGCTGGGCTAACAGTTTGGGTGCGAATCGGCTGCCGTGGCAGGTCGGACAAACGCCGAATTCATAGAAACGATTTAACCGTTCAATTGCCCGTTCGTTTTTGGTGGTGGCTAGCGAATCTTCAACGGCATTAAAAGCATTTTCATATTGGGCGTGATCCATGTGGAAAATCTTGCCGGTTTTGCTTGGAATGTTGATCGCATACTTTTTGCGTTGGCCGTGCCAGACCTGTTCTTGCTGGTCTTCGGGTAAGTCTTGAAAAGGCGTGTCAATATCAATACCGATTGCTTGAGCCACATAAGGCATGAAGTTGCGTCCCGGAAGCCGCCATGATGCCACGGCGCCTTGGCGAATGGTCAAAGTTGGATCAGGGATGAGGCGATTGGCCGCAAGCGTCCGCGCCTGTCCCGTACCGCCACAGGTTGGGCAGGCACCCGTTGAGTTAAAAGCAAAATCTTCAGCCGCAAATGCCATAAAGTGGACACCGCATGTGGGACAGGTGATCATCCCCATGCCGCTTTCGCCATCATTAGGCAGATCCATCGCTTTGGCAATATCGAGTGTCGGTGGAACGCGGTGACCATTGGGACAAACAGGTGAGCCCAGGCGCGAAAACATGAGGCGAATGACGTTGAGGGCTTCAGTTGCGGTGCCGACTGTTGAGCGAATTCCCGGAACAACAGGCCGCTGTCTGAGCGCAATGGCACTGGGAATATGTTTGACCGAATCTGCCGCAGCCGGGCTGGTTTGGCCTAAGCGTCGGCGAGTATAAGTGGACAGCGTACTCATGTAGCGGCGCATGCCTTCTGCGTACAGCACGCCCATTGCCAGTGAGCTTTTACCGGAACCGGATCGGCCGGTGATCGCAACAAGCTTATTTAAGGGAATATCGACGTTGAGATGTTTCAAATTATTCACATACGCGCCCCGAACACTGATATGATCTGGAATTGCCATTGCAACACGCTCCTTTGGCAGACAAAACGTTTCGGTGAGTCAGTTTGAAAAGGCTGATGAGTTTATTGTAACGCAGCTGGGGAAGGGGGCAAATTTGGTTAGATTAGGTTAAGCGTCAACTTTTTCTTGGTTCTACTCCAATTAAGTGATTTCCGATACTCCGAGCTGGCTCCGCGGTGGCAGGATGGCGACCGCGCAGCTAGAGTGGTGGGCACGACTTTGAACCCGCAAAGTGCATGCGCGGTTTCAAAGCTCGGCCTTGGTCTAAAGCGGAGAAGCCCACTCCGCTTAAGACCAATTTCACCACTGAGCCCGCCACCGCTCCGCCAGCTCTTGTTTTCTATTTTTTACATACGAACAAAGTAACTTGGGGCACACAGCTGGGTTCGCAGTGTTGTCATTCGCCAGTAAGCATGGCGTCAAATTTATCGGAATATGCCAAAAAGCCTTACGCGGTGATGCGTAAGGCGTATGCGATTTTACAAATATGGGTGACGAACTATTCTTTTACCGTGACGCCGGTTGCCTGGCTGAGCAGTTTGATGAGTTTGAGGTATTTCTTTTCACCTAACTCATTGTACAGACGCTCGAGGTTGCCTAAATATTCCGGTCCCAAGTCTTCGACAGCCTTTTCGCCGGCTTCACTTAGTACGAGTTTGAAACTGCGGCAGTCTTCGGGATCGGGTTGCTTGTCGAGCAGGCCGCGTTCGAGCAGTGGACCGCTTGCTTTGGTAATGGCAGCCTTGGTGACATGCATTTCTTTGGCCAGATTCGTTGGTGTTCGAGGTGTCGAATCGGTTGCCATCCAAAAGAGCAGATTTTGTTGATTCAATGGAATGTCAGCCGTTGACACCGGTGAAAAAAGCCGATTAAATTGGTTGACCGACTGGCTGGCCGACAAATATTGCTTTTTCATCGTCATGTTCCCCCTTTTTTACATAACCTCTTTATACTTTAAGTATGAACTCTTGAGGTTAAGGGGCGCAACAATTAGGGCGGATAACTAGTTAAATTGTTCATGGCATCACATTAATTTTTGATGATTATCAGCTAAGGAGTGTTGAAGCGTGATTGACTGGCAAATATTGACGGTATATGCGCAAAAAGTTTCATCGCAGGATCATAGTGGACATGGCTTCGATCATATTGAACGGGTGGTGGCGAATGCAAAACAACTGGTTGCCAAAACAGCAGGCGTTGATGCAACGGTTGTCGTGGCTGCGGCAACCATGCATGATACTTATGACGATAAGTTGGTGGCAGATGTCGGCGCAGCAAAAGCAGCCGCACAGCAAGCGATGGCTACAGCTGGGTTGACGCAGGTGCAGATTCAGGCAGTGACAGAAATTATTGACCACATGTCGTTCAAAGCAAATTTAAGCAAGCATCAACCGTTATCAGTGGAAGGACAGTTGGTGCAAGATGCGGATCGGTTGGACGCGATTGGCGCGATCGGAATCGGGCGCGCGTTTATGTACGCCGGTGCGCATGGCGGTCGCATGTATGATCCGGCACTGGCGCCAAGAACGACCCTGACCGCAAGCAGCTACCGAGGAAAAGATAGCACGGTTATCAATCACTTTTATGAAAAGCTATTGAAGTTAAAGGATCAGCTCAATACATCGGCAGCCAGACAGCTTGCTGAGTATCGGCAGCAAGTGATGCTGTCATTTTTGGACGAATTTAAAGCAGAGTGGCAGGGGGAACGCTAATGGTGCGATTGTTTTTCTGAAAATGTAATGCTATTATTTGGGTATTCTAATCTTGCTCAGAAAAGACTCATAATTAAGTGGAAATTGGCTGCAACGCTTGGTGTTGGATGAAACATTGTCTGGCGATGAAGCGGTGTGCCTAATACGGACAGCATGGTGAAAACCATTATTTTCCAACTTTAAATGGGTGCTTTTAAAGGGGATGCAGCTGTGACGTTTCGACAATATCTTTTCCGGCTTAAGTGGCGGTTTGGCGTGTTTATCTTGATGTATGGGCTTGAAATTTCTGCGCTAACTGCTGTGTCAATTTTTACTGGGAATATGATTACTGCGTTGACCCAGTTTAAAGTAAATGCCTTTGTGACTGCTGCGATTGTGATGGTGGTAGCGACTATCTTTCAACTGGTGATGCAGACGCTGACCAATATTTATCAGGTGTCACTGCAACGGCGGCTCAATAATGACATTCGTACCGAAATAACAAAGAGCATTGCTGCGATGCCGTTTGAACAGTACCATGCGCGGTCGGATGCGGTGTATACCTCGTGGATGACCAACGATGTCAATACCATTAATACCCAGGGACTGCGCAATGTGGGCTATCTCATTCAGGCGAGCTGGCAAGTTGTGCTTAGTATTCTTGTGCTATTGACCTATCAAGCATCGTTATTTGCCACCACCTTGGTTTGTGCGGTGCTATTGATCACGGTTCCGATGATTTATCGTAAAAAGCTAAGCGCTGCGGCGGCAAAATGGAGTCAGGAAAACGAGAAACTGACCAATCGGATTACGGATATTCTTGAAGGCTTCAATACCTTATTTATGGCGAATCGGCGTCACGTCATGGTGGATCGGGTGTTTCATGCATCGAATGCGGCCGGACACGCACAAGTGGGGTACATTCAATTCAATATGGCCACGCAATTTTTGATCAATTTGGTGAATCTGGGCAGTCAACTTTTCTTGCTGATCCAAGCCGGATTGCTGGCGTATAACCGCGTGATTCCGGTTGGGGCGGTTGTCACGATTCATTCGGTGGCCGGGACGACTTTCAGTGGCTTAACCTTGATGAGTTTTGCCTTGACCACGGTTAAATCAGTCGCACCGATTTTTGATAAGTTTGCCAAAGCAATTCCAGCACCGCAAAAACCGAAAGTGCCAGTTAATGGTTTGGAGGAAGGTATTCATTTGCAGGATGTCACTTTCACCTATCCGCATCGCAAGGAGCCGGTACTTAATGATGTGACGATGACGTTGAAGGCAGGTAAGAAAATTGCCATTGTCGGACCATCCGGCCATGGGAAAACCACCTTGTTGCGACTGATTAGTGATGTATTAGCCGATTATCAAGGGCAAATCACGTGGGACGCCCAAAATTATCAGATGCTTGATCCGCGTTCTTTGCGGGATCAGATTACCTATATTGATCAGGCACCTTATATCTTCAACGACACCATTCGCTTTAACTTGACGCTGGGACAACAGGTAGCTGATGATGTGGTTCAGCATGCGATTGAAGCTGCGTGGCTGACAACGTTTATGGCGCAACAGGAACAGGGACTTGATACGGTCTTGGAACATAATGGGGCAGACTTGTCAGGCGGCCAAAAACAGCGGATTGCCTTGGCGCGCGGCCTCATTCGCCAAAGCCACGTGATCATCAGTGATGAAGGCACGGCGGCGCTTGATCCTAAGTCGGGACTCGCCATCGAAAAATTACTGGTGGCGTTACCCAAGACCACATTGATCATGGTGACCCATAACCTTCGTCCGGAGATTAAAGATCAGCTTGATCAGATTGTAACGGTTTGAACCCGTTGACGTTGCTAACAGCTTGAAATTTGCAGTTGGAAAATGGCTTGGTGCGATATTTTTCCAAAAAGGGCTTGCGGGGAATGGCGATTTAGTGTACATTAATTAGGCAGTTGTTTTTAAACAACCAAGTCATTTGCCGTCTTAGCTCAGTCGGTAGAGCGCATCCATGGTAAGGATGAGGTCGTCGGTTCAAGCCCGATAGACGGCTGCAAATGAAATGCCTGACAGATAGTTATCTGGTCGGGCTTTTTTTATTATAAGTTGCTAGCAATGTTGTGACATCGTTATCCGTCAGTCCAAGTGACTGCCTACGAAAGGATCGTTTATTTTGCAAATCCTCCGTTCCATCATTCAAATTTTTGGCGTTATTGTCGGTTTCTTGTTCTACTCTCTGGCCGAACTTGCACTTGTTCGCAGCGAACTAACCTGGGGGATGGTCGGTGCGATCGCGGCGTTTATCATTGCATTCGGGGCATTGATTGCCGCCTTGATGGTTTGTTACCGGCGTTTATATCGTCAGCAATCGCCTTTAAAAGTTGCCCATCCCGTTGCGGTCGTCTTGCAAGGCATCGGCTTACTGCTTTTGATTCAGGTGACGAATTCACTCATTATGCAATTAACCGATGCACCGTTGGCAGCAAATCAGAGTAATTTGATTAAACTGGTTCACACGTATCCATGGGGGATTAAATTGCTGGCGGTCGTCGGTGGTCCCATTGTCGAAGAATATTTATTCCGTGGTCTTTTGATGAATAGCTTTGGCTCATTGCAGAAACGTTCCTGGCAGTGGGTTAGCGTGTTGGTGAGTGCATTTGCATTTGGCTTTGCCCATGTGGCGGGGTCGCGCATTGACTACAATATTTTTATTTATGCCGCACTTGGCGCTGTCTTAGCCTGGACCTACCTGCGTACGCGGGACATGCGCTATTCAATCGGTTTGCACATACTGAATAACGCGACGATTTTATTGGTTTAAGCAGCGTGATCCTAGCAACCGATCATTGCCGCGTGAGCTTCCTTGGCTATGGGCAGATTCCGAATTGCTAAAAGCGTTAATGAATGTATAAAAGCCACCCATCATTGTTCTGCGATGGGTGGCTTTTATACGTTCCGGTCGGTTTATTCAAATTGGCAGTTCAATTCAGTGTGTAGAAAATACTTTCCTTCTGCTGTCAGATAAAGCGCTCGTTTGGTGTTGGGATCACGTTCAACAAAAGCTTGCTTTGAAAATGCATCAAAAATGGCATTACCCAAGGCACCACCGAGATGATGTTTTCGTTCGCTCCAGTCCAGACATTTAACGGTAAAGAGGCGTTTCTTTTTTTGGACGGTTTCAAGATCAATATTCAAATCCTTTTCAAAGAAGTTCAGACCATCCGGCGTGACTTGATATGCTTGAGGTTCTTCGCTAATGAGGTGATCAGCCAAGAGTTGATCGGTAATCAAAACGCCTATTTTTCCCGCCATATGGTCGTAGCAAGAACGGAAAGTCCGCATTTTATCAACCTTAAGGGCTCTGGTTAAGGTATGGGTTGACGCTGATGGTGAAAGTGGACTGAATTGTTCGATGAGTGCGGCAACCTGATCACTCACTAAGAAGAAATAGTGAAAGCGGCCGGATTTTTCCATTTTAACCCAACCATTGTTAATGAAGTTCTGTAAGTGATAACTGGCAGTTTGAGGTTGAATGTTGGCTTCGCGGGCTATTTCTAGAAGCGTGTGACCGCGTTTATCCATGAGACTGTCCAAAACTAGCATTTTTGAGTGATTGGACAAAGCGACTGCAATCTTGGTGATGTTAGGTAATTCTTTTGCCATGAAACGAACCTCTTTATCGGCGAATAATAACCGCACTTTAATTATTCCACATTTCGATGCGCATGGAAATGACTGCGCCCTAAAATTTAGAACAAGGGCGTTAGTTAAGCCCATGAAAAGCGATATTTGTTTCGCTAGTGGAGGTGTCCGGCTGTGAAAATTTTACAGGTTGAAAAAGTAGTTAAGCGTTATGGAAACTTTGAGGCAGTTAAAGGCATTTCACTGTCCTTGGATCGCGGGAAAACGTTAGCTGTCTTGGGACCTAATGGCGCTGGTAAATCGACAACTTTAAAAATGATTTATGCGACTACCGCCATTACTTCCGGAAAAATTTATATCAACGGGATCGATATTGTCAAACAACCTCGATTAGCTAAAAGGACGATTGGGGTGGTTATGCAAGATGACTTACTGGACACGACGCTGACCGTTAAAGAAAATATGATCGCTCATGGTATCTTATTTGATTTAACGGTTAAAACTGCAGCTGAAAAAGCAGAGCAATTGTTAAAGTTTGTTGGGTTGTCTCATTACCAAAATAAAGCAACAACCAGTCTGTCAGGAGGGATGCGTCGCCGCCTAGTCTTAGCGCGGGCGCTTATTAATGATCCCAAACTGATCATTCTGGATGAACCCACCACCGGGCTTGATATTCAATCAAGACATGTCTTTTGGCACCGAATCAATGATTTAAAAAAACGCGGTGTTTCCATTTTACTCACGTCACATTATGTTGATGAAATCGAGACGTTGGCGGACAACGTTATGATTATTGATCATGGCGTCGCTTTAGCAGAAGCTCCTGTTAAAGAACTTCCGCTAAAGTATGGTTATGCCACGCTGGAAGAGGCTTACTTGAAAATGACAAATTTTGATGAGGGGCGGGAAGATATTGAACAAACTCAAGATTAAAGGCATCGGTCATGTGATCTATCGTGATTGGATGAGCTTCAAGAAGTTGTTTAAAATCTCTATTTTTCCTAATCTGTTTGATCCGATCCTGTATTTGGTAGCGATGGGTTTGGGCTTAGGCAGTTTTGTTGGTCAAGTAGACGGGATGCCTTACTTGAAATTTATTACGTTAGGTTTGATTGCTGGGACGGCGATGAACGCGTCCAACAATGAAAGCACGGTTAATGCCTATATCCAGATGCATTTAGACAAAACATATTATGAAATGAGCACTGGTCCAATCAGCCTGCCGGATATCATTGTCGGTCAAGCTATTTGGGCTGGTATCCGGAGCGTCATCTTCGGTACACTATTTATGCTAGTGGCGCTACTGATGGGAACCATTAGCAGTTTTTGGGCAATGTTAATTCCAATGGTTTTGTTTATTACAGGTACCCTGTTTGGATTCTTGGGACTGGCTTTCACACTGATGGCACCCACCAGAGATTATCTGAACTATTACACGATGTTGGTTATTCAACCCATGTTTATGTTTTCAAATACGTTTTTCCCGTTGAATCATGTGGCCAGCTGGTTGAAACAGGTTGGCTGGTTTTCGCCGTTAACCCATGCGGTGGGCCTAATTCGCGGATTAGCTGATGGTAATTTGAGTGGTCAATTGGCTAATCTGGTTTGGTTGTTCGTTGTATTGTTACTAATTGCGCTAATTCCAATCAACTTGGTCGAAAAAAAGCTTGTTTATTAAATTGATGGTCGTCCTGGTGGCAAGTAACAAGTCGATAGGCGTTGGCATCAGCGAAAGGTTGATTTACCAGCGCTTTTTTTCTGAGGCTAATATTCGATTCATGAATATTAACGATGCAAAAGATTCATTTGGTTGATGTTAGCTGTTCTTGTTAGACTGGGGAGCATGTGATTGATTATGCGTTTGCTGGCGTAGGAATCGGAGTGTGGGGACCTTGGGTGCAATGGTCAAGGTGCGGCCAGTGCGTTTAAGGCTGCTTGCACTCCGATCCGTAAGCTTGCCAGCTTACGCTCATAACGCGCTCACCGGTGCAGGGATCTGCGTGTAAGGACCTTGGTCGCAATGGTCAAAGCCCGACCATCACGCCCAAGGCCGCTTACACTCCGATCCCTAAGCGCGCCGGTTCGCGCTCAGGAGGATGTTATGCGTAATTTTTTAAAGCAGGTACCGTTACCCATGGCGGGGTTGACGTTGGGGTTGGCTTCGTTGGGGAATTTGTATAAATTAGCTGGTTGGCAGTTGGTTGGTGATTTGACTGGGATCGTAGCGGGGTTGTTGTTTGGGTTGGTTTTGCTGAAGCTTTGTTTGACGCCGCTTCATGCTGCTGGTAGTTTGCAGGATCCGATTATTGCTTCGGTTTCGCCAACTTTTTCAATGACGCTGATGATCTTGTGCACTTATTTTGTTGCTTGGGGGATGCCGTTGCCGGTTGCGACGATTGTTTGGCTGATGGCGGTGGCGATTCACTTTGGGTTGATGATTTTCTTTGTTTTGCGGCATTTGATTCCACAGCCGAAAGCATGGCAGATGATTTATCCGAGCTGGTTTGTCACGTTTGTTGGCTTGGGTGTGATTCCGGTGACCAGCAGTCAATTTGTACCGGCGCTAGGTCAGCCGCTTTTCTGGATGGCGTTGGTGATTTATGTTGCCTTGTTTCCGTTTGTGCTTCACCGGTTACGGCATGTGCCTTTGCCCGAAGCGACTCAGCCATTATTAACCATTATGGCAGCCCCGGACTCGCTGTGTCTGACCGGTTATCTGGCCAGTTTTGACCATCCTAACTTCTGGCTGGCAACGGGGATGCTGATTTTTGCGCAGAGTTTATATTTCATTACGTTGGTTAGTATTCGGCAGTATACGCGGTTGTCGTTTTATCCAAGTTTTGCGGCCTTCACTTTCCCTTTGGTCATTTCCGCCACCGCATTGACCAAATATATTGCGGCTTTTGCCCAGAATGGCACAGTGCATGATCTGATGAGTGTCCTGCAATGGGGTGAGTGGATCGCGGCAACGCTGATGCTAGTCTTTGTAACCGGTCATTATCTGCATTTTCTGCGGCGGATTCGAAAAGGGATTAAGGCTGCTGCTCAAGACGCGCAGAAGGTTATTGAATAGTCGAAAAGGCGATGAGACAGCTTTTGTGACGTTTTTTCTGCCTTTAAACAGCATAAATCCAGCGCATCATTTTGTTGCTAATTTAGCCAGATCAATAATCTTATCCAGCATCGCTTGCTTATGCGGCCAGTGAGTACTCGGTTTCTGCAGCAGATAAAAATGCCGTTGAAACTTTTTCCCGATGGCTTGCTGCGGGGCGTCAGGCGGAGCGATGCGATCGGATAATAGCGCCTGCCCCACGCCATTTTGGACCAAGGCCCGCAGCATAGCGTTGTTATTAACGGTCATCAGGTGTTTGGGTGTGATGCCGGTTGTTTGTAGGTAAGCAGTTGTGTAATAGCGCATGCCGGAACCTTCTTCGCGGGTGATCCAGGTACCGGTGGGCCAGCCCGAGACCGTGAGCTGATCGGAACACAAGGTCGTTCTGATAGCGCCTTTAAGTGTCAGTGGCTGTTCAATAAAGCCGAGATCAAGGCGCCGCGATTCCAGCTGATTCACAACCTGGAGGGAATTTAAGACGGCTACATCGAATTGTAGGTAGGGAAAAGCAGCCTTCAAATCGCGCGCTAAGCTAGGAAACAGCACGGCCGCGACACTTTGGGATATGCCAATATGCAAGGTGACCGTGGTTGTCGCCGTGCTGTTTTGCAGTGCTTGTTTGGTTTTGTCCCATTCGGCTAACATGTTGCCGCTAAAATCGTACAGAATATCAGCTGCGGTAGTTGGCACGGTGGCGCTGCGCTTGTTGCGTTCAAAAAGTGTGACATTGAGTTCGTGTTCAAGCTGCTGAATGTGGTGGGAGACGGTGGGTTGACTCGTAAAAAGATGCTCAGCCGCCAATGAAAAACTGCGCGTTTCATAGACAGCCATGAAGGTGCGTAATAAGTTACACAATCAAATGGCCTCCGGAGTTTGTATTAAGTTTTTAAATTAAACGAGGATGTTAATAAAATATCATAATAATCACGAATAAAACAAACGCCCTTGTCTTTTTGCGACAAGGGCGTTTGTCTGCCAATAGCCTTAAACTCGAGCTTCCGAGGCATCGCCGGTTCGCCGATATAGATCGGTCGGCAATGCAGTAATTAATGGGCTTGGTGCGTCCAACGTTACAAGCGTTAAGTGATGCAAGGCACGCGAGCAAAGAGTGTAAAGAATATCGCGATCGGCTTCATTCCGGTAAGTGGTTGCGGAAATGTCCCAGCCCACAACCGCATCAAACTCAAGTCCTTTAGCCAGGTAAACCGGCAAGATGACACACCCATTTTTCAGACTGTGGTCGTTTGCAGACAGTAGCGTGACCGGCGTATCGAGCTTGAGTGTGGCGTAAAGTTGTGCAGCGGTCTTGGCATCTTTGGTCAAAATGGCCACAGTACTGTCAACTGTCAGCAACCGCGTGACCAAACGCGATAAGGAAGCAGTGGCGTCCGCCGATGAAACGGTCAAAACCTCAGGCATATCTCCGGCGCGATTAAAGGCTTGAATGTGGTCGTGTTTTGGCAACAAGGCTTTGGCAAAGTTCGTAATCGGTTGGGTTGACCGGTAACTCTTGTTCAACGTAATCAAACGGATCTTATAGCCGGAAAAAACATCCTTAATTTCGTGGATGAAGTCGCTGGGCTGGTAATTGCTGGTGAAGACGTCTTGTTTGGCATCCCCAAGCAACGTTAATTTCGCCTTGGGAAAAGCATGTTTCAGATACAACAATTGCGCCATACTGAAGTCTTGCATTTCATCAACGAACACATATTGAATCAAACTATTTTGGCCGCTGCCAGTGCTCAGGTCGCGCAGATAAAGCAAGGGAGCCGCGTCTTCTAAGCGTAAGTGATGAGCTTCAATGCCGTTGCTAAAAGCAGTGATCATCGTCTGCCAAATCGGCACGTTCACCGGAGCTGCTACTTGCTCCATGAATTGTTGATAATCCTGGAAGACGTCATAAAAATGATCATTGTACAGTGCGTCGTAAATCGGGGCGAAGGCTTTTGCAACAATGGCTTCGGAAACGAATTGTTGCTCGTCTTCACCGGTTTCAAATTCGTGATCAGCTGTCAACGTTTCTAATTCGGTTTGGGATAAGTCAGAGACACGCAGTTGAGCCCAGTCGTGCGTGGCTTCGTCGTGAATACGAGCGTTTAACTGTTTAATCAGTGCGTTTTTAGTAGCGGTAAATTTGTCGATGGGTTTCATCAAGGTCGGTTGCGACTGATAAATATTGTCAATCGCGGTGGCAGAAAAGAAGACTTCACCATTGAATTCAACGTCAATGAAATGAGGGACGCGATCCGGATCGTTGGCGTAATCGGCAATGGCTTGTAAGTAGCTAGGAGCCTCTTTAAAGCGGCGAATGGTTTCGGCTGCTTGCGGTAAACCGGCTGCATCGTGTTCGTACCGTTCAAATAAGGTTTCGACATGCAGGCCGGTAAAACGATTGGCGAGGAACTCGAACAAGGTGGCCTGACGCATATTCTTTTCACCTAAGCTTGGCAAGACTTGAGAAATGTAGTTGGCAAAAAGCCGGTTAGGAGAAAAGAGCACCATTTGGTCGGCATCCAAATCGCTGCGGCTGTGGTAAAGCAAGTAGGCAACCCGCTGGAGGACCGCACTGGTTTTGCCTGAGCCCGCAACGCCTTGAACGACTAGCAAGTCACTTGAGGTATCGCGAATGATGTCGTTTTGTTCGCGCTGAATGGTGGCGACGATGTTTTTCATATATTCGTCAGACTGGTCGCCAAGCACCGATTGCAGAATCTCATCGCCTACTGTTTCGTTCGTATCAAACATGGTTTTGATATGACCGTGTTCGATTTGAAATTGGCGTTTATTTTTCAATGTCGCATGTTGCTCGCCAGCTGGGGTTTCATAGGTCACATCCCCCAGCGTGCCGTTATAATAGATGGAACTGATCGGGGCGCGCCAATCATAAACCAGAAAATCGCCATCTTCGTCAATGAAGGTCGCGGTGCCAATGTAGAGCGTATCCGGTTCGCCGTCTTCGTCAATGTCGATGCGGCCAAAATACGGGTTGTCTGCCAATAAAGTTAAGCGATCGCCTTCATGTTTAAGGATGGTTTCATTTTCAACCGCCCGTGCAACCATGACTTTTTGTTGCTGAACGGCGGCGTTGGTTTCCATTTGGTCATCGACTTCAGTCACGTTGACTTTGGTGTTTTCGCCATATGCCCGTTCGATGCGACTGGTTTCACGGTGCGCCGCTTCGATTTGCTCATGGATGGCAGCCAACCTCGCTTTTAGTTTCGCAATGACCGCCGTGACCCGTGCCTGTTCTTCTGCTTTCGTTGCATTCTTCATAACCGGCGCTCCTCTCCGATTCAGTATGCGTGCGTTGATGTGACCAGGATCGAATCCTGAACCAGCGAACGCGTTATCGTGTTTAAAATAGTGTCGATAATCTTACGCCCGGTTGAGGGAAAAGTAAAGTGAGCGCGAACCGGCGCGGTTAGAAGTCGGAGTGTAAGCGGCCTTAAGCGTGATGGCCCGGTTTTGGCCATTGCGCTTAAGGTCCTTACACGCAGACTTCTGCGCCGGTGAGCGCGTTATGGGCGTAAACCAGAACGTAAGCGGCCTTAAGCGTGATGCTGGGCTTTAGTCATTGCGTTTTAGGGCCTTACACGGAAATCACTTAATTAGAATAGAACCGAGAAAAGTTGACACTTACTACACTTTGCTTCATGTTGTTGCATCGGAAAACAAGGTGGTACACTTAAACATAATGACTTCACACGGAGGTTCGAGATGGCTGATTTATGGCGGACGATTGCTGAGCGCCACGGTGAATTGCTAAGTGCACTGGGACAGCATATTGAAATATCACTGATTGCGCTTATTTTAGCGGTGGTAATTGCGATTCCGTTGGCGGTTTGGGTCCAGACACATGCCAAAGTCGCGGCAGTTTTGCTTCAGATTACCGGCGTGTTGCAGACGATTCCTTCATTGGCATTGCTGGGGTTATTGATTCCGTTTGTCGGGATTGGAACGTTGCCGGCGATTATTGCGTTAGTGGTCTATGCGCTGTTGCCGATTTTTCAGAATACATATATCGGCCTGCGCGACATTGATCCTTCTTATGAAGAAGCGGCGGATGCATTTGGGATGAGTCGGTTGCGGAAACTATTTAAAGTCGAGTTGCCGATTGCGCTGCCGGTGATCTTGTCGGGCGTCCGGACGGCGATGGTAATGATCATCGGCACGGCGACTCTGGCAGCGTTGATTGGTGCAGGCGGGTTGGGAACCTTCATTCTTTTGGGCATTGACCGTAACGATGCCGCACTGACACTTATGGGTGCCCTCGCTGCGGCGTTATTGGCGATTGTCTTTTCGTGGTTATTGAACTTGATGCAAAAAATTAACTGGAAGCTGAGCGTCGGGGTTGTGGCGTTGGCGGTTTTCGGACTCGTCGGCACGCAGGTTTACAGCCGGGTGACTGCGCCGAAAGAAACGATCACCATTGCGGGTAAATTAGGCAGCGAGCCGGATATCTTGATTCATATGTATAAGGAACTGATTCAAAAAGCCGATCCTGATGTTGGGGTCACATTGAAACCAAACTTTGGGCAAACGAGCTTCTTGTACAATGCTTTGCGAACCGATAAGATCAACTTGTACCCAGAATTTTCCGGAACGGTCTTGGCTAGTCTGACGAAACCCTCTGCAACCCAACAGCAGCAGGTAGCGGCAGGCAAAAATAATTATCCATTAGCCAAAAAGTTGTTGGCCCGGCAAGGCTTCACTTATCTGAAACCAATGGCCTATAACAACACATACGCACTGGTGGTTAAAGCAAGTTTTGCCAAGCGTTATCAGTTGCAAACTATCAGTGATCTGGCAAAAATCGCACCATCAATTCGCGCTGGCTTTGACTTGGAATTTATTGATCGCCAAGATGGATATAAAGGCATTCAATCTCAATATGGTTTGCAATTTAAGGTGGATTCCATGGATGCCTCGTTGCGATATCAAGCATTAGATCGCGGGCAGATCAACCTGACTGATGGCTACACAACTGACGCGCAATTGCGACAGTATCATTTAGTGGCCTTGAAAGATGACAAAGGTCTGTTCCCGATTTACCGCGGGGCACCACTCATGCGGGCTGCGTTTGCCAAGCAGCACCCACGACTGGTTGCGGCGTTGAACCGGTTAGCCAATCACATCACCGAAAAACAGATGCAGGCGATGAATTATGCCGTGAGTGTGCAAAATCAAAAAGCGGCCACGGTCGCTCATCGCTATCTCGTGCAACATGGTTTGCTCAAGGAGGTGCGCTGATGGCATTGATCAGTCTGGAACACGTCACGAAGACTTATGATGACAAGCCGGTTGTCAACGATTTGAGTCTACAGGTCGATCAAGGTGAACTGTTCGTCCTGGTCGGCACTTCCGGCAGTGGGAAAACCACCACGTTGAAAATGATCAATCGGCTGGTTGATCCAACGGCAGGTGTCATCAAATTTGCCGGTAAACCACTGATGGCATACAAGGTACGTGACTTGCGTTGGGATCTAGGCTATGTTTTACAGCAAATTGCATTATTTCCAACGATGACAGTTGCGCAAAACATCGCGGTCATTCCGGAAATGAAAGGGTGGTCACGGCAAAAGATCCGCACGGCAACCGATGACTTATTGGCAATGGTTGACTTGCCGCCAGACGAGTATCGAGATCGCATGCCCAGCGAGCTTTCAGGTGGCCAGCAACAGCGGATTGGTATTTTGCGGGCTTTAGCATCGCGGCCGAAAGTGGTGTTGATGGATGAACCATTTTCCGCGCTTGATCCGATTTCACGGACCCAGCTTCAGGATATGTTGCTGCACTTGCATCGGGCAATGAAAACCACGGTTGTTTTTGTCACGCATGATATGGCTGAAGCGATGAAACTCGGCGACCGGATTGGCGTCATGCATAACGGTCGGCTCTTGCAGGTGGACACTCCGGAAGCAATTGCCACGCAGCCAGCCAATGATTTTGTTGCTGATCTTTTCAAAGGAGCGCAGGCAAATCAAGGGTTGCAGGTGACATTGAGTCAATTAGCACCATTTGCGGTTGAGCAATCAGCTGATCATGCAGTTGGCGGTAATTTAACGTTGGCCGAGGCGCTGCCGTTGTTGGACGCCCATGAAACATTGCGGGTCAAGAGTGACCATGGCGTCTTCGTGATTGATACGCATAGTGTGGTGGCGTATCTTGCAAGTGCATTTGTTGATCAGGACACAGAAACGAAAGGATGATCGAAATGGCGTATGATTATGACACGATTGTCATTGGTGGCGGTCCCGGTGGGTTGGCGGCTGCTTACGGACTTGCCGCCAAGCAAAAGGTGCTGGTGATTGAAAGCGATCTGTGGGGCGGCACCTGTCCCAATTACGGCTGTGATCCCAAGAAGATGCTTTATCGCGGAGTTGAAGTCAAAAACGCTACTTTGCGGATGAACGGTTTTGGCATCAGTGGTACGGCTAAGATTGATTGGCCGTCACTCATGGCCTTCAAGCGCAGTTACACAACCGGTATTCCGGCTGGGACGCTAACCGGCCTAACGCAGACTGGCATTAAAACCTTATACGGACGGGCCCAATTACTCGGCCAGCATATGGTTAAAGTCGGGTCGCAAAATGTGACCGGTGAACATATTGTCATTGCCACCGGTCATACGCCGCGTTTTCCGGATATCCCCGGTGCCAATTTGTTGAAAACCAGCCGTGACTTTCTAGACTTGGACGAATTACCGACTAGCATTGCGTTTATTGGTGCCGGTTATGTCAGTGTCGAGCTTGCTAACATTGCCGCGGCAGCTGGAGCAGATGTGCATATCATTGGTCATTCCGACCGACTTTTACGTGCTTTCCCTAAAGTTGCCACAGAGGCATTGAAGCAGCTGTTGCTTAAAACCGGGATTCATTTTCACCCTAATGTTGAACTGACAAAAATCAGTCCGCTTGGAACGATGACGCACTTGCATGCAGATAGGTTTGATCTCAATGTGGATATGGCAGTTACGGCGATGGGCCGAATTGCCAACGTTGCGGATTTAGGCTTGGCCAATGCTGGGATTAAATCCGACCTCCGCGGTATTCCCGTTGACGATCACTTACGGACGGCGGTTGCCAACATTTATGCAATTGGGGATGTCAACTTAAAACCTCAACCGAAACTGACACCGGTTGCTGGCTTTGAAGGCCGCTATGTAGCCCAACAAATTCTTGGCAGTCAGGAACCGATTCATTACCCGGCGATTCCAACCATTGTCTTTGGCCCCACAGAGCTGGCTAAAGTCGGCGTGGCGCTTGAAGATGCCCTAGCCGCACCGGAACAGTATCAGGTCACCCACAACGAGACAACGCATTGGTACACATACAACCGCATACAAGACCCGGATGCGCAGGTATGGACGATTGTTGATAAAAGCACCGGCAAACTTGCAGGCGCCGTTGTCCTCGCAAGTCTGGCGGAAGGCCTCATCAACACTTTTGCCGCTGCAATTGATGCCGGTCAGGAACCTAGTGATCTCAACCGGATCTATGCTTATCCGAGTGCGCAAAGTGATTTGCAGTACTTGTTTTAATCTGCAGAAGTAGGTTTGAGGAATTCGAACGTTAAAACAAAAGGGATAGATTTAGCAATCAAGTTTGCTAGGTCTATCCTTTTTTGAGTGCTCGAGGCGGGGGCATCATTCATGCAGTATAGATGCATAAAAGCGATCTACTCAGCCTGAATAATTTGAATTTTATTTGGCTCGTTAAGGCTTTTTGGCAGCGTGATGATGGCAAGACGATTTTGATTGGCAGCGCTATAAACCGGGTTAGTAAACTGCAGTGTGTGTTTGTCCGCACTGATAACCGGTCGTAATGAAGACGGGACATCGCGGCCTTTTCGTTTTTGTGACAGCATGAAGGTCATTTGCTCTAAATCTTGATGCGTCAGGGTGCTAGCAAAATGCAATTGCAAGTGCCATTCACCATTCTGTTCATTGCATTTGAATGCGGTCAGCCGGACTTGACGCCGCCCCAACATGATACGCGCTGGCACTCGATAGGTTTTGGTAACGACAGCAGGCTGGGTAATCGGTTGATTGACTTGCTGATAGCGCCATATGACTAACCCAATTAATATGAGCATTGGGAGGATAAACATGGCTATTTTTAGGCTTTTTTTCATCAGACATTCGCCTCTTCCACTGGTTTTAGCTGGCCATCCGTCAGTTCGTAACTGTGATCGGCTAACGAGTAGAGCCAAGCTAAGTCGTGGCTGGCAATTAGCACCAATTTGCCTTGTTGGCGTAGGTCGGTTAGCAATCCAGTGAGCATTTTAACGCCATCTTTATCCAAAGCATTCGTGGGCTCGTCCAAAAGAATGACATCCTGGTCTTCCATGATCGCTTGGGCAATGCCGAGCCGTTGAATCATCCCTAGCGAATAAGAAGCGACCGGTTTTTTATCAGCAGCCAGTCCGACGCGTTTTAAGACGTTAACCACTTCATCATGGCTAAGCTGACTGCGTATACGCCCCAAGGCCATCAAATTATCATACCCGCTCATATCCTCGATGAAACCCGGATGCTCAATCACCGCGCCAATCTTTGCTGGAAAAGGACGCCGTGGATCGATCACCACCTGATTAATGGCAACGGTGCCTTGTTGTGGTCGAATGAACCCCAAAATTGTTTTCAAGAGAACCGATTTACCGGTACCATTTGGCCCAACGATGCCGTAAATACCCGGTCCGGCAAATGAAATGGTGATGTCGCTGAGAATTTTCCTACGCTTGAGGACGACCGAAAGCTGCTTGATTTCGATTTGATTGTTGTTAGTGGGTTGCGCCATTATTTAACCACCTTCCTGGCATGTAGATGACTTGAATGAGTAGCAATAAACAAATGAGTATGAGCAGATAACTGCTAGTGCCAAGTAGTTGTGCATCAGTCGGGAACGTGCTGCCAATCAAGGTGGCAAATGGCATGAATGGCACCTGCAACATACTAAGAAACAAGATGCTTAGCGAAACGGTAATGCCAATGACAAGATTGAACCGGCCTTCAATGACCAACATGATGACTAATTGCAGGATTTGAGCCAAGACAAGTGCGAGCCAAAAAGCCGGATGCGTAAACCCGCGTGACCCGAAAAAGCCCGCCTGATTTGCCAGTAAGATCGTGCCACCCATGAAGATGAGAAAAATCATTTGCAATAAGAGCAATTCTCTCAGCGGCCATAAATAAGCCCAAAATCGCTGATGGAAGCGCACAGCGTAATGGATAAACATATTCTGCTGATAAGCTGACGTGACGCCAGCACTCAAAACGATCGGCAAAAACAAGTAACCAAACCACAAAAATAACCACAGCACCTGGCCACTCGCAAAGTCTTCCGGTGGCGCACCTAAAAAAATCGCCTGTACGGTGTCTTGAGTTGCCACTAAGAAATGATTATGTACATATTGCGCATCTAACCCGATGGAGCCGCCCAATAAAACCAGAAATAGTCCACAACAGGTAACTAAGCGTTTATATCCCGATTTTGAAACCAGGCGTGTTCGCCGTAACCACAAAGATCACACCTCCGCCGGTAACCGGATCACGTTCAGCACCATCCGTAACGCTTCTGCCACCGCGATTAAAAGCAACAGCTGTTTAACGACATCAATTGGCCACAGTGCATCGCTTAGGGTTAAGCTTGGCGTGATCAACGATAAAAAAGGATCAAGCTGCAAAACATAAATCGAAATAACCCCACCGAGGCTAATCAGGACACCAATGGCAGCTGAACGCACCAGGAGCATGATAACGATGGCCGCAAGTGTATATGTAAAACAGGCCGTCAGCGTGTTCATGACCAAGTTGATGATAGCGGCCACGCTTGCCATCGTCAGCGTAAAAGAACCAACAACGGCAAACGTCGCTAACCAGATACCCACAATCAAACCGGTCACAATAGCAGTTAATTTGAGTAAACTAATTAAAAGGTAATTTGCAAGGGCAGCTCTTGAACCTAAGCGAATTAACAGATTGGCTTTTCGTAATTTACTAATGATCATCAATGCCATGATGCCAATAATCGGCAGAAAACATATCAGTTGTCCGAATGTCCGCTGAATGACGAGATTAGCCCATAGAAGACTGACCGAAAACTTACTGGCAGTGCGGCCAATGAAAGTCAAACTGAGCGAGCACGCAAGACTCATCAAACCAAACAAAAAACTCTGCCATTTTGGTAATAAACCAAAGACGCCAATAAGCGGTTTCGAATTCACCATCGCATCAAACCTCCACGGCTGGCCGATGAAAAGCAAGCAGACTCAACGCAATAAAGACAAGCGGCCAAAGAAAGACGTAAGCCAGTGATGGCTGGCCGATAGTTGGTACGACTTGCATGTAACCAATTGGCGCAAGACTCTGACCCAAGATCATCGACAGTCCTAATAGCATTAGTTGCAAGACCATGACGCCGAGCAACGAGATCGTCATCTTTTTGGTCTCAAAATATAAATAGTTAGAAAAGATGGCATAACTAGCACCATACACACCAGCCAGTAGTATCCACCCCACAACGTACCAGCCTGAATGCGCATAGAAAAAAGCGCCAAAAAAGCCCAAGTAACTAATGGCAACATTGTTATTCAACCACGCATTAGGAGCAACATTGGGCTGAATCAAAAATTGCATTAAAAAGTCCACCGTTAAGAGAAAAATCGGCAAAAGTGCGCCCCAAAAGCCACCAGCCAGTAAAGTCTTACGCCGATATGCTGTAAAACTAAGCCGGGTTCGCAGCATTTTCGAAAAGCCCTTTCGTCCCTCAAAAGCAGCAAACATCCCGCCTGCCAGCACAGACAAAAGCGGCGCGGCCATGCTCCAAACCACAAATAAGTTAGACGAAATGTCGACCGGTAACCAATTCATATAGGGCGAAAAGAAGAAAAAGCCTACTGTTTGTTTCCCGCCAAACTTATCAAGTGAAAGTAAGGTCATCAGGTGCGAAATAAGCAGCAGAAATCCTAATAAAAAGGCGATGAGTGTTGCCTTTGACTTCCAGTAGCGTTGATTAAACACTGAGTCACCTCCAGAAAAAACTATCTCACTGAAAATATCATTTCGATGATCTCCATATTTTCAATTTAGACTTCTCACGCTTGAAATCAATTAAGATGATGTAAACAAATAGTAAATTGACTGTAAATGTATCCTATGGTGGTTCGAAGCACAGTCTATCTTTAAAATTTAAGGTTTTTGGTCAAGATGTTCCTTTTTAAAGCCATTGACTTCTACCAAAATCTTAGCTAACCTAAACCCATATTCATACAAACGATGAGTACCCTATCCAAATGGTCGCCAGAGAGTCGGCAGCGCTGAGAAGTCGATGGCCAGGGTAGGTGAAATTGGGTCGTTTGCGTTACGTTCGGTGGGTGCGCCTTAAGCCAAGAGCGGTCCGAAATTCGGACAAGTTAGGTGGTACCGCGCGCTTGCGTCCTATGTTGTCATGACATAGGACGCTTTTTTAAATTAAGGAGGAAACACGCATGGCAAAAAAAGTGATTTTGACGGGTGATCGGCCAACGGGACGGTTGCATATTGGGCATTATATTGGTTCTTTGAAGAATCGGGTTGAGCTCCAGAACTCAGGCGAATATGAGCCGTTTGTGATGATTGCCGATACCCAGGCATTAACCGATAATGCCAATGATCCAGAGAAGATTCGTCACTCGTTGTTGGAAGTGGCATTGGATTATCTGGCCGTCGGGATTGATCCGGATAAGACGACCATTTTGGTACAAAGCCAAATTCCGGCGCTTTTTGAGTTGACCGCTTATTATCTTGATTTAGTGACAGTCAATCGCTTGGAACGCAATCCGACAGTGAAGGCAGAGATTAAGCAAAAAGCGTTTGGCGACAGCGTTCCCGCGGGATTCTTTATTTATCCGGTGAGTCAGGCAGCAGATATTACCGCTTTTAAAGCTACCACGGTCCCGGTTGGCGATGATCAGGAACCGATGCTTGAACAAACGCGCGAAATCGTGCGCACGTTCAATCGGACCTATCACAAAGACGTCTTAGTCGAACCAGAAGGCTACTTCCCGCCAAAAGGTCTGGGACGACTGCCGGGGATCGATGGTAACGCCAAAATGAGCAAGAGCCTGAACAATGGCATTTACCTAGCCGATGATGCGGATACTGTTCAAAAGAAGATTATGTCAATGTACACCGATCCAAATCACATTCATGTCAGCGATCCGGGCAAGGTGGAAGGCAATGTTGTCTTCACTTATTTGGATATTTTTGATCCGGACAAGGACCAGGTGGCTAAGTTGAAGGAGCAATATCAACATGGCGGCTTAGGTGATGTGAAGATCAAGCGCTACTTAATTGACGTGATGGAGGCGGTTCTTGAGCCAATTCGGACGAGGCGGGCCCACTATGCCGAAGATATGGGTGCAGTGGCCGAAATGCTTCAGCAAGGGTCGGCGAAAGCTAATGTTGTCGCGAATCAAACGCTGCAAGAAGTCCGGGATGCGATCGGCTTTAACTATTTTAAGTAGGTAATTACGTCTTAAGCCGGATGTCGAATGCAACCAACATGGTAAAATATAAAGGAAGTGGTAATTGATTACGATGCGAGTTAATAAGTTTATAACTGAAGACGACGATTAACAGTCTTATTAACGGCGCATGTACTAGAGGAGAATCCATGATGAAAACGAAACGATTAAGTCCAGTTGCAGTCACGAGCATTGTGCTTGGTGTCATTGTTGCGATCTGCCTGATTTTTGGTATTGGCACTTATAACTCGTTGGCCAAGCAGAATCAAGCTGTTGAAGCCCAATGGAGCCAGGTGGAAAATGTGATGCAGCGGCGCGCAGATTTGGTGCCGAATCTGGTGAATGCAGTTAAAGGCCAGATGGGTCAGGAGCAAAAAGTCTTCGGCGATATTGCTGAGGCCCGGAAGTCTTATGCTAACGCCGACTCAACAACCAGCAAGGCTAAAGCCGATGATCAACTGAATAAGAGTGTTGGGACGTTGATTAATGTGATCAAGGAGAACTATCCTAACCTCCAAAGCAGTAATCAGGTCAACACGCTGATGACGCAGCTTGAAGGTAGTGAAAACCGGATCTCGGTTGAACGCAAGCGTTACATTGATCAGGTTCGGGATTATAACCAAAGCGTTGTTACCTTCCCGAAGAATATCTTTGCAAGCATGATGGGGCTGGGCAAGAAGGACACCTTCAAAGCTACCCCATCAGCACAGACCGTCCCGAGTGTTGATTTTTCAAGCAATAGCTCCAGTTCTGGGAAGTAGGTGGCGCCATGCGCAGGCATTTAGCGTGGTTACTAGCCGCGCTGACGGGCTTGTTGTTGTTTACCGGTGCAGCTCGTCCGGTAGCAGCGGCCGAGGATCTGCCGGCACGACCAACTGACCATTACTACCTGGACCAGGATCGTTACCTTGATCAGGAAACCGAACAACTGGTTGATCAAAAGAATCGTTATTATCAAAGCACCAAACAACAGCCGCAAATTGCGGTAGCCGCACTAAAGTCTACCCACGGCGATCCATTGTCGGATTATGCGCCTGATCTTTTCCAAAAATGGGGGATCGGGAAAAAAGGCACCGACAACGGCGTGTTGATTTTATACGCTGATAATAAAGGTAAGCAAAATCTGCGGATCGAAGTAGGGTACGGCCTTGAAGGTGACTTGCCAGACGCTTTGGCGGGACAAATCCTCAATACGAACCTAAAAGGGATTAAATCGGGTAATAAAGCCGAACTGAATCAGGCTTTGCGTAAGGTCTTCAATGCCGTTGCGACCGTTATTGATAAAAAGTATAAATTCCCTAAGGATCAAAACACGGTCTCGGATGAAACGATGAATCGCTACCAAAATGCAGACCGAAATCGCGGTGGCAGTTTGTTAGGAAAGATTGTTGTGATCTTTCTTGTCGTTGTGGTCGTAGCAGTCATCTTCGGCGGTCGCGGCGGCGGTGGCCGTGGCGGACGGCGCCGCGATGGCGATGGCGGCTTCTGGCTATGGCTCATCCTAGATGCTTTGTTCTCTGCAGGCCGAAGAGGCGGCGGAGGCGGATTCGGCGGTTTTGGCGGCGGCTCCGGCGGTGGCTCAAGCTGGGGCGGCGGCAGCTCCGGAGGCGGCGGTGCCGACGTTTGATTGCAAATATATTTCAATTGCCAGACAGTTATTCAGCTGTCTGGCTTTTTGTGATATCGTGGGGGGATTGCAGTTTAGTGAGCGCGAGCCGGCGCGTTTAGAAGTCGGAGTGTAAGCGGCCTAAAACGTGATGGCCGGTCTTTGGCCATTGCGTTTTAGGTCCTTACACGCAGACTTCTGCGCCGGGGAGCGCGTTATGGGCGTAAAGGAGAATCCCGTGGCCTCAGGCGTGATGGGCCCGGTCTTGGCCATTGCGCCTAAGGTCCTTACACGCAGATCCCTGCTCCGGGGAGCGTGTTATGGGCGTAAAGTGGTTCGTCGTGGCCTAAAGCGTGATGGCCCGGTCTTTAGCCATTGCGTTTTAGGTCCTTACACGCAGACTTCTGCGCCGGGGAAGCACATTTGAGCGAAAAAAGCGCAGAAAGCCCAAAACTACAAACCGCTCCCGTACGTCACAACCCCATAAGTTTCGATGATGCCCAACCAACACACGCGCTGACATCATCACGTAACCAGGTATGAAAGAATCTTGGAGGATAGATTGATGCGCAATTTAACAATTGGCAAACCCTTGAAACTGATCATCTTATTTACGATCCCGTTGTTAATAGGGAATCTTTTTCAACAGCTTTATAGTTTTATGGACGCGCTGATTGTCGGTCGTACGATTGGCAAAGCGGCTTTGGCTGCGGTTGGTGCGACTTCGAGTATCGTCTTTTTGATTATCGGCTTTGCGCAAGGCACGACAGCTGGACTGTCAATCTTGACAGCCCAAGCATATGGAGCACGTGATTATCGGCGGGTGCGGCGTAGTTTCGGGACGAGTGTCTGGATCACGCTAGGAATTTCCGTTATTTTGACAATCGGTGCCGTGACCATGACGCGGCCGTTATTAACCGTTATGCAGACGCCGCCGGATATTATGGATGACTCGATTGCCTTTGTGCGGGTGATTTATTTTGGCATTATTGCTTCGATGAGTTTTAACTTGCTGAGTAATATGTTGCGGGCATTGGGGGACTCACGAACACCGCTGTTTTTCCTGATCATTGCGACGATTATTAACATCGTGCTGGATTTCTGGTTTATTCTGGGTTTTCATTCCGGCGTGGCGGGTGCCGGGTATGCAACTGTCAGTGCGCAGGTGATTGCGGCGTTACTGTGTTGGATCTATATTCGCATGCGGATTCCGTTGTTGGTCATTAACCGCAGCGACTTGCGCTTTGATTGGCAGGATATTGTTAAACACTTAAAAGTCGGCTTGCCAATTGGGTTCCAAATGTCGATCATTGCAATCGGTGCTGTTATCTTGCAAGTGATGCTAAACACGCTTGGTACGAATGCGGTTGCTGCCTATACTGCAGCTGGCCGGATTGATCAGCTCGCGACACTACCTTCAGCTTCGTTTGGGGTAGCGATGGCAACGTTTGCCGCGCAGAATCTCGGTGCCAAGGCGTACGGTCGAATTCGCCGCGGCGTGTATCAAACCTTACTGGTCAATGTTGGCTTATCGCTGGTGTTGGGTGCCTTGATCATTGTCTTTAGTAAACCGTTAGTCAATTTGTTTCTCGGACCGAATCAGCCCGCCGTTACCGCTTTGGCCCAAACGTATTTCCACTACAATGCCAGCATGTATTGGCTGCTAGCCATCCTATTTACCGTCCGGAACCTGCTTCAAGGATTGGGACAGACGCTGGTGCCGACTGTGGCCGGATTTTTTGAATTAGGTATGCGGGCATTTGCGGCGATTTTCCTTGTAGTACCGTTTGGCTTTGCCGGGGCATCGGCGGCCAATCCCTTGGCATGGCTTGGTAGCGTGCTCGTATTGGTCAGCTCCTACATCCGCACCATGCGGCGGATTAGACAGCAAGAAGATACGAAAGCAGGGGAAAAAGCGTAGAAGTAGCCGTTATGGGAAAAGCAACATGACGGAATATAAAAATCAGTTCTTCCTAAGTTAGTGGGCTGCAGGAAGAACTGATTTTTTTGGCGATTAACCTTAGTAGGAAATTTTTTGTTAGTGGGCGCCCCAATCAGCTTTTAAAATGTTTGCCGTAAATTTCCAGATCGGCTTTTCCTTCTGGTAGATCGGCAATAGCTGGTAGATGGCCCCAGTGGTCGTAGTTAAATTTCTTAAATAAACGCCGACTGGCCTGGTTGTGGCCGAAAATTCTTGCGATGATCGTTGTCAATCCGCGAGCCGGTGCTTCTTGATCCACAAATGCCAAGGCCGAACTGCCGATATGGTGACCGCGGGCAGTGATGTCCAGATACAAGCTGATTTCCGCGGTTTGATCATACGCTGCCCGGTCACTGTAGGCGGAAAGCGTTAGCCAGCCGACATTGTGATGATCAACCTGAATCATCCATGCCGGAAAATGATCATTGTGCGCTGCAAACCAAGCAGCTTTTTGGTCAACAGTTTGAGGTTGCAAATCTGCTGTTGCCTGATGCGTGGGGATGGTCTCATTATAAATGGCAACAATCTTGGGTAGATCTGCGGTGGTGGCGGGAACAAATTCGATCATGCTGACGCCTCCTATGCATTAGAACGTGATTCGACCGGTAAATGTGGGCAAACTAGCGGTACCATTATGCTGCATGGCCTCTAGCTGCGGCTTTACGCGATCACGCAAATCGGTACTAAGTTTTAGCTCGGTCAATAAAGCCTTAGTGGTGGCGATTTCCCACTTGGCATCATCTAGATCCGGACATTCTATTAGCTTGCCAGCAGTGTAGGACCATGTGTGATCATGGGCAATCTGCGCTAAGGTATCAGGCGTGATTAAAGTGCGAATGTTGGCAACATCACTTGGCGCAATCGCATAAAGTAACCCTTGAATCATCGCGGCTTGTAAATGACCAATTTGATTGAGTGCGGTGGGGTGAAGTGACCATTCGGCAAGATCGACATAATCGCCAATGGTGCGCAAGTTTTTCAAAAGCAAGGCAAACGCATTGGCTGATGCGAAGTACCATAAACTATGCGCCATCACAATGCGGTCAAAATGTTGATTGGCAACCGGTCCGAGGCTGGCGGTGAGATTGGTATCAAAGTGTACTGTCAGCCGACTTGCTAACGGCCCGTTTAACAGATGATCCCACGCTTGTCCGAGTGTGAGCGGCGCACCGTAATCGCGCGAAGCAATGTCGATCCCGGTGACATGCCCGTTGGGACCCACTTGATCTGCCAAAACAGCACTTAAGTCACCTTGACCGCAGCCGATTTCCAAGATGTTTTCGCCTGGTTGAATTTGCCAAGCGTCTGCAATTGCGATTCGGTGGGCGGTTTGACGTCGCTGAATGTCACGGGCGTCCGGGGTCGGACCAAGTGCCATTAAATCTGTAATATCATCGAGTCGATTCTTCATGCGAAACTCCCTTTATAGAAAGATTAAATGTGTCAATTTTTAGGTCATTTACGAGTTGGTGTCTGATAGCTACCAATCAAAATGGCATTTAGGCTTAAGGCAGGTCGTTACCGGCCGCAAAATAAAGATCATACCATTCTTGACGGCTTAAGGTGATGTCTGCTGCCTCAGCAATCGCCCGCAGACGCGCCGGTTTGGTGGTGCCGGCGATGACCTGCACATTCGCTGGAACGCGCAAAAGCCAAGCAGCCGCGATGGCATTAGGATTGGTGGTGTATTGGTCGGCTAGTTTTTGAAGCAGCGCATTTAACTTAGGGAATTGATCATTATTGATGAAGACCCCTTCAAAGAAACCGTATTGGAACGGACTCCAAGCCTGAATGGTCATATGATGTTGTTGACTATACGGCAAAAGGCCACCATCATGATCGATGGAACGTGCATCGGCCATGTTGGTATGCATGCCGGCATCAATCATGCCAGTATGCATGAGCGAAAATTGCAACTGATTGATGATAAGGCGTTGCGGGACAGCTTGCTGCAGCAAATCGACTTGAGCAGGATTAAAGTTGGAAACGCCGAACTGACGCACTTTGCCTTCATTCTGCAACTGAAGAAACGCCTCAGCGACTTCTTCAGGTTCCATGAGCGGATCGGGACGGTGTAGCAGTAAACTATCAACATAATCCGTTCCCAGACGCTTTAGACTTTGGTCGACAGCCGTCACCAGATGCGTTTTGGAAAAGTCATAGCGGTGCATGCTTTTGCGATCATTGATAATCCCGACTTTGGTTTGAATCAAGACTTGATCACGGGTGAAGCTCGCTTTTTTCAGTGCGTCACTGAATAACTGTTCGGCCTTACCATTACTGTAAATATCGGCGTTATCAAAGAAGTTAATTCCGACATCGTAAGCAGCATCGAGCAATTCCGTTGCGCGCGGACGATCAAGATTCGGTAGGCGCATGACGCCAAGAGCGATGGCAGAAGCGTTTAAGCCGGAGCGCCCGAGATTGATCATTTTCAATTGTGAGACTTCCTTTCAGAAAGGTTTCATGATGATTTAAGACTATCACAAAAATGATGGCGCTTGCGCAAAAGATTGGGTCGTTACAATCTTTTTACGCAAATACCAATAGTTGAGGTGATGACCCCAGTGGAAGCGCGCAAAAACCGGATTGCCGATTGATGGCTATCTGAGAAAAAATAAATAGCACTCTTTATTTATAAAAGAAATGATGGGATCTTTGGTAAACTGAAACTGCTTGAGAAAACGGCTTTGAATAAGGCTTGTCTAAAAATTCTCACAGCGGATAATAGCCGTGCTATCATGGCATTAGAACATTAATGATCTTTGGAAAATTCAGAAGAAACGGATGGAGCGGACATGGCAAACAATATACAGGGGTTCGTGATGATTAGCGCACAGTCGATTCTTTTTAGTATCACGAATCTACGGACGCTTAAGGCAATCGAGCGCGGTAAATACCCAGTTGCTATTGGTGATGATTTTTATGCTGAACATGAAATTTTACCGGAAACCGTTGACACCATTGTGCAGGCCTTTGACGCTATTGATCAGATCTTTAAAGACTATGGCGTTGCAACCGTTAATGTTTATGCCAGTACAAGCTGGGCAGAGGCGGATAATGCCGAGTTTGTTCGGGATCAGCTATACACGCGTACCGGCTGGCTCATTAAAACCACTTCTTTGTCAGAAGAGGCATTTTTCCGTACCCAGGCGATTATGGTCAAGTTTCCCCAGTTTGAAACGATTACCCAAAAAGGAACCGTGCTTATTGATATCAGTTCCGGTTCAGTCGAGTTGACGACTTTTAGTCAAGGAACGTTTGGGTTTTCACGTAACCTGTCACTGGGACCGTTGCGGGTATATGAAATTATGAGTGATGTCCAGCGCTCGGTAACCAATTACGTTGAGGTTATGCGTGATTATATTGACAGCCGCTTACTGGATTTTATGCGCTTATTGCCACAAGGGGTTGAATATACCAATGTGATTTTAATGGGCAGCAGCTTGTCGATTTTTCAAAACCTGATTCCAGAAGGTAAGCGGCAAGTTGAGACTGATCGTCCCGGCTTTGATTTGCTTTATGATGAAGTGACAAAAGCTTCCGACCAATATCTGGCCGATACTTATGATTTAACTTCAAATCAAACGTCATTGGTTTTACCGACAGTCCTGTTGGTTTATCGGTTGATTGAAACGTTAAACAGTCAATCAATTTGGATTTCGGATTTAAAGGCGATTGATGGTTTGGAAGTGCACGCGGCCCATGCTGGTGGCTTCAAAAAGCTGGGTTTTGATCCAGATGAAGAAATTGTCATCAGCGCTAATAATCTGGCTAAACGTTATCGGGTTGATTGCGACCATATGCAGACAACCCGTACATTTGCCTTGCAATTGTTTGATCGACTCAAGAAATTACATGGAATGGGCAAGCATGAACGGCTGCTGCTAGAGGTTGCGGCAACGGTTAGTGATATTGGTAGTTATATTGAAACGCACAAACACTATGCGCATTCGAATTACATCATTAAGGCTTCTGAAATTATGGGTCTAAATGCACTGGACGTCACCATGGTCGCTACCATCACGCGCTTTCACAGTTCGGTAACCCCCCAGTCGGATTTGAAGAACTTCCCGATCATGTCGACCGAGAATCGCTTAGTTGTCGCCAAACTATCAGCCATTTTACGGGTAGCAGACAGTTTAGATGCATCGCGGCAGCAAAAGATTCAACGAATGCGCGTTTCGCTGAAGCCAGACAAAGTGGTGTTGTCGGCGAAGGCCAATGATGATATTGAACTTGAACGCTGGACCTTGGCGCGTAAAGGTGAATTTTTCTCCGAGGTTTTTGGCGTAGGACTTGAGCTGAAAGGACGAAACACGTTATGAAAAAGCTTGATTTTTCGAAGCCGCGGTATTTTAATAACCGCGAACTAAGCTGGTTGGCGTTTAACGATCGGGTGTTGGAAGAAGCCCGGGATAAAAATAATCCCTTACTCGAACGGGTTCGGTTTTTAGGCATCACCCAAAGTAATCTGGATGAGTTCTTCAATATTCGCGTTGCATCATTGAAAAAAATGGTGACGGTTAATTACGATAAGCCTGATGCTGCAGGGATGAAGCCTCAGGAACAGCTTGATGCCATTTCAAAAACTGCCCACGAAATGGTCGAAAAACAATACAACACACTGGTACGCTCGTTGATACCAAAATTGAATGCTGTCGATATTCAGTTGCTGCATGCCAAAGACTTAACCCAAAAGCAACAGGATTTTGTGTCGGATTATTTTCACTATGAGCTTTATCCGGTATTGACGCCAATGGGAGTGGATCCAACCCGGCCATTTCCGTTTCTCAGTAACAACAGCCTGAATTTGGCAATCCGACTTGTGCGACCAGACGATGATGACGATAAGTCACGATCGTTTGCGATGGTGCAGGTTCCCGATGTCTTCCCGCGGGTCTTGCGGCTTCCAGGCGGTGATAACGTATTTATTTTGCTGGAAGAGGTCATTCGCATGTTTGTGGGCGAACTCTTTGTAGGCGCTGACATCAAAGAAACGGCAACTTTCCGGGTGACGCGTGATATGGATATGGACGTGGCCGAAGAAGATGCCTCTGACTTGATGAAGGAGATTCAGTCACAACTTAAGAAGCGCCAACGTGGTAAAGTGATGCGGCTGGAGATTGAAGCAGGGATGGGTAAACACCTGCGCAAACGCCTGACCAAGGCCATGAACGTCAAGGAAGAAGATATTTACGAAATTCACGGCCCGATTGATTTGAACTTTCTCAGTAAGTTGGTTAAGCAGGTGCATGGACATAAGGAACTACTCTTTAAGCCATTTACCCCGTATATCGATCCGGCATTTAAAGACACTTCGATTTTTGATGTGATTAAAGAACGTGATGTTTTCATGCAGCATCCGTATGACAGCTTTGAGCCAGTTGTTGACTTTATTCGGGAAGCTGCTCAGGATCCGCAAGTTTTAGCTGTAAAAATGACGCTTTATCGGGTATCGAGCAAATCACCCATTATTCGTTACCTTAAAAAAGCGGCGGAAAATGGCAAACAAGTGACTGTATTGGTGGAATTAAAAGCACGATTTGATGAAGAGAATAATGTCCACTGGGCGCAAGAACTTGAACATGCCGGCTGTCACGTTATTTACGGGTTAGTCGGACTGAAAACCCATTGCAAGCTCGCGTTAGTGGTTCGGCGTGAAGAAGATGGCATTAAACGCTATATGCACATGGCAACCGGTAATTACAACGATGTCACCGCCCGCCTTTATACGGATATGGGCTTGTTCACCTGCAATAACGAAATTGGCGAAGATGCGTCAAACATTTTCAATATGCTATCGGGATTTTCCGAGCCGCCTTATTTCCACAAGTTAGTCATTGCGCCGCTTGGCATTCGTGATTATCTAATGGATCGGGTTGACGAAGAAATCGCGGCAGCTAAGGCCGGACGCAAAGCTTTGATCCAAATGAAAATGAACTCACTGTCTGATACCGCCATGATCGAGAAGCTTTACGAAGCCTCGCATGCCGGCGTCGAAATTCATTTACTGATTCGCGGCATTTGCAATTTGAAAGTCGGAATCCCCGGTGTTTCGGATAATATTACCGTTCATTCCATTGTCGGCCAGTTACTGGAACACAGCCGCATCTATTACTTTTATGCAGACGGGCAGGAAAATGTGTATCTGTCCTCGGCAGATCTGATGAATCGGAATTTAAGCCGGCGCGTTGAATTGCTGTTTCCGATTTTGCAAGATGATATTCGGGAACGGATCATCAAGATTTTCGATATTATGTGGCATGATAACGTCAAAACGCGTATTTTACAGCCAGACAGTACCTGGATCCGGGCACAATTGCGCGGTGTGACAAAACTCAACGCTCAGGCTTACTTCATTGAACACGCTGTGGCCATGGGTGAGGCGTTACGACGTGAAGAAATTGATCAGGCACCTGAGGATTTACACGCAACCCACACGTTTATCCCAATGACAGCACCAAAGGAGGATGATGATGCATGACGCACCACTTCGCAGTCATCGATCTAGGTAGCAACTCTGCACGAATGACAATCTGGTCAATTGAGCAGGAAGTCGTTAAGCCCGTCAAACGGCTAAAAGAAATGGTGCGCTTGTCAGAAGATATGGGATCCTCCCGTATTCTGCAACCTGCCGCCATGGCGCGGACGCTCAAGGCGCTGCAAGGGTTTAAAGCCGAACTGGATAAGTACGATGACATTGATCTAAAAGCCGTGGCAACTGCTGCCGTTCGTGAGGCCAAGAATCAAAAGGACTTTCTTAAACGGGTCAAAAACGAAGCCGGTTTAACGATTAGCGTCATTCCGGGTACGCGTGAGGCAGAATACGATTTTCTGGGTGTTATCAATACGTTGCCGATTCAAAACGCCTTGATTATGGATACTGGCGGTGCTTCGACGGAATTGATTCTGGTTCAAAATCGTAAGTTGCAACACCTGGTATCGATTCCATTCGGGTCGGTTAACTTATCTGAGCGGTTTTTGAATCCTGATGTAATTTCAGCCGCCGAATATTTTGCGCTAAGCACCTTTATTCAACAGACTTTTAATAGTGTCTGGTGGTTACGACGCGCGCAAAACCTGCCAATTATTGCGTTGGGCGGGAGTAATCGGACCTTGGCGAAGATCGAACGGCGTAAGGAAAAATTAGCCGATTTTGAAGCCATTCACGGTTACCGCATGCCGACACAGCAGGCCAACAATATTTTTAAAGAAATTCTCAGCTCCGACCTGGCAGCCCGCGAAGCCATTCCGGGATTGTCCAAATATCGGGCTGACATTATTGTCGGCGGACTCATGCCGGTTATTTCGATGATTCGGTACCTTGATTCTGATCGCTTAACCTTTTCACAGTTTGGGTTACGTGAAGGCGCGCTTTACGATCACCTGAACACCCGAGCCGTGAATCAGCGGGAACATTAATTAATCATTGCTTAAACCGAATGCTGATTTCTGACGAGCCGCAGCAAATCAGCGATAATAGTCGTAACAACTTAAAGGACGGTTTTGAGTTATGAAAAAACTGATTAAATGGCTGGGACTGGCTGCGGCTGGGCTGGCATTGATTACAGCGGTACCACAAGTCGTGCGGGCTGATGATGCCTGGACCCAGCCGGTTGCAACGCTAGGGTCTTCGCTGACAACCGACCAGAAAAACGGAACGCTGAGCACATTACAAAACGCAGCGGGCGTCTCCAATGCCACACAGTTGACGGTTAATGGTGCCACCTTGGTGAAGTATCTCAATCCTTCTGGCAGCTCGTTTACGGAAAGCTCCGGCGTGTGGTCCAGTGCCTTAGTACAAAAGACAAATAATGGCGGTATTAATGTCACCATTGTGCCGTATAACGGAACGAATAACATTACCACGATTACGGCAGATCAATACCGAAACGCCGCATTAACGGCCGGGGTCAGCAATGCTAATTTATACATCACCAGTGCGGTCAAAATCGATGGTTCCGGTGCGTTAGCGGGGGTTTATGCAGCGTTTGCCCAAAATGGCGAGAACCTGAATAACCAACAGATTAATGCCGCCCAGCAGGAAGTCAATACGCTGAGTTCGATCACGCAGGCTAATAAAGGCAAAGATGGCTATACCGACAAACAGCTGAACAATGCAGTTGCCGGAGCCAAACAGCAAATGGCTTCGCAAAGTAACAATGGGCAGCAAACCCTGTCGCAGAACCAAATTGGCAATATCGTTGACAGTCAGCTGAAACAGAATAATCTGACCACGATTATTAATAACAATCAGCGGCAATTAATCATTAACTTGCTAGTGAATGTCCAAAAGGCCGGTTCCTTGAAGAATACCGATTTTAAAGCGCAGGCTGGCAAACTGGCAGATTCAATTCAAAATTCAGCTAAAGGCTTATTCGACAAGCTTAATAGTAGTTTGAATACGCAGGAAAATCGTAATTTCCTACAGAAAATCTGGGACGGCATCGTTAGCTTTTTTAGTGGCATTGTCCAGTGGGTTCGCAGCATGTTTTAGTCAAATCGGGCAGCTGCGTGGGATTGGCCATTAAGAGAGGTGAAGTTTCATGATGTTACCAAGTATGCTGGCAAGTACACAGAGCGAAAACGGACATACGCTAACAGGTGCCATCACGATTGGCGCTATTGTTGCCATCATTATTATCCTGTTCTTGGTTGTTAAACTCCTCGGTGCAATTTTGCGGCACCCGTTTATTAGTCTGGCGCTGTTTGCACTCGGCGGTTTTGCAATTTTCAAATTTGCCTTGGTCGGTATTATCGGCATTGGCCTGGTAGCCGCGGTCGGTGCCGGAGCGTTATGGATGAACACCGGCGATGGCAGTTGAAGGACTGGACTGTAAAGTTGCGAAGTTGAGCTAAATTCAAAAAGCCTGCTGAAACTGATCAGCAGGCTTTTTGAGTAACTTACTTTTTAGCAACCCCGCACTTAAACCCGTGATGGGAGGTCAACTTCTGCCTGGGCTAAAATATGACCTTTCATGGCATGGCGGGCTTCATTTAACCAGAAACCCGGTTGCAGTGGTAACTTAGTATCTAACGCGAAAACGATCAACGTGTAATCGTGATCCTTGTCAGGTGGTTGCGGGCCAACATAGCCTTCCCGTGTAAATGGATCCGTGTTACCCACCAAGTGACCGGCCGTCGCATTTTTACCTTCAATCATCGGCACGAGGTCGTGATGACTGGCACCAGCAGGAATCTTAGTGACCGATGCCGGAATATTGGCTGCGTTCCAGTGAATCCACGGCAGGCCGCCAACCGGAACGGCATCATAGTCGAGGAACCAAAGGGCAAAACTGACGGTGCCTGCAGGGGCATCTTCAATCGTAAACGGAAAACTCGTAATCGGGTAACCGTTTTTAACATCAGCACCGGTAGCATGTTTGCCATAACGATCATCAAGCTGGCCGTTAACAAGTGGTACGGATAGTTTCATTTGAATTTCCTCCTTTTTATCGCTACCTTAATGATAGTGGATCAAAAACATGAAAGCCAATCGTTACCGGAAAAATGACTGCTTAATTGGCTCAATATTCCGATCACGCAGGCAAAAGGAGAATTATTGGCATGCAAGAAAATGTTCAGGTATTACTTGACGAGGTTAAACAACACTATGATCATCCGTTAGAAGTGGTCATTCAAGGCGAGGCAAGTGGGGTCTTGACTCACGACCAGAGCCATCAGCGATTGAAAAAAGATGGTACGCTAGAGGTAGTGGTGACGGATACAACGAATGCGGATTACACACTGAGTCACGAATTACTTCACTTGTTGTATCAGATGAAAGGCTATCCGCAGTTGCAATTTCATTTGCTAAGCGGTGATCCTCAAGTCGATGATCAGCTTTACGCCACCAGTACCGCTTTGTATAACGCTGCGGTGCATATGTTGGTGGTGGCATGGCAACGCGAACACGGGTTAATCACGGATGCGGTCGTGGCGCAAGTGTTAGCCGGATTCAAGCAAAATGTACCTGCTGAAGCTGACAATCAATTGGTCATCTACCGAATTTTATCGTTACTTGATCTGTTAGGCTTTTTAGATGGCAAGCTGCCCGCTGATTTGGCAGCTGCCTACCCGCAAGCATTGCCTTACGCTCAAGAACTTTTTCAGTTGATTAACGAGCAGAAACTCGATTCACCGTTTGGGTTGCGCCGTGCCATCGTGCATTTGTTTAGCCGCTTTGATGCCTTAATTGAGCAACTAGGCTATCAACCCACAAACGATCAGGAATTCGCTACGTTGTCACCGGTTTTATCCAAACGGCAATTGCGACTCACCTTGGATCAGGTTTACCTAATCAAGCACAGCGGCTACCGCGATCGGGAGACTAAGCAGCCTGCTTATGTTGCCATGGGTCGAAGTGATGACCAAAATGCATTCGTCTTGCCGCTGCCCGAAAACGCAACAACGCCAGAAGCCTTCCAGCAGCTGTATCAACAACCGCTGAATGACGTTCTGGCGCAGTACCAACTGGATTATACAATCCGTTAATGATGACCGAAATTAATAAAGAAGCCGTTAGTGACGGATTGAATACCAAGCATGACTACCTGGTAAAGAACAATGGCAAAGAAAACTAAAACAATGGCCATAATCAAATAACTAAAGAAGTGCGACCACCGAAAGGATTTCATGACAATCAAGACTCCTTTCTATCAATCTTTATATAGAATAATATTACACCTTTCGACCGTAGAATGTTAAGAAATACAAAATTATTTTTGACGGCTGAATGCGCTGTCATGGACTTGAAACGACTTGTCAAGGGGAAACGTTGACGGCAATTAAATAATACTGGTTGGGATGCTTGCTATATTGGTGATAGGAAGAGATAACGACGGAGGGATGGCTAATGTTTGATTTACAGACGGCAGTGACTCAGGCTAAGTATGTGACGTTTATGACCGGAGCAGGGGTGTCAACGGCTTCGGGGATTCCGGATTATCGCTCAAAGGGTGGCCTGTATGCTGATAAGGTTGATCCCGAGTACGCGCTTTCCATTGATAATCTGCAGGCACATCATGAAGATTTTCATGAATTCGTCGTGAACAACATGTATTACCCTGATGCCAAACCCAATGTGATTCATGAAAAAATGGCGGCGATTAGTAATCAAAAGGGCGCCATTGTTACGCAAAACGTTGATGGACTTGACCGCCAAGCAGGAGCCAAGCATGTGGTCGAGTTTCACGGTAATCTGTACCGCATTTATTGTCAGAAGTGTCACCAACATTTTGATTATCAGACTTATTTGAAAAGCGATGTGCACGCAGCAGATGGCGGTATTTTACGGCCGGATATTGTGTTATATGGCGAACCAATCAACCCGGATACGGTCAGTGCCGCCATTAATGCGATTGCTTCGGCTGACTTATTGATTGTCGTTGGCACCAGTTTTGTGGTTTATCCATTTGCCGGACTTATCGGTTATGCGCAACCGGATGCGACGATTGTGGCCGTTAATCGGGAGCAGATTGCCTTGCCTCAAGGTGGCCACATGGTACTGGGAGATGCCACCGATATTTTTGCCGATTTGCACGTCTGATCATTTACAAGGTGCACGAAAAGGGGAATGGCTTGTGAACAAAGGACGGCTAGAAGCATTTACCGATGCTGTGATTGCCATTATTTTGACGATTTTGGTGTTGGAATTAAATCCGCCCCACAGCGGTTCATTGGCTTCGCTTTGGGAACTTCGCGGCGTGTTTGGTATTTACCTGGTCTCGTTTTTAACGTTGATGGTGTACTGGAATAATCATCATCACCTTTTTCAGCTGGTTAAGCGCATTGATTGGCGGGTGATGTGGGCCAACTCGCTATTTATGTTAGCTATTTCAATGTTTCCTTTTGCTACCAGCTGGGTTGGCGAAGGGCATGTTGATGCGTTTGGACCGGAATTGATCTATGGCTTTGTGGTTTTAATGGCCAATATTAGTTATCTATTGTTGGTAGAAACATTGCGGCGAGTTAATGGACCACACTCTGAACTGGCTGCTTTATACAATCGCCAGCATAACTGGAAAGCAATCGGTTCGATCATCATCGCATTTGTTGCCATGATTTTGGCTTTGCTTTGGCCACCGTTAACGATCATACTGGACTTGGTAATGTTACTCTTGTGGGCCATCCCGGATCAGCGGGTTGAACGGCATTTGCTACATGGCCCGAAAAACTAAACTTTGTGAAAAGGGGTTTTTATCTTGGCAAGAACCATTGGTATTATCGGTATTGGACATGTTGGGGTGACAACAGCATTTAATCTCGTTAGCAAGGGGATTGCGGATCGTCTGGTGCTAATTGACCAAAAGGCTGATTTAGCTGAAGGCGAAAGTTATGATTTGAAGGATGCACTTGGTGGATTGCCGACTTATACCGAGATTATCGTCAATGATTACGATGCTTTGAAAGATGCAGATGTTGTCATTTCCGCGGTTGGCAATATCGGTGCGATTTCAAACGGCGATCGAATTGGTGAAACCCAAACGTCAAAACAAGCATTAGACGATGTGGCACCAAAGTTGAAAGCGTCCGGATTCCATGGCGTTTTGCTGGATATCACCAATCCTTGTGATGCTGTCACCAGCTATTGGCAATATTTACTTGACCTACCAAAGTCCCAGATTATTGGCACCGGCACCTCGCTGGATACTTATCGGATGCGGCGCGCGGTTGCTGAATCGCTAAATGTGAATGTCGCCGATGTTCGCGGTTATAACATGGGTGAGCATGGCGAGTCACAATTTACGGCGTGGTCAACGGTGCGGGTTAACAACGAGCCAATCACGGATTATGCGCAAGTAGATTATGATCAATTAGCTGATGCGGCGCGGGCTGGCGGCTGGAAGATTTATCAGGCCAAACATTATACCAGCTACGGTATTGCCACCATTGCTACTGAAATGACACAGGCGATTATCAGTGATGCCAAGCGGATTTTTCCGTGCGCTAACTATGATCCTGAATTCGGTATCGCCATCGGTCATCCGGCGACGATTGGCAAGCTCGGTGTTGTTAACACGCCTAAGTTGAAGCTTACCGATGAAGAGCGTGCTAAGTATGTTCATTCCGCGGGCATCATTAAAGCTACAGTGGAAAAGATGAAGTAAGATTAATCCAGTAGCATTGATGTCATGCATAAAAAGACGCCAAATTGTGACCGGTATTCTCTAACGTTTTACTCCAACGTTGAGGGTGCTGATCAAATCGGCGCCTTTTTACTAGAGTTAATTTGAATGTTACGCCTTAATAAGGAGTTTTTCGGGTATGGTTAAAAAATATACGTTGGTGACTGTTGAAACGCCAAGTGGTTGGTTGTTAATTAACCGGACGAATCCACCGTATCGCGGGATGTGGAATACGTTGGGTGGTAAGTTCCTGCCTGATGAAACACCTGCTGTTTGTGCAGCACGGGAGTTACAGGAGGAAAGCCACATTATCATCCCTGCTCATGAGTTAACGGGCGTTGGGCGCGTTTTTTGGCATGTTGATGGCCAATTACGGGGTGAGCTTTACGCCTTTTTCGGGAAAACCGATGAGCCGTTTTTAGGACCGCGAGCGACGCGGGAAGGTATTTTAGCGACCTTTTCCAAAACGTGGCTGCTGGCGGATAATCCCGGGTTGGTGCCGGATCTGCAGCCGTTGTTGAAATATGCGTTGAATGGCGAAAAACATGATTATGCTTCCTACTTTAACGGCGACACGCTTCAGGCATTTCGAATTGCGGATGGTGAGTTCCATGATTAGGGTCGGATTAACCAGCGTGGCCGATCACCCTAGCTTGGCGGCCAATGGTAAGCGCAGTACGTTTGCTGATTACGCCCAGTATTTTCCGGTCATTGAACTGGATACCACGTTTTATGGGTTGAAAACCGCTGATCTAGTGCGACGGTGGCAGGCGCAGGTGCCGGCCGGCTTTCAGTTTATAATCAAAGCAAGCAAATTGATGACGAAACACGCCGCAACGCAAGACCTGGTGGCCGAATTTTCGCGCTTCAACGACATGGTGGCGCCGTTGACTGCCACGCATCAATTACACGCGGTTTTGTGCCAGTTCCCACCATACTTTGGCGTAACGGCGGAAAATGTCCGATATTTACAAAATATGAATCAGTGGCTGCCTGATCTACCAGTGGCTATTGAGTTTCGTCATCCTAGCTGGTACTTACCGGCGTATCGTGCCGCAACGATTGACTTGCTCAAAGCAGCTGGTGACATTCATGTGGTGGTCGATGAGGCGCAGACCGTGAGCGGTTCAGTCCCATTGGTGCCAATTGCAACGAACCCTGAACTGACAATTTTACGGTTGCACGGACGCAATCAGGCTTGGGGGCAAAGCGGTGCTAAGACAACGGAACGAACTAATTATCGGTATAGTCAAGCCGAGTTAGAGGCGTTTGCCTTAATCGTGAAGCATTTGAAGAGCAAAAATGTGACGGTTATCTTCAATAACAATGGCGGACATGACGCAGCAGCAAACGCTCAAAGTTTCATCGAAATGTTAGGGCTGGATTTTCCCGGGTTGGCGCCGCGGCAGTTGGATTTGTTTTAGCGTTTTAATGGTTTTTTTAGACAATTTCCATATTTTGTCTGACAGTATTGCCGATGCGTAGTAAAATCGCAGTAAGTACGCTAGGTTGCGTGCGTGCGATTTTTGGCAACGATAACGTAACGTGTTTGCTAGCGTAGAAGACCGTTTGTTCGCGCTCACCATAACGCGCTCCCCGGCGCAGAAACCTGCGTGTAAGGACCTTAAGCGCAATGGCCAAAGCCCGGCCATCACGCTTAAGGCCGCTAAAGTTCTGGCTTATGCCCATAACGCGCTCACAGGGCCAGAAACCTGCATGTAAGGACCTTAGACGCAATGGCCAAACCCGGGCCATCACGTCTAAGGACGCTTACACTCCGGTTTCTAACCGGCCCTGTTCGCGCTCACCATAACGCGCTCCCCGGCGCAGAAACCTGCGTGTAAGGACCTTAAGCGCAATGGCCAAAGCCCGGCCATCATGCTTAAGGCCGCTTACACTCCGGTTTCTAACCGCGCCGGCTCGCGCTCACTTTCTTGAAAGGTCGAATGTTTGGATGGTTGTGAAGATTAAAGAAGGATACATGCCGTTTCATGAATATAAAACCTACTATCGCATTGTCGGTGAACCTAGTGCCGATAAAGCGCCGTTGTTGTTGATTCATGGTGGCCCGGGTTCGTCGCATAATTATTTTGAGCTCATGGATGACTATGCCGAAACCGGTCGGCAGTTGATTATGTATGATCAGGTTGGCTGTGGTAAGTCATCGCTTCCGGAAGATCCGGGGGTTTATGTGAAGGAAACTTGGGCCGAAGAGCTTGTTGCTTTGCGTAAGTTCCTGCACTTGGATGAGTTACATATGCTCGGTCAGTCATGGGGCGGGATGTTGGAGATGTATTATCTGACTAGCTTTGACCCGCAAGGCATTAAAAGTGTCATGATTGATGGCTCACCGGCATCAATTAAGTTGTGGGTTCAAGAGCAACATCGGCTAATCAAGTATCTTAGTTACGAAGACCGAGTGGCAATTGCTGAAGCAGAGCGCACCGGTGATTTTACCAATGTGAAGTATCTGGCAGCAAATGATCGCTACATGGAAAAGTATTGCTGGGATGATCCAGATGAAAATTCGCCTGAACCATTACGCCGACCCACGAATGGGAAACGCGCTAGTCTCATTGCGGAAGGGCCAAATGAATTTACGGAAAATGGTACCATCAGTGATTTTGATGTGACTGACCAGTTGCACAAAATCCATGTGCCTGTTTTGGTGACGAGCGGAACGGATGATCTGTGCACGCCTTTGATTGCCAAAAGCGTGGTGGACCATATTCCCGGTGCAAAGTGGCATTTGTTCGCTAATAGTCGGCATTTGGCGCTGCTAGATCAGCATGATGAGTTCATTCATGTTCTGGATCAATGGTTGGCGGCAAATGATTGACTGCTTGGGGCGTATGGATTTTGGCTTGAGAAGAGTAGCTGGATAAAGGTGGAGCGGGCCATCGTGTCTGAGATCGCTTGTGCTCCAGCTTATGCCCATAACCGCGCTCACAGGGCCAGAAACCTGCGTGTAAGGACCTCAGGCGCAATGGTCAAAGCTCGACCATCACGCCTGAGGCCACTTACACTCCGGTTTCTAAGCGGCCCTGTTCACGCTCACCATAACGCGCTCACCGGCGCAGAAACCTGCGTGTAAGGACCTTAAGCGCAATGGCCAAAACCCGGCCATCACGCTTAAGGCCGCTTATGTTCCAGCTTATGCCCATAACGCGCTCACCGGCGCAGAAGGCTGCGTGTAAGGACCTCAAACGCAATGGCCAAAACCGGGCCATCACGTTTGAGGCCACTTACACTCCGACTTCTAAGCGCGCCGGTTCACGCTCACTTCGATTTCTAAGCGTTCCTGCTCACACTCTGTTATACTAGACTCATTCTGAATTAATGTACGGGAGGCACTTGCATGGCAAGCAAACCAACTTTTTATGTGACGACACCGATTTATTATCCATCTGGCAAACTACATATCGGCAATGCGTATACGACCATTGCGGCAGATGTATTGGCACGATATAAGCGGTTGATGGGTTATGATGTTTTCTTCCTGACCGGGACAGATGAGCATGGCCTCAAGATTGAGCAAAAAGCCGACAAGCTAGGGGTCACACCGCAAGCTTATGTTGACGGGATGGCAGCACAGATCAAGCAACTGTGGAAAATGCTTGAGATCACGAATGATAAGTTTATTCGGACAACGGATAAGGAACATGTCGAGGCAGTTCAGGAAATCGTTGAACGGCTAATTAAGCAAGGCGATGTTTATCTGGGCGAATACACTGGCTGGTATTCAGTCGAGGATGAAGAATACTTTACCGAGTCGCAGCTGTCTGAAGTTTATCGTGATAAAGATGGCAAAGTCATTGGCGGCAAGGCTCCATCTGGTCACGAGGTTCAGCTGGTTCATGAACCAAGCTACTTCTTTAAGATGAGCAAGTACACGGATCGTTTGCTGAAGTATTATGATGAGCATCCTGATTTTGTGCAGCCGGCATCGCGTAAGACGGAAATGATTAACAATTTCATCAAGCCTGGTCTAGAAGATCTGGCAATGAGCCGCACCAGTTTTAATTGGGGCGTTCAGATTCCGTCTGATCCTAAACACGTGGTTTATGTCTGGGTCGATGCGTTGTTAAACTATATTACCGCGCTGGGCTATGGCAGCAACGATCACGCCTTATTTGATAAATACTGGCCGGCTAATGTTCAGTTAATCGGGAAGGAAATTGTTCGCTTCCACATCATTTACTGGCCGATTATTTTGATGGCCTTGGATTTGCCATTACCGAAAAAGATTTACGCACATGGCTGGCTGGTCATGAAAGACGGCAAAATGAGCAAGTCAAAAGGCAATGCTATTTATCCGGACATGATTGTGGAACGTTACGGACTGGATGCGCTGCGTTACTACCTGATGCGCGCGATTCCATTTGGTAACGATGGTATTTTCACGCCTGAAGATTTCATTGATCGGATTAATTATGATTTAGCGAACGATCTGGGCAACTTGTTGAATCGGACAATTGCTATGATTAACAAGTATGAAGACGGGATCTTACCTGCCTTCAAGCCGGATGTTACCCCATTTGATCAGGATCTTGGCGATGTTGCGCAGGCAGCGTTGGCGCAATATCACAAGCTTATGGATGAATTACGGTTCTCAGATGCGTTGGATCAGGTCTGGAAGATCGTTTCCCGCGCCAATAAATATATTGATGAAACCGAACCATGGAAACTCGCCAAAGACCCAGCCAAGAAAGACCAGCTTGATTCGGTCATGGCACACTTGGCTGAAAGTTTGCGCCTGATCGCTTTACTCATTCAGCCAGTGATGACCCATGCACCGGTTCAAATTTTCGGTCAACTTGGCTTAGATCACGAAAACGAAGATCACAAAGTCGTGAAGTGGGGAGCCTTGCCTGCCGGTGCCAAAGTCGTCGAACAAGGCACACCGATCTTCCCGCGGCTTGATGCTGAAGAAGAAGTAGCGTATATCAAGAGCAAGATGACGCCTGGCACGGCTAAAGCAGCTGTCGATGAAAAGACCCGCAAGCCGGAAATCGACTTCAAGCAATTCGATAAGAGCGAAATCCGAGTGGCAGAAATTCTAAACGTTGAACCGGTCAAGGGCGCTGACAAGCTGTTGAAGTTTACCCTTGACGCTGGTGATGAGGGTACGCGCCAGATTCTGTCCGGTATTCGTGAATTTTATCCGGATTACCAAAAGTTGAAGGGTAAAAAGGTCATGGCTGTGGTCAACCTCAAGCCACGCAAACTTAAAGGCGAAATGTCCGAGGGGATGCTGTTATCAGCCGAAAGCTTGGACGGCAAGAAGATTACATTGCTGGAAGTCTCAGAAAACCTGGAAAATGGCAGTTTGGTTGGTTAATTGAACGCTATAATAAAAGGGCACTTCAAAATGAAGTGCCCTTTTTATGCGTTTATGGTTACATTGTTCGATTCAAGTGTACCTGAAGGATGATATTGAGAATTGGGATCATAATAGTGCTTAGTGCAAGAAGAACTATGGCAACGCTTGATACGTCCAATGCTGCCATGACAAACAAGGCGGCGATGTTCAAAAGGACAATCCACTTAATAGAGAGAAAGGCTGCTTTGCCGATAATCATTTGATTGCGCTCATCGTTCATCTCATTAGCAAGCCTCTTATCAGAAAGCGATCCATGTTGCAGCTTTTGGATTCGCTGAGTTTCGGTTCGCTGCTGAGTGGCAAAAATAGCATAGCTGACAAGGACCGCAACTGTTACCAAAAGAACCTTTCCGATACTTTCTGGAACAGTGGCCTTGCTATACCGGTATAACATGGCAAAGACGAAAGCGCCAAACCACGCTAACCAACTCGTTAAAGGCATAACGTGCAAAATTCTTTTCATGACGGTTACCTCCTTGGTAAAGCAAACAGTGATTGATCATTCAGGATGGGTTATAGCAACTTCGAATCCGCACTTTCATCGATAAAAATGCGTTCGATGGGTAGGTTAAATACATGTGAAAGCTTAAATGCGAGTCCGAGTGAGGGGTTATATCTGCCGTTTTCGAGAGAACTAACGGTTTGGCGCGACACTTCTAAGCGATCGGCTAAGTCTTGTTGCGTTAAGTGATGTTGATTGCGCAATGCTTCGATCCGATTTTCCAAAAGCTACACCTCGCTTTGTAAAGCTTACTTTACATCATGAATGTAGTCTCTTTTGGCTAAAATGTCAAGCAAACTTTACATTGGTATTTTTAAAAATAATAAAAGACACACCATGCCAAGATTCTTCATAGTGTGCCTTCTGGGTGACGTCAGAATAAGTTGTCTAATCCGCCACTGCAGTTGTTGTCGTTGCCACTTTTTTACGAGCCGCTTTGATGCGATCTTCGGTGTAGTATTGCGCCTGAGCATTGAATAAATCGCGATAAATACCGGGTTCTGCCATGAGGCTGTTGTGAGTACCGTCCTGAACAATCTTGCCGTGATCGAGTACAACAATTCGTTGCGAAAAACGGGTTGAGCTCATTCGGTGGGAGACGTAGATGGCAGTTTTACCTTCGATGAGCTCATCAAATCGCTGATAAATTTCATATTCCGAGATGGGATCGAGTGCTGCGGTTGGCTCGTCAAGAATCATGATCGGGGCGTCCTTGTACCACGCCCGCGCAATGGCAATCTTCTGGGCCTCACCGCCGGAAACGGTCACGCCGTCATCACTCAGCGCCGTCGTAATCGGTGTATCGATGGTTTTAGGCATACGCTTAACCCGGTCGGCTACATCGGCTACTTTCAAGGCTTTCCAGACCCGTTCACGATCGGGGTGAGCAGTAGCGGCAACATTTTCGGCAATGCTGTAGGCAAAGAGGCGGAAGTCCTGGAAAACCACGCCCAAAAGACTGCGATATTCGTCTTCATCGTATTTTTGAATGTCGATATCGTTTAAGGTGATGACGCCCTCAGTAGGTTTAAATAGCCGCACGAGTAGTTTGATTAGCGTTGTTTTCCCGCTGCCATTGCGACCGACTAAGGCAAGCCGTTCGCCGATATTCAGTGTCAGGTTCACGTGTCGCAAGGCCCATTGATCGCTGCCCGGATATTTGAAGCTGACATCATGAAACTCGATAGCGAATTCATTGTCGTTGCGTTTTTCAACCGGCAGTGTGCCAGACTGATCGTGGTCCGGCAAGTTGAGAAAATCAGCATAAAATTGGAGGTAATCAATCATGTTGATATACCCGCCAACTTCTTGGAGAAACTCATAAGCAGTTGTCATGAGTTGCTGAAAATAACCAACGGCAATCATGACGCTGCCAATGGCGAGAACCCCCATTAAGGCTTTGGCTCCGACAAGGATGTACAAACCGATGACGGATAAGGCAATAGCAACATTGGGCCAATGACCGAACTTAGCGATTTCCCAGTAACCAAGCCGAAGCTGATCCATGAAGTGATACATGCTGTCGCGTTCATTCTTCATGACAAGCGCGGATGCCTGATAAAGCCTAATGACTTGATGATTGTCCATATTTTGCGTGAAGTTTGAAAAATAGGTGAATCGGCGGTTGTTTGGCAGAATCTTTCTGATAAGTTTTTGCTGGATCTGATTGTTATGATGAACACTCCAACCACCCACGATGATTGGAAAAAGGAGTAACGCGATGATCAAGAGCGGATAGCGGGCGTCATTAAACCAAGTAGCTGCATGATTGGTTGCCTGCGTGAGGTTGATTAAAGTGGCGACCGCAAAACCGATGGCGATCACTAGCGAGAAGAAGTCTTGAAGGCCATCTTTCATAAGTGATGTGATCCCGCCACTAAAAGTCTTACCTTCTACGGCACCGGCGTATTGATTACGCATATCCGGATCTTGAAGCGTTGTATAGCTTACGGTGAGCAGCTTTTCAGTGGTAGCGCGATCAAGTCGTCGATTTACGCCGGTCTCATGGTCTTCAGCCAGTTTGGCAAACCAGTTACTAGCAAGTTGCAACAGATATCTGGCAAGCAAAAAGCCGCCAATGAGGAGAATGACTGGCCGAAAAGTTGCATGTTGCTGCAATTGATTCAAGACCAACCCTAAGAAGGCGATGTTTAAATAGGGGATACCGACAGTTGTCAAAGCGCGGAGAAATTCAACCGGGATGGCTAATTTATCGAGCTGGTGGATGATGCGAACCACTCGCAGTGCCCGGTTTGCGGTTTGCTTTGAAGGTTTTGGTTCAGAATGATTAGAAGTTGCCATTAGCCGTTACCTCCTTTGCAGCTGGTTGGTAATACTTGCTTTGAATCTGATACATGTGGGCATAGTGGCCGGCCTTAGCCATCAACTGTTCATGAGTGCCGGACTCAAGTACCTGTCCGTGGTCCATGAACAAAATGCGATCGCAAAAGCGGGTTGAAGCCAGTCGGTGAGAGATAAACAGGGAGGTTTTACCAGCCGCTAGTTGGGCGTAATCCTGATAGATTTCATTTTCGGCAATGGCATCCAAGGCGGCAGTTGGCTCATCTAAAATGAGCACTGGTGCGTCTTTATATAATGCCCGAGCCAGCATCAACTTCTGCGCCTGACCACCGGATAATTCAACGCCATCATCGCTGGTGTATCGCGTCATGGGGGTGGCGGCTTTTTGCGGTAAGGTTGCTACGAGTGCGTCTAAGTTTGCGGCTTTCAATGCGCTCATGACGCGGGTTGCGTCTGGGTGGTTGGTCATTGCTACGTTATCGGCTAAACTCTGAGCCAGCACAATGGTTTCCTGAAAAACCGGTGCGAACAAAGCAAACCGAGCTGCTAGCGGTATTAGCTTCGCATCCAAACCGTTAATGGTAATGGTGCCTTCAGGGGGATGCAGCAGTCCCATCATCAGCCGGGCCAACGTTGACTTGCCGGCTCCGTTGATCCCGACAATGGCCAATTTTTGACCGGCTGTGAGTGTGAAGCTGACATCGTTAAGACTGGCACTTTTCGCTTCCGGATAGCGGTAAGTCACATGTGAAAACGTGATGGTGACAGGACGCTTGGCTAATTGGGCTTGCTCTGCTTTTGTCAGTGTCCGTGCTGGCGTTTGCGGTTGCAGGGCCATAAATTCGCGTACCTCTTGTAAGTCGATGCTGGCATTTTGCAAGCCGTTAAAATCAGTGAGTAATTGATCCAGTAAGATGATGAAACTATTGGTCATGCCAAACATCAAGGTGAATTGAGCGATGGAAAGACGCCCGCGAAGAATCGCTGCAATCAAGGTGCCATAGACAATTGCGTCCCGCACCAAGCCGGCCAGTTGTCCCGCTTGTTCGCCTAAGAAGCGCCGGAGTGAGTTGCGACGTTGCCAAGCGTCTTGCAATGTCACCAGACGATCGAGATGGTGATGGTACCAGTCGGCCATGCCGAACATGCGAATGTCTTTTCCGTTTTCCAAAGCATAGGCATTGCGGGTAATATAATCCTGTTGGCGCCCTAACTTGTTCCACTTGACGTTGTTTTGTTGATACCACTGCCGATACCAGCTCATGCCGGCGTAGCTAATTGCCGCGCTGATTAAAACCAGTGCAAAAACCCATGGCACCGCAAATGACAGTGTCGCTAAGAAGACAATCAAGGTTGTCAGATCGACCAAAGTACCACGACCGTAAATGTAGATAGCTTCGGCCCCTGCTAAAGTGCGACTTAAGCCCTTATTGAAAGCGGTGTGGGCCAATTCTTGGAGTTTGCCGCTGCTAATCTGATCGTAATCAAGCTCCCACTGTTTTTGGTGGAAGTCCATTTCAATATCGACTCGTACTGCAGAGCTTGCAACGCCATCATGATTCATAATCAGATACGCTATCTCACTAGTTAGCGCTAATCCTAGTCCGGTTAACACTGCCAGCCAGGCGAATTCACCTAAGGTAGCATGGGTGGTAATAGCGCCGACTAACAGTGCCGGTGTAAAAACACCAAGCAAAGCCGCGGCCGCCTTATCAAGAGCCAAGCCGCTTGCAGTCCATGCCAAAGCAGGTTTGGATTTGCGTAAATTGGCAAAGTACCAGCGAAGGTTATTCCATAGGCTATATTTTTTCATCGCATTCACCTCGTTGACCTTAACCTACCAAAAAACCGACTCGCTGACGCAAATTATGCGTGAGTGGTCGGTTTGGCTGCGTGAATGGGAATGGCAATTTCGGTGACAAAAACCGAAGCTTCATACTGACGATTGATCATGCCATCATATTTTGCCACTAATTTATTGACCCGGCGAATTCCCAATCCTCGTTTATCGCTTTTGGTTGAGGCGTATTGATAGTCAATGACTTGATCGGCCGGCCGGGTGTTGGTGACCGAGATGTAAAATTGCTGTTTAACGATGCCGATGTAAAGCCGCAACTGCCGCTTTTCGTCGGGCGGCTGTTCACTGATTGCTTCAATGGCGTTATCGAGTAAGTTCCCCAAAATCACCACGAGGTCAACATCTTTGATCAGTGGGGTGTTGCCGACAATGACTTTTTCGTTTACCGGAATGTGCAGTCGTTCGGCCAACGTCAATTTAGCATTTACGATGGCGTCAAGCATGGCATTGCCGGAATGCACAAGTGGATCAACCGCATCAAGCTTGTCTTCCAGTTCATTTAGGTATTGGCGCGCGGCAGCAGTATCTTGATTGTCTAAGTAGGCTTTTAAAGCTTGAAGGTGGTCGTGGTAGTCATGCCGCCAGCCGCGCATATTCGCATAAAGTTCTTGTACTTCTTCTGAATATTGGGCCATCATTTTATCAAGACTGCGGGCAAACACCGCATCCTGGTCACTGAGAAATTGGCGAATTAAGATGAACTCCAAACTGCCTGCTAACACAGTGATGGTAAAAAGCAAGCCGCGGACAACCGGAAGCGGCCATAACCACCAACTGCTCAACGATACGATGGCAATGATGAGGTTTAACCAGCGCACCGGCCAGTTTTGCTGGCGCCGAAAAATCCACCATAACTGCCACATACAACCTACTACTAGCAACCCAAAGGCGACCAGCCAGAACCAACTAATTGCTGTCATGGGTCAACCCCCGAAAATGCTTGAAGAATGCCTGTTTAACTAGCGGTGCCTGCTGGCGGGAAACGGGATAAGTGGTGCCATCTGCCATCACAACGGTTCGTTTATCCAGCTGCGAGAGGAAATTCAGGTTAATGACGATGGAGCGGTAAATCTGAATAAAGTTGTCATCTAAGCGCGGTAAAAAGTCTTTTAACTGTCCGTTTACCAGATAGTGATTTTTTTGCGTATGGACTTGAAGCCGGTGATCCGTGACTTCGATGGCGCTGATGTCATACATTGGCACGCGTACTAGACCGGCAGCGGTTTGCAATGCCAAGAGTTTTGGCTGCGTCTGGCTAGCTACCTTTTCAATTAGGTGTTTGAGTTTTGCCACCGTAAGCGGCTTGAGGATGTAGTCAATCGCGTTCACATCGTAACCATCGAACACGAATTCGTCGTAGTTACTGACAAAAGCGATGGCGGTTTCGGGATCATGTTGGCGAATTTTTTTGGCAAGCGCCATGCCGTCCATGCCAGATCCCAACTTAATATCAAGCAACAGCAGATCGGCTGATTTTTCTGCAAACAGGAACTGCTCGGCATTTGAATAAGCCGCCACCTGCAATGGCTGTGACGGTTGCGCTAACTGCCGAATGAGCTTGACCGTTGCTTCTCTAGTCGCTGCTTGATCATCAATGACTGCAATGTGCATGAACCCTTCATTCCTTTCACCGCTTTGGTGCTATTGTACCGCAACTATTTTGCAGTCGCTTAGTGATGGTGTTTGTACAAAAAGTGTGCACAAAAAAGCCGTCTGCATAAACCTCAGGCGGCATTAAAAGATTGTTTAGTGCAATTCAATTTTCAAGGCAAGCTGTTTATTGGCACCTGCAGAAAGTGTGGTGTTGCCAAGCTTAGTGTACCAATCGGATGGTTCGCCGGCTTGGTCAGGTAACCCGTCAAACGGTTCAACCGCAATAAACGGAGCCTTTTTATGTTCAGGACTCCAGATAGTGAGATAAGGGAAGTCATTGATATCAAGCGTGAGACTGTGCTTGTGATGCGGGGAGGATAAGGTTGCTTTGCTGATTTCACTGTTAGCAAGAATCACTAACCCACCGTCTAACAGATCATGTGTGAGTGGCAATTTATTGCCTTCTGCGCCTGCAATATCTTCAACGTCACCATTGCGAAACGGTACTGGCCCGATACCAAAGCGCTGCAACGGGCTGTTTAACGGTTCAACCGTCAAATCGTAGTCGTCAAAGCTGCCATCCGCCTTTAATGCAACGTTGAAGGCGGGGTGGAACCCTAACGCAAACGGCATCGAATTGCTGTCATCATTTGTCACGGTGTAATGAATGCTCAGACCATCTTCGGTTAGCATATAAGTAACGGCTAAAGTATATTTAAACGGGAACTTTTTCAAGGTTTCTGAATTTTGGTGCTGGGTGAACGTCACCGCTGAGTCGCTATGATCGCTGACCTCAAAATCATAATCACGCGCAAAACCATGTTGGCCCATCGGAAATGTTTTGGCACCTAGCCGATATTGGTCTTCGTTAGATTTACCAATGGCCGGGAACAGAATCGGTGCGTGGCGATTCCAAAAAGTCTTGTCGCCGTTCCAGATATAATCATAGTTATCGGTTTTGTTGACGAGTGACTGCAGTTCAGCACCGCGTTCGGCAATGCTGGCTTTAAATTGTTGATTCTCAATTGTGATCAAGCTTAACAACCTCCTAAAATAAGAAAACGCATTCATCTATCAGTCTACCACTGTGCCAGCGTGCTGCAATGGTTGTTGATGATTTATCTTTGCGTTGGCCCTTACTTGCCCCTTACTTGCCATAACGCGTTCACCGGCGCAGGGATCTACGTGTAAGGACCTTAGCCGCAATGGTCAAAGCCCGACCATCACGGCTAAGGCCACTTACACTCCGGTTTCTAAACGGGCTGGTTCACGCTCATAACGCGTTCCCCAGCCCAGAAACCTGCGTGTAAGGACCTTAGCCGCAATGGTCAAAGCCCAACCATCACGGCTAAGCCCGCTTACACTCCGGTTTTTAAGCGGGCTGGCTCACGCTCACCATATAAAAAACCAGCCGCATCTGTGGCTGGTTTTTGAACGATTAATTAGTTAAAAAGAATTAGCCTTCAACCTTGTCTGTCCAAGGAGTAGCAGTGTCAGCCAAAACCTTGTTCAAACGATCGATGTTAGCTTTACCTTCCGTTTGCAGCCACTTCTTGCCGGCAGCTTCGCCTTCAGCAGCAAATGGCTTAACGCCTGGCTTCCAGGTTGCCCGGCCGCAAAGCACACCGTTAAAGGTTGAACCGGCTTCCTTAGCAAATTTGAGTTCTTCAAGGAACAATTCGTTGGAAACACCAGCGGACAGGAAGATGAATGGCAAATCGGTTGCATCGGATTGAGCCTTGTAGTACTTAGCAGCTTCTTCCTTGCTGTAAACCGGCGTTACGCCTTCATCGGTGTAACCTTCAACAAACTTTTGATCAACCGGAACTTCAAGCTTCAAAACAGAAACGTTGTATTGCGCCTTGCTGAATTCCTTAGTGATCTTGATAACTTTTTCAGGCTTTGCTTTTGCCCATGCAGCGGTGCCGGTTTCGTTGGTCTTGCCATCGTAGGAAACTAATTCCAAGAACAGTGGCAGATCATTAGCCTTAGCTTCAGCACCAACCCGTTCAACAAACGCATATTTACGATCGTTGATACTATCAGGTTCGTCAGGGTCAATGTACAGTAAGAACTTGACTGCATCGCCGCCTTCGTTCTTGATGCGCAAAGCACTTTGGTTATCAATCAAATCTGGGAAACGGCCAGGTTCAGTCGCATCGTAGCCGGTCTTTTCATAGGAAAGCAAGAGGCCGGACTTAGGATCGCGAACCTTGGCAGCTGGCAGGCCGTATTCTGGATCAAGCAGAATCGCGCTGGCGTATTTGGTTAATTCTTCAGAAACAGCTTTCTTGAAATCAACAATCGTGGTTTCGTCAGCTGGCTTGTTCGCTGCAGCTGCAAGCATCTTCTTCAGGGAACCGCGTTGGTCAATGGCTAAAGCCGAGATGACGTTGTTGTCATTGGACAATTGCTTCAAATGCTCTAACTGACCAGCAGTAAGTTTAACAGACATGTAAAAATACCTCCTAGGTAATCCTTAAATGTTCAGTACACGATTAGTATAGAACAAAATGACAATAATAGACATTTTTCGCCGATCATTTTCATGAAACTCAAAGAAAGTCAGTCAATAATAGAAGCTTTAACCCAAAAACCACCTGCGAGCTGCTTGGCTTGGCGTGCTATACTCTAACCATATTGAGTTTATGTAAAGATAGGTGAAGCGCTTGGCTGAGTTTAGTATGACCCCATTAGTTTACTTTTTAGAGACGCCAACCCAAGAAATTTTTTTTGATGAGATTAGTCGCAAACTGGTTGCACGCAATGTGATGCAGACGGAGGGAAAAGCGGCACTGATTGCCCGGGAGCAGACATTTCCTTCCGGTATGCAATTGAATCAGATTGCCAATGGTTTGCCTAATATTGCGATACCACATTTAGAAGGCTCATTGGTGCAGACGGGCTGCTTAGTGGTGGTACATTTTGAAATCCCGGTTGCCTTCAAAGACTTGGCCGATGTGAGTCGGATTTTACCGGTTAGCTGGGCCTTTATGTTGTTCAATCCCGAGCTTAAACAACAACCGTTACGAATGGCGCAGTTAATTCGAACTTTGACCCAGTCGCCGGTTGCCAAACTACAACGGCTTTTTGCAGCCAGAAAACCGACCCAAGTTGAGCAGTTGTTGCCACAATTACTGGCAGCAGCGGAAAAGGAGTAAGCGTCCATGGATATTTTTGATTCGCATACCCACTTGAATGACACGCCTTATCATGGCAAGGAAGCGAGTTACATTGAAGCGGCTCGAAAGCTGGGCGTGAAGAAAATGGCGATTGTCGGCTCGGATACGACGTTGAACGCCGGCGCGCTGCAATTAGCCCATCAATATGCCAACTTATATGCAATTGTCGGTTGGCATCCGGAATCAAGCAAGGACTATGATGCCGCTAAAGAAGCCGTATTGCTAGAACAGTTAGCTGATCCTAAAGTGGTGGCGTTAGGCGAAATCGGGTTGGACTATCACTGGAATACCTCGCCGCGTGAAATTCAACGGCGGGTGTTCCGGCGCCAACTGGAACTGGCGCGCTCGCTGCACATACCGGTGTCCATCCACAGCCGCGATGCTTTTGAAGATACCTATGCGCTTCTAAAAACGGCGCATGTTGAAGAATTTGGCGCGATTATGCACAGTTTCACCGGTGATGCAGACTGGGCACGGCGGTTTTTGGACTTAGGGATGTATATTTCCTATTCCGGCATCGTCAGTTTCAAAAATGCCCCAGAAGAACATGCCAGTGCCAAGATAATCCCCAGTGACCGCTTGTTGGTTGAAACCGATGCCCCATATTTAACGCCAACGCCTTACCGGGGCCGACAGAATCAGCCGGGCTATACGCGCTATGTGGTGGAAGCTTTAGCTAAACTACGCGAAACCACCCCGGAAGTGATTGCTAAGCAGACGTGGGATAATGCCCACCAAATTTTCAAGTTAAAGGAAGACGCATGACAACGATTAAACAAATTGTGGTTGTAGAAGGCCGCGATGATACTAAGCGATTAAAAGAAACTTTTGGCAGGATCGACACCATCGAGACTCGCGGTAGTGCCATTGATGAAGCAACATTGGCGCGGATTCGGCAAGCCCAAGCAAAACGGGGCGTGATCGTCTTAACTGATCCTGACTTTCCCGGTGAAAAGATTCGCAAAACCATTTCGCGTGCCGTACCAGGTGTTACCCATGCATTTTTACCGCGGGCGGAAGGCGTGCCGGATCATAAAGGGTCGCTTGGGATTGAGCATGCTTCTCCAGCGGCGTTGCGGGCAGCACTCCAGCACTTGTTTACTGAAGTGCCCGATGCTCCGCAAGTGATCAGTCAGCAGGATTTATTGGCAGCGCATTTGCTCGGTGGAACCGGTGCTCGTCAGCGTCGGGAACAGCTAGGCGAACGGCTGCATATCGGCTATACAAATGGGAAACAGCTTTTACGGCGGCTGGCTGAATTTCAAATCAGTCGCGCAGATTTTCTAGCCGCGGTTGCCCAGGTGAACGAAGGAGCGAATAACCATGCATGAAAAAGTGGCACAACCAGCCGTAACCAATGCCATTTTGAAGCGGCATGGCTTTCATATGCGTAAAGGGTTAGGGCAGAACTTTTTGACCGACCCGCAGATTTTGCAAAAAATTGTAGCTGCAGCTGATGTCTCCGAGCAAGATGATGTGATTGAAATCGGTCCCGGAATTGGTGCACTGACGCAGTTTCTGGCTGATCAGGCGCATCAGGTGGTGGCATTGGAAATTGACGATCGTCTGCTGCCGATTCTCGCGGAGACACTTGCGGATTATCCTAATACAACCGTGGTCAATGAGGATGTTTTAAAAACAAATTTGACCGAGCTGGTAGCGACGCATTTTGATGGGAACCACACGCTAAAAGTCGTTGCTAACTTGCCTTATTACATTACAACGCCGATTTTACTGCACTTGTTGCGAGCACATTTACCACTGCACAGCATGACCGTGATGATGCAAAAAGAAGTGGCAGCGCGATTAAGTGCAGTGCCTGGATCGAAGGATTATGGCAGTTTAAGTATTGCCGTGCAACTGGTGGCAGATGTGGCGACAGCTTTTACCGTCAGCCGGCACGCGTTTGTTCCGGCACCAAATGTGGATTCGGCCATTGTTACGTTGACCCAGCGCTCAGAACCGTTGGCGACCGTACAAAGTCCAGAAAGTTTTGACCGGCTTGTCCGTGGGGCGTTTGCGTCTCGGCGTAAAACGCTTTGGAATAATCTAGTGGCTTTGTTTGGTAAACCGAATAAGGACGCTATTCGTACGGCGCTCTCGGTGGCGGAGATTGCACCGGAGACGCGGGCAGAACAGTTGGCGATTGCGGATTTTGCACGGTTGGATGAAGCGTTGCGGGGTGAAGGCTTGGGCATTGCGGGATAGCGGGTTGTCACAGTTAAGGCTGCGAGCCCAACTTTAGGTCCATAACGCGCTCCCCGGCGCAGGAGTCTGCGTGTAAGGACCTTGAGCGCAATGTTCAAGAGCGGGGCATCACGCAAGTTCTCCTTTATGCCCATAACGCGCTCCCCGGCGCAGAAGCCTGCACATAAGGACCTTGGGCGCAATGGCCAAAACCCGGCCATCACGCCCAAGGCCACTTATGCTCCGGCTTCTAACCGCGCCGGCTCGCGCTCACTCCTTATAAAAATCTTGCCGAAATAAGAAACACATGGTATAATTGCAAATTTCTTGCATTCGTGTTATGATGTATTTCAAGAGGTGAAGTGCATGCCAATCACACTAGCAAGCATCAAACGGAAGCTCGATGGGAAAATCGGTGAGAATTTAACGGTCGTTGCACAAGCAGGACGCAAGAAGGTTACTCGGCGTCGGGGGACCTTGAAGGAAACTTATCCGGCTATTTTTGTGGTCGATCTCGACCAGAATGAAAATGCGTTCGAGCGTGTCTCTTATAGTTACGCGGATCTTCTGACTAAGTCAATCAAGATCACCTTCGAAGGCGAAGAAAAAGCGTCATAATTTCAGATACTAACCGACGATTAAATCGTTTATTTTGAGCAGGCCTCGATGTCATTGGCATCGAGGCCTTTTGCTATCTTCTTGAAAGACTGATCTGTACAAGGTGACGAATTTTTGACACGCGGCAATGAAAATCCGGACGCAAAACAGTATACTGAAAATAACGATACGGCGGATGCATGCATCGTCGTTTGCAGTGTGAGCTCTCCCTGTAAATACATGCATCGCCAGAGACTGGTGGTTAGATGGAACTGATCGAGAAAGCGCCGGCCAAGATTAATCTAAGTTTGGATGCTTTGTATCGTCATGCTGACGGCGAACATGAGTGGCAGATGGTGATGACATCAGTTGATTTGGCTGATTACGTGAGCATTAAGCCTAGCCATAGCATTCAGGTTTCCACAGATAGCGGTTTTTTACCTGAAGATCCGCGAAATCTGGCCTATAAAGCGGCATTGGCGCTCCAACGCCATGCCAATATCCGCCAAGGTGCGCGGATTCATATTGAAAAACACATTCCCGTCGCTGCAGGTTTGGGCGGTGGTTCGAGTGATGCAGCTGCCGTTTTGCGGGGCTTAAATTCACTATTGCAGTTAGGTTATAGTCGCTCGCAGCTGGCTCGCATCGGCTTACAGGTTGATAGCGATGTGCCTTACTGCGTTTACTCGGAGACGGCCTTGGTTACCGGACGCGGCGATGTGGTCACGCCATTGGGAAGTTTACCGAACTTTTGGGTTGTTTTGGCTAAGCCGCGGGTGTCAGTGTCAACGCCAAGTATTCTTAATGCAATTGACTATCAGGCCGGCCTTTTGCACCCAAATACACCTGAAGTCGTTTCCGGGATTCAAAACCATGATTTCGCCCAAATGATTAGCGGAATGGGGAATAGTTTAGAGGCCATTACGGCAAGTCGTTATCCTGAAATGACCGCATTGAAACAGCGGCTAAAAAAGTACGGCGCTGAAATCGCTCAAATGTCAGGTAGCGGTCCAACGGTGTTTGGTCTTTGTCAGAAGCATTCTCGGGCAATGCGGGTTTACAACAGTATGAAGGGATTTTGTCGTGAGGTTTATCTGTTGCGGCCATTTTGCCTGTCAACGAATAGTCATCGGCTGAGGGGTTGATTTTTAGGTAGCACTAAACCATGATGGAAAAGGAAACTGAGGAGCTGATGATAAGATGGAACAAGTTCAGCCAAACAAGGCCTTTTTCTGGGGTATTCTGCTTAATTTGATTTACATTATTGCCGAGGTTGCTTTTGGGATCGGGATTGGCTCGGTCGCGTTGGTCGCCGATGCCATTCATAATATGAGCGACGTCCTAGGCTTGGGCTTAGCGTGGTTTGCGGAGTGGCTTTCCAATCGGCACCCGACCGTCCAGCGTACATACGGGTATAAGAGTTCGTCCATTTTAGCGGCGTTAGCAAATGCGGCATTTTTACTGGTGGCGATGGGTGCGATTATTGTCGAGGCGATTACCCGATTGTCACAAAATGCTCCGGTTGAAGGCGGCTGGATGATGGTCGTCGCTGGTGCCGGGATTTTGGTCAATGGCGCAACTGCAATTCTTTTTCATAGCGGCTCGCAACATGATTTGAACATTCGTGGTGCGTTTATGCACATGGCTGCCGATGCTGGCGTGTCGCTGGGAGTTGTTTTAGCCGGGGGATTGATCCTGCTGACTGGCTGGGAATGGCTTGATCCGGTCATGTCCATTTTAGTTGCAATTGTGGTTTTGATCGGGACTTGGGATTTATTGCGGGATGCCGTTAATTTAGCAATGGCCGCGGTGCCTAAGGAAATCGATCCAGTGGCGGTTAAAACATTGGTTAACGCCTATCCAACCGTTGCATCTTGCCATGACCTGCACATCTGGGCGCTGAGTACAACTGATGTCGCGTTGACGGTACATGTGGTGCGAACAACTGCTGAAGGCAATGACGCCTTCTTGGACGCACTGAGTTTATCGTTGCGAGAAAGCTTTGACATTGCCCACACCACGATTCAAGTTGAATATGGGCCGTATTTACCGGATAACAAGATGGAAAATCCTTACTGACTAGTCTGTGAAAATGCATAAAAACCAAAAAAGTTGCTGCAGAGGCAAAAAGATTCGCTTCTGCAGAAACTTTTTATTTTCGGAGGACAAGGCCGCTAACGTAATTGCTTTTGATCATTATAAAAGCGGGGGTAACTGCGATAGACCGCGATAAAACTACCAAGGCTGGTGGCGCCTAGCAGCATGAAGGTTACCATGATCTGATACATAATGGCTTTGGTAGGATCGATACCGGCAAAAATCAAGCCGGACATCATTCCCGGTAAACTAACGAGCCCAACGGTTTTAGCCGAATCAATCGTTGGCGCCATCCCGGTTTTGATGGCATTGACGATGAGCGTCTGACTGGCTTGTTTGAGGTTGGCGCCCAATGCAAGGCGTTCAAGTACTTGTGGCCGCAAGTCTTTAAATTCGGTGTTGAGGCTGCGGTAGGCTAAACCGATCGCGACCATGACGTTGCTGGCAATCATCCCACTGATCGGAACAATCTGTGCCGGAATAAACCGAATGGCCTTTACCGACACTAACATGAGCAGCGTTAACCCTGTTGCAGTGGTGACGGCTAACAGGCTGGTGACAAACGCATCAGGAATGGTGCCGGCACGTTTTTTGGCATTCCAGGCAGCGTTGAAAATGATGATGGCTACCATGGCTAAAGTCAGCCAAACGGCATCCGCTTTAATAATATAGGTCAAAACAAACCCGACAACCGTTAGCTGGATGACCGCGCGTAGAACCCCTACGATCAGATCCTTGGTCATGCCCAGATCTTCTTTGAGGTTAATGACCAATGCAATCACAACTAGCGCCAAAGCTAGCAAAAGTGCTAACGGCGAAACGATTAACTGACTATTCATACCTTGGCAACCTCCTCAAATTGACCGGCAACCAGCGTCATGAGATTCTTGGCGGTCTGCAGTTCACCTTCATCATGCGTCACACGAATCAACGTGATGCCTTTTTCATTTTGGCGATTCAGAAGTTCATGAATAATCGTTTTAGTATCCGGGTCGAGTCCGGTTGTGACCTCGTCTAAAAGCAGCACTTTAGGCGGGAAGAAAAGATGCCGCAACAAAGCGACTCGTTGGCGTTCACCACCGGATAAGTTTTGCGTTGGCGCATCGAGCATACTTTTAGCCAAATCGACACTTTCAAGCGCGGCTTCGGCTTGTTCGCGTGGCATTTCAGTGTTGCGAATCATAAATGGAAACCGCAGATCGTCAGCAACCGTGGCGCCAAATAATGCCGGCTGCTGGGCGCAGTAAGAAACTTCACGCCGATAAGCAATCGGATCGTAGTCGGCTTGGGCTTTACCGTTGTATAGAATGGTTCCGTTAGTTGGCGTCAATAAGGTCGCCAACAATCGCAACAAGGTGCTTTTACCAGAACCCGAATGGCCTGCAATGGTCAGATCAATCCCCCAAGGAATATCCAGATTGATGTCGTTTAAAATAGCGGTTTGCGTTGGTGCAAAGGTCATATGATGTAATTCAAAACAGTTCATGATGATTTCTCCACCCCTCTTTGTAACCATTCTAATATAGAAATGAATACAAGGCTACTGAGACGACTTAAAAATTATCTGAGTGAACTAGGGACAAATGCGAACGTTCGGTGAGAATTTGTCGTAAAAGGGTCGAAATTTTCGTTAAAAGCATTTATACTGGATAAGATTATCCCACAATGTTAATACAGAGCTAAATATTCGGAGTTAGGAGCGGAATAATGAAAGTTAGACGCAGCGATCGATTAATCGATATGACACGGTACTTGTTGGAACGGCCACACACACTGATACCGTTGACTTTTTTCTCAAAACGCTATGAAAGTGCCAAGTCATCTATTAGTGAGGATTTGGCTATCGTACGCCGGACTTTTGCCCAGCGACAAACCGGCATCCTTGAAACCGTGCCCGGTGCCGCTGGTGGGGTTCGTTATATCCCAATCATGGGTGAAGATGAGGCGGAAAATTTCATTGCGGCCATGGCTAAGCGACTTTCCGAGACTGATCGACTGTTGCCAGGCGGTTATGTGTATCTCTCGGACTTACTTGGTACACCGAGTGTTCTACGTCAAATCGGGCGGCTGATTGCGACCCAGTATCGCGAAGCCAATGTGGATGCGGTCATGACGGTAGCCACTAAAGGCATTCCGATTGCGCAAAGTGTCAGTCAATATCTGAATGTGCCGTTTGTTATTGTGCGTCGCGATTCCAAAATCACGGAAGGTTCGACGGTTTCGGTTAATTACGTTTCCGGATCCTCGGCTCGGATTGAAAAAATGGAGTTGAGTAAGCGCAGTCTGCCGGCTAATTCGCGGGTCTTGATTGTCGATGACTTCATGAAAGGCGGCGGCACCGTTAACGGCATGAAGGCGTTGATTGATGAGTTTAACGCAAAAATGGTCGGAATTACGGTTTTTGCTGAGGGCAAGTTTGACGGCGATCGCATGGTGAACGATTACACTTCGCTTATTCGCGTTGATAAAGTGGATACAAAGGCAAATACGCTGCATGCCACAGCCGGTAATTTTCTTAGCCAGAATCGGCAGTTACTTGAGGTGAGTCATCAATGAGTGCTTACCTTGGACCGGTTAGAACAGCAGTAATCACATTTCCGTTTTTAGCGCTGCTGCTTGCGCTACCGTTTCTTGTGGTTGTTTATCGACGTTACGGTGCGTTTAGCTGGTGGCGGGCGATTGTCATTTATTCGTTTGTATTTTATCTGCTGTCGGCTTATTTTCTGATCATTTTGCCATTGCCGGCTCGTGAGGCTGTCGCACAGTTTACCGGGGCGAAGTATAATCTGACGCCGCTAATGGCACTGCGGTATTTCATTCATACGACCGTCTTTGTGCCGAGCAATCCTCACACCTGGCTGGCCGCGCTCAAGCAGTCCAGTTTCATTCAACCTTTCTTTAATATCGTTTTGACGATTCCATTTGGCTTTTATTTGCGGTACTACTTTAAACGCAGCGTACCGCAGATCATTGTGATGAGTTTTGGGTTGAGTTTATTCTTTGAGCTGACACAGCTGTCCGGGTTATATGGCTTTTATCCGCGGCCTTATCGACTCTTTGATGTGGATGATTTGATTCTTAACACGACAGGTGGATTGGTTGGCGGGGTGCTGGCGCCGATTCTGATGCGAGCGTTGCCATCCCGCGATACCATTGACGCTAAAAGTCAGGCTCGTGGTGCGCGGGTGACTTTTGCCCGACGATTAGCCGCTTTTTTAGTCGATTTTGTCTTATTCAGCCAAATTGTCGGTCTTATGATCAAATTCCTGTTTCATTTGTTAGGGTTGGATCAATTGCCGGACTTTTTGAGCGAGGCAGTTTTGCCGCTATTTTTTGTCTTCGTCATTTGGCCTGCCTTTAACAACGGCCAGACACTTGGAAAAGGATTGGTGCGCATTAAAATTGTGCGTACTGATGGTCAAGCTGTCGGATTTTGGCGGCTTTTGTTGCGCGAAGGACTGTTATATGGCCTGGCCTTTTCCAGCTTGGTAGGGTTGAACAATTTCTTTATTGCGTATTTTGCCAAGTTTCAACGAACTCAGATTAATTTGGCTGCGCTAGGATTCTTTGCGGTTTTGGTCTTTCTGTTCATGATTAATTTTGTTTGGGAAGTGGGCTCGCGGCATTTTCGCTTCTTTTATGATGCGTGGGCTGATACGACTCAAGTTAGTACGTTTGAAGTGCCAGCGGAGGTTAAGCAGCAGGTTGACGATGCGAAACCGGATGTGGATGAAGAGCATGACAGGTCGAATGAATAGTATTTGGAAAACAGGCTTGGGATGTCGACGGGCCTGTTTTTTGTTTTGGTTGGGTTTTGGGAGAGGGTAGGAGTTTGTGGGGAAGGACCTGGCGCGGGCATCACGTTTTAGGGTACATCCACCTTTACGCCCATAACGCGCTCACCGGCGCAGGAATCTGCGTATAAGGACCTTAGGCGCAATGGTCAAAGCCAGGGCCATCACGTTTTAGGACGGACGTACATCCACCTTTACGCCCATAACGCGCTCACAGGGCCAGAAACCTGCGTGTAAGGACCTCAGGCGCAATGGTCAAAGTCCGACCATCACGCCTGAGGCCATGAATTCTCTCTTACGCCCATAACGCGCTCACCGGCGCAGAAGTCTGCGTGTAAGGACCTAAAACGCAATGGCCAAGAGCGGGCCATCACGTTTTAGGCCGCTTACACTCCGACTTCTAACCGCGCCGGCTCGCGCTCAGTTGTTGTCAGTATCGGCTGGCTGGGCTATTATGAAATAAGATAATTAGGAATGGAGTATTCATATGTCAAAGAAATTCACCATCATTCTCGCGGCCGGTAAGGGGACGCGGATGAAATCGAAGTATTATAAGGTTTTGCAACCGGTCTGTGGTAAGAGCATGGTCGAGCATGTGGTGAGCCAGGTGGAAGCCATTCATCCTGACGCTATCGTGACCATTGTTGGCCATGGTGCCGAAGAAGTTGAAAAGACACTTGGAAAGCGGACTGAATTCGTGTTGCAGGCGGAACAGTTGGGCACCGGTCACGCGGTATTACAAGCAGAGCCATTGTTGGGGCAAAAGGAAGGCTCCACGCTGATTATGAGCGGGGATACGCCTTTGTTTACGGCTAAGACTCTCAATGATCTGTTTGCTTATCATGAAGCTAAAGGCGCCAAGGCAACCATTTTGACTGCCAATGCCCCGGATCCTACTGGCTATGGTCGGATTATTCGCGATACTGACGGTAATGTCATTAAAAATGTAGAACAAAAAGACGCTACTCCGGAAGAAGCATTGATTTCCGAGATCAACACCGGGGTTTATGTTTTTGATAATCAGGCGTTATTCAAAGCGCTGCACCAGGTTAAGAACGACAATGCACAAGGCGAGTATTATCTACCAGATGTCTTAGGCATTTTACGGGCAGCCGGTGAAAAGGTTGCTGCTTATCAAATGCCGGATTACACCGAATCTCTGGGCGTTAACGATCGGGTTGCATTGGCACAAGCAACCCGGCTCATGCAGCAGCGTATCAACGAGCAGCATATGCGTAATGGCGTCACGTTGATTGATCCGGCAACGACTTACATTGATACGGATGTGAAAATCGGTGCCGACACCGTGATTGAACCAGGCGTCTATTTGAAAGGTAAAACCGTGATTGGTGAAGATTGCCACATTGGTACCCATTCAGAACTAGTGGATGCTACGCTGGAAGATGATGTTACCGTGACAAGTTCCACCATCGAACACGCGGTGATGCACGCACACAGTGATATCGGCCCCAATTCACATTTGCGGCCAGACGCAGACATTGGCGAATACGTTCATCTTGGTAACTTTGTAGAGATTAAAAAAGCCAAGATCGGTGCACGCACCAAAGTCGGTCACTTGACGTATGTCGGTAATGCAACCTTGGGCAGCGATATTAATGTGGGTTGCGGCGTTGTGTTTGTTAACTATGATGGCGTTCAAAAATGGAATAGTACGATTGGCGACCATGCCTTTATCGGTTCTAACTCTAACATCGTGGCCCCAGTTGAAGTGGCGGATCATAGTTTCATTGCGGCGGGTTCGACGATTACGAAAGATGTACCGTTTCACGCAATGGCGATTGCCCGTGCGCGTCAAACGACCAAAGAAGATTACTGGAAACGACTGCCGCTCGCGAACGATCCAGATTGGAATTAGGTTATAATTCGTTTTATATGCTTGCTTTTTTTCGTCAATCCGCTAAGATTTTTGTGGAACAATTATTCGCAGCCTATAATATTTCGTGGAGGAACATATGTCTGAGCAATACGGTGACCCGAGATTAAAGATTTTTGCCTTGAATTCGAACAAACCACTGGCAGAGAAGATTGCTGCCGAGGTTGGTGTGCAACTAGGAAAGTCGTCAGTGAAGCGGTTTAGCGATGGTGAAATTCAAATCAACATCGAAGAAAGTATTCGTGGCGATGATGTGTATCTGATTCAGTCCACGTCCAGTCCGGTTAACGACAATCTGATGGAACTATTGATTATGATTGATGCTTTACGGCGGGCCTCGGCACATACGATTAATGTCGTGATGCCGTATTATGGCTATGCACGTCAGGATCGCAAAGCGCGGTCACGGGAACCGATTACTGCTAAACTGGTTGCCAACATGCTTGAACGTGCCGGTGCCACCCGGGTCTTAGCGCTTGATTTACATGCTGCCCAGATTCAGGGCTTCTTCGACATTCCGGTTGACCATCTTGTCGGTGCACCATTGTTAGCCGACTACTTCTTACGCAACCATTATGACGGCGCTGATACGGTTGTGGTTTCGCCTGATCACGGTGGTGTAACCCGGGCGCGTAAATTAGCAGAATTTCTCAAGGCGCCGATTGCAATTATCGACAAGCGGCGGCCACGGCCAAACGTTGCTGAAGTTATGAACATCGTCGGCAATGTTACCGGTAAACAATGTATCATTATTGACGACATGATCGACACCGCGGGCACCATCACCCTTGCAGCCCAAGCGCTGAAAGATGCCGGTGCAACCGAAGTCTTGGTCGCAGCCACCCACGCAATCTTCTCCGGCCCGGCAGTTGAACGGTTGACCCACTCGGCCATCGAAAAGGTGGTCGTAACGGACTCCATTAACTTGCCAGCCGATAAACACATGGATAAGTTAGATGTTGTTTCTGTTGGCCCATTAATGGGACGTGCAATCATGCGGATTCAGGAAAACCGATCCGTGACTCCATTATTCGAAAATCGATTCACCAAGTAACATCAAGTTTGCGCACCTTCACTGTAAGGTGTGCTTTTTTGATGGTTTAGGTTTGGCCTGGGGATTTAGCAACGTAATGACAAGGAGAAAAATGGCATGGAAATGGGACTTGCGCATGATCAGTTTCTGTTGGTGCAAGCAGGAACTAAGACGATAGAGATTCGCCTCAATGACGAAAAGCGCCAACAGCTAAAGGTTGATGATCAAATTGTGTTTGAGGATCTCGCCACTCAGCAACAAGTTACCAAGAAAGTTACTCAGCTTGAAAAGTTCGGAACCTTTTCCCAGCTTTATCAGCAATATCAGGGTACCGCCGTGGGAAGTGCACCAACCGATTCCGTGGCTAAAATGGTCGCTGACACCTATCGCATTTATACGCCGCAACAAGAGAAAAAATATGGCGTTTTGGCAATTCATTTGGGCTAACCCTATACAAAAGTGATTGTTCGGCTTATGATATCAGCATTCAGATAGGACCCGGTAACTTGATTAGGTGATGTGTGGGGTGGCTGGTATGCACAAACGACTGAGACTCATTGCAGCGTATGGCTTGTTAATCCTTTTCTTTCACCTTAAGAAAACAAGTGGGTTCGATTTCACGCCCACAATCGGTGATGGTTACTTATTGATCAGCTGGCTGGTCCTGGCCCCGCGCTACCTTGATCAAATTGACCACAGCGCCCAACGATTTGCTTCTACTGGCCGTTCAATCAAAGATTATGTAGCTGACATGAAAAAGAATATGAATCTTTATCAAGACTTTATTTACGCGACGACACCGGTGATGGCAACAATCCTAGAAAGCGGCGGCATTGACACTATTGGCGTTGTGATTGTCAAATTTGTGTTTCAGGTATTGCTAATCTTGACGGCACCCATACTATGGACTCTGGCGCTTGGCTTCAGACAACTTCAGCAAGCATGGCACAGGATCCACTTGCGACAGTGGCCGTAAAAAATGCTATGCGGACGGTTTCTGAGTTGTTTTCGCAGCAGGTTATTGAAGGTTCATAAATGATGGGAATAAACAGAAATGGCTCAAGGATAACGCTGCTGCGTCTTCCTTGAGCCATTTGATTTTTATTGACTTTTTTAATCAATTAAACCTGCGAATGGTCGTTCTTCTCCTTTAATAAATCGCGAATCTCCGTGAGCAATTCTGCTTGGGTGGGCCCGGCGGCTTTGGTCGGCTTGGCGGGCAAGAAACGATTGACACTGCGAACAATCATGAAAACAACAAAGGCGATAATCAAAAAGTTAATCACATCGTTAAGAAAATTGCCGTATGTAAATTTGGCGCCTAATAACGTAATGGATAAACCGCTAAGATCGGTTTTACCGGCAAAGATTGATAAAATCGGGTTAATCAGGTTCTTAGTCAAGGAGGTAACCAGACCGGTAAAGGCACTACCGATAATCACCCCGACAGCTAAGTCCAAAACGTTGCCCCGCATGATGAATTGACGGAATTCTTTTAACATCAACATAACCCCCTCGTATAGTTAGTGTACCGAAATTGCCACCTACTCTGCACGTTAAGCGCTCAACCCAATTGCCAGGCCCGGATGAATTGCCCTAGCGCGATCAGAACAATCACACCGAAAGCCACGGCATGCCGGCGTTTGTACAAAACCACCAAGGCCAGATATTCACGAATAACCGCATTAGGCAGAAAATAAAAGGATGTATTACCGCCGACGCCATTAGCAGCAATACCCGCCATCCGCGCGAAAATGCCCGCTCGAAGCAAGTGATAGTTGTTGGTAAAGAAGCTGGCTTTATAAGGAGCTTCTCCAATCTCTTGGATGATCAACCGTTTTGAAAACCGCATATTTTCAAGGGTGGTAGTTGACTGATCTTCGAGTAAGGTATCGGCCTCGGGAATCCCTTTTCCCAAAGCGTAACGCTGCATGGCGAGTGCTTCGGAAATAGCCTCATCTGCGCCTTTACCCCCGGAAAAAATAATTTTTGGAGCGGGGCGGCCTTTTTTTAATTGCTTGTGATAAAACTTAATAGCCGTATCAATGCGACTGGCAAGTAACGGTGACACTTGATCACCGTGCAGTAGTCCGGCGCCAAGCACGATGAGAAAAGTTCGATTATGCGGTTGTGGCCGGAGATTGTACAGGATTAACGCGGTCAAGAAGTTATAAAGCGTTAATAAGACATATAACCCACCTAAGCCAAAGAAGACTGCCAAGGCGACGTATAAAGGTTCGGGAATAAAACGGCGGCCAAACGAAGCAGCAATTTCCAACAACAACAGTCCGATGGCAATATAAAGCGTCAACATGTTACTTAACGAATGGCCTTCACGCTGCCACACAAGGATAGCATTCCATAGCAGCCAAAATAAGTGCAAGGCAAACAGCAAGAACACAATTAAGACCGTAATCACAAAAAGCGTTCCGGTTACAGCAATAAGTAGTAGGTTACCGGATTTTAGAATCGCGGCTGCCAAAGCGATCAAAAATACCACGGCGAATAAGTTGAACAGCCAGCCGTTAAGCAAACGCCGCGGTTCAATGGTGAAGCTGATAGCAAAAATAATTCCCAGCAAAAGGGGGATGGTAAAGACAAATAACGTTTCCTGAGCTGACATCGAAAAGTCTCCTTGTGTAGAGGTTAGAAATTGATTAGGGTATAATGTGATTAAAAGCGGAGGGATGCAATATGATTGATCCTGTGTTTGGTCGAAAAGATCCAAAGTTAGATTATCACACCCGAATTGGCGCGTATGGCGTCATTCCGGATCATAGCGGCGCGCGGTTGCTGATTTTGCAAGCGCCGAATCATGCGTTGTTTTTACCGGGAGGCGGCGTTGAAAAAGGCGAAACTCCCGAAGAAACGCTGGCACGGGAGTTGTTGGAAGAATTTGGGGCAACCGTGCATGTGACCAAAAAGCTCGGCAAATCGTCTGAGTATTTTTATTCCCATCATCGTCAAACCGCCTATTACCATCCGGCGACGTTTTTTGCCTGTGATGAACTGGCTTTTGTACAGGATCCGCTTGAAACCTTCAATACATTGATGCTCATGCCGATCGATCTGGCCTTGGCCGAATTGAAACGGCCGACGCATCGCTGGGCCGTGGCTAAGTGGCTCGCCCAGCAACCCAAACAGTGAAGCCCACCTTGCTAATCCGTTAAGTGTGGATCAATCACACCACCGTTGAGCAGATAACGTTGGAACTTTTCATAGATAGGTGAAAAGAGGCTGCTATCTTCAGAGGCGAGCATTTCTTTTGGAAAATAAAACCGTTTATCGCCTGTTGCCCGACCACTCAGCGCAGCAACCAATGGTGATAAGGTTGACAGTTCCTCTAAAGTGCCGTCTTTTTGCATGATTTCGATTTGAGTTTTCGGGTTCGCTGAGGCAGGATCATATTGATCATATGGCAAGTCGAAACTATCATTTTCGGCGGTGTAATATTGCGGATCAAACCCGGCTTGAGCCACCAACGCGCGTAGTTTTGGAAGCAGCGCGGCCGTTTGATCGGTAAATGTCACTGATTTCAGTGGGCGGCGATTCAAGAAGCGATCCGCAAAGTCGCTTAAGATACTGTCGGGATAATCTAACCAGTACGTAAAGTAGGTGTTGAGCACACCGTCATCTAACTTGAGGTAGTCGCTTAAGCTAAAGGATTGCTCGAAAAAGGGCACCAGTAAGCGTGGTGAAAACCCGGGTTCAAACTGTCCGGACTCATACAGAAACTTAGCCCGTTTTAGTAGGTGGAAGAGAATGACCTCCATGCCGCGGGATACGGGGTGAAAATAGACTTGTTGATACATCTGAAAGCGGCTGACAACATAGTCTTCTACCGCATGCATCCCGTTGGCTTCATAAGCGATACCATCAGAATAAGGTCGCATCACCCGCAAGATTCTAGAAAGATCAAAAAGCCCGTATTTGGTGCCGGTATAGTAGGCATCATGCAGCAAGTAATCCATTCGGTCGGCGTCAATTTGACTGGAAATCATCTGGACGACTTGCGGATTGGGATAAGTATGGTTGATCACTGAAGCCACCTGCTCGGGAAATTCCGCACTCACACCGCGCAGGATACGGTTAACATTGGTATGCGGATCCGTGAGAATAGCGCGGGTAATTGCCTCATGATCTGTCCCGAAAATATGCTCAAACGTATGTGAGTATGCGCCGTGGCCAATATCATGCAACAGTGCAGCACACAGGACAACCGGACGTTCAGCGTCATTCCAAAGGCCATCACCAGGCGTTTGACTGGGATAGTTAATGACAAAATTGTCGCACATCTCCCGCGCAATTTCATAAACCCCAAGTGAGTGGGCAAAGCGCGTATGCTCAGCTCCTTGAAAGACATAATCCGAGACCCCTAGTTGTTTGATTCGCCGCAACCGCTGAAACTCCGGGGTATTGATTAAATCAAGAATCACGCGGTGTTGGACGTGAACATAATTATGAACCGGATCGCGAAAAACTTTTTCCCGTGGTAATTTTTCAAATTGCATGATGTTCTCCCATCTTTTTTAAGTTGCGATTGCGTGTACGTAAATCGGCGGTGGCTGCAGCGAGCGCTTGATGGTAAGCAGGATCGCGCAATATTGCCGGCATCGAGTTCATGTCGGCTGCGATGCCGTAAGTTGCTAAGGCATTCAATATGGCAAGAATCGCCTCATTACGCGTCAGTGGCCGATCAAGTAAATCGCTAAGGGTGGTCATCGTTTCTGAACGGATAAGCGGAAAAGTAAAATGGGGACTGGCGCTGGCATGCCCAGCCCGATAAAATCGACGTAGTAAATCGCAGCGGGCATTTTGATCACCGAAAATGCTGCAATAAAGCATCACGACCACCCCGGCCTGATTCCGGCGCTGGGCCATGCCGGCGAATTTTTGGCCGCCGACACTCAAATCGTATTTGCCGGGACAATAGGAATGCGTGATTTCACTGGTGGCAATTTTCAGCGCTGGAAATGCGGTCCGAAATAGTGACGTCATAAGCTCATAAGCAGTATCGATGGTCAGGCGCGTTTCATTGGGTAAAAAAAGCGAGACATTCAAAACGCCGCTGTCGGCAATCACCGCTAGCCCACCGGAATTGCGGACAAAGACGCCATATTGTTCGCTGCTCAGGACTGGCAGCCCATGCCCCAATTGTGGTAACTTTAAATCTTGCATACCAAGAATGACGGTTTGTTCAGCCGTCCAGAAATGCAGCATCAGCGGTGGATGGAGCTCGGGATGGGCTAATAACGCATTGGTGTGGGCAAAGCTGAGCGGCGCCTCATCTTTGGTGAAGTCTTGCTGGAAGATGGCTGCTTGCTGACCAGCCAGTGACGTTAAGTCCATTGTGCGCCTTCTTTCATAATAATAGATTACCTATATTATAGCGAAGGTAACCGAACACGTCAGGCACAAAGCCATTTTCATTGGGATAAAGGTGTTTGGGGGTGCGGGAGTCTGGCGTGTAAGGTTTTGGGCGCGAGTTCTCTTTTATGCCCATAACGCGCTCCCCGGCGCAGGGATCTGCGTGTAAGGACCTCAGGCGCAATGGCCAAGAGCGGGCCATCGCACCTGAGGCCACTTACACTCCGATCCCTAACCGCGCCGGCTCGCGCTCACTCACGCTCTGTACTCGACCCTCTTGACCTGTGAGCGTACAATACTCTATAGAAAGGATTGACATTATGGATCTTTCACAAGGAGTGCCGATTCAGATTCACCTTGAAACGTTTGTGACGCAAGGTGATGATCAGGAGACACATGTTTTTGATGAACCCGGAACGTTGGTACAGATGGGGAACGCACTTTATATTCGCTATCAGGAAGTGGACGAGGATGCAGGAACGAGCATGCCGGTCACGATGAAACTGCGCGAAGACGGTGATATTCAACTTTCGCGTGGCAGTAGTAATGGCGATACTCAGTTGAAACTGTTTTTTGCGGATGAAAAACGGGTTTTGACCCGCTATCGGACGCCATACGGTATTATTCCGGTTGAAACGGTGACACCTCGGATCGATGTGCGAATGACCACGGAACCGGTTGCGGGTGAAATTTATGTTGAGTATGAGCTTTTTGCCAATCGCCAACATTTAGGAAATTATCGGTTGCGATTGCAATTTAAGGCCTGAGCGGGTATGATAGAAAACAGACTGTAAAGACTGTGGAAAGGGCGTGTATCGGTTGAAACTCAAAGCATTTGCCAATGCCGATAAATCAGAATTATCAATGATCGAAGTAGCCCATGAGATCCTCGAAGAAAAAGGGGATACCATGGCGTTCGTTGATCTGGCCAATGAGATCCAGAATTATCTCGGTAAGAGTGACGAAGAGATTCGTGAACGTTTGCCGCAATTCTATACGGATCTCAATGTGGATGGCAGCTTCATTTCTTTAGGCGATAACGTTTGGGGCCTGCGCGCTTGGTATCCATACGATTCCGTTGATGAAGAAGTTAACCATCCGGAAGACGAAGAAGAAGTGCCACGTCGCAAGAAACGTAAGAAAGTTAATGCGTTCTTGGCGGATGTTGCCGATGACGATGACGTGATCGATTACAACGACGATGATCCTGAAGATGAAGATCTCGACGCTGATAGCGATGACGATGATTTCGATGATGATGACAGCACTGGCTTTCATGACAAGATCGGCAAGGCCGGCGATAGTGACGATGACAGCGATGATGATCCTGATGATGGACTTCCCGATGGCATTGAAGGTCAGCTAGCTGAATTTGGCGACAATGACAGCGACGAAGATGACGACACCGATGACATCACAGCTGACTTCTCCGGCGATGACGATGATGACAGCGATGATGCTGACGATGAAGACGACAACGATAAACATTAATGGTTTAACGGTCACACTTTTTAAGGTGTGGCTTTTTTGTTTTCACGAGCTTGACATTTTTCCTGAAAAGCTGATACTGCCATCATAGTGTAATGACTCACGCTTATCATGATGCGTTTCCCAGCGCAGAAATTTGCGTGTGAGGGCCTCAGCCACAATGATCCAAGCTGATGGCTCGCTTACACTTCGATTCTAAGTACGCTGGCACACACTCAGGAGGCTATTTATGATTTCAGAGGATCTTAAAACCCGTCTGGATACGTTTATCGATGCTATTCTTGCTATTATTATTACGATCATGGTTTTGGAATTGCCGGCGGAGAGTTGGCAAAATCATACACATATCAGCGAGTTTTTTCTAGCGGTTGGCATTTATGCAGTTAGTTTCTGTTTTGTAGCAAATATTTGGTATCAGCAAGCGACTTTGTTTAGTCAGGTCAAACAAATCCCGCGGCGAATTGTCATCTGGGAATTTATTTTAGTTTTCCTACTTTCGCTGGTACCGGCATTGACGCGCTTGATGTCTGGTGACGTTGAAGTGCTTTCGGTGGTTATTTATGGTGCACTGTATCTTTTAGTGATTACCGTTTTTCGCATTATTTCACGAACGATTGTGCATCAGCAAGCTAGTAATAAGGCCGAAATGCAACAAATCTACACGAGCATTTACGGCGCCCACAACTTGGAAAATTTCTTGATGATTGCCGCAATTATGGTGCTGGCGGTATTTTTACCTAAAGCTGCTTATATTTTGTACATTGCCATTCCAATCCGCTCATTTTTTACAATCGACAGCGATGCCCGCGAACTCACCGGTATGCAGCAGATGGCGACAACAGGGCAACGGAATTACTTGAAGATGAATCGAGATCAGCAGATGCGATTCCGGCGACTTGTAGGTGAATACATTCGCGATTTACGCAGTGCTCATGGCGACCAAGCGGCAAACAAGGCTGCTTGGGAAAAGTTTAGCCGTACTGCGCAACAGGAATTGAAAATTGATCCGGCAATACTTGATCAGTGGTTTACGGCATTTCGGCAAAGCAAAAATAAAGATTACCGCAATAAGACGCCTAGACGACCAGATTCAAGGCGTTCATGAGCAGCATTGGAAAATTTTCAAAATCGTTGACGTAAAAAACACAATTGGTATACTTGAAATAATTATTTATTTAATCTTTGGATAGGTGAAATTTTGGGTATTGTTGAAACGAATAAAGGAATGTTGGCGATGCCGGCTTGTCGGGGCAAGCTGTACATTCAGCGGGATGCTTATTGAGTGTTATCCCTGACGTTGGAACCAGTTTCTAGGATCGTTAACGTTCAGTCACCATGATTGCGGAGATTTTTCATGACATATTTTGATAAAACTATCGACTTTTTTGCGAAAACATATCAGGTTTCAGATCTTCTAGAAAAAGACGAGAATGATGACTTTGTTTTCTTTAAGATTAGAGGCCTTTCATCCTACAACAACCTTATGCATGCGCTAATTTTTCTTTCAGCAATGGCCGGTTTCCTTGAACAGCTAAGTCTGCCGCTGCAAATTCAGGTTACGCAAATACCACTTTCCGGGAATGAATCTAAGGTCGACTTCATTGTCACAAAGCTGCTCAAGTCTGAGTATCGTCATGCCGTTCAAAAGCTTGAGAAGGCTGTCAATCAAACTAATAGAAATGCAAACGGTGGAAAACGATTCGGCTTCTAAGATTGTTTTTAATTAGCCGCTATTAGTGGGAGGAACGCTATGACATATTTTGATAGAGCCATCAATAACTTTGCTGAAGCATGTAAGGTGTCAGAATTGCTAGAAAAAGAAGAAATTGAAAATTATATCTTCTTGACTATTAATCATCTTTCATCCTATGGCAATCTCATGCATGCACTCCAATTTCTTTCAGCACTATCCGATTTTTTTGAACAATCAAATCTGCCGCTGCGGATTCAAGTCACAACCATACCACTTCCGCATAATGAATCTAAGGTTGATTCCATTGACATCAGGTTACTCATTACTGAATATAACCATGCTGTCCGCAAGATGGAGGAAGCCGTTAACCAAAACGATAGAAATGCAAATCAAGGGGAATGACTTAATACCATACCTTTAAGCATCAAAAAAGCAGCGATATTCGCTGCTTTTTTGTGATCATCATTGACCTAGTACGTGCTTGTTGCTTTTACCGGAACGTTTAAAGCGGCCAACGTCCTTGCTTTAACATCGTGCTCAAATTGGCGTCTTCAAGCAGTGACTTATCTGTGATCACACGCTTGAGCACCTTGGCAATGAAGCCGGTGTACTTGTGGCTCTTGCCGATTTGGGCGATACCGTCTTGACTGCCAAGCGATGCCACAGTGCCCTTAGGTTTGTAAACAAAGTCCGTTAACGGTTGACCGTTTAGTGCTGCGGCGACATTCTTGCCGGCGTGATCGCCTTCTTGGGAGGAGATTTGCGCCGTGGTTGGATAAGGTCGGCCAGCGTCTGTCATCACTGCCGATACATCCCCGATGATGAAGACTTCAGGATGGTCGGTTAGATTCAGGTGATTGGAAACAACTACGCGATTGCGGCGTTGGTTGAAGCCGGAATCGGCGATCACATCGCTGCCTGAAACACCGACTGTCCAGATGATCGTGTTGCCTTCGACCTTCTTTTCCTGATCGCCGTCAGCATAAACAACGGCATTAGGTTCGATTTTGGTAATCTTGGAACCGGTCATCATCGTAACGCCATGGCTCTTTAGATAATCCATTGCATAATTTGCTAACTTTTCATCGAACATCGGCAAAATACGCGTTGCCATTTCCATGGAGATGATTTTGACAGGTGGCGTATCATACTTTTTGGCTAATGCCGGTAGACTATGTGTCAATTCGCCTAATAATTCAACCCCAGTGAACCCTGCGCCTGCGACAATAACCGTTAAGTCTTTGGGATCTTGTGACTGCTTGTAATTGGCGACACGCTGTTCAATTGTCTTGGCAATCGTTTCGGCGGAGGTCACATTGTCCAGTGGCAAGGCGTTTTCTGCGGCGCCAGGTAGCCCAAAGTCTTCAGAGCGAAAGCCGAGCGCGATAATGAGATAGTCGTAACGCAGCGGCGCATGATTTTCCAGTACCACTAGCTTGCTCGACACGTCAACCTTGCTGACCTTTGACTGGATAAACTGAACATCTTTGGGAAGAACCTGCTGGATATTAAATGTAATTTTCGTTGCAGGCACGGTACCTGCTGCTACTTCATGAAGCTGTGTGCGCTCTTCATGATTGGCGTTTTGGTCAACCACTGTGAGCGTCGTTCCTTTTGGCGCGAGCTTACTCAAAGTTTTAACGGCCCGAATGCCCGCATATCCGGCACCTAAAATGACAACATCTGCCATTGATTTACCACTTCCTCATTTACAAAATTGTTTTTACATGCGTTCAATTGACCACAACCTTATTGTAACAATCTTATTGCTATTCACAAATGTTAGGCTCATATATTTGTAGGAAAGTGAGTGAAAGAGTGAGCGTGTTTTGACCAAACTTCAGTCGAGATGATGGACATGGGCCTCAGGAGACTGATAAAATTCACTGATGGAGCATCGTTGACCTGACGTATCCTTTTATTCAGTTAGGTTTGAGTTTTTCGTTCATGGTTTTGATACTTACTTTTTTTCATTAATGCTTGACGGATCTCGTACAATTGGTTAATATACATTTTGGGCGCTTTACAGAAGTGTAAAGCCAATACGGTTCAAGCTCCCTGTTCGTATGAACAGGGAGCTTGTTTTTGTTTTTCCCGATTAATTTAAAAAGGAGACTGGCTATGACCAAGTATATTTTTGTTACCGGTGGGGTCGTATCGTCATTAGGTAAAGGGATTGTTGCTGCATCCCTGGGTCGTTTGTTAAAGAATCGCGGTTTGAAGATTACGATTCAAAAATTTGATCCATATATCAACGTTGACCCAGGCACCATGAACCCTTATCAGCATGGTGAAGTGTTTGTCACCGATGATGGTGCTGAGACTGACCTCGACCTTGGCCATTATGAGCGGTTTATTGATATTAACCTGAACAAGTACAGCAATGTCACAACCGGGAAAATTTATTCTGAAGTCCTGCAACGCGAACGCCGCGGTGAATATCTCGGCGCAACGGTTCAGGTCATCCCCCACATCACCAACATGATTAAGGAAAAGGTTATGCGCGCTGCCAAGCATAGCGATTCCGATGTCATTATCACCGAAATCGGCGGCACTGTCGGGGACATTGAATCCTTGCCATTTCTTGAAGCAATTCGCCAAATGAAACGTGATGTTGGTTCGGAAAATGTTTTCTATATCCACGCAAGCTTGGTACCATACTTGCGCGCGGCAGATGAAATGAAAACCAAGCCGACTCAGCATAGCGTCAAAGAATTGCGCAGTATCGGGATCCAGCCCAACATGCTAGTCGTACGAACCGAAAAACCGATTACAGAAGAGATGAAGAAGAAAATTGCGTTGTTCACTGATGTGCCGGAAAATGCTGTCATTGAATCACGCGATGCCAAGACCCTTTATTCAATTCCGTTAGCCCTGCAAGCCCAAAAGATGGATCAGATCGTCGTCGACCACTTTGGCTTTGATGTCCCACCAGCCGATATGACTGATTGGACTAAGCTTGAGCATAAGGTTCAGCACCTCACGCATCAAACCAAGATTGCCTTGGTTGGTAAGTATGTTGCGTTGAAAGATGCCTATATCTCAGTTGCCGAAGCACTTAAGCATGCTGGTTACTACTGGGATTCTGATATCGACTTGCAGATGTTTCAGGCTGAAGACGTTAATGATGACAATGTAGAAAGTCTGTTACAAGGTTTTGATGGCATTTTGGTTCCCGGTGGTTTTGGCGATCGCGGATTAGAAGGCAAGATTGCGGCCATTCGTTACGCACGGGAGAATGATATTCCGTTCCTGGGCATCTGCTTGGGTATGCAAATGGCTTCGATTGAGTTTGCACGTAATGTCTTAGGACTCAAAGATGCTGGAACAACCGAGACACATCCTGATGTCAAGGATCCGGTCATTGATTTAATGCGTGATCAGGTTGGCGTGAAGAATCTTGGCGGAACACTGCGGCTTGGCCTTTATCCATGTGTCTTAAAGCCGGGATCCGTCGCAGCAAAGGCTTATGACAATGCTCATGAAATCGAGAAACGTCATCGTCATCGTTATGAGTTCAACACCAAGTACCGTAAGCCAATGGAGGAGAAAGGCTTGGTCTTTTCAGGGGTTAGCCCGGACGACCGTTTGATGGAAATCATTGAGTATCCGAAGAATAAGTTCTTCGTTGCCTCACAGTACCATCCAGAGTTCCAATCACGGCCAAACAAGCCAGAAGGACTGTTCAAAGCCTTCATCCAATCAGCTGGCGATTTTAAAAATTAGTATTTTTGCGTTTGAAAACTGCCTTGAGGTTCAGTCCTTGAGGCTGTTTTTGTATTTGGGGGTGGGATTGTGGCGGAGGTCAATTTATGCATTTTCGTAATGCGCTCAGAGTTGCAAGGGGTCTGCGTGTGAGTGGCTCGAAGGCGATGGCAAAAGGGGCATCATGGTTGAGGCCGCTTACACTCCGATCCCTAAGCGCGCCGGTTCGCGCTCACTAACTTTTAGTCCTTGTTTTTTGCGTGCTGATTCATTAAACTTGTATATTGAGTGCATGGCGAATGGGTCATGGCTTGCCTACCAGTGTTCGTGATTGATATTTGAAGCATAAAATGCAGGTCAGCTTCAGCCTACTTGAAATGAACGACCTTAAGTGAGGATTTAATTCAAATGGAAAAAATGCTGATCCACGGCGGAAAGAAATTATCCGGTGAAGTTGTGATCGGCGGTGCAAAGAACAGCACGGTTGCTTTGATTCCGGCTGCAATTTTGTCGCGCACCCCGGTGACACTTGATTCAGTGCCGCATATTCAGGATGTCTATAATTTGATGGCGATTCTGAGTGATATGAATGTTAAATCGGATTTTACCGAAAATGTTCTGACAATTGATCCAACCGAAATTAATGATGTGCCGCTGCCAAACGGTAAGATTAAGAGTCTGCGCGCCTCCTATTATTTTATGGGCGCGTTATTAGGGCGCTTTGGCAAAGCAATTGTTGGGCTGCCTGGTGGCGATGATATCGGTCCGCGGCCTATTGATCAGCATATTAAGGGATTTGAAGCGTTGGGTGCTTCAGTGAGCAATGAACACGGGGCGATGGCAATTAAAGCGCCGGCTGAAGGCTTACATGGTGCCCGTATTTTTCTGGATATGGTTTCAGTTGGCGCCACCATCAATGTCATTCTGGCGGCGGTGACGGCAAAAGGACGAACGGTCATCGAAAACGCTGCTAAAGAGCCGGAAATTATCGACTTGGCAACCTACCTGAACAATATGGGTGGCAAAGTTCGCGGTGCCGGCACGGACGTTATTCGCATTGATGGGGTGCCAACGCTTGAGGCGCATAATTCGCATACGATCATTCCCGACCGAATTGAAGCAGGCACTTACTTAGCCATGGCGGCTGCAGTAGGTGAAGGCGTTAAAGTTAAGAACATCATTTCCGAACACTTAGATGCATTTTTGGCTAAGTTGGAAGAAATGGGTGTGGTGATGGATGTGGGCGAGGATAGCATTTTCGTCTATCCATCCGGCGACTTGAAAATGGTCCAAATTAAAACAATGCCGTATCCGGGATTCGCAACGGATTTACAACAACCGATTACGCCACTTATGTTAAAAGCGCATGGTGAAGGCTTGATTATCGACACCATTTATCCCAAACGAGTTCGGCATATACCGGAACTGTTACGTATGGGCGCTGACATTACGATTGAAAATGACGTGATTATTTTGCACCACTGCGATCATCTTCAAGGGACCGAAGTTGCGGCCGAGGAAATCCGTGCCGGTGCGTGTCTCATGATTGCTGGGCTAATGGCTGAAGGCACCACAACGATTACGAAGGTCGATAATATCTTGCGCGGCTATGACCGGGTTGTGATGAAATTACGTGGTTTAGGTGCAGATGTTGAATTAGTAGATTGAGATTGCGTTTACTGTTTGCGCGTGATAGACTGTTAGAGTTGTAGTCAGAGTATCTCTAGATCAGGCAATGATTTAGGGCAAAAGGAGTAATTGATTATGAAGCAAGGCATCCATCCAGATTATCATCTAGTTGTATTTATGGACTCAGCAACTGGTTTCAAATTTATTTCGGGTTCAACCAAAACTTCAAAAGAAACCATTAAGTGGGAAGATGGCAAAGAATATCCGCTGGTTCGGGTTGAAATTTCATCTGATTCACATCCCTTCTACACCGGCAAGCAGAAGTTCACGCAGGCTGATGGTCGGGTTGATCGTTTCAACAAGAAGTACGGCTTCGACAAGAAATAAGCAAAAAAAGCAGCCTTTTGAGGTTGCTTTTTTGTTAGCTTCAACTTATATAAGCATAAGCCGTTTTATTTATTAAACATATTTCTTGTTGAAAATGGAATTACATATCATTAAGGAATTGATATACTTAAATCAATAAGGCAGAGGTATTTTAGCCTTAAGCTTACACATTAACTTACACTCCCAAAAAAGTTCCCCCAAACTTTTCCACCTTTAATGGTGGTTTTTTTGTGTTCTCAAAGTCTTGAGCGTGGGCATTATATTTTTAATATAAAATATTTATGGGTTCCCTAAATCGGCCGTTAAAATGTGAATTCTGCCGAGAAGTATATTTTGCTTCGATAAAGTTTTTTTGCGGCTAAACTGAAGGTTACGTGGTTAACAAAACCGAGGATAACAAAAAAACAGCTTTTCAGCTGCTTTTTTAACGCTAAGATTCATTGAGCTTGTGGGATGACTTGGTTGATTAAGTTTTCAATTTCGGGGCCTGACAGAATCTGTTGTTCTAATTTGAGATTTTGAACAACCTTACCATCATGGATGATAATGAGATACGAATCCTTGTACCCGTCGTTTAGATAAATAAACGTGATATCAGATAGAATCGTCACTTGTGCAGAAGCGGCGCCGCCCATAATTGGATCGGCGCTGGCGTCACTGTAAAAACTGATGGTGCGCTCTGGATCGGGGTCGTTCAACAAGGTGAGCTCAAATTCGAGCTTGGTCGCAGTGTGATCAGTGTCAAAATTTGCATCATGCGTCAGATCATTGACATAATAAGGAAAGTTAAAGGCTTTGGCGACTTCTTTGACGACGGACTGGCTCATGGCAATAAGTTGATCTTCGGGTAACGTTTTGATTGGCATGGAATCACCTCCTAAAGCTGAGTCTACACCAAGCGCTTACAAAAGCATATTAATTGCACTGATGCCAGAAAATGGCGGGCTTCGTTTCTCGAGTTTGCTCTTGAGCCAAAACCCACGACTTAAATGGCGCACTCCCGACCACCATATTGATGGAAGCGGGAGCCGGAAACAGACATAAACAAAAGCGCGGGTTGCCTCTGCGCGTGCCAGGAGTAACCAAGCTGGTTCACAATCACAAAGAAAAGAGGAAAATGATGACTAAACGATCGAATTTTTTGTATTGGTTAAACATCGGTGGCGATATACTTTACTTACTGATTGTCGGCGGGCTTTATCTTAGTGGTCATTCTTTGTTTCATGGTCAGATGATGCTACTTGCTCAGGTGGCATCAGGCATCTTAATTGTTAGTTTGCCGCGTTTGATGGAGCACTGGTGGCATTTCCGTTTTCCGCCGAGTTTGATTTACTTATTTGAAATTTTTATCCTCTTGAGTGTTTTACTGGGTACAGGATTGCAATGCTATAGCGTACCGTACTGGGATAAGTTTGAGCATTTATTCAGTGCGGCGATGCTTGCTGGGCTTGGCTTTGCTATTTTTACAGCGCTGACGCCGGCAAAACGGTTGGCCGCGACAAGTCCATTGCTCATGGCTTTATTTGCCCTTGCGTTTGGGACAACCATCGGGGTATTGTGGGAGTTTTATGAGTTTACATTTGATGGGTTACTGGGTATGAACATGCAGCGATATATGGCTGCTGGCGGTGAACTATTACGTGGGCGGGCCGCGCTCATGGATACGATGGGTGATTTATTGATGGACTTTCTGGGTTCATTAGGGTTGGCGTTGGTTGGCTATTTTGGCATTAAACGTGACTTAAGCTGGTTGAAGACGTTTGCTTTTCAACCGCATCAAGCTCGGCATAAATGAGTTGCCTAGTGCTACTTAATGCAATAAATGTTGCAGGTTCATGGTGACATTGGGCGTAAGCAAGTTGGGCTGATAGCGCACGAGAAAACGGTACTCTTCTGCGGCAGCTTGGCGTTTAGCCGGATCATCGCTGGCGGCTAGCCACATTAACCATTGGCCGAGTGTTTCGCCAGACATAAATTCGCGGGCGTGATCAAATAAGGCCGGCCAATCTGAAGCCGTTGCCATCACGGCCATGTGTCCGAAAATCTGTGGGTCGACCGGTAGCTCAGGTAGCTGAATCGGACGCGGTTGCAGGCGCTTGAGAAACGTATCAAAGTCCGGCGCAACCGTCAGCCATTGATCGACTTCGGTGTCAATGTAACGTATTCGGCGAACCTCATGATGCAAATCAAAGCCGAAGTATTGGTGAGCAGTGTGGGCAAAAGGCAAAAAGTCTGATGGCAGGTCGTCTGAGGTGATTGCCGGACCGGGTGTTGCCAGTGCATGAAGGCCGACGCCGGTCAAACCATCGCTTGTCGGCTCCGATGTCGGCAACCACCAATTTTTAGGGAAAATCCCATTTTGAATGATTGAAAAATAAGTCGAAGGTATGAGGTCGGTTTCTGGAATTGTTGGTAAATTAGGTTGTGGGATCTTTTTTGGCCATGGCAGCATGTTGCAACCTCCTCTTTTCTTGTTAGCGCCAGTACCTAGGTGATGGGTGCGATTTTTAGCGTGTTTTCATAGCTGCAGAGAGGGCCGGTGCCTAACAGTGCAGTTTGTCGATGTCACGTGCGCTTTAAATTCATCATACTGCATGAATGAAGAGCCGCGAAAGTCGTATAATAGTGGTGGGAGTATTAAGGGGTTTTAACCATGCGGAATGCACTGATTTATGTTCATCATGAACCATTAGCCCATTTGTTTTTGACTTATGGGATTTCGGCGAGTGACTTGCTGAATAGCCATCAAAAACTGCCGGAACATTTGCTCCTGTTGCCACCTGTCAATGAACAGGAACAGATTGATCCGCACACTTGGTTTAATGTTATCAATGGCAAAGATCAAGTACGGGATTTTTTGCGTAGTAAGGAAGGGCAAACCCGCTGCTGGTTGGATTATTCGCGTTCGCGGTTTTTGCAGGAACTGACCCCTAATGAGATCGCAGAACTGCTATACTTAGGTCATGCGAAAACGCATCTGAACTCACCGTTTTACTATAAATTGCAAAATGAGCTGGTTTATTTGCCGATGCGTAATGGCACGGTCAATATGTATTTACGGCATGAAAGCTTATTTGAGGCCTTTTTAGCTGCGGCGATCAATAAATACTTACGACGAATTGCCAATGAACAGCCATTTTGGTTGCGGCTGCGACAACAACACTTTTCACACTTGTCGCACGGTGCGTATACGCAGCTGCTACCTTTACTTGAAGATGGTGTGGTGTTTGATTTCCGTCACGTTCAGTTTTCGCGTGAACGGATCACGATTCCGTTGCTGGCGCTGCATGAGCGGTTTATTCCGGATGGTATTTTTCCGGATGAGACGGCGCGTAAACTCGGTAAGCTAGTTTTAATGCGGCAAAAGAATCAATGGTTGCTAGATCCCGATAGAAATCAAGAAAAAACCGAGCGCTAAAGAAACTGCCTGTTGCGGGGCAGTTTCGTGTTTTTAGGCAGGAAGAACCTGTTGTAATTGCAAATTGTTCCGTGATTTTGATTGAAAAATGTTTGTCATCTTGTTGAAAAACGAGGTGAAGTTGAAGAATTGGAGTCGAGTTAATGATGAAAATGACATTGGCAGAGATCGCACGTGTCGTAAAAGCCCAGCCGCTCTCTGAAACAGTCGGTTCGCAAGTGGCAACCGGGGTGGCATTTGATTCGCGGCGATTGAAGCCGGGAATGTTATTTGTCCCATTGCGTGGCGAGCGTGACGGGCACGAGTTTATTCCAGCGGCGGCTGCTGCGGGGGCAGTCGCAACTTTTGTGGCAGAGGACCATCTGCCAATGACGACTAAACTGCCAACATTGGTGGTCCCGGATCCGCTGGCCGCCATGCAGAAGTTAGCCCAGTATTATTTGCTAATGAAGGTGAACCCTAAAGTCGTTGCCATCACCGGCAGCAATGGGAAGACCACGACAAAAGACATGACTGCGGCGATTTTGGCAACGCAATACCATGTTGTGAAGACGCCGGATAATTACAATAATGAAATCGGTGTCCCAATGACGATTCTCAGTATGGAGCCCAATACCGAAGTGCTGGTGCTTGAGATGGGAATGGATCGGCCTGGCCAATTACATGCATTGTCATCGTTGGCCGAACCGGATGTGGCAGTGATTACCATGATTGGCGAGGCTCATATTGAATTTTTCAAGACGCGCGCTAAGATTGCAGATGCCAAGATGGAAATTACGGATGGCTTGAAAGAGGATGGCACCTTTATTTTTAACGGTGACGAACCATTATTAGTGAGCCGCGCTAAGCAAGTTACCCAATCGCAAGAAACATTTGGTTTACATCCGGAAAATACGCTTTTTGCCCATTCGATTAGCGGCCATCGCAATCATACCGAATTTACCGTCGAACAGTGGCCGGAATTGACCTTTTCAATCCCTATTATGGGTGAATACAATGTGGTCAATGCTTTGGCTGCGTTGCTAGTAGGTCGGCGTTTCCATGTCAAGCCGGAAGCCATGCAAAAAGCACTGGTGCATTTTCAGGTGACGGCTAATCGCACGCAATGGTTAATTGGCGATGTCGGCGAGCAGATTCTGAGCGATGTTTACAATGCCAACCCCACTGCGATGAAAGCAGTCATCCATGATTTTAGCGAGTTTCAGACGGCAGGACGCCACATTGCTGTTTTAGGTGACATGCTTGAACTTGGCGAGCAAAGCCGGGCGTTGCATGCGGGACTAGCCGATGCACTTGATCCGCACGAGATTCAGGAGGTTTACTTATACGGTTCGGAAATGCAGGCACTTGCCGAAGCGTTAACGACAAAGTATCCGCAAGATCAAGTACACTATTACCCGCTGGATGCCAAAAGTACCATGATTCGCGATTTGCAAAACGATGTCGGGCACGATGACATGGTGTTGCTAAAAGCGAGCCATGGTCTGCATCTGGAAACTGTTTTGGCTGCGCTGGTCGCAGGCGGACATGCGTGAATCGGACTTTGAACAAGATATTGAGGGGCATCAGTAAGTTTAATTTTCTTGAAAATACTAAAAGCTTTTACTACTTTTAATAGATGAAAGTGGGCATTACCTGTGCCTGGTTAACATATCTCGCAATCGCCGTCCTTGTTTTTCGATAGTGGACGTGCTACTATTGTTGGGATATGTTTTTTTGTCATTTACTGAAAATGCACGTGACGCCCGCGGATTTCTTGAAAACACGCTTGGGTAAACGCGTGCAAGAATTCTCAAGGAGGAACTCATTTGAAGTTTAAAGAACTAGGTTTGGATCATGATCTCTTAAAGGCAATCGCCCAGTCAGGTTTTGAGGAAGCGACGCCGATTCAAGCGGAGACGATCCCACTGGTTCTGGAAGGCAAAGATGTGATCGGTCAAGCCCAGACCGGTACCGGGAAAACGGCAGCATTTGGCTTGCCAATTCTGCAACACATCGATAAAGCCGACCGGAGTATCCAAGCATTGGTCATTTCCCCAACTCGGGAATTGGCGATTCAGACCCAAGAAGAGCTTTACCGTTTAGGCCGCGACAAGAAGATCAAGGTTCAGGCTGTCTATGGCGGCGCTGATATTCGCCGCCAGATTCGTCAGCTTGCTGACCATCCGCAAATTGTGGTTGGGACACCTGGTCGGATTCTTGATCATATTGGTCGTCATACCTTAAAGTTGGAACACCTTGATACCTTGGTGTTAGATGAAGCCGATGAAATGCTCGATATGGGCTTCATTGACGATATTGAAAAGATTGTTGAACAAATGCCGACCGAGCGTCAAACATTACTGTTCTCCGCGACGATGCCGGCAGCGATCATGCGCTTAACCAACAAGTTCATGAAAGAACCTGTGATTGTCAAGATTAAGGCTAAGGAACTGACAGCAGATACCGTTGAGCAATATTATGTTCGGGCCAAGGACTATGAAAAGTTCGATGTCATGACACGACTGTTTGACGTTCAGGATCCGGACTTGGCACTGATTTTTGGACGGACCAAGCGTCGTGTTGACGAACTGACACGGGGATTAAAGGCACGCGGCTATCGGGCTGAAGGTATTCACGGCGATTTAACCCAGCAAAAGCGAATGAGCGTTTTGCGGCAGTTCAAGAGCGGCCAATTGGATTTTCTGGTTGCAACCGATGTCGCTGCTCGTGGGTTGGACATTTCTGGTGTCACCCATGTTTACAACTATGATATCCCGCAAGATCCGGATTCCTATGTTCACCGTATCGGTCGGACGGGACGCGCCGGACATAAAGGGGTATCCGTAACCTTTGTCACGCCAAATGAAATTGAATATCTGCACACCATTGAAGATCTCACCAAGAAGCGGATGTTACCGATGAAGCCGCCGACAGCTGAAGAAGCATTAATGGGCCAGATCTCCAGCGGCTTAGCAACCATCAAGGAACAAGTTGAAGCTAACGATACCGAAAAGTATGAAGCAATGGCTGAAACCTTGTTGGAAAACTACACCCCGTTGCAGCTGGTTTCGGCGTATCTCAAGGCAGTCAGCCCTGACGATGCGAGTGCCGTTCCGGTTAAAATTACACCAGAACGTCCATTACCACGCCGCGGCCGCAACAATCACGGCCATGGCAACAATCGTGGCGGTTATAAAGGCGGCTACAAAGGCAAGCGACGCGATGGCGGCTATCAAGGTAATCGCGATGGCAAGCGCAGTTACGACAAGAAGCGCAACTTTGGCGACAAACGTAAAAACGTTAAGCGTAATTTCAAAATCCGTACGGGTGAATAATCACCAGTACGTTAATAGACCGGTCATTCATGCGAATCAATGACCAGTGCTGAAAAGCGATCCTGGTGATGCAAGTCTGCATCTTCCGGGATCGTTTTTTCGTGCTCACTAGGCGGCTGTTTGGTGAAATGTTAAAATAGCGGTATCACAGATTTGTGGGAGGCGGCCATGATTTATGGTATTGGAGTTGATGTGACAGACTTGGCGCGGATTCAAGCGGCTCAAGAGAAGAACCATGGATTTGCTGCTAAGATTTTGACGCCGAAAGAATTGGCGAATTATCAACAACTCGATGGTCGGCGAGCGGTGGAGTATTTATCCGGTCGCTTTTCGGCTAAGGAGTCCTACTCAAAAGCTTTTGGGACAGGGCTGGGTAAAGTTGCCTTGCAAGATGTGGAAGTTTTGAATAACGAACTTGGCAAGCCAATTGTGACGAAACATCCCTTTCCCGGAAAGGCATTTGTTTCCATTTCCCATAGTGAGACTTTGGTGTTTACCGAGGTAATATTAGAAAAAGAAGGTCCTGAACGTGACGATCGGTAACTTGCGACCAGCAACGGTTTTGATTGATGAAACGGCAATTTTGCATAATGTTCAACATGAGGTGGCGCGCTTGAAAAAGCAGACGCAACTGTTTGCCGTGGTAAAGGCGGATGCATATGGACACGGCATGTTGCGGGTGGCGCATGTGGCTAAGGCGGCCGGTGCCAGCGGTTTTTGTGTGGCGTTGCTTGATGAGGCGTTGGATTTACGGGCGGCAAACTATACAGAGCCAGTGCTGGTTTTGGGAATCGTTCCGAGTCAGTATGCTGCTATTGCGGCTGCGCAGACGGTTTCGTTACCGCTCAGTAGTGTTGACTGGCTCAAGCAGGCCTTGCCAGTTTTAGAGGCGCAACCGGAGTTACCACCATTGCGGCTGCATATCGCTTTAGATACTGGTATGGGTCGGATCGGATTTACGGATGATCAGACACTTTTGGATGCCGTTGCCTTCATTCAGGCACATCCCAAGGCGTTTACGATTGAAGGGATCTTCACGCATTTTGCTACGGCTGATGATCCTGATGATGCTTACTTCAAACAGCAAGTTGCCAAATTCAACCATATGGTGGCTTTGTTACCGCACCGGCCACGCTATGTCCATGTGTCAAATTCGGCAACAAGTCTTTGGCATGCAGCATGTAACGGCAATATGGTTCGTTATGGTGTGGCAATTTACGGTTTGAATCCATCAGGTGATGTGATTCCGACCACACCGTTTCCGCTTGAGCCGGCTTTGTCACTGGAGAGCGAATTAACTTTTTGCAAGCAAGTTCATGCCGGCGATGGGATTTCTTATGGGGTGACGTATCGCGCTACAGGTGATGAGTTTATCGGGACGGTGCCAGTCGGTTATGCAGATGGCTGGCTGCGGCGGTTACAGGGCTTTCACGTCTTAGTTGATGGTCATCTGTGTGAAATCGTCGGGCGAATTTGTATGGATCAGTTCATGATTCGCTTGCCAAAAGCTTATCCGGCAGGTACAAAAGTTGTGTTAATCGGGCAAAGTGGCGACCAGGAGATTACGCTATTGGACGTTGCTAAGTATAGCCACACCATTCATTATGAAATTGCCTGCAATTTAACATCGCGGTTGAAACGTCAAAGTATCAACCCGATTGCGCGTTAAAATCGGTTTCGGTCGCACAGGATGAGACGAGGCGATTTTTTGACAGGTAGCCCATCAGCTGATTTTGTGCTAAAGTATCACCATGAACTTGGGAAGTTGGAGGAAGTTGTCATGAAGAAGGAAACGTCAGTAACGGTCGCGCTTGATAGTGCTATCAAAGCGCGTTTGGATGCCTATTGTGAGTTGAATGATATGGGTGTTCAGGATGTCATTACTGAAGCAGTGGCGAAGTTTTTGCAGTCACAAGCACCTGAGATCAATCAGTTGATTTCGGGCTATGTGGCAATGGGACAAATCAATACGGAAATCAGCCATGCTTTCTCCGCCTGCGAAAGTGAGGCATACGCCCATATTCGATAAGCAGCAAGGGGGCCAAAGCATGGATGTAACAGTCAAACGCGGGGATGTATTTTTCGCCGATTTATCGCCGGTTGTCGGGTCGGAACAAGGCGGCAACCGGCCCGTACTTATTATTCAAAATAACGTTGGCAATCACTATAGTCCCACCGTCATTGTGGCTGCCATTACCTCCAAAATCCAAAAACCCAAAATGCCCACTCATGTCGGTTTGCGCGCCAAGCAAGACGGGGTTGAGCGTAATTCAGTCATTTTGCTTGAACAGATTCGTACAATTGATAAGCAACGGTTACAGGCACGCGTTACCGCTCTTTCAAGTGCCAAAATGGCAGCGGTGGATCGAGCACTGGCGATATCGGTCGGACTCGTCAGCTTGCCTAAGCCGAAAACATATAATAAAAACTAAGCAAACGCCTCGATGAAAAAGAGGCGCTTTTTTGATGAGCGTGAGCCAGCCCGGCTTCTGGGCTGGCGAACGCGTTATGGGCGTAAACCAGAACATAAGTGGCCTCAGGCACAATGGCCGGTCTTTGGCCATTGCGCCTGAGATCCTTACACGCAGATCCCTGCGCCGGCGAACGCGTTATGGGCGTAAACCAGAACATAAGTGGCCTTGGGCGTGATGGCCGGTCTTTGGCCATTGCGCCCAAGGTCCCTACACGCAGGCTTCTGGGCTGGCGAACGCGCTATGGGCGTAAACCAGAACATAAGCGGTCTCAGACGTATGGCCGGTCTTTGGCCATTGCGCCCAAGGTCCTTACACGCAGATCCTTGCGCCGGGGAGCGTGTTATGGAGAATAAGTAATACATAACCAAGCTTAAGTAAGGGAGCGGTAAACGGTATGAAGCAAACAAAAATGGGTATTCGCGGTTGGGTTTTAAATGCTTTGGTGGCGGCTATTTATATTGTTTTATCGTTAGGACCGGCCAGCCTTAATCTTGCCAGCGGGGCGATTCAGTTTCGACTCTCGGAAAGCTTGAATCATTTAGTGGTCTTTGATCGGCGCTACTTGATCGGCGTGGTTTCTGGCGTCGTCATTTTTAACGCGATTTTTTCGCCATTAGGTTGGTTGGATGTTGTCTTTGGTGGCGGTCAGAGCCTTATAGGGTTATTGTTGGTAGCTTGGTTGGCGCCTAAGCTAAAGCAATTATGGCAACGTTTTGCGTTGAATATTGCGGTCATGACACTGACAATGGCGTTGATTGCAGTTGAAATTATTTGGACCGGTCACTTGAAGTTTGCCACCATGTTTCTGCCAACATATGGATCTCTGATGCTGTCTGAGTTCATTGTCATGACCCTTTCTGCTCCAGTTATGCTGGCACTTGACCGGATTGTTCATTTTCGGACGACCATGGCGCAAAAATAGGGATGGTGCCTAAGTTCTTTCGTGATACAGGGTTTATTTGGAATCTGTGAAGACTTATTTGAAGTTATAAGCGTGTCATGGTACAGCGGATAAACGGTTCTAAAGCAGCAAATTGCCTGCTTGGAGCCGTTTTTTTGTGGTTATGACGGCAATTTAATTTGTGCATGACAAAACAAATATGCGCAATCATCACGCGTGTTCGGTCAAAAAAATCTTGTCAATGAGACATGATTAGAATAATATGAGAACAATAACGCTGATAAGGACCGGACGTTAATGAATAAGGCGGAGATTCTATGAAAAGATTAAAAGATGATACCAATCTAATGTATTTGCCTGAATATGAGCATGCGGCTTGTGGCATGGGTTTTATTGCCCAAGTTGATGGTCATGCCAGTCATGAAATCGTGGAAAAGGCATTGACCATGTTGCAGCGGATGAATCATCGTGGGGGTACTGGCGCGGAACCTGATACCGGTGACGGTGCCGGAATCTTGATGGCGATGCCGGATGCGTTTTTTCGCGATGAAATGACGCAAGCAGGATTGACACTGCCGGCTAAGGGTGACTATGCGGTTGCCCAGTTGTTCTTACCCCATGATGAAGCCAAAAAGGCCGCCATGCTGCAGGCTGTGGTTGATCAAATTGATGACGCGGGCTTTCCGATACTTTGGACCCGTAACGTGCCGTTTATTTATGAAAATTGCGGTCCGGCTGCGCAACAAGCAATGCCGGGTTTTGTTCAGATTGTGGTGCAACGTCCAGCTGACACAAAGGCCGGGCGTGAATTTGAGGATCATTTATATGCGTTACGCCGCCAGTTGGAAAAGACCTTTGATCGGCAATCAATGTACATTTGTTCTTTTTCCAGTCGTACGCTAGTCTATAAAGGCATGTTGCATGCGTATCAAGTCAGTCTTTTTTATCCGGATTTGCATCGACCACAAATGCAAAGTGCTATCTGCTTGATTCATTCTCGTTTTTCGACCAATACGTTTCCCAGCTGGGATCGGGCACAACCGTTTCGTTTTCTGGCGCATAACGGCGAAATTAATACGCTTAAGGGCGCCGAAAATTGGATGACAAGCCACGGTATCGAAATTTATGACGAAACCGATTCCGACTCTGCTAAGCTGGAAAACTGTATGGAATACTTATATCGACACGGCCGTTCAATTCCGCAATCGTTGCTGATGATGGTACCGGAAGCCTGGGGTGCCGGTACCGAAATGTCGGATGAACAGCGCGCGTTTGACGAATATAATGCGACGTTTATGGCACCGTGGGATGGTCCCGCTGCTTTATGTTTCACTGATGGTATTCAAGTCGGCGCATTTCTTGACCGTAACGGATTGCGTCCATCGCGGTATACCTTGACCAACCAACGCCAACTGGTCGTCGCATCAGAATCCGGGGTCGTGGATATTGATCCTGGCGATATTGTTGAAAAGGGGATTCTGGCACCTGCAGAAATGCTGCTGCTTGATACAAGTACAGGGCGGATTTTCAAAACCGATGAGCTAAAACGGCATTGTGCAGAAGGCTATCCATACCAACAATGGCTCAATGCTAATCGGCTCACACTTGATCAATTGCCAGAGGTTCAGCCTAAAGAAGACATTGCACCTGATCAGCTCAAAAAACTATGGTTGCGGCACGGGTATACGCATGAAGTCATTCAGACAGCGTTGATCCCGATGGCTGAAAACGGCGGCGAACCTGTCTTGGCAATGGGGTTTGATTCGCCATTAGCAGTTTTAAGTAACCACCCGCAATCACTCTTCACCTACTTCAAACAATCTTTTGCGCAGGTGACCAACCCACCGATTGATCCATTACGGGAAAAAGTGGTCATTGGAACGTTTGGTTTTCTTGGCCGCGATGGCGATTGCACGCGCGATACTGCGGACAATTGTCACAAACTCAAAATTGACAGCCCTATTCTGGATGACCGGGCATACGCTAAAGTGCTTAGTTTGGACTTGCCGCTTTTGAAGGTCGCTAAGTTATCTTTGGCCTACGACTTGACGGACCGACCTGATCGCCTGGCACATGTGCTCAAAGAATTGTTTACCCAAGCAGAAAATGCGATTGATAACGGGGCGACGATTCTAATCTTGACTGACCGGCCAGTTGCCGATAACCAGCTGACGATTCCGGTTCTTTTAGCCGTGTCGGGATTGCACAATTATCTGGTACGTCAAGGCAAAGGGACAGCGGCATCGCTAGTGGTGGATACGGCCGAAGCTTGCGAAATTCATCATTTTGCCTGCTTGGTCGGGTATGGTGCGGCGGCCATTCATCCTTATGGCGCATTTGCCACCTTGCGTGAGCGCGGCTATGACCAGCAACTGCCGTCATTTTGTGCTGCTGCCACCAAAGGCATTATTAAGATTATGAGTCGGATGGGGATTTCGACGACTGCCGGCTATCAAGGAGCCCAGCTGTTTGAAGCGGTTGGACTGGCGGATGATGTCGTTGCCCAATACTTTACGGGCACCCCAAGCCGAATCGGCGGGATTAACCTGAATCAGTTGGAAAATGAGTACTATCAGAAGTATCAACTGGCTTTCAGTCATCATGCCATTGATGATTTACCTTCAGGCGGCAGCTTCCAATTCAAGGCAGATGGAGAAGCGCATCTTTATAACCCTAAGAGCATTTACCAGTTCCAAAAAGCGGTCAGAAGCGGTGATTATCAGGCCTATCAGCAGTATGCAGCGGAAGTAGAACAGGAAGCCAAAACAACCCCGGTCACCTTGCGTTCGATGTGGACGATCGTACCAAGCGGCCAACAAGCGGTTCCTTTGAGTGAGGTCGAACCGGTCAGTGCCATTGTGAAACGCTTCAAGGCCGGGGCGATGAGTTTTGGCGCCCTTTCAGAAGAAGCGCATGAAACCATTGCGATTGCGATGAACCGGCTGGGCGCCCGTAGCAACTCGGGTGAAGGCGGTGAAAATCGCAATCGGTTCCATGTCGGGGCAGATGGCGTTAACCGCAACAGTAAGATCAAACAGGTTTCCACGGCACGATTTGGCGTCAATACCGAGTATCTGATGAGTGCCGAAGAAATTCAGATTAAAATGGCGCAAGGGGCTAAACCCGGTGAAGGCGGGCAACTACCTGCTGGCAAGGCATATCCGTGGGTGGCGAGCATTCGGGGTTCGATTGCCGGCGTCCAGCTGATTTCACCACCGCCGCATCATGATATTTACTCGATTGAAGATTTGGCCCAGTTGATTTACGATCTCAAACAAGTCAATCCTTATGCCAAGATCAACGTTAAGCTTGTGTCCTCGACCGGAGTTGGCACGATTGCCGCCGGAGTGGTGAAAGCCGGCGCGGATACGGTCGTCATCTCAGGTTATGACGGCGGGACCGGCGCTGCTCCCCGAAACTCCACGCGTGACTGTGGCTTGCCGTGGGAAATGGGATTGGCAGACGCCCACCAGACGCTGGCATTAAATCGATTGCGGCAGCGAACGACTTTGGAAGTTGACGGTAAACTCTTAACCGGGCGCGACATTGCGGTTGCGATCATGTTAGGCGCCGAAGAGTTCAGTTTTGGCACCCTGACCATGGTAGCGCTGGGATGCGTGATGATGCGAAAATGCAATCTCAACACCTGTCCGGTCGGCATCGCCACCCAGAATCCGGAATTGCGCAAACTCTACGCCGGACGTCCGGAAAACGTCATGCATATGATGCAATTTTTAGCCGAAGATCTGCGCGAACAAATGGCGGCTTTGGGTTATCGCACCGTAGATCAAATGGTTGGACACGGAGAACACCTAAAACCTCGCTATGTGCCATATGGCAAGGCAAAGACATTGAATTATGACCGAATGTTAGGCAAGACGATTCCGATTGCGCGTAAAAAAGCCAATCCATTTAAGCCAAAATACGACTGGCCGGATTTGGATCGGTTTGCTGAAACCAGTCTTAAACAGCAAAATGCCACCTTGATTGATTTACCGATTAATAATGTGGATCGGGCGGTTGGAACGCGCCTGGGCGGATGGATTGCCGCGCATTTTGGCAATAATGGGTTGAAACCGGGGCAGCTGCAGTTTAACTATCACGGTACGGCAGGCCAGAGTTTTGGGGCGTTTATTACGCAAGGATTAGCCATCAAACTGGTCGGGGAAGCTAATGACTATGTGGGTAAAGGACTTTCTGGCGGCCGGTTGATTGTGGCGGCACCAGAACAGGCGCGTGAACTTTATACGCATTCACCGATTGTCGGCAATGTTGCATGCTTTGGGGCAACGGGCGGTGAGGCTTACTTCAACGGGCGGGCCGGTGAACGTTTCTGTGTCCGTAATTCCGGGGCACAAGTGGTCGTTGAAGGCGTCGGCAATAACGGCTGCGAATATATGACCGGTGGGGTTGCCGTCATTTTAGGGCGCACAGGGCGCAATTTTGCGGCCGGGATGACCGGTGGCGTTGCGTATGTTTACGACTGGGCACATGACTTTGCCAAAAATTGCAGTCAGGAGCTCGTGGACTTGTACCGGCTAGATGAAGCAGGCGATGATAGTGTGCTGCTGGATTTATTGAAAAAGCATGTGCAATATACACAATCCGAGACGGCCGAAATGATTTTGACACACTGGGAAACCGAGAAAACAAAGTTCGTGAAAGTTTATCCGCGTGATTATCATAAGATGCGCGATCTCATTCAAAAGTTTACCAAGCCCGAGTTGTCTGAAGAACAGGTCATTGAGCAGGCTTTTGACACGGCGATGGGCAATGGACACTAGCCGATGATTTTGATAAAAGCACGACTAAAGAAGTACCTACGAATGATATGAGGAGGGCAACGTGATGGCAGATCCCAAAGGCTTTTTGAAGTATCAGCGCAAAGATAATCCCATGCGTCCAATTATGCAGCGGGTCAAGGATTTTGATGCGTTGGAACTGGACGTCAGCATGGAGGAACGACGTAAACAGGCAGCGCGGTGTATGAATTGTGGCATTCCATTTTGTCATCATGGTGTCTTTTATGGTGGCGGTCGCGCGGTCAGCGGGTGTCCCAATGACAATCTGATTCCCGAATGGAACGATCTGGTTTACCGTGCGGAAGACAAGCGGGCGTTTGAACGGTTGAGTCGCTCCAACATGTTACCGGATATGACAGGACGCGTTTGTCCGGCACCCTGTGAAGTTTCCTGCGTTCAAGCACTTAACGGTCCCGGCGTTACCATTCGTAACAATGAAAAGTACATCATCGAGCAGGCGTTCAAAAATGGCTGGGTTATTGCATCCGGAAAGCCGCTGCAACGTACCGGGAAAAAAGTGGCGGTCATCGGTAGTGGGCCGGCTGGCATTTCCGCAGCATGGCGGCTTAATCAGTTAGGCCATTCCGTGACAATATTTGAGCGGGATGATCGCTTCGGTGGCTTTTTGATGTACGGCATTCCCAACATGAAGCTGCCAAAGACTGTTGTACAGCGGCGTATCGAAACGCTGAAGCAAGTCGGGATTGAATTAGTTGCCAATACGGAAGTCGGTAAAGATATTTCCGCGGATGAACTCAAGCGGCAATTCGACCGGGTTATTGTTTGCACAGGTGCTCGCCAGGCTCGTGAGTTACAAGTTCCGGGGCGCGAGTTAGGCGGTATTGTTCAGGCAGTTGATTTTCTCAAGACAGCAACTCAGACGGTCCTCAAAGATGGCACCCAAGCGAATACCCAATTGAAAGGTAAACGCGTCTTGGTTCTCGGTGGCGGGGACACGGGCAATGATTGTATTGCAACCGCGATTCGCCAAGGTTGTGCCGGCGTGACGCAACTTGAAATCACCCCAGCGTTACCACCCAAGCGTCCTGCTGGCAATCAGTGGCCAGAGTGGCCCATGACGTTAAAAACCGGTTATGGCCAGAAGGAGGCAAAAGCGCTTTTTGGCGGTGATGTGACCACCTATGCCGCTACGGTGACTGCTTTCTTTGGCGAGCATGGTCAAGTGAGTGAAGCCGAGATTAGCCAAGTCGATCATTTTAAACCGATTGCGGGAACGGAGAAGAAAGTCAAAGTTGATCTGGTGGTGCTGGCCATGGGCTTTACCGGTCCGGAAGCTGATGTTTTTGATGCATTTGGGATCACTGCCAAGAATGCTAACTTCACAACCAATGATACCCAGATCTATGTTGCTGGCGATTGTCGCCGCGGCCCCAGCTTGGTTATTTGGGGGATTCACGAAGGCCGCATGTGTGCGGAAAAAGTCGATGCGTCCTTGCAAACATTGGCAAGTGAAGCGTTATAGGTTGGCGGTTTAGCCTTTGAAAAAAGTCCCCTGTGGCAACGAATAAGTTGCTACAGAGGACTTTTTTGATAGGCATCTGTTAATGAATTGAAACCGGCGTTCCTGTTGGGATATGTTCATAAATCCATTTGGCATCAGAAATACTCAGCCGCACGCACCCGTGTGATCCCGGCTTTTTACCCAACTTTGCTGCTTCGGATTGAATGTAGTTGCCGTTGATATCTGTCGGTACGGAATGAAAAAGATAGGTACCGTGTAAGTAAAAACTGGTGTAATAATGTGCACCCATTTGCTCGTTAGGATTAAAGAATTCATAACCGCGCTCATCCTGAATGGTAAAGTCACCATGCGGGGTCGCGTCGTCAATGCCCGTGGATGCATACATTGTATAAAGCGTTTTGCTGCCATCTTTAATAAATACCCGCTGCTTTTTCAAGTTTACATGCAAAGAGAGGTTGGGATGCTTGGAGACGTCAGGATAAGGCCGACTTTCGGAAGGTGCTTTCCAGTCAATCTTCTTAGGCGTAACCCGAGTAATTTCAGCAGCGGTGTAACTCGGCGTGTGGTTAGTCTTGGCGAGTTTTGTGACCGATGCATAGCTTGACGCTGTCGAAGCTGACTCTTTAGCATGTTGTCCGGTAAAGACTGCGATCAAACACACCGTTATGAAGACAGCAATGAAAAGCAGGCGATTCCGGTACTTTGGTTTCAGATGATGTGAATGAAGGTAATGCATCATCGCGGCAAGATGATGCATCAGTTCGGTTATTCGTTTCACATGTAGCATCCTTTCTATTCGCACTTGATGCATTTGCAGCAATAAAAATAAAACAACTTCACTGTTCACTGTATTATAAAGGATCGCCAAAGTCCAAACCAGTGCACGATTCCAGCACCTTTGCTCGTATCATCATGGCATTTTTCAACCATCACAAAAGCCCGACAGTCAATGCTGCCGAGCTTTTTGTAAGCGTGAGTCGGCTAGTCGGAAACGAACGGCTAAGTGGCCTTAATGGTTGTGTCCGAGGTTCTTACACGCTTGTCTTGTACTGATGGCGCACGTGATTGGGCAGATTAAAGCTCTTCGTCTACTCGAAGCGGCTGACCGGATTGGAGATCATCAATTTCGACAACCCGGAAGCTCTTCTTCTCTAGCCGAGATACAATTTCATTTAATGTATTTTCATCTGTACCGGCCGGCAAGGTGAAAAGTGTCCGCCGCACAAACTCGTCACGCTTAGCATCCAACGTGATACAACCGGAAATCGAAACGTAGCGAGCAAGGATTTTACTCATTTTTGCCAGGTCTCCGCGTTCACCGGTTGACATCACCGTCAAAACGTAAGAACCGACATCGACATTCCATGCTTCTGACAGCATCCCAAGCAGTTTAGCGTGGGTCAAAATACCATAGAAGTTGGCATTTTCATCTAAAACAGCAATGTACGGCAAATCCTTGATGTTAAAGAAGACCTTAAAGAATGGTGCATTGACCGGAATGGTTTTGGTTGCATTCTTCAGCAGATAAGTAACCGGCAAACTCATATCGCCGCCTTGAGATTTATGGCGATAGATATGCATCTTGTAAATATTGCCGCGGAAGATCGTGCCGCTCTCATCTAGGATCGGCACACACCGAAAGCCGGAGTCTTCAAGGATCTTCAGCGCTTCTTCAAGGGTAACCGTTTCCTTGACAGTGGTCAGGAATTCCTTTTTTAATACTAACGACTTAATTAACATGCGCTTTCCTCCATCAAACAACTATCACTTTATTAAAATGTTCTAATCTTGCTTTATGATACCATAGTTCGCTGGCGGTGTAACGTTTTTCTGGGGTGTTCATGCGGAAGAAGACTGTCAGCGACCTGATAGCTATGTTTGATGAGTGCCGGGCAATAACTCTGACTTTCAAAAGAGCAGGGGTCGTTTCTGGCATGTCACCAGATAATGATCGCGTTGGGTTTTCGATGCATGACTGATGTTGCCGAAGTTATACCACTTGGCTTTCTGAATGCCCAATTGTTTCAGCGTTTTATTGATGAAGATTTTCTGAATGCTGTTTCCAGATGTGGTAAGGAACCAAAATGTTGGTGATGTAGAAGTGGTGAAAACATAGGCTCGTTTTAAATTAGTCAAGCAGCCGCGGACGCCAGTTTTGGTGACAGTATGCGTTAAACCGTCGCCTTCCTTCATCACTTTATCAATGAAACCTTTGAGCATGCCAGGGACGCTGTTCCACCAAATTGGCGTGACGAAAATGATCCCTTGAGCTGTTTTTAATTGATCAAGATAATGTTTAACAAGCGGATCATGTGTTTGCCCTTGATGGAACAAGCGCAACTCTTCAATATCGTAAAAAGGTTGAAAGTGATCGCCGTATAGGTCGATGAGTTGATAATGAAGACCATGATCGGTGAGGTTTTTTTCTAAGTGCGTTAACACAGCATGATTAAAGCTGTGGGTGTAAGGGTGACAATACACGATCAAAATTAATTTAGTGGCCATATTCCTTGTGACGCCTCCTGGATGATGACATGCGATCTGCTTTTTTGCTGATTGCCAGCGAGACTAGTTGATGGATGACACGACATCATCAACAAGATCGCTAAACTTTTCGTGTTTACGATCCAACTCAAGTTTGACAATGACTAAACTATTGATGACAAGGGTGACTACTAACATGACAACCAAGTCGTGGGTCATTTGACCGCCTATTGAAATTGCTTCGCGCATGGCGTGGATGCCATAGGTCATGGGCAAGAATGGGCTAGAGATACGGGTGAAAACATTGGCTGTTTCCAACGGATAGACGCCGGTCGAAGCACCTAGTTGAAGAATCAATAAAATGGTGACCAGGTATTTGCCGAAAGCACCAAGAATGGTATTTAGGCCAAAAACACAGGTTATGAAGGTGATAGCCGTGACCAACATTGCTAAACAAGTGTTGCCAATGGATAACGGTTTTAGTCCTAGGCTCATGACAACGATGGCCTGACAGCCTACTTGAATCCCAATTAGAACTAACAGCAGACTATATTTGCTCCACCACCATGCAATTGCTTTGGTTGGTTTTGTTTTTGGTGAGTACATGTCGTACATAAAACTAAGCGAGATGCAGCCGACATAAAGGCCGATTGCAATCGCGAATGGTGCCATGCCGACGCCGTTAGTAGGTGTATGGGAAATGTCAACACGGGTTAAATTGACAGGGGCGGATAATAAGCGAATATTCTTGGAGGCGACGGCTAGTTTGGGCTGCGTTTTAAGTGATTGGGTCAAGGTACTTTGAACCTTTGCCGTACCAGCTGTTAGCGAGGTTGCAGCGTTAGATAATGCAATGTTCGATGAGGTTAGCTGCGTTGCCAACGGTTGGGCTGTACTCGGAAGGTTGTTACTGAGTGCGGTGATCGCCGTTTTCTGTTGCGACAGACCAGTGGATAAGGCTTGACTGCCGGCATTAAGTGCATCAATGGCAGTTAGTAATTTTGCGTTGCCTTGGGTTCCAGAAACGACCCCTGCTGTTAGATTTTTAAAGTAAATAGCGGAAATCTGTTGGTTGAGCTTGGCTTGAATAGCAGTGGCCGTGCCCTTTGCTATTTGTGAGGCAAAGAAATCTGTTCCTGGATTCACTTTGTACGTGATATTCATGGCCGTGGGATGTTGCGTTAAAAGTGATCGGGAGTCTTTTGAAAAATGATTTGGAATTTCAATGACAAGATAATAGTCGCCATTTTTCAAACCGCGGTCAGCTTCTTGTTTTGAAGTGACGTGATAATGCATTGAATCTGACTTGAGCACCCCTTTGACAAGATCTTTTCCGGCGTTAACCGCTTGACCGTTGTCGGTTATACCAGTGTCGTTATTAACAATTGCGGCAGGTAAATCCTTCGTGTGCTCGTAGGTGTTCCACATTGAAGAGAGATAGACACCTGAATAGATTGCCGGAATAAGAGTAATGAAGAAAAGAACAACGATCACCATTGGTCGTTTTAAGACAGATAACCATTCTGATTTAATCATGTTGCGCCTCCATATTTTTTGCGTTTATATTAACGGGATTAATATAAAAGGATATTAACGCGCCCTCATTTATATGTCAAGAATTAATATTGTTTCCGTTAATATTAACGTGGTAAGATATAGACAACATCATTGGAGGTTTTAGCATGAATAATGAGCAGATTATCCTTGGCTTGCTATATAAACATTCGAGAACAGGGTACGAATTGAACGAAGTCTTTAAAAATATTTTCAGTCATTTTTATGACGCTTCTTTTGGTATGATTTATCCAACCTTGCGACGTCTAGAGAAGAATGGCCTTGTTTCCAAAAAAATGGTCGTCCAAAGTGGGCGACCAAATAAAAATCAATATGCCATTACTGAAGAAGGTAAAAAGGTTTTTGAAGACTCGCTTGATGCGTCAGTTGTTCCGGATACTCGTCATTCAGATTTCTTGATGCGACTCTACTTTGGTGAATACGAATCGGATACAGCCTTACAAGCGATGATTCAACAGCAAATTGGGTGGTTAGGAATGCAAATTGACAAATTACAGTTGCGGCTAAAAGAATGGCCAAACATGACTAAAACCCAGCATCTTTCTTTTTCGGTTGGCATTGCCGAGTATGAGGCGCAGATCAAGACGTTAAAAGCATATTTACAGACAGACGAGCAAAAGGGAAACGACTCAGAGCACCGCTAGTCTTCGAGGTGACAGCTGTAATTCTGATTGGATAAACATGTACGTCCAATCATGGCCAAAAAAAGACTTGATTCCGTAGTAGTTTGGAATCAAGCCATTTCTTGTACCTTCATTTTATCAGGTAGGTCTTAATACACGATCACAGGCGTGCCTTCGTCAACTGCGGCATACAACTTTGCCATGAAGTCTGGCGGGTTGTTGACACAGCCATGCGATCCGTGTTCCTTGTACCAGTCGCCGCCGTACTTAGGCTGCCACGGACTATCGTGGAGGCCGACCCCGGTGTAATCAATTGGCATCCAGTACGAAACAGGACTGGCGTAGTCGCTGCCATCGTCGTTTTTTCCACGTAGCGTTGCGTTACGCTGTTTGGACCAGACATAGAAGACGCCGGATGGGGTGTCTTGACCTGGCTTACCGGTGACAATGTCGGAGTCCATGACGACTTTACCATCTTTAATATACCATTCATGTTGTTTTTCTTTGGATACTTCAACGTACGTGTTGCCAATGTCGCCGTCTGTTGAGTAACCGGAACCGTTGTGGACAATTTCTTTATTGAGATCCTGTCCGGCTTTGACACTGGCAACAATCATGGCGGTTGTGGCGCTAACATTAATGCTCCAGCCATAGGTGCCAGCAGGAACACTCACTGTTCCTTGTTGTTGCGAGTTGAATTGACGCGTTTTTTTGATGGTGCTGTACTGTTGCGATAAGGCAGAAACGTAATTGGTAACGGCCTGACTTGAAACCGTTGCCTTGCCATTATCGTTTATGATCCAACTCATCACGGTTGCTTGCGGAACGGTCACCGTTTTGGTCTGAATCTGCAATGAAACATTAGTCCCTGCCAGCTTGTTCATGTCGCGTTCGGTTGTTTGCAAGCTGCTACTAGACGCGGTAACAGTCGGCTTCTTGTACGCAGCGGCCAGATTAACGGTTTGCTGATGATTATCAAGGACATTCGTTACCGTTGTTGCAAGCTTATCCGCATCGATTTGGGTACCGTTGACTTCTTTTTGAATCTTATATTTAGTGCCATCCGCGACTAGTTTTGCATTTTCCGGCCCCTGACGCCCTTGATTAAGCTTGTCAGCAGTCGTCTGAGCAAACTTGGTTAAAGCCGTCTTATTAATTGACGGGTCTTCCTCGGCATGGGCTTTTTGGCCCGCAAAAATGGAAGTTGTCCATTGCCAAGGATTTTGCTTATTCAGCACTTGAGTAAGTCCTTGCTTGAAGTCTTGACTGATACCCAAAGCACTGCCTTTGACTTTCAAGACTTTTTTATCATCTTCAACAAAGGTATATTGGCGTTCACTAAATTGTTGGATGAGTTTCTTATTTGCCGCGCTAACGGTTTGATCGGAAACATCAACGCCCAGAACTTCTGTATTGGGCAAAAAATGATCGCGGTAGTGCATACTTCGGAAGATATAGAATCCGCCTAGAAGAATGACTACGGCGCCGAGCGCGAGGAGCCACCATTTTTTCTTATTCACTGATTGCTGCCTCCTGCTTCTTGTTTGTTCCTGTTTCGTAACAAGCACTTCCTCAAAAATGACGTTATTTTTACTTATTATAAGATACCAACGCCGGAAATAAAAGCAACGCCCCTCGAACGGTGGTGAAGGAACTGCGGTATCATACCACTTACGGTTAATGAACGGTAAACTTAAAAAAACATTATGAAACGAAGCGCAAGCCAATGACTTTGAAAAGCACGGACTGGTGATGATATGGGAATTGAGTCGGCCATCTTCGGTATTGGTTGACGCCACCTGCATCGGTTGTGGTGGCGTAAACGAAATCAACCCCAGAGACGTTTTTCGTCTCTGGGGTTGATCTACTTTGATACTCACTGATTAAATCACGGTTGATGCCGGTTTAAAATCAGTTATGGTGAAGATTACTGACGTGTTTCGATGTCGTTCTTAGCAAACGCATCGGTCAGAACTTTCTTCAATTGTGAAGCCGACTTCTGCATGGATTCTTCTTCGTGGTCGGTCAATGGGATTTCCAGAATGTTCTGAATACCATTGCGGTTGATCACAGCAGGTGTACCAATGTAGATGTCGTTCAAGCCATATTGGCCGTCCATGTAAACGGACAATGGGAGTACCGCATTTTCATCGTTAAGAATTGCTTTGGAAATCCGTGCCAAAGCAGTTGCGATACCGTAGAAGGTTGCACCCTTGAGTTTGATGATTTCGTAAGCAGCGTCACGAACGTCTTCAAACATCTTAACAAGTTTGTCTTCTTTGATTTCTGGATGTGCTTTAACCCATTCAGCGATGGTAACGCCACCAATGTTAGCGTGGGACCATACAGGGAATTCTGTGTCGCCGTGTTCACCCATGATATATGCGTGGACGGAACGAGCATCAACGTTAACCATTTCAGCAATGGATTGACGGAAACGAGCGGTGTCCAGAGAAGTACCTGAACCAACAACCCGGCTCTTCGGGAATCCGGAAAGCTTCCAAGTAGCATAAGTCAAGATATCAACTGGGTTAGCAGCAACCAAGAAGATACCGTTAAAGCCAGAATCCACGATCGGATCAACAATGGACTTCAAAATCTTCAAGTTCTTGTTAACCAGATCCAAGCGAGTTTCGCCAGGCTTTTGAGGAGCACCAGCAGTGATAACAACCAGATCAGCATCCTTGGCATCGCTGTATTCAGCAGAATAAATCTTCTTAGGACTGGTGAATGGGAGCGCGTTGCTTAAATCAATTGCGTCACCTTTCGTCTTGTCCTTGAAAATGTCAACAATCCCGATTTCTTGAGCGATACCTTGCAAAACCATTGCATAGGCATAGCTTGAACCAACGGCGCCATCACCAACGAGAATAACTTTTTGGTGATCCTTATCCGTAATACTTGCCACGGTGATATCATCCTTTCTTATGTGCATGCAAACTGCATTTCATTGTGAGTATAACACATTATCAAATCACTGAAACAAAATTGACTGACTTTTTCATGATTTTGTCATTGTTAAAAAGCGGGGCTGAGCCTTACAATGCCAAGGCTTGTGAATCCTACGACAAGCTGGCTTTCAGGAACGTAAACGCTTGCAACATCTATTTTCACGAATTAACAAAACTTAACAGTTCGCAGAAAGTGAGACATACAGTCAGTCAGCCGGCATGTGTTATACTACTTACTAATAGAAAACAGTGCGCGGACATGCAGCATTTAACATTCGGCGAAGCAACACCAAACAGCTAACTTCCTTACTTGGGTTAGGCGTTTGGTGTTCTTCGCTTGGCTTGGTTAAGTGTCAGCATCACCGGTAAACCAAGCAGGATTGCATGAATTTAAGCTCGATACGATGAGGAGATAATATGAAAATGATTGTGGGTCTGGGAAATCCCGGACGTCAATATGCAGGCACGAAGCACAATATGGGATTCATGGTGGTTGATGGCTTGGCACAGCGAATGGGGCTCACCCTTAACAAGCTTGAATTCGATGCTGCTACAGCAACGACACGTGTTCATGATGAAAAAGTTTTCCTGGTTAAACCACAGACCTATATGAACGCGTCGGGACGCGCAGTGCGGCAGTTAATGATGTATTACCAGATTAGGTTAGACGAAATTCTAGTGGTACACGATGATATGGATCTGACATTGGGCAAGTTACGATTGCGCCAGCGAGGATCAGCCGGCGGTCACAACGGTATCAAGGACATTATCAGCGCTACGGGAAGTGACGAATTCTATCGGTTAAAGATCGGCATTCAGCACCCGCAGCGGCAGCGGGTTGTGGACTGGGTGTTGACCCCATTTGCCAAAACCGATCAACCAGTGATAGATGCTGCTATCACTAAAGCGGATGATGCATTGGAAGATTGGCTAAACGGCATGCCATTTGCCCAGTTGATGAATAAGTTTAATTAAAACTTGTCCCTCGCTGGCTGATGAAGCTTGGGGTAATGGGTAAACTTGAAGAATATGAAAGAAGCAGGTGGAGCGATGAATTTAATCGACATGGTGCAGGCAGATCCGGAACTGTCGGCATTATGGCCTAAGCTCGAGACAGGCCGCCATTTGGTGACAGGACTATCAGGTTCGGCCAAGACGGTCTTTTTTGGCGCACTCTTGCAGCAGCAAAAAAAGCAGCTGCTGATTGTCGAAAATAATCGGTTTCATGCAGACGAGTTGGCAGCCGATTTGAGTAGTTTATTAGGCGATGCGCTTGTTTATGATTTTCCGGTTGAAGATGTATTGGCGGCTGAAGTGGCGGTCAGTTCACCGGAAACCCGCAACGACCGGATCAACGCACTGACCTTTATTCAAAGCGGCCAACCGGGCATTATTGTTACCAGCCTGGCAGGATATAAGCGAATTTTACCCGCACCGGCTGCATGGGCGGCAAGTGAGTTGGTTGTTGATATGGATTCAGAGCTTGATCCGCAAACGGTCGCCAAGCAGCTTGTGGCGATGGGTTATCGGCGTGATTCATTAGTGAGTGCGCCCGGCCAATTTGCCATTCGCGGCGGGATTATCGATATTTATCCATTAAATCAGGATGATCCGATTCGCATTGAGTTGTTTGATACGGAAATCGACTCGATTCGCAGCTTCGACATTGCTACCCAGCGCAGTTTGAAAAAGCTTGATCAGATTGCCATTGCACCGGCTACTGACATGATCGCTTCCGATCAGGTGCTGACCGATGCCGGTGCGCGAATCGGTAAGCAGGCAACAGCTTACAAAGCGAAAGTCAAGGATGCAGCGGCAAAGCAAGCGATTACCGATGGCTTGTTGACGACCAGCCAGCAGTTACAAGCATTAGAACGGCCAGAAAACCTGGCATTGTATGCGCCGGAGCTGTATCCGGAACATCACCGCATTACTGATTATCTGGCCAGTGATGCGCTGGTAGCGTTTGATGATTACAGTCGCCTGTTGGATAGTGATACGAATTTGGTGCAGGATACGGCTGAATGGTATTCACAGCTGCAAGCGGAAGGCCGTTTGTTGCCTAAAACACCTAATCCTACGATCCAAGCGCTTAATCAGCGTGATCGGCATCCGCGGCTTTACCTGAGCCTTTTCCAAAAAGGAATGGGTCAGTTGCGGTTGGATAGCTTGACTAACGTGCCGAGTCGCAATGTTCAACAATTCTTTAGTCAGATGCCATTGCTCAAAACCGAAACGGATCGGTGGGTGAAACAAAAACAGACCGTGGTTTTCCTGGTTTCCGATAAGAATCGCTTGGAGAAATTAAGTGCCACCTTACATGACTTTGAGATTAGTAATGTGGTGACCGAACCTAATCAGCTGCTTTCAGGAAAAGTTCAGTTAACCGATGGCAGTCTGAAGAACGGCTTTGAATTGCCGGATTTGAAGCTGGTAGTGGTGACCGAACACGAGCTGTTCAATGCTCGGCAGCGGCGGCGGGCTCGCCATCAGACGTTGGCAAATACGGAACGCCTCCGCAGCTATAATGAATTAAAGCCTGGCGATTATGTTGTTCATGTCAACCACGGGATTGGGCAATATACCGGCATGGAGACGCTTGAAGTTGACGGTGTCCATCGCGATTACATCACCATCGTTTATCGCAACAATGACAAACTGTTTATTCCGGTTGACCAATTAAATCTGGTTCAGAAATATGTTTCTGCAGATGGCAAAACGCCTAACGTCAATAAGCTTGGCGGTACCGAGTGGCAAAAGACCAAACGCATAGTGGCGGCTCGAATCGAAGACATTGCCGACGAGCTGATTGACTTGTACGCAAAACGGGAAGCGGAAAAAGGTTATGCTTTCGGGCCGGATGATGATCTGCAGCAAAAATTTGAAGATGAGTTTCCTTATCCCGAGACGCCTGATCAACTGCGATCGGCAAAAGAAATTAAGCGGGATATGGAGAAACCCAAACCCATGGATCGCTTGCTTGTCGGGGATGTGGGCTTTGGCAAAACCGAAGTCGCGTTACGGGCAGCATTTAAAGCAGTTGACTATGGTAAGCAGGTCGCAATTTTAGTACCGACTACCATCTTGGCGCAGCAGCATTTTGACACCATGAAGGATCGATTTGCCGATTTTCCGGTTAAAATCGGCTTGTTATCGCGCTTCCAGACACCGCACCAAAATAAAATGACGATTAAAGGACTCAAAAACGGCACGATTGACATTGTTGTCGGCACCCATCGACTGCTTTCTAAAGATGTGGCATTTCGTGACCTCGGTTTGTTGGTGATTGATGAAGAGCAGCGTTTTGGGGTGAAGCACAAGGAACGGATTAAGCAATTGAAAAGCAATGTAGATGTGTTAACGCTGACGGCAACGCCTATTCCACGTACGCTAAACATGTCGATGCTAGGCGTTCGCGACTTAAGTGTCATTGAGACGCCACCGACAAATCGCTATCCGATTCAGACCTTTGTAATGGAACAAAACCCCGGGGTCATTCGGGAAGCCATCGAACGCGAAATGGAACGCGGTGGTCAGGTCTTTTACCTGCATAATCGGGTGGAGGATATGGAGCGAACCGTGAGTCAATTGGAAGAGCTAGTGCCTGACGCCAGCATCGGGTATGCCCACGGCCAGATGACGGAAACCCAGCTGGAAAATGTCATCTATGATTTTCTGCATGGCGCGTATGACGTATTAGTGACCACGACCATTATTGAAACCGGGGTCGATATGCCGAACGCCAATACGCTGATTATTGAAAATGCGGATCATTATGGGTTGTCCCAGTTGTATCAGTTGCGCGGACGCATTGGGCGGTCCAGCCGCGTTGCATACGCTTATTTCATGTATCAACCGATGAAGGTACTTAATGAAGTGGCCGAAAAACGGCTCCAGGCGATTAAGGATTTCACGGAATTAGGTAGCGGCTTTAAGATTGCGATGCGTGATTTGTCGATTCGCGGTGCGGGGAACTTGTTAGGCAAACAACAGCATGGATTTATTGATTCGGTTGGGTATGACTTGTACACGCAGATGTTACAAGAGGCGGTTAACAAACGCCGCGGACTTAAAACTGTTCAAAAAACCGATGCGGAAATCGACTTGGGTCTTGAAGCTTACCTGCCAACGGATTATGTTGCCGATTCGCGCCAGAAAATTGAATTGTACAAACGGATTCGTGAAGCAGACAGTGATGAAGCCGAAACCGAGATTAGTGAAGATTTGATTGATCGATTCGGCGATTATCCACAGCCGGTGACGAATCTTTTGGCAATCGCACATCTGAAACGTTTCGCTGATTTGGCTTGGGTGGATCACGTCCAGAAAAACGACCAGAAAATGACGGTGGTGTTAACCCCGCAAGCGACTGCTAAAGCACAAGGCGAACCGATCTTTAAGGCGTTGGCGGCTACGACTTTGAAAGCACAAGTAGCAATTGCCGATGGAAAGCTGACGGTAACGCTCGCTGTGCCAGCAACCATGAAAGAAGACGAGTGGCTAGGGCAACTAACTGCTTTCATGAAGGGATTGCTGGCGGTTGTGAATCCGCAGCCGGAAAAAAAGCCTGCCGCCTAATAAGATGAACTGCTGGATATCGATGTGCGCTGCGTTATTTTGGCACAGCGATACAGCGATGTTGATAGGAGATCACCATGCATAATCAACAAATGAAACATTTGATGCGCGGTGCGTGGATCTTGAGTCTTAGTTCCTTGATTGCAAAGATTCTAAGCGCCGTTTATCGCGTTCCTTTCCAGAATATGGTTGGCGACACTGGGTTTTACGCCTATCAGCAAATTTATCCGATTTATGGACTGGGCATGACGTTTGCGTTGTCAGGGTTTCCGGTTTATATCTCCAAGCTGGTTGCAGAAGCTGACAGTCTCGAAGCCAAACGAACCGTGGCCCATCAAAGTCGGGTCATTTTGACTTGGATTTCGTGGGCGTTATTTTTGGGACTCGAATTTTTTGGGCCCGCAATTGCGCAGGCAATGGCGGATCCGGAATTGTTGCCGTTAATCCAAATGGTGGCCTTTATGTTCTTAACCATGCCGCTACTGGCAACTGGCCGCGGTTATTTTCAAGGTACTTTTGATATGGTAAAAACCGCGACGAGTCAAGTGGTTGAACAGCTTGTCCGGGTGGCGGTGATTCTGCTAGCGGCTTGGTGGTTTCTGCAATATCACTGGAGTGTTTATCAAATGGGCGCTGTTGCCATGAGTGGGGCATTTTTTGGCGGGGCTGCCGCTGCTTTGACTTTATGGCGGCCTTATCGGCAAGTGTTTGGTCAGCAGCAGTATCAATTTCCCGGGCTTCACGCATACGGCCGCTTAATTAGTCGGTTTATCCGTGAAGGTGGGGCGATTACGCTTTATGCGGCTTTGTTGATCTTGCTACAGCTGATTGACAGCTTCACGGTGACGAAAGGTTTGACGGGTTCAGGGATTGCAATGGCAACTGCCAAGAGCTTAAAAGGGGTTTATGATCGCGGCCAGCCACTGGTTCAATTGGGCTTGGTGGTGGCAGCGTCTTTGTCTACAACGTTGCTACCCAGTCTGACTCAGGCGCGGCAATTACGGCAGCGCCGCCAGTTCATTCAACGCGGAGCCGAATTAGTCCATTTCAACTTAGCCTTTGCATTGGCGGCGGCTTCGGGACTGATTGTTTTGATGCCAGCGATTAATCTATTATTGTTTGGCGATACAGCTGGCACTTATGCCTTGCAGTTATATGCACTTGCCATTGCCGTTGTTGCCATGATCAACGCGTATAATGCGATTTTACAAAGCCTTGATCGGTATACAGGAATCAGTGTGGCTTTATTACTCGGCATCGTGGTGAAGGCGCTGAGCAATGAACCACTGGTGATGCGCTTTGGAACAGCAGGAGCAAGCGGAGCAACAATTTTGGCCTTGGGTGTGATCCTGTGCTTGATTTATTATGCAGTTCCTGAGACGATCAAAGGCAGAAGTGCACTGCGGTTGTTTGTACCCAAGCTTGTCGCCGTGACCGGGATTATGACGGTTATTGTGCATGTCACGGTAGGATGGATTCCGCTGAGCTCAAGAACTGTGGCAGTCGGTGTCACGTTACTTGGCGTTGTCATCGGCGTCATGGTCTTCTTGATCGCCGGAACATGGCTGCGATTGTTGACGTTACGCGAGATGCTAGATCTGCCAGGCGGAAAAAAGTATTTACGATTGTTACGACGAATAAAAGCGAGGTAAAAAGACATGCGATTGGATAAGTTCCTTAAAGTCTCACGAATCATTAAACGGCGCACCGTTGCCAAGGAAATTGCGGATAAGGGCCGGATCACGATCAACGGTAAAGTTGCCAAGTCGAGTACCGATGTTGGGGTTGGCGACACGCTGGTGATTAATTTCGGTAACAAAACATTGACCGTACGTGCGGATGACTTAGTTGAAACAACGAAAAAGAACGAAGCGGCCGATATGTACACGGTTTTGAAAGAAGATTATAAAGAAACATTTTAATGCCGATTTATTGAACAGCAGCCCCTCTGATTTGTTATACTTGATTTACTGAAGTAGTGATACACGGCTGGTGAAAACGAGGGTGCAGACAGATGGCGAAAAATAATATCAGTCAATTAAATAATGCATATACACGTGAACACAGGCAAAAGTCGACACGTGTGCCTAAGTCGCGGGCACACGCGGTACATATGAAACGAATTCGTAATTTGCTAATTGTGATGGTTGCTATTTTGGGCTTAGGCGGCGTCAGTTTAATGCGCACGCAAATGACACTGGGGGAAACAAATCAGGCGGTTGCCAAAGCCAAGTCTAATTTGAATAAATTAAAGGCGAACAAAGCCGCCCTTAAAGTTCAGGTTGACCAATTGCATAATGACGATTACACGGCCAAGCTGATTCGTGAAAAATACCTCTATTCGAAACCGGGAGAGATTATTTTTAATTTGCCGGATAAAGCAAACAAAGTGCCGGATTTAAACGTTACCCAATGACGCGATAAACGGGTTGCAATAAACGCAAGTGCCGGTCGTTTTCTATATTCGCGTCCCTGCAGTCATTTGGCTACTTTAGAGTTGTTGGTTTGAGATTCAGTGGTATTCTTGATGAGGTGGCAAGCATTGGCGGGGAGCACAGACGCTGAAATGTTTTCTTCATGGCGAATTGCCTTTGACGACTGCATTCAGTTGCTTTGGTTAGGCTAATACGTCGTGCTTGCGTGTCTTTTCACTCATGCTATACTTATAGATACATTTAATTAGGAGGACTTCTTTTTTTATGGCAGTTGAAATTGGTACGAAAGTGGCTGGTAAAGTCACCGGGATCACGAAATTCGGTGCATTCGTTGAGTTAGGCGATGGCAAGACCGGATTGGTGCATATTAGCGAAGTCTCTGACGCTTATGTCAAGGATATTCATGATGTGCTGCATGTTGGCGAACCGGTGACGGTTAAAGTCCTTTCGATCCAAGATGGTAAGATTGGCCTGTCTATCCGGAAAGCAGTTGACAAACCGCAACAACGTGAAAATGATCATCATCACGAAAACCGACACGCATCCGCGCCACATGCTGGCAATAACCGCTTCCAAGGCGGCGCACGCAATAGTGGCAATCGATTCGGCCACAAAGCCCAACCGGTAAAAGGCGATTTTGATGCAATGATGTCCGGCTATTTGAAAGAAAGCGAAGATCGTCTAAGTGTTCTTCGCCGCAATACCGAAGGCAAACGCGGCGGCCGAGGCGGTCGGCGTAGTTAAAAAAATCGGGTCTGGGACAAACGGTTATTTGTTCTGGGCCTATTTTGTTGCCAAGCCGATTTGATAGTGGTTATGCGATCAATATGCTTGGCCAAGTATGCTAAGCGGAGGAGCAGACACATGAGTCCAAAGCTTTTTGAACAGTTTGAGTTTACGCCGCATACCCGGGTGTTAGTGGCAGTTTCCGGAGGCGTGGATTCGATGGTCTTGTTGGACCTGGCAGTTCGAGCACCGAATCTGGATGTCGTTGTCGCAACGTTTGATCATCGTTTGCGGCCAGAAAGCCGACAGGAACAAGCATTTGTGGTGGCCGCAGCAGCGCGTTATCATGTTCCGGTTGTGACTGGAACATGGCAGCGATCGGCCGCCACTGCGGTAAATGAAGCTGCGGCGCGACAGGCACGCTACGACTTCTTGAATGCGAGTGCCGATTCTCAGGCAGCCACGGTGATCATGACAGCGCATCACGCGGATGATCAACTTGAAACGGTCCTGTTTCGGTTAGGACGCTCCGGTGATCCGGCCGCCCTTGTAGGGATTCACCCGGATCAACCGTGGCGTAAAAAGCGGTTGGTGCGTCCGCTGCTGAATTTTAGTAAAGATGACATTCGAGCTTATGCAAACAGGCACGGTCTGGATTTTTGCGACGATCCATCCAATGCCGATACGCGTTATGCCCGCAATCAGTTGCGCCATCAAGTGATTCCGGCATTTAAACAGCAAAATCCCGAGTTGTTGCGGCATGTCCAAAGATTTACGACGGAACAGTCGGGCTTGGTTGCACTGGCTCAAATGCAACTGAGTGAATGGCAGCAGCGGTTGCGGATTAATTCGGTGACAATTGATTGGCGCGCGGCAGCAAATCAGCCGCGCACGATCCAGCTGATGCTGCTGGTAACCTTGCTACGCCAATGGCAGCCGCGAGTTAACCACGGACTGCTCATGCCGATCCTGAAAAGCCTGAATGATACTCGCGAACGACGATTTGATCTTGGCGCTGGCGTGACGATTGCGGTTCAAGCGGCCAAAATTGTGAAGTTGGTGCCAAAACCAAAACTAGCGCCGGCAACATTTTCTCGTATTGGCCAAAAATGCCAAACTGCTCGCGGTACATTTCAGCTACAAACAAAAGTGGCTGGTGACCAAGGTATTCCGGTACGTGTGCGCTTGCCGATTACATTAAGGACCCGCCAGGCCGGTGATATTGTTTACCTGCCTAATGGCGTGAAGCAGAAGCTGCGGCGATTTTTTATCAATGCAAAGGTTCCGGCCCGAACACGCGATCAATTACTGGTATTAGCGCAAGGTCATCAGATTTTTTGGATTGAAGGTCAGCCTTTAGAACGATTGTCGCTCCCTGCTCAAACTGATATACTCCATGTTGTACTGGTGAAATTGCCAGATGTTGACAGAAGTGAGGATAAATGATGAATCCCGATATTTTAAAGGTTTTGTATTCTCAAGACGATATTCACGCCATCACGACAAGACTTGGCGCGGAACTTAAGCGTGATTACGCGGGGAAGAATCCGTTAGTGGTGTGCATTTTAAAAGGTGCCATCATGTTCATGACTGATCTTGTTCGCGAAATTGATGATTATATGGAACTCGATTTTATGGACGTGTCAAGTTATGGTGATGCGACTGAATCTAGCGGTGAGGTCAAGATTATTAAAGATCTTGATGCCAGCGTGAAGGATCGCGATGTCTTAATCGTTGAGGATATCGTTGATACAGGACGCACCTTGAAGTACTTAACCGATATTTTTAAAACCCGCAAAGCAAAATCAGTCCGCATTTGTGCGCTGATGGACAAACCTGAAGGACGGGTTGTTGATGTTCAGGCAGACTATGTGGGAACCACAGTGCCAAACGAATTTGTGGTTGGGTATGGCTTAGATTATGCCGAACGTTATCGTAACTTACCTTATATTGGGGTATTAAAGCCAGAAGTCTATGCGGCAAAATCTTAATCTAAGTGCCGTGTTTGTGGTAGTATGTAAGGAACTAATTGAATGTTGCCGGAGGTTCTAAATGAAGAAAAAACAAAACGGCCTGTTCAGTAGCACGCTGACGTATATCATCATTTTTGTGCTGCTGGTCACCGGTTTTGCGTATTATATGCGCGATAATGGGACAACATCGTCCCAAGAAATTGAAACAAGCACCTTTATGTCCGAATTAAAAAAGGACAATGTCAAAAGTTATTCGCTCCAGCCATCTGGTGGCGTTTATAAGGTCAGCGGTGAATACAAGAAGGCCGAAAAGTCTTCCGGTACGAACAACTCTCTGAGCTTTTTTGGCAATCAGTCAACCAAAGTTACCAAATTCTCGACTTATATTCCGACGAATGATGCAACTTTGAGTCAGATCCAAAAAATGACCAATGCCAACAATGTCAAGACCAATACGCAGGAGGAATCGCAGTCCGGTGTTTGGTTTAGCTTGTTGATTACAGTTGTACCGATTGTCATCATGATGATCTTCTTCTATATGATGATGAATCAGGCAGGCCAAGGCGGCGGCTCCGGTCGCGTGATGAGTTTTGGCAAGTCGCGGGCTAAACAAGCCGATAAAAATGCCAATAAAGTTCGCTTCTCTGATGTTGCCGGTGCAGAAGAAGAAAAGCAGGAACTGGTTGAAGTGGTTGAGTTCCTGAAAGATCCGCGTAAATTCTCGGCATTGGGTGCCCGTATTCCAGCCGGGGTTTTGCTTGAGGGTCCTCCTGGTACTGGTAAAACCTTACTAGCCAAGGCGGTTGCTGGTGAAGCCGGCGTACCGTTCTTCTCGATTTCCGGTTCTGACTTTGTCGAGATGTTCGTTGGTGTCGGGGCTTCGCGTGTTCGTGATCTTTTTGATCAGGCTAAAAAAGCAGCTCCTTCGATCATCTTCATTGATGAAATTGATGCGGTTGGTCGTCAGCGTGGCGCCGGTATGGGCGGCGGTCACGATGAACGTGAACAGACATTAAACCAGTTGCTGGTTGAAATGGATGGGTTCACGGGTAATGAAGGCGTGATTGTCATTGCTGCCACGAACCGTTCCGATGTTCTTGATCCGGCTTTGCTGCGTCCAGGTCGTTTTGACCGGAAGATTTTGGTTGGCCGACCAGATGTTAAAGGCCGTGAAGCCATTTTGAAGGTTCATGCAAAGAACAAACCGCTGGCACCAAATGTCGATTTGAAGGAAATTGCACGTCAGACTCCTGGTTTTGTCGGGGCTGACTTGGAAAATCTGCTGAATGAAGCGGCGTTGGTTGCAGCACGACGAAGTAAGAAGCAAATTGATGCAGCCGATGTGGATGAAGCCGAAGATCGTGTCATTGCCGGGCCAGCGAAGAAAGACCGCGTCATCAGTCCGAAAGAACGGACGATGGTTGCGTATCACGAGGCTGGTCACGCCATTGTCGGCTTAGTCTTAAGCGATTCGCGGACGGTACGCAAAGTCACCATCATTCCGCGTGGTCGTGCAGGCGGGTATGCGATTATGCTGCCAAAAGATGATCAGTTCCTGCTAACCAAGAAGGAATTGACAGAACAAATTGTTGGTTTGCTTGGTGGTCGCACAGCTGAAGAAATTATTTTCGGCGTTGAATCCACTGGCGCGTCCAACGACTTCGAGCAGGCAACACAAATTGCGCGCAGCATGGTCACACAGTATGGGATGTCTGATCGGCTTGGAACCGTTCAGCTTGAGACTGAAGGACAACCATTCTTGGGTGCTCAGTATGGGCAAACACCGCCATACTCAGAAACAACCGCAACGGCAATTGATGATGAAGTGCGGCGGATTATTGACGAAGCCCACAAACAGGCCTACGAAATTATCCAGGCCCATCGCGATCAGCATAAGTTAATTGCCGAAGCCCTGCTTAAGTACGAAACCTTGAATGAAAAAGAAATTCTCAGCTTGTTCAATGACGGCAAGATGCCAGAACGCGATCAAGACGAATTTCCAAGCGAAAAGGCCGCAACTTTTGAGCAATCCAAAGCAGCCTTGGAACACAAGGATAAAGAAAAGCAAGCAGACGAAGAAGCACATGCTAAGTCTGAGGGTCAGACGAATGCTGATCAAACAGACCAAGATGCGCATGATGACAATACGACGGACAGTGTGGAAAAGCCAGACGACACAACACCTGGCAGTAACCCGTCCGATGACGATCATCAGAATCCGCAAGCCTAAGTATAAAAACACTGCCAAATGTTGGTGGTGTTTTTTTGTTAAGCGCGAACCGGCGCGTTTAGGGATCGAAGTGTAAGTGGCCTCGAACACAATGGCCCGGGCTTGGCCATTGCGTTCGAGGCCCTTACACGCAGATCCCTGCGCCGGTGAGCGCGTTATGGGCATAAACCAGAACACAAGCGGCCTTAAACCTGATGGCCCGGACTTGGCCATTGCGTTTAAGGTCCTTACACGCAGACTTCTGCGCCGGTGAGCGCGTTATGGGCATAAGCCAGAACACAAGTGGTCTTAAACGTGATGATCGGACTTTGACCATCGCAACCAAAGCTTTGACATGTGGGTTTCTGCGCCGGCTTTTCAATAACGGCAATTTTTGGTAGAATAGCCACGTTTAACTTTCAGAAAAGAGGATCAATCCAACATGAGTGACTACATCGCGAGTGCATTGTCGCGCAACGCCCATTTTCGAATTTTCGCAGTTGACGCCACGCAAACGGTAAGCGAAGCACAACGACGCCATGACACCTGGAGTGCGGCTTCGGCTGCGCTGGGCAGAACTTTAATTGCCACAGCGTTATTAGCCGCATCGGGATTAAAAAACACGAATGACTTGCTGACTGTGCGTATCAAAGGGGATGGCCCGGTTGGCTCGATCGTCACAGATGGTACGCAACTCGGAACCGTTCGCGGGTATGTTCAGGAACCGCACGTGAATCTTCCCCTCAATCTCGTCGGTAAAATCGATGTGGCAAAAGCAGTCGGCAAACACGGCATGCTTGCGGTGACGAAAGATATCGGAATCGGCGAGCCGTTTACGGGACAGGTACCACTGGTTTCAGGTGAGCTAGCAGAAGATTTTACGTATTATTTAGCTAAGTCTGAGCAGATTCCCGCGGCAGTCGGACTCTCTGTATTTGTCAATGCGGATAACACGATTAAAGTTGCTGGCGGTTTCATGCTACAGGCGTTGCCCGGTGCGACCGATGCCGAATTGTCAGAACTGGAAGCAAACGTCAAAACACTACCGCTTGTATCAGAGTTATTGAAAAGTGGCTTGACTCCCGAGCAGATTATCCAACGCGTTGCAGGCAAAGAGCCCGTTCGCTTCCTGGATACCCAAGCAGTACGGTTTGCATGTAATTGTTCCAAGAAACATTTTGGCGATATTATGGCCACTTTGCCGCGGAAACAATTGCAGGAAATGATTGATGAAGACGGCGGTGCCGAGACGACCTGTAAGTTCTGCGGTAATCAATATCATTACAGTGTGGCCGATCTTGAAGCTTTGTTGGCCCGGCATGAATAGTTGCAGTGTTTGCTTATTTTAAGTAAAGTTAACAACGCGAAAGCAAGAAAGAGGTGGCTTGTATGTGGCACATTGCCGATGTTGAGATCCCAAACCGACTCGTTGTTGCACCCATGGCTGGTGTGACGAATGCGGCTTTTCGGGTGACAGCCAAGGAATTCGGTGCTGGTTTGGTCGTTTGTGAAATGATTAGCGACCGCGGCATTATGTACAAAAATAAAAAGACGTTAAGTATGCTGTTTGTTGATCCGCGTGAACATCCGATTTCCATTCAGATTTTCGGTGGCACCAAGGAAACGTTGGTGAATGCAGCTAAGTTTGTCGATCAAAACACGGCTGCAGACATCATTGACATCAATATGGGTTGCCCTGTACCTAAAGTTACCAAGACCGATGCGGGGGCACACTGGCTTTTAGACCCGGAGAAAGTTTACGAAATGGTGGCGGCGGTGACCGATGCCGTTTCAAAGCCGGTCACGGTTAAGATGCGCACGGGTTGGGATGAAGACCACATTTATGCGGTTCAAAATGCATTGGCAGCTGAACGCGGTGGCGCTGCCGCATTAGCCATGCATGGGCGGACACGCAAGCAGCTATATTCCGGACATGCTGACTGGAACATCTTAAAAGAAGTTAAACAACACCTGAGCATTCCATTTATCGGGAATGGTGACGTGCGAACCCCACAAGATGCCAAACGGATGCTTGATGAGGTTGGCGCCGATGCAGTCATGGTGGGCCGCGCAGCATTAGGAAATCCGTGGGTCTTGAAGCAGATGGCAGCTTATCTTGATCATGGGGAGCTGATTCCGGAACCAACACCGCGCGAAAAAATCGCCACTGCCAAGTTGCAGTTACAACGGTTGGTTGACCTGCACGGAGAACACCAGGCCGTTCGTGAATTCCGGATGCAAGCAGCCTATTATTTAAAAGGCATTCCTCGCTCGGCAAAGACCAAAGCAGCCGTTAATATGGTTGATACGCAAGCAGAAGTCAATCATATTTTTGATGACTTTGTGGCGCAAACTGAAGCGCGCGCCCGTCAGCGTCAAGGCAGCCATTAAGCCATAAAACCTTTGATGATAAAAGGCGTTCAAGGATGATTGATTGACAATAAATCATGGCGAACGTCTTTTAATGCGTAGAAGGTTGCTTTTTAGCGGTAAAATTGTCATCATCAAAGAGTGGTATAAATTGAAACGGAGGAACTTGTGTTGGCTAAGGATAACGGACAGCAACCAGAAATGAACGATCAAATGATTGCGCGGCGGGAAAAGATGGACGCCTTGCGAGAAGCAGGAATTGATCCATTCGGTCACCGGTTTGACCGCACGCACTCTGCAGCAAAGGTACGTGAAGAATTTGGCGAAGACGACAAAGAAACGCTACTTGAAGAAAAGCCGGAAGTGACGATTGCTGGACGCATGATGTCCAAACGCGGTAAAGGTAAAGTCGGGTTCGCTGACATCCGTGATCGCAGCGGTAAAATGCAGATCTATGTTCGTAAAGACGTGGTTGGCGATGAAAACTACATGATCTTTAAGAAGGCAGATTTGGGCGATATTTTGGGTATCAGCGGCGAAGTCATGAAAACCGACTCGGGCGAGCTGACCGTCAAAGCCAATCACGTGACGCATCTAGCCAAAGCATTACGCCCATTGCCGGATAAGTGGCATGGCTTAACCGATGTCGAGCAGAAGTACCGCAAGCGATATTTGGACCTTATTTCGAATCCTGACAGTTTTGATCGGTTTGTTAAACGCACCAAAATCGTGAGTGCTGTTCGCGAATACTTGGATAACCATGGATTTCTTGAAGTCGAGACCCCGGTTTTGCATAATCAGGCCGGTGGTGCGAATGCGCGGCCATTTATCACACACCATAATGCGTTGGATATCGACCTTTATTTGCGCATTGCATTGGAATTGCACTTGAAGCGGTTGATTGTTGGTGGCATGGAGCGCGTTTATGAAATCGGCCGCGTTTTCCGTAACGAAGGCATCGACACGAAACATAATCCGGAGTTTACGGAGCTTGAAACCTACGCCGCTTATTGGGATCTATCCGATGTCATGGTCGAAACCGAGGGCATCTTTAGATTTGCCGCCCACAAAGTCCTTGATTCCGGGAAGCTAACTTATCAAGGGATGGACATTGACTTAGATGCACCATTTGCCCGTATCAACATGTTAGACGCTATCAAGGATAAAACCGGCGTTGACTTCTGGCCGGAAATGAGTGTAGATGAAGCGCGTAAGTTAGCTGATGACCATGAAGTTCACTACGAACCTTATTGGAAGGTTGGTCATATTATCAGTGCCTTCTTTGATCAGTTTGTTGAATCAACGCTTATTCAACCGACCTTCATTACCGGCCATCCAATCGAAGTTTCCCCGTTAGCTAAGAAAAATCCAAAAGATCCACGATTTGTTGAGCGTTTTGAACTTTTTGTCGGTGGCGGTGAGTACGCCAATGCCTTCACCGAATTAAACGATCCGATTGATCAGCGTCAGCGTTTTGAAGCGCAAGCAGCTGAAAAAACGGCAGGCAATGAAGAGGCACAAGGCATTGATGACGATTATGTTGAAGCGTTGGAATATGGCATGCCGCCAACAGGTGGACTCGGAATCGGTATCGATCGCTTAGTTATGCTGTTAACCGATGCACCGTCAATTCGCGATGTTCTTTTGTTCCCAACATTGCGCCCGTAGTTATGTGATAATGTCGCCATTTTAGGCGGCATTTTTATTTTCCGAAAGTTCCAACACTTTTGTGGTGCTCTCACGATCATTTTACGAATGATATAAGGTATTCGATAAAAAATATCCGGATACCTTTTTTTAATTGAAAAAGTTGTTGACGATAGCGCAAACCGTTGGTATGATAAAAAGCGTCGTAAATGAGCAACGCTGATGTGCAACAAAACATCAAAAAAAGTTATTGACAAGCGTTGATCGCTTGTGATAATATATCAAAGTTGTCTTTTGACAAGGTAGTCCTTTGAAAACTGAACAAAGTTTCGTTTAAATGTGCAGGGTCCTTGATACTTCGGTATCGAGGCAAAAAGTAACATTTGCGAAGTCAATTCGCTAGAACAACAAATCGAGCTATTCGAACAG